>VOFC01000052.1_pt1 | contig 62000 bp, 68 predicted proteins | sample 5384161 | NCBI WGS metagenome assembly VOFC01 (sample SAMN12384722, study PRJNA508395) | human gut metagenome | isolation source: healthy gut B | host: Homo sapiens
CTCTGGCTTCATGTTAACACATTTTTCATAATTGTGTTAATATTTTTTTAGGTATAGTTCCCATATCAAAAAAGTATATGGCCGTTTATTTTGTTTGTTTATTTAAACTTGCATTTTATATTGATAATTCGTTTTAATTCGCTCTGTTGTTTCTCAAAAACATTCTTCTAGGAACGGTCAAAAGCGTCCCCGCCAAACTTTGCGCCGCCTTTTTTGTGCATTTTGCTTAATCGTTTGCGATTTTCTCCCCAAAACGTGGAATTTGGGACGAAAAGAAGGGAAATCCGCCCTCTCAGGCGCTCCCGAGGGAACTCCCCCAGTCTCGCATTCGCTCGACAGCCCCCTCGGAGATGGGGCCTTTGGCATAGCGGCATAGTTCGGGCTGAAGCACAAAGCTGCTTGCCCGGGAGTACCCCTCCCGTGAAAATGCAAAGTCGGGCAGCCCGCAGGCTGCCCGACTTTGCTCTAATTATCAATAATTCTTCCGCTGCAACAACGACGACCGCCGCCAGCGGCGGAAACAGGAGGAGTTGTTGGGGCAGCGGCCAGCAAGACGCGCGTGCCACCCAAGGCACGATGCGGATGCTGGGTGCCGCAACCCGGAAGACGCGGCGCGCATTTCAAATCTTCTTCCACCCGCTGTCCTTGATGGTGGCATCCGCCTGCTTGTGCAGCAGCTGCACAAACAGCTGCTCCTCCGGCTGCAGGGGCTCCCGCTCCGGGTACACCAGCACATCCCGCATCTGCTGCTTTTGCGCCGGGCAGCCGTGCAGCGCCAGATGGTACTGCTCCAGCGCGCGCTGCGGCATGGGGGGACGACCACATATAGGCATTGGGCAGGTTCTGCAGGATGGAAAACTGGCTGCACCGCTCATACACATGGATGCGGCGGTTCGGGTTCACCTCCCAGCGGGAAGCGGTGCTCTCGTCCCCGGGCAGATGGGTGTCGCCGTGCAGCACCTCGATGTAATCGTTCAGTTCGTCAAGGTTCTGCACCTGACGCTGTGCCAGCGGGCTGTCCTGACTGGTGAGCAGCAGGTAGGAAAACTCCATGATAGGCTCCTGCCGCAGACCGTGGCGCTGGCAGTAGCGCAGGTAGTAGTCCTCGTCCTCGGCGGCGTAGCGCAGCAGCGCCATGTGGTAGCCCTGCCGCAGCACAAAGTCCAGAGCTTCAATGGCACCGCTCTCCCGGATATGTGCCCGCAGCTGCTCGCTGCGGGCTGCCTGCTGCAAAAAGTCCACCGCCGCGTAGGAGGCGTAGGTGGCATGGGTCAGCACCACCCGCAGCTCGGCGCAGCTGCGCTGCTGATGCGCCTCCTGCTTCAGCTCGTCCACCTGCTGCAGCACCCGCTGCGCCTGCGCGATGAACCGCTTGCCCTGCTCGGTGGGGATCATGCCCGTGGAGGAGCGCTCGAAAATGCGCACCCCGTATTCCTCTTCCAGATTTTTCAGCGCCTTGCTGACATTGGGCTGCGCCTTTCCAGAATTCAGCGGAAAGAATATTTATAATTTCGCAATTCTTTGCGGACAGGGATGGGTCGTGGAGGAAAACGGCATTTGCAGCGCCGCTTTCTGCGAAAGCGCGGCGCTGCGGGCGAGCGCTTGCTCCCCCGGGGGAGCTGTCGCGCAGCGACTGAGGGGCTATAAATGGAGAAGCGAAAAAAGCGTTAAAGCGATAGCGCCGACTGGCGCAGCGCTAGCTTTTTTTTGTGCTTCGACTTCTGTTTTAGGATTGTCAAGGGCGAGCAGCCCTTGGCCCGTTGCGGGTGGGTGGAGTCCAGAGGTAGGGAGGGGGGAGTCGGAACACCCCTCCCTGCCTCGGGCCCATACCGCGTGCTGCGCATTGACGAGCAGCTGTACGGCTGCGAGGAGCTGCCCGCCGGGCAGCCTGTACTGTGCGATGTGACCCTGACCGATGCCGCCGGGGCTGCCCGCATTCTGCCCTACCCGGACAGGGAGCTGATATGTCTTGGCATCGACGAGGGGGACACCGTCTGTCTGCTGCCGGACGGCACCCTGCACAAGCTGTAAGGAGTAATTTTATGCATAATATCTATTTCACCCGCCACGGCGAGACGGTATGGAACGTAGAAAATAAGATCTGCGGCATGACCGACAGCCCGCTGACCGCCCGCGGGCAACAGCAGGCACGGCAGCTGGGGGAGCTTGTCCGGGACAGCGGCCTGCACATTGACGAAATTTTGTACTCTCCCCTCTCCCGCGCCGCCGACACCGCAAAAGCCATTGCCGCCGCTACCGGTCTGCCCGCCCGCTGCGAGCCCCGCCTGCGGGAGCAATGCTTTGGCAAATACGAGGGCACGCCCCGGGACGGTGCGGAGTTCCGCATTTCCAAGACCCACTTTGCTGACCGCTACGACGGCGGCGAGAGCATGATGCAGCTGGCGCAGCGCATCTACAACCTGCTGGACGAGCTGAAGGCCGACACCGGCAAGACCTACCTGCTGGTGGCCCACAACGGCATCGCCCGGGTGGTACAGTCCTATTTCTACGATATGACCAACGAGGAATACGCAGCTGCGGGCATCAGAAACTGCGAACTGGTGGAATATACCTTTTAAGGCTTTTCCCGATAAATAACCGAAAGGATTTTTATGCCAAAGAAAGCCATCCAATTGTCCGACCACTTTACCTATTCCCGCCTGCTGCGGTTCGTGCTGCCCTGCATCGGCACCATGCTGTTCACCTCCATCTACGGCATCGTAGATGGCCTGTGCGTGTCCAACTTTGTGGGCAAAACGGCCTTTGCGGCGGCCAACCTCATCATGCCGCTGCCGCAGCTGCTGGGCACCATCGGCTTTATGCTGGGCACCTGCAGCTGCAGGCGGCGGAACAGCTCCATCATGGGGCGGATGCGGTCGCTGGTCATCTTGCTGAAGGCTTCGTCCAGCAGCACAAGACGGATGCTGTTCTCGCTCTTCTCATAGATCTGCAGAAGGCTGGCGCAGATGGCCACATAGAAGGGTGCCTGATTCTCGCCGCCGGAGGAATCGCGGCTGACGCGGGACAGGTACGCCTGCTGGCCGGTGACCCGGTTGGTCACCTTGATGTCGTAGTCCAGATAGGTGCGGTAGTCCACATAGTCCGACAGGGTCACGCCGCCGGTGCGGCCCTCCTGCCGGGCGCGGGTGTTCTCGTCCACATCCGCCATGATCTTTTCCATCAGCTCGTCCACCTGCCGCTCATAGGCGGGGTCGGCGGTGGCGGCAAGGTTGTCCAGCGAGTCGCCCTCGGTCATCTGCTGGTTGCCCTTGTCCACGATGACCTGATAGAAGGCCGCCAGCTGCGGGTCGCGGCTGGGCTCCAGCTCAAAGCGGTAGACCTCCTCGCCGTAGGTCAACTGCTCCATCACCTTGTTCAGCTCCCGGAACTGCCGCCGGGCGTTGAAGATGTCGTCCTTCATGCGGAACAGGATATCCTTGCGGAAGCGGTCCTTGCAGTCCCGCTGGGCCTGCTCCAGACGGGCGGCGTAGCGTTCCAGGTCGATGCGCACAAGGCTCTCGTGCTGGGCGCGGTACTGGTCCAGCCCGGCAAGCCCCAGCGGATAATCGCACACATAGTGCTCGTTGTAGGCCTTCTGCGCCGGTTCCAGCGTGCCGGTCAGATAGACGGCCAGCGCATCGTCCAGCTTGGCCTGCGCCTTTTCCGCAGCCTGTGCGGCGGCGCGGGGCTTATCTGCCGGGGCCAGCGCCAGCATCCGGGTGCGGGCCAGCGGCTCCACCAGCGGATGCGCCGCAAAGAAGCTCCGGGCAGCATCGGCGCTCTGCTGTGCCGTTTCCCCTGCCTTTTTCTGCTCTGCTTCGCAGGAGGCGATCTGCTTTTGGCACACGCGAATGTCGCCGCCCGCCTGCTCCACGGCGGCGCGGGCAGTCTCCCACGCGGTTTCGCGGGCTTCTTCCTCCTTGTAAAGCTGCTGCAGCAGCGGGTTCTCGCGGCACTCGGTGAGTTTTGCTTCCTGTTCGGTCACAGCATTCTGTGCAGCAGTCAGGGCGGCGCGGGCATCCCACAGCGCAGCCAGCTCGTCCAGTGCCGTGCCCCGCAGCAGGGTCTGGTACTGGTTATAGGCGGCTTTCAGGTTCTGTTCTGTCTGGGCGGCAGCACGGGCGCTTTCCCCCAGAGCTTCCAGCTCGGCCGCCAGCGCCCCGGCGCGGGCGCGGCGGGCGTCCAGACCGATATACCGCTGCGGGGTGCGCAGCCGTTCCAGCCGGAAGGGGTGGTGGCGCAGAAGGTCGCGGGTGGCGCTGTCGGGATGCTGTTCCAGCGTATCGGGGGTGTCGCAGCAGACGATGCGGCCCAGAATGGTCTGGGCATACTGTGCAGCCAGCGGGTTTTCGCTGCTCACCTGCGCGGCAAGGCTGTCCGGGCCGTACTTGTCGGCGCGGCGGTTGGCCTTGCGGATGCCCGGGGTGTCCAGCAGGCTGATGGGCCCGACTTTGTCCTTCAGAGCCACAAAGGCGCTTTTGGCGGCTTCGTAGTGGGCGGGCGGCACAAGGATATCAAAGCGGCGGTCGCCAAGGCAGGCCTCCACGCAGTCCTGCCAGCTCTCGTCCTCCACGTTCAACAGTTCACAGAAAATTTTCGCATCCGGCTGCATGCCCCGGCTCTTCAGTTCGGCGTTGACCGCATCCCGCACCCGGGTGGCGGCATCGCCGTGGGGGTAGACCCACTTGCCGCCGGACACCGCGTCCAGCTCGGCGCGCTTGCCGGCCTGCTCCTTCTGCAAAGCAGCAGTGTTCTGGCGGGCAGCAAAATAGGCTTCCTCCAGCAGTTTTTCCTGCGCGGAGAGCCATGCGGTGAGCTGCGGCAGAGTGTCCGCCGTCAGCTCTTCGGCCTTGATGCCGGCAGCAAAGCCGCTGCGGCGCAGCACAGCCAGCAGGCTCTGGGTGCGGGCAAGGGCACTTTCTGCCTTTTCGGCTTTGCGTGCGGCGGTATCCAGCGCCGTTTTGCGGCGGGAAAGCTCCTCGGTCAGGGTGTCTAGTGCCCGGCCCTCGCCGCTGGCGCTGGCGGCACCGTGGGCGGAAAGATAGGCCCGGCGGGCTTCCGCTTCGGCATTTTTGGCCTCGGCATAGCGGGCGTTCAGCTGTTCCAGCTGGCGGCGGCCCGCATCCAGATGCTCCTGCCAGACGGTCTGTTCGCTGCCATCGGCAGCGGCGCGGGCCAGCAGCACCGCGCCCCGGTTCACAAGGGTCTGGGTCTGTTTTTCGGCAGCTTCGCGGCCAAAGTTCACGATCTCTTCCAGCGCGTCGGCGCGGGTCTGTGCTTCGGCCAGCACGGCGTGCAGGTTTTCCAGTTCCAGCCGGTCGCCCTGCAAAGCGTCCAGATCCAGCTCCGGCTGGGGCAGGATGTACTGGTACAAAAACTCCCGGAAGTTGGGGATCTCGTCCATGCTGGTGCCCATCTGGAACACCTCATTGAACTTTTTGCCCAAGGGGCTGGAGGCGCGCCCGATGCCCAGCGCACGGCAGATGCGGTCCCGCGCTTCGCTGGGGCTGCGGGTGTAGGAGAGACGGCCCGTTGCGGGCTTGAAGTCCTCCTTTGCGCTGGGTGCACCGGTCTTGGGGTCGATGAAGGGCAGCTGTTCCAGCGTGCAGCCGTCCTCCGAAAGATACCATGTCTGATCGCCGGGGTGCAGCTCCTGCATGGGGCCTTCGGACTCCACCCGCACCGCGATGACGAAGGGGGTGCGCTTGACGCTGTCCCAGAACTCCGCCCCGATGTAGGCCACGGTATGGCCCGGGCGGCGGTAGGCGTTCTCGCCGCGCTGCTTTGCGTGCACCGAACCCTGCAGGGTGCGGCCGCTCTTTTTATTGCCCAGCGCATTGAAATTGCGGTTGGTGGTCAGGCAGTAGCGGATGGCATCCAGAATGGTGGTCTTGCCCACGGCGTTCACGCCGATCATATAGGTGAGCCGTGCGCAGTCGAAGGTGACATTTTCAAAGTTGTGCCAGTTGATAAGCTTCAGCCGTTTGAGTTCGATCATTCTTCACCCTCCCCTGCTTCTTCCGGTCGTTCATAAAGGCCAAGCTCTGTGCGGGTGCGGCCGCTCTCGGCGGCGGCATCCGCAAGGTCGGCATCCGGCAGGGCCAGCAGCACGGTGGGAAATACTTCAATGCGGCTGTCCAGCCCGGAAAGCCGCCCCACAGGCCGCGCCAGATTGTACCGGCGCAGGGTGCGCATGAGGTTTTCCAGCGTTTTCTGGTCCAGACGGCGGGGCAGATTCATCTTCTGCAGCTCGGTCTGCACCTCTTCCACCGTCACCAGCACTTCGTCGGCATTGGCCGCAAGGCTCTCGCGCTTTTGCAGGTACAAAAGCCGCAATACCAAAAGCAGGATGCTCTCGTATTTCAGCAGCCGGGCCTGACTGCCCTCGTGGCCGTTGACCAAAGCCGCCGCCTGCAGGGGTGCCGGGTACAGCAATACAGAATAGCCCAGCGGGGCGAACACAGCGCGGACCTCGTCCAGATGGTCCTGCACATAAAGATATTTTGCCCGCTGATCCTCCACGCTGCCCAGCACGAAGCAGTGGTTCAGCAGGTAATTCGCGGTTTCTTCCAGCATGTTAATGGTTGCCATTTTCTTCCTCCCTGCGGCGGGTGAGGATAAAGTCCTCAAAGCGGAAACCGCCGCGCTCCACCCAATTGCCGGTGAGCTGAATGTCATAATCCCGGTGCGGCGACTGCGAGTAGGTGTGCAGGCCGATGATGCGGGCAAAATCGTTCGGGTATTCGTCTGCCAGAAGTGCCGCGTTCACCTGCGGGCGGGCGGCAAGGGCCTGCCGGGCCAGCAGGGCCACGTTCTCCTCGGTAACGGCAAGGCGGGCGTAATCCAGCAGCAATTGCTGCTCTTTTTTGAGCTGTTCCGGATCGAATCCTTCGGTGCGCACCGGGGCCAGCGGCTCGGCGGTGCGCTGGGCAGCGGGCGGGTAGAGGAATTTTTCCCCGAACACTGCCGCCGGGTACAGATGCAGCCGCTTTGCCACCGGGCCGTCGTCCGGCTCAAACAGCTGCTCCGGGGTGCGGATGTCCTCGGCGTAGCGGCGCAGCAGGGCCGTGACGCTGCCCTGAGACGAGCGGTCGCTCAGCAGCAGGAACTGTGCCCGCTGCACAGCCCGCTTGCGGTAGCGGATGTGGCTTGCATCGATCTCGCGCATGAGCAGGCTCATCTCTTCCAGCGCATCCCGCTGCTTCTGGATGAGTGCACGCACGGCAGGTGTCGCTTCGTTCGGGGCGCAGCGCTCCACCCGGGCATAATCAAAGGCCAGCTGCGGCAGGTAGTTCTCCTCGCAGTCGTCCAGCTCCTCTTCCAGATAGGCGCGGTAGTTGAACAGGTTGTCGCTGGTCTTGAAGCGGTGGTAGGCCGCCGCCACCACCTTTTCCTCGTACTGGTCGAACAGTTCCAGCACCTCCTGCGGGGTGCGGTTGCGGGTGAGCCGGTCGATATAGTGGCCGATGGAGGCATTGAGCGCCCGGAGAGAGCGGTTCAGCGCGTCAAGGTCTGCGTCCACCTCCCGCAGAACGTTCTCATAGGGGCTTTTTTCCTGCCCGATGCTGCCCAGCAGCTGCCATGCCTTGTACAGCTTGCCGGTGTAGGTGACCACGCGGGGGTTCAATATCTCTTCCAGCGCGTCCAGCAGCGGGGCGACCTCCGGCACAAAGGCCAGGGTCGGCTCCGCTCTCGTAGCTGCCGGGCTGCTCTTCCAGCCAGCCGGTGCGGCGCAGCCGCAGCAGAAAGCCCACCGCCAGCGTGTGAGGGTCGCGGGTGGGCTGCTCGTCCTCATCGCCCGCACCGTCGGCGTCCAGCGCCAGGGGCTTTGCCAGTGCGGCAAAGTAATCCTCGGCACGCCAGACGGCCTCCGCACGGGAAATGCTGTAATCCGCCGTGTGGCGGCACTCCTCCCAGAGCAGAAGCAGCAATTCCGCATAAAAAGCCCGGTTCGGCCCCGCCAGCGGGCGGAACAGCCGCGGGGACACCAGTTCATGGATCATGGCGAACAGCCGCAGGAACTTGTCCGGGTCGCCCTGCACTTCCAGCGTCACGCTGCCGTCGTCCTCGTTCTCCACCCAGCCGGTCAGCTCCAGCGTCTGGGCCGCATAGCGGGCGCGGTAGCGGAAGCCCACCCCCTGCACCTGCCCTTCGATGGAGTAGCGGCGGCGCACAGTGCCTTCCGGGAGGGAGGGCGGCGTGGCATCCTGTGCTTTTTTATGCAGAAAATCAAACATCTTACAGCTCCTGATAGGCGGTCATCAGCGCCGGGATGAACTGCTTTTTGCGGCTCACCACACCGGGCAGGGTAAAGCTGCCGTCCTCGGCAGGCTGGGTCTCAAAGCCGTCCGCGAGCACCTCGGAGGCATAGCGGCCATCGCTGATGACCACGCTCTCCTCCTTGGGCACGTCGGTGAGCAGCATGTAGATATCCTCCACGTTCTGCTTGTTGCGGGCCTCTTCCAGATATAGGGCGCAGCAGATTTTCGGCGGCCAGCAGGTTCTTGCGGGTCATGTAGCTGCCCTGCGCCACGCCAAAGCGGATATCGCCGCACATGAACACCTTGAAGTCCTGCAGGAACACCTCCTCGGCGGTCTTGCCGTCCAGCTTTTCGCCTGCTTCAAACATCTCGCTGGCAAACTCGTCAATGTCCACACCGGCAATTTTTGCCAGACGCTTTGCAAGGGCCTCATCCAGCGGGGTGCAGGTGGGGCTGCGGAACACCAGCGTATCCGAAAGGATGGCCGCCAGCAGAAGGCCTGCGATCTGCGGCCGGGATCTCCACGCCGTTCTCGTCGTACATCTGGGTGATGATGGTGGCCGTGCAGCCCACCGGCTGGTTGCGGAAGTACACCGGGCCGCTGGTCTCCAGACTGCCGATGCGGTGGTGATCGATGATCTCCAGAATTTCGGCCTGATCGAAGCCCTCCACGGCCTGGGTGGCCTCGTTGTGGTCCACCAGGATGATGCGGCGTTTTTGCAGATTGATGATGTTGCGGCGGCTGACCATGCCGCAGTATTTGCCGTCCTCGTCCAGGATGGGGAAATAGCGGTGGCGCACCTTGGCCATCACGCGGGTGACGTCTGCCACCGGGGTGACGAGGGTGAACTTCATGATGTCGCTGCGGGTCATATAGTAGGAGATGGGAGCGCACTGGCTGATCAGCTTACCGGCGGCGTAGGTGTCCACCGGGGCCGACATGATGGCCACGCCCATTTCCTCGGCAATGCGCTGGATGGTGCGGCCCACCTTGGAGCCGTTGCAGATGATGAGCAGCGACGCTTCTTTTTCAATGGCGCACAGCTGGCTTTCGTAGCGGTTGGTCAGGATGACGATGTCGCCTTTTTCCACGGTATTTTCCAGCATTTCGGGCGTGGCGGTGCCGATGCGGATGTGGCCGGTGGTGCACACGTCGTCCTCGCGGCCCACCACCATGGTGCCGCCCAGCGTTTCCAAAATATTGCGGTAGGTGGTCTGGCTCTTGGCCAGGATGCCGGTGTCGAACACGTCCATGTTGGCGGTGGCGATGTCCTTGACCGTGATCACGCCCTCCAGCTCGTTGTCCGGGCTGGTGACCGGCAGGGTGTCGATCTGCTTGTCGCGCATGATCTCCCACGCCTTGCGCAGGCTGGTGGAGCCGGGGATGCCGGGCATCTCGCGGTAGTCCACATCGCGGATCTTCGGGTTCACGTCCGTGCACATGCGCGGGGGCTTTACCCCGAACTTTTTGAGCACGAACTCGGTCTCCTGATTCATTTTGCCTGCACGGCGGGGCTCACAGACCAGATCACTGGTCTTGTTTTTCAACTCTGCATAGGCAATGGCCGAGCAGATGGAGTCGGTATCCGGGTTGCGGTGGCCGATCACGACCACCTTATGGGCTGCTTTTGGCATATTGTTCCCCCTTTGGGTTCTGATTTACCTTTTATTTCTTATCTCATTTACCACAGTGCACTCCCCTCTCCTGCAAAGCGCAGTGCACCTCAGGTTTATTTTAGCACAATTGCCTGCACGGGTAAAGTGGAACAAACACGCTGCGGCGCGGCTTTTCCGCCTGCCGCAGTCCTTGACAGACCCTGCAAAAAACGGTAAGCTTTACCTGAAAAAAACACAAATGGAGGCATCTATGAAAAACCAGTTTTTCCGCATCCTCTCCTGCTGCGTGCTGCTGGCCTGCCTGTGCGCCCTGCCCGCCTACGCACAGGAACCCAAGGCCGCACAGCCCGCCGCAAAAGAGGATAAGGTGGTAACAGATATCACCGGTTCTGCCGACCTGATGCGCAATGTCGTTGGCTTTACCACCAACTTTGGCGGGCCGTACCACTTTGCGCAGGCAGACCACAAGTCCCCTGCGCAGGCCTACGGTGATGCCCCTGCCGAGGGAGCCGTTGCGGTGCTGCGGCTTTTTGCCCGCGCCGATGACCACGGCGATGTTCCCCTCAACACCAGCGGACACAGCTTCCTCACCATCACCAATGTCTCGGAGCAGGATATCAATGTGGGCGGACTGCTCATTGCGCCGGATACGTCCATCACCGTAAGCACCCGCGGCAACCGCTGCGAGCATTCCGGCATCTGGTACAATCTGGAGGGCTACTACAAGTATTACCTGAACGCTTCTTACTATCAGAATCTTTATGGCATTCAGGTCTCACTGGACCAGAGCCAGCTAGACACGGTAAATCAGGCATTGGCCAACGCAGACCACTGGTCGGCCATTTACAACTGCACCTCGTTCTCTGCGGGCCTCTGGAATGCCGTGTGCTCCGATACGCTCTGCGCCGGTGTGCCCGAGACCCCGGCCGACCTGAAAGCGGACATGCTGAGGAAGTACCCAGACAAGACGGTGTTCGGGCCGACCGTCCCGTATGATTATATCGTATATTACGGCACCAGCCTGACCCCCAGTCAGGAATTTTCCTGACAGAAGATTTTCTCTTGTAATTCTGCGCGCTCTGCTGTATGATATAGGTCATGTATCCAAGTGTATCTTGTCACCGTTACGGAGGAACCTATGACAGCAACCAAAACGCCCGCGTTCCATAAGCCGCCGCTGTTCACCCGGCAGCAGCTCATTGCCCTGCTGCTGCCGCTGATCGCAGAGCAGGCGCTCAGCGTGACCATCGGTCTGGCCGACACGCTGATGGTCTCCTCGGTGGGGGAAGCCGCTGTTTCCGGCGTGAGCCTTGTGGACAGCTTCAACACCCTGATGATCCAGATCATGAGCGCCCTTGCCACCGGCGGCGCGGTGGTCACCAGCCAGTACATCGGCCGGCAGGAGCCAAAGGATGCCAAGAATGCAGCGGCGCAGATCCTGTTCATTCTGTCCAGCTTCAGCCTGCTGGTGGCCGCCGTTGTGGTGGCGGGCCGCCATGCCATCCTGCGCGGCATCTTCGGCTCCATCGACGTGGACGTGATGCGCTATGCCGAGACCTACTTCCTGCTCTCGGCCCTGAGCTACCCGTTCATCGGCCTGTACAACGCCGGTGCGGCCCTGTTCCGGGCGCAGGGCAACAGCAAGATCAGCATGCTGTCCAGCCTTGTGATGAACGTGGTGAACATCGGCGGCAACGCCGTGCTGATCTACGGCTTCAAAATGGGCGTCATGGGCGCAGCGCTGGCCAGCCTTGTGTCCCGCGCCATTGCCTGCGTGGCTGTGCTGTACCTGCTGCAGCGGCCCGCCTGCCCGCTGCGGGTGGACGGCCTGCAGGCCCTTGCCCCGAAGGCACGGCTCATCCAGCAGATCCTGCGGGTGGGCATCCCTGCCGGTATTGAAAACGGCATGTTCCAGATCGGCAAGCTGTCCGTTTCCAGCCTGACCTCCACTCTGGGCACGGCCGCCATTGCCGCCAACGCCGTGGCAAACACCACCACCACCTTTTTGAACATCCCGGCCAACGCCGTGGGCATGGCTGCGCTGACCGTGGTGGGCCAGTGCCTTGGCGCAGGCGAAAAGGATCAGGCCGTGTATTACTCCCGCCGCCTGATGCTGTTTGCCTACTGCGGCGCATGGTTCATGAACCTTTCGGCCTTCCTGTTTGCCAACAAATTTGCACTGGGCCTGTTCAACCTCTCGCCCGAGGCCTACGCCATGGCGCTGGAAGTGATGGTGTGGTTCAACATCGTTTCGCTGTTCATCTGGCCTTCCAGCTTTACCATGCCCAACATCCTGCGTGCGGCAGGCGACGCCCGCTTTACCATGACCGTGAGCATCGTGTCCATGTGGGCCTTCCGGGTGGGCTTCTGCTACCTGTGTGTGCTGGCCTTCCACGGCGGCCTGCTGGCCATCTGGATGGGCATGTATCTGGACTGGGCGTTCCGCTCCCTGTGCTTCTTTGTACGCTTCGTGCGCGGCAAGTGGCTGGAACAGCAGGTCATCTGAATCTTTCCTCTGCATTTTATAAGAGCCTGCCGCGAAGGCAGGCTCTTTTTTACGCAATACGCACAAATAATTTATTTGTTTTTCAGCAATGTTGTCTGCTTTCGTTCTTGTTTTTGTCATATTCCCGGCGTATAATTTCACAGTGCTAAGAGCTTTCACTTCTGCAAAAAGGAGGCTTTTTCAATGAAACGCAGTTGGTTTTCGCGCCATCCGCTTTGCTTCATGGCGCTGTATCTCATACTTTATCTTTCCGCATTCAATTTCCTGAACACCCAGATCCATATGCCGCACATCCTCGTGCACTGCCGGCTGGACGATCTGATTCCCTTCTGCAAATATGCGGTCATCCCCTATTTTGCATGGTTTCCGTGGATCCCGTTCACCCTGTTCTTCCTTCTGTGGAAGGCCCCGCGGGAGGACTTCTGGCGGCTGTGCCTGCCGCTGTTCGGCGGTATGACCATTGCACTGGCCTGCTACGTGATCCTGCCCACCGGGCTGAATCTGCGCCCCTGCTATGTGCCGGGCACAGACATCTTCGCCCGTGCGGTGCGGTTCCTGTACCGCACCGACACACCCACCAACGTCTGCCCGTCCATCCATGTGTTCAACTCGGTGACGCTGATGCTGGCCTACCACCGCTGCCGCATTTTTGAGCAGCCCCGGTTCCGCTGGATGCGCCCGGCCGCTGATGTGCTGTGCATCTCCATCGTGTGTTCCACCATGCTGCTCAAGCAGCACAGCTGCATCGACGCAGTGCTGGGTGCCTTGCTGGCGCTGGCACTGGATACCGCGTTCAGCCGTATGATGGACACCAACGATCTGCCGCAGATGCGCCGCATCTGAATCTCTATAAAAAGGAAATGCGCTGTCATCAGGGGCAGCGCATTTCTTTTTTTGTTCAGAACAGATCCTCCGGCAGGCAGACATCCTGCTTGGGCACCTTTACCCAGGAAAAACCTGGGATGAGGCTTTCCGGCGTGCGGAGGGCGCCGGTTCCGGCTGCAGGCCGTAGGCATAGGCCAGCTTTGCCCACGATCTCCTGCGCGGTATTTTTCCCGCAGGTTCTCCAGGCTCTGGTCCCCGTCCCGCTTGGACAGCCGCCGCCCGTCCGGGGCCAGCAGCAGCGGGCAGTGGGCAAAGGGGGGCGCTGGGAGCCCCAGCAGACGGTACAGGTAAAGCTGCCGGGCCGTGGAGGACAGCAGGTCCGACCCCCGCACCACCTCGGTGACCCCCATGCGGGCATCGTCCACCACCACGGCCAGCTGATAAGCAAACACGCCGTCCGCCCGGCGCAGGTAAAAGTCGCCGCAGTCCCGCAGCCAGTTCTCCGTGTGCGGGCCCATGCAGCCGTCCAAAAAGGTGATTTCCTCGTCCGGCACCCGCACCCGGTAGGCCGGGGCTTTCTTTTTGCGCTTTTCGGCGATCTGGGCGGCGGTCAGGTCCCGGCAGGTGCCGGGATAGATGACGTTGCCGTCCGAGGTGTGGGGCGCACTGGCCGCGTGCAGCTGGGCGCGGGAGCAAAACACGGGTACACAGCCAGGCCGCGCTCTTCCAGCTTTTTGTAGCTTGCGGTGTAGATCTGCCCGCGCACTCGCTCTGGTAAGCGCCCGGGGGGGCGTTTTGGGGCAGGGACCGGTGCTGGCCGCCCTCGTCCCAGGTCAAGGCCCAGCCAGTCCAGATCCTGTTCCAGCAGGTCGGCCAGTAGCCCTTGTTGGCTTCGATCATATCGTCCAGAATGGCCTTGGCAACGTTCATGCTGGGCACAGTCTTATTCAGGGTAAAGGCCTGCAATACCTTCTCGTAGCTGCCTTCCACGCAGCCCTCCACCAGCAGCTTTTCGCTGTTGAGCTGCTGCATCATCAGACCCTGCTGGAACAGCGGGATGTTGTCCCGGGCAATGACCTCCGGGCCGTTCTTGCCGATGTAGGCGGGCAGCTCCACCATTGCGTCATAGGGCATATTGGGGATCGCACCGCGGTTCTCGGTGATGATGAGGAAGCGTGCCTTTGGTGTCGTTCTTCAGCGCAGCGGAAAGATCTGCGATCCAGTCGCCGTGGCTGCCGGCATAGAAGGTGTTGGCGTCCACCTTGCCTGTCTTGAGGTAGTGGTCGATGCCGTCGAACAGGTTCTTTTCGCGGGTCTCCTCCACCTCGTTGGCGCGGGTGTGGTTCGGGTCCGAGTGCTCCACGAACTCCTTGGCCTGCAGATAGTAGTTCAGGTAGGTGTTGGGCAGGTACTCCGGGAAGTTTTCCATGATCTCGTACTCGCCCTTCCACACATAGTACCAGCTGCCCTTGGTGTGGCGGTTCTGGTGGCGGAGGAGGTCAGCGCGCCCATGCCCTTGAGGTAGCTTTCCGGCAGAAGGATCTGGTTCTCCTTGATGTAGGCGCGCAGCTTGGGCATCAGATCCTCGCCGTGGTACTGGATGGAGGTGAACCAGCCGAAGTGGTTCAGGCCAAAGTAATCGTAGACGATCTCCTTCTTGTTCTGGATACCCATGGCAGCCGCCACCACGTCAATGATGGCAATGGGCATATCGCAGATGTTGATGATCCGTGCCTTCGGGCGCAGCTTGCGGCAGGCTTCGGATACGATGGCGGCGGGGTTGGAGTAGTTCAGGATCCAATAGTCCTTCTTGGCATACTTTTCCACATCGTCGATCAGCTTGATCATGGGGAAGATGGTGCGCATTCCGTAGGCCATGCCGCCGCAGCCGCAGGTCTCCTGTCCCACGCAGCCGTGGCGCAGGGGGATCTTTTCGTCCTGCTCCCGCATGGCGTAGCCGCCCACGCGCATCTGGGCAAACACAAAAGAGGCATCCGTGTAAGCCTGCTGCACATCGGTGGTGACCACCAGCTTGATGTCGGTATTCAGTTCCTTGTGCAGGACCCAGTCCACCACAACGGCCACCTTGTCCTGCCGCTCCTTGTTGATGTCGAACAGACGGATCTCGTCCACTTCCAGTTCTTCCCGGCGCAGGGCGATGGATTTGACGATACCGGCGGTAAACGTGCTACCGCCGCCAGCAATGGTAATGACCATAGTATAAACGCTCCTTTTTTGTATTTTTCAGGTTAGCCCGGCGCATTCCGCCGGGGCACGGTAAAACGATTTACTGGTTTTCCAGCTGTGCCTCCACGGCACGCTTGATATCGGCTACCTGCAGACCGTAAACGATCTGGATATCGGTTCCCTTTTTCACGATGCCGCTGTTCGGCAGTTGGTTGATGCTTTCCTCGTCCAGCTTTGCGGGGTCCTTGATGTTTACCCGCAGGCGGGTGAAGCAGTTGTCCACCGACAGGATGTTCTCCTTGCCGCCCAGACCATCGATGACGCACTGCACCTCGGCAGCGTTCTTCACGCTTGCCTTCTTGGCGGGTGCTGCGCTCTTAGCGGTCTCGGTGCTCACCTTTTCCCGGCCGGGGGTGTGCAGGTTGAAGGCCTTGATCAGCAGGGTGAACACCACAAAGTACACTGCGATCTGGCACAGCGCCAGCAGGTACAGGGTGGGATAGTTGGTCTTATCTGCACCGGCAGAAAGGTTCATCAGCACCGAGCCGAGGAGGTTGGTGGTAAAGCCGGTGACATGGAAGATGTGCAGCAGCACGATGAACAGGCCGGAGATGCAGGCGTGTGCCACCCACAGGATGGGAGCAGAGAAGCAGAACATGAAGTCCAGCGGCTCGGTGATGGAAGCCAGAGAGGCGGTAAACGCCAGCGGCACCAGAACGGCAGCGGTCTTTTTGCGGTTTTCCTTGCGGGCGCAGAAGATGAAGGCCGCCACGATGCCAAAGTAGCCGAAGGTCTTGGTGAAGCCGGTGTACATCCACACGATGCCGTCCGAGAAGGGCAGACCCATGCTGTACTCCATCATCATGACGATGTAGGAGCCGGTGTAGGTGGCATCGCCCACGGTCAGGCTGTTGCCCAGTGCAGAGAACTGGAAGGGGGTGTAGATGAGGTGGTGCAGGCCGGTGGGGATGAGGAAACGCTCCAAAAAGCCGTACAGGAACAGGCCGAAGTTGCCGGATGTGGCGATCAGATCGGTCAGTGCGCTGATGACGTTCTGCACCGGCGGCCAGAAGAAGCAGGAACCAAAGCCGAACAGGATGGAAAAGACCACCATGCAGGTAAAGGACCAGCGGTTGCCGGAGTAGATCTGGGTGATGATGCCCTTGAACTGCTTTTCACAGGTGCGGTTGTACACCCAGCCGCAGACCAGACCCAGCAGGATGCCGCCGAACACGCCCATATCCACCGTCTGGATGCCGAACACGGTGGACTGACCGGTGCCGTACAGACCCACCATAGGATCAGCCTCGGCCAGCATGCCCAGCTGGGTCAGCGTGACGTTGCCGGCGGTCAGGTACATAAAGTAGCTCATCAGGCCGATGATGGCAGCCTGCTGCTTGTTCTTTTTGGCAAGCGCCGCTGCGATGCCCACGCAGAACATCAGGCTGAGGTTGTTGATGATGACCATGATGCAGTTGTAGATCAGCTGTCCCAGCAGCTTGATGGGGGTCCACTGCAGAACAGGGATCATCGCACTAAGGCTTGTGCTGGTAAGCAATGCGCCCAGCACAAGGATCAGGCCTGCTGCCGAGATATACGACAGCGGTGAGAGCATGGCTTTGGAGAACTTTTCCAAGCCATTCATGACTTTTTCTTTCATCGTGTAATACTCCTCACTTTTTGACTTGACTGTTTGGGGATGATTTCTATTCCGCAGGGCTTCCGGACGCCCTGTTGTTTATCCTAAGGTGTGAAAAGTCGAAAATTTTCTATTTTACAAGCACAGCCGGATTTTGCGTTAAACAGCCTTGAAATCCACAAAGGATTCCTGCGGCTGTTTGCCTTAAATCCCGCTTGTGCTTGGAAATATTCGTCATTTTCTTTGTTTTCAGATACACCTTACGATCTTGGTCAGGTGGATGAGCAGATAGACCTGCTCCTGATGATCCAGCTCGTAATCAAATTCCTGCCGCAGATAGGCATTGATGCGCTGTAAGCACACCTCGTTGCGGCTGTCGCGCTGCAAAAGCACCGTGTACATGGATTCCAGCCCGGCGTCCTGCCACGGGGTGTGCCGCAGGATGCGCGCCGCCAGAAACTTGAGGTGCACGGTCAGGCGGATGGTCTCGAGGCTCTCTTCCTCAAAGGTACAATGATAGGTATCGCAGATGATCTCCTTGACCGCCATGACGAATTTTACGGTATCATAAGCCAGCGCACCGTCCGCCGCACCGGCTACCAGATGCAGGGCAATGTAGCCCGCTTCGTCCTCCGGCAGCTGTACGCCGCAGAACTGTCGGACAAGCTCCAGCGCCCTTTGCCCCACTGCGTACTCCTTCGGGTACAGCATTCGGGTCTCCGAAAGCATGAGGTTGGGCACAAAAGTGCCCTTTTCCACACGTTCCAGCGCAAAACTGATGTGGTCCACCAGCGAGATGGTGCTTTTGCTGCTGAGCAGGATGCCCTGCTCTTCTGCCGCCAGCGAGATGCGCTCGGCGGCCTGCATCACCTGCGGGGTAACGTTATCCAGCATCTTGAGGAACTTGGTCTGCAATTCATTCTGCACATAGTACACCTTGGAAACGCGGCTTTTGTCGATCACGTCCCCCGGGCGGCGGCCAAACCCAAGCCCGTTGCCCACGAGAATGGCTTCCCTGCCGTCCGGCATGATCACCGACACCGCATTGTTATTGAATACCTTTACAGCCTGCATCGCCGCACTCCTCCGCTTCCATGCCGCAGCTCTTGTGAAAAAGAAAAAGGGCACAAGAACCAAAGGGATGCCATTGCCGCATTCCCTCTGATGCTCATGCCTGATCGAACAGTTACACGCACTGATAAATTCACTTGTCTGCTTCGATTATACGAGCCAGCACAGAAAATGTCAATGCGTTGAACTGTCCGAAATTCAAGCCGCATTTTTGTATATCCTGCACAGGTCTGCTTGAAATTCGTCCTGCGCGGAACGATTGACAACGCCGGGCCCACAACGTATACTTAGGGTGTATCATTCCTGCAGCTCCGGCCCACCGCCGGGGCAAGACCAACGGAGGATCGACTTATGAAATTGAAATATATCCGTCCTTTGGCTCTGGCACTGTGCGCAGTGCTGCTGTGCAGCCTGTTCACGGCATGTTCCGGCACATCTTCCTCCAGCGAGCAGCCTTCCAGCGCTGCGTCCGCTGCATCGGACAGCGCGTCTGCATCGGCATCCACGTCCGACAGCGCCCTGCCGGACTCCACCACCCAGGCCAACACCGGCAGCCTGAACCCCGGCAACTTTGACGAGAACTCGGCGTTCTCCATCACCGGCACCACCGACGCCTTTGCGCCCTGCCTGGGCTGGGGCCCCGGCGTTTCCGGCTGCTCGCTCAAGTCGGTGATCGCGGCTGCCTCGCTGCTGCAGTGGGCCGAGAGCGCACACCCTGTCCTTCCCGCACACCGGAGGCCATCCAGGACGCCTTCTACGACTGGTACGACAGCCTGTCCTCCGCCGATCAGGAGAACTTTGCCGAGGCCTGGACCATGATCGAGCCGGACGCCTGAGCCCTGCTCAGCGACAAGGAGAGCATGACCGACCTCATCACGGACGCTGGCCTGGACCCGGACACCCTGCCCGGCTGCACCCTGAAGAACTGGCAGGCCCTGCAGAATGTGCTGGACAGCTGCGTGCCCGCTGTGAACGGCGAAGCAGTAAACGTTATCTCCCCCCTGCATTTGTTTGGCAAAAAATGAAGTCGGCGCTGACCGCGTGCGGTCAGCGCCTTTGTTGTTTTTGCGTTTATACCTTTTTCAGCACATACTGCCGGGTGCCCATGCCGACCTTCTCTGCCTGCTCCAGAGTGGCTTTCCACTCGATGTTCGGGTTCGAATCCTTGAAGTTGTCGTGGTAGCACTTCCAGTCCGACTTGGCCAGGTTGCTGGCTGAGCTGGCTGTTGGGCAGGGGGGCTGGGCTGCCAGGCAGGCGTCGGCGCAGGCCTGGTCGAGTGCCACCGGGTCGAAGGAGGCGAACATCCCGATATCCGGCAGGATGGGCGCGTCGTTCTCCCCGTGGCAGTCACAGTTGGGGCTGACATCCTGCACCAGTGCCACATGGAAGCAGGGACGGCCATGGCAGACCGCAGCGGCGTACTCGGCCATCTTCCGGTCCAGCTCCTCGTTGGCGCATTCGTTGGGGGAATACACGGCGTCATAGCTGCAGGCGCCGATGCAGCGGCCGCAGCCCTTGCACTTGTCGTAGTCGATGACAGCCTTGTTCTGCTGGTTGTACGTAATGGCGTCGGAGCCGCACTCCTTTGCGCAGCGGTGGCAGCCCCGGCACAGGCTCTCCTGCACCTCCAGGCTTGCCGGCAGCGTGCTGCACCATCTTGCCGGCCCGGGAGCCGCAGCCCATGCCGATGTTCTTGAGGGTACCCCCAAAACCGGTGGACTCGTGGCCCTTAAAGTGGGTCAGGCTGATGAACACATCGGCGTCCATGATGGCGCGGCCGATCTTGGCGGTCTTGCAGTACTCGCCGTTGGGCACCGGCACTTCCACCTCATCCGTGCCGCGCAGGCCGTCGCCGATCAGGATCTGGCAGCCGGCGTGGTCATGGGCCAGAAGCCGTTGGTCTGGGCACAGGTCAGGTGTTCCAGCGCGTTTTTGCGGCTGCCGGGGTAGAGGGTGTTGCAGTCGGTCAGGAACGGGCAGGCCGCCCTGCTCCTTGCACAGGTCCGCCACCACTTTGGCGTAGTTGGGGCGCAGGAACGCCAGGCATCTTTGCCCAGCTCCCCAAAGTGCATCTTGATGGCCGGAAACGAACTTTGGATGCTTCCATGGTGTTTTTCCTCCTCGATGTTCTTGTTGTATGCCAGCCATCCATATCGAATCAATTATTGTTTTCCAAAGCCTTGATCCCGGCGGCGACATTCTGGGCACCTTGTTTTGTAGTTGCTGTCGAAACGCCACCGAGCTGCGCGCGCGCACCCCCCACGGCTGCTGTTCCGTTTTTTTGCCGGGTGGCGGGTCCATCCAGCCCTTTATAAGGAACAAAGTGCGAGGGCGTGGGCACCAACAACGTTAAAGCGGCGAGCCTTTAATTCTGCTGGTGCCAATCTTTCTGGGCACGGTGCTCACCCACCTGTGCCGGCTTTGGCCGCGAGGGCAATGGCTGCAGATGGGCGGCGCATCGGCTGGAACCTCGGCACCCTGCTGCGGCTGAAAGACCACGACCGCCGCACCGCCACCATCAGCGGCATGGCTGCGTTCTTCTCTGCCCTGTTCGGCACCCCGCTGGCGGCGGCCTGCTTTGCCATGATGGTGGAGGATGTGGGCCTGACCTTTACCTCTGCCTTTGTCCCCCGCCTTTACCTCTGCCCTCCTCGCCTACGGCCATCAGGCCAGGATGGCGATGCCGAAGGCTCATGGCGCCAGTCCACAGCCAGGCTGACCACAGCCCACAGCCACCACCAGCACAGCCACCTCGGTGCCGGTCATCACAGAACCGCCGACAACGAACTTGACCACCTTGAGCAGAGAAGCACCTGCCATGACCGGGATGGCCAGATAGAAGGTGAACTCTGCGACACAGGCGCGGGACAGGCCCAGCAGCAGGCCGCCCACGATGGTGGCACCGGAGCGGGAGGTGCCCGGAATGATGGCCAGACACTGCCACAGGCCAATGATGATGGCATCACGGTAGGTGATCTGCTCCAGCCGGCTCACGTGCGGCGCGGCGCGGCGGTTCTCCACAACAAAGAACAGCGCACCGTACAGAATGAGCATCGCGGCAACCGTGATGTAATTGTAGAAGTGAGCTTCCATCCAGTCGTCCAGCGGGCTGATGATGAGCACCGGGATCGTGGCCGCTACCACCTTGAACCACAGGCTCCACACGCTGGGCTTGGAAATGACTCTGCCCTGCTTCATGCCAAAGGGCCACAGCTTGCCCCAGAACAGCACCACCACGGCCATGATGGCACCCAGCTGGATGACCACACGGAACATGGACATGAACTCTTCGCTTGCGTTGAATTTGATGATCTGTTCCAGCAGGATCATATGACCGGTGGACGAAATGGGAAGCCACTCGGTAATGCCCTCCACAATGCCCATCAGGATGGCTTTGATGATCTCAAAAAAACGTAAGTACCCCTCCTTGTGCACAAAGGCACAGCAGCTTATTTTCTTCCAGTATACCATACTATGTCTCCGCACGCACGCAGAATGCGAAAATTTTTACGCCCGCCGCCACTTTTGCCCTGCAGGCTGTTACTGCGCCGGGAAATGTGTTATACTGATGCAAAGACCCTTTTCCTTCTATTTTATCCGCAAATCAAAACAGAGTTTAAACACCCTTGGTATTTTTGTTGAACCATTCTACAACGAGGTGAATCCATATGAATATTCTGGTGATCGGCTGCGACCAGGTGGGCGCTTCCCTCATCCGCGATCTGGAACGCATCGGCCATGATATCTCGCTGATCGAAAAGGATCCCGAACAGCTCAAGCGTCTGGATGCCTTTGACGACTACAGCTTTGGCGGCACGGCTCTGGTGGGCGACCCCACCGACCCGGATACCCTGCGGCAGGGCGGCATTGACAGCTGCGATGCCGTGGCCGCTGTGAGCGAGGACGACTCGGTAAATCTGATGGCGGCACAGATCGCAAAAAGCATCTTCCGCCGTGAGAAGGTGATCTGCCGCGTGTCCGACCCGCACCTGCAGGTGCTGTACCACAAGGCTTACGAGATCGACACCATCTGCCCCACGGTGCTCACCGAGCAATCGGTGTTCCGCGCACTGGCAAAGTAAAAAGTGAGGGAAGCATATGAAAGTTTGTATCGCAGGCGGCGGCAAGGTTGGTATGTATCTGGCCCAGAGCCTGCTGGCCCACCGCCACAAAGTGACCATCATTGAACCGCAGGAAATGCTGTGCCGTTCGCTGGCCGATTCGCTGGATATCCCGGTGATCTGCGGCGATGCCATCAGCTTTGACACCATGCGCACGGCCGACGTTGCCAGCTGCGATGCCTTTGTGGCCGTGACCGGTGCGGACGAGAACAACCTTGTTGCCTGCCAGATCGCAAAGCGGGAATTTGGCGTGAACCGCACTGTGGCCCGGGCCTCCAACCCCAAGAACCGCGAGCTGCTGCACACCTTAGGCGTGGACACCGTAGTGTGCGGCACCGACAACCTGAGCCACATCCTTGAGCGCGAGATCGAGACGGATACCATCCGTCAGCTGCTCTCGCTGGGCGGCGGCACGGCCAGCCTGAACGAAATTTTGCTGCCGGAGAACTTCCAGTTTGCAGGGCAGGCGGTCAAGGACATCCCCATGCCGGGCGACGTCATTCTGGTGTGCATTACCCGCGATGCGGAGTTCATCATCCCCCACGGCAATACCACCTTACTGCCGTGGGACCGCATCCTCTGCCTGACGCAGGATGACACCCTGCACCTGCTGATGGATGCCTGGGGCCTTTCCGGAAAATGACCGAACGTGACCTGCTGCGCACGGCGCTGATCATCCCGCCCAAGGGCCGGGCCGTGCTGTGTGTCTGGGCTGCTGTTCCCGGCGTGTTCTGCGCGCCTTTTGTGTTCTGGCAGAGCCTGTTTGCCGGGTGTATTTTCTGTGCCCTGTGGGCGTGCCTTGTGTTCGCCGCGTGGGCAAGAGCCTGCAGCTTTACCGCAGTGCTCACCGCCCGGAACACTGCCGTGCGGGCTGGTATCGCCGTTCCCATCACACGGCAGCTTCCCCGCCGGGCCGTGACTGGCGTGTGGACCCTGCGCACGCCGCTTCTGTGGCTGGCCGGGTGCAGCGTGCTGGTGGTGCGCGGCCCGGGCGTACAGCTGTTCCTGCCGGGCGTGGATGCCCTGCAGGCGCAGGCCCTTGCCGCTGTGCTGATGGAGGAAACGCCATGACCGAACGCGGCTTCCACCCGTTTGCGGTGCTGCATTTTCTGCGCAAGACCATCCTGCTCTATCTGCTGCCGCTTTTGCAGGTGCTGTTTGCCCGCAACTGGGCGGCGCTGCGCACGGCTCTGGTGCAGGGCGCGGCGCTGCTGACAGTGCTTGCCGCTGTGAGCGCCGCCGTGCTGCACGCAGGCCGCTGGCGGGTGGATGCACAGGGAACCCTGCGGGTGCGCTGGCGGCTGGGCGTGCGGCTGGACCGCTGCCTGAAAGCCAGCCAGCTGGCAGCGCTCACCATCGAGCGGCCCCTGCTCTACCGGCTGGCCGGTGCCAGCCGGGTGGTGCTGTACCCTGCCGGGCAGAAGCGCACCCTGACCCTGCTTTTGAGCGCGCAGAACGCGCAGTTTTTAGCTGACCGCATGATGCCGCGCCGGGATGCTGTGGCCCACACCCCGCGCGGCGGCGAAAAGCTGGCCTTTGCGGTGCTGGGTGCCAACGGCCTTTCCACCCTTGCTTTGCTGGCGCTGGCCGTCAAACAGAGCAGGCCCTATGCGCCGGATGCCCAGACGGCAGCCTTTGCCCACCTGAACCGCATTGCGGCGTGGGCAGCGCGCTGGCTGCCCATGGGCACAGCATGGCTGCTGGTGCTGGGCGGTGTGCTGTTCTGCGCAAGCCTTGTGCGCAGTGCGGCCCATGCGGCCCATTACACCGTGTGGCGCACCGAGAGTCACCTTGGCAGCAGGGGCGGCTTTGTGCACCGGTACGAGATGCGCCTTGCGCTGGAGCACCTGAGCTATGCAGACCTGCGCCGCTCGCCTGCCACATGGGCGCTGGGCTGCTGCCCGGTGTTCGTTACAGCAGGCAGCTGCCAGCCGGAGATCCCGTTGCTGGTCTGGCGGGAGGACGGCCCTTTTCTACAGGAGCTGCTGCCCGGCTTTGCCCTGCCGCCAAAAGCCCCGGTGGACACCGCAGGCCGCAGTATCCCGGCGTTTTTTCTGCCTGCCGGCATCCCCTGCGGGCTGTGCCTGCTGCTGACAGCGGTATCCCGCTACACCCTGCCCGCCCTCACGGTGCCGCTGCTGGTGGTCGCCGCTGTGTTTGCGGCCCTGCTTGCAGGTGCGGCTGTCGGCTACCGCAGGGAGGGCATCTGGCTGCAAAACGGCCGCCTGACCCTGCGCCGGCAGCGCGGCTTTCACCTGCACGACATCTGCGTGCTCTGCCCTGTTCCGGCCCTGACGGCCCTGCAGTCGCCGTGGGCCGCGGCGGTGCACCGCACGAACCTCACCCTCACCTTTCCGGGCGGGGTGAAGTGCAGGGTGCGCAGCGTAAAGTGCATCGAATTGCCATTTGTGCTTTTCTGAAACTGTAAGGAGTCTTTTTCTGTGATAAAAACTGTATTATTCGATCTGGACGGCACCCTTTTGAACACCATCGACGACCTTGCCGATGCAGGCAACTGGGTGTGTGCACAGCACGGCTGGCCCACCTTTACGGTGGAACAGTTCAAGCACATGGTGGGCAACGGCATCCCGAAGCTGGTGGAGCGCTTCTCGCCGGAGAATGCCCGCACGCCGGAGCAGCTGGCGGCCACGCTGGCCGAGTTCACGGCCCGGTACGACGCCCACAAGGAGGACAAGACGGCCCCCTATCCCGGCATCCCGGAGCTGCTGGACGAGCTGCGGGCAAAGGGTGTTTATTCACGCAGCTTCGTTGAAATATTGCATTTCCCGTCATTTTTGCAGGGGGTGCGGCAAAAAACGAACCCTCTCAGTCATCGCTGCGCGATGCCAGCTCCCCTGAAAGGGGGAGCTTTTAGTGCGATGGCAGGCTTTGCGCTTCAGCCTGAAACTTTGCCGCCATGCCAAAGGCTCCTTCCCCGAGGGAGCTGGCAAAACCGTAAGGTTTTGACTGAGGGAGTCAAGCTCTCCCAAAGCGAGGCTGAGAGGGCAAGCCCGCTTCCCACACAAAAAAGCACCGCTTCCCTCACGGAAAGCGGTGCTTTTTCAACCTTTTTCTGTCCGGATGTGGAAAACCCGGTGCAGTTTTAGTTCTTCTTATGGGTGGGAACCATGACCTTCAGGCCGCCCATATACGGCTGCAGCACTTCGGGGATGGTCACGGTGCCGTCGGCCTGCAGATGGTTCTCCAGGAAGGCGATCAGCATACGCGGAGGTGCCACGCAGGTGTTGTTCAGGGTGTGGGCCAGATAGGTCTTGCCGTCCTTGCCCTTCACGCGGATGTGCAGGCGGCGTGCCTGTGCATCGCCCAGATTGGAGCAGGAGCAGACCTCGAAGTACTTCTGCTGGCGGGGGCTCCATGCTTCGATATCGCAGCTCTTCACCTTCAGATCGGCCAGGTCGCCGGAGCAGCAGTTCAGCTGACGCACCGGGATCTCCATGCTGCGGAACAGCTCCACAGAGTTCTTCCACAGCTTCTCGTACCAGTCAGCGCTCTCGTCGGGGCGGCAGACCACGATCATTTCCTGCTTCTCGAACTGATGGATGCGGTAAATGCCGCGCTCCTCGATGCCGTGAGCGCCCTTTTCCTTGCGGAAGCAGGGGCTGTAGGAGGTCAGGGTCAGGGGCAGAGTGGCCTCGTCCAGAGTCTGGTCGATGAAGCGGCCGATCATGGTGTGCTCGCTGGTACCGATCAGGTACAGGTCCTCACCCTCGATCTTATACATCATGGCATCCATTTCCGGGAAGGACATGACACCCTGCACCACGTTGCCGTGCATCATGAAGGGAGGGATCACATAGGTGAAGCCCTTGTTGATCATAAAGTCGCGGGCATAGGCCAGCACAGCCTCGTGCAGGCGGGCGATGTTGCCCAGCAGATAGTAGAAACCGTTGCCGGCCACGCGGCCTGCAGCGTCCATATCGATGCCGTCGAAGCTCTCCATGATCTCGGTGTGGTACGGAATGGGGAAATCGGGCACCACAGGCTCACCAAAGCGCTGTGCTTCCACGTTGTAGGTATCATCCGGGCCGATGGGCACGCTGGGATCGATCATCTGCGGAATGGTGTACATGATCTCCTGAATGCGTGCGGACAGGGACTCTTCTTCCTTTTCCAGTTCAGCCATCTTGTCGGCGTCGGCCTTGACGGCGGCATTGTTGGCATCGATCTGAGCCTGCAGCTCAGCCTTCTGTGCCTCATCGGTGCACTTCTTCAGCTGGCCGAACAGCGGGCCGTTGGCCTTGCTCAGCTTGTTGCGGGCGGCCTTGAGGGCTTCCACTTCCTTCAGCGCTGCGCGGTACTGGGCATCCTTTTCGATGACCTCATCCACCAGCGGCAGCTTTGCGTCCTGAAACTTCTTCTTGATGTTTTCCTTGACGGCGTCCGGGTTCTCACGGACAAATTTGATATCAAGCATGATTGACTCTCCTTGCTCTATTTCGGTTCGCACAGAAGATCCCCTCCCCTGTGCCGTTCAAAGACGGTCGCCCGCCTTGGATCGCGGTTGTTTTATTCTTCGTTCTGGTACTGTCCCAGCAGGTTTGCAAAGGCGCGCAGCTGCTCGTCGGAGTAAAAATGCACCGTCAGCTTGCCTTTGCCGCCGTGGTAGGCCACGTTCACCTCGCTGCCCAGCACCTGTTTGAGGCTTTCTTCCACCTCCACCGGCAGGGTGCCCCGCGGCTTGGGTTCTCTGGGCTCCTTTGCGGGCTTTGCCAGCTTTTTGCACAGCGCCTCGGCCTGACGCACATTCAGCTGGTTGTCCGCCATGATCTGCGCCGCCTGCTCCTGCAGCTCCGGCGTGGGCAGGCTCAGGATCACCTTTGCGTGGCCGATATTGATAAAGCCGCTTTTCAGCAGTTCCAGCACGTTTTCCGGCAGGTTCAGCAGGCGCAGGCTGTTGGCCAGTGCGCTGCGGCTCTTGCCCAGCTTCTGTGCCGCCTGCTCCTGCGTCAGGCCGCAGCGGGTCATCAGCTCCCGGATGCCGGTTGCTTCTTCCACCGGGTCCAGATCCTCGCGCTGCAGGTTTTCCACCAGAGCCAGCTCCATGGCCTGCTCGTCGCTGACTTCCTTAATGACCACCGGCACATCGTTCAGCCCTGCCATACGGCAGGCACGCCAGCGGCGCTCACCCGCCACGATGCTGTAGCCGCCGCGCGGGCGCGGACGCACCGCGATGGGCTGCAGCAGACCATGCTCTGCAATGCTGGCCGCCAGCTCACCCAGCGCCTGTTCGTCAAAGGTCTTGCGCGGCTGTTCCGGGTCCGGTTCGATCTCACGCAGGGGCAAGGTGTCTACCTTTGCACCGGACTCAAAAACCGGGGCGGCATCTTCAAACAGACTGTCCAGCCCGCGGCCAAGTCCTCCTTTTCCTCTTGCCATTCATGTTCCCCCTGAGGTTTAATCTTCCAGAGCATTTTTCGTCTGCTCTGCGACGGGTGCACTTTTTCTGCGGGCCTTTTTGGGCTCGTGCGGGCGGTTGTTCTTGACAAATTCGATTGCCAGATCCATGTACGCTTCGCTGCCCTTGCCCTTGGGCTCGTAGAAATTGATGGGCTGGCCGTAGCTGGGGGCCTCCGAAATGCGGATGGAGCGCGGGATGGTGGTTTTGTACACCTTGGAGCCGAAGTACTTCTGCACCTGCTCCACCACCTGCACGGTCAGGTTATACCGCAGCGAGAACATGGTGAACACCACGCCCTCGATATCCAGATACGGATTGTACTTTTTGCGGATGGTCTTTAAGGTGCTGATCAGCTCCGAAAGGCCCTCCAGCGCGTAATACTCGCACTGCACCGGAATGAGAACGCTGTCGCAGGCACTCAGGCCGTTCAGGGTGAGCAGGTCCAGACTGGGCGGGCAGTCGATAAAGATGAAGTCATAGTCCTTCTGCACCTCGGCCAGCGCCTTGCGCAGGCGGCTCTCGCGAGCGGGCAGGTCGATCATTTCCAGGCTGGCACCGGCCAGACGGGTGTTGGAGCCGATGACATCGGTGCGGTACTCGGTCTTACGGATGGCCTCGGAGGCCCGCGCTTCACCGATCAGGATCTCGTAGGTTCCCTTTTCCACGCTGCGCTTCGGGATGCCGTAGCCGGTGGTGGTATTGCCCTGCGGATCAAGGTCTACGATGAGCACCCGCTTGCCCAGCGCCGCAACGCAGGACGACAGGTTGACGGCGGTGGTGGTTTTGCCAACGCCGCCCTTCTGGTTCGCAATTGCTACAATTTTTGCCACGCACAATTCTTCCTTCCGGGAAAATTTAATTGTTCCATGTGGAACATTCGCAGTCATGCCCGCCGGTTTCCCGTCCATACAGGCACCTTAACACCTAGTATAGCACATCCAAATCGGTTTTTGAACCATTTGTTTTTTTTTTTTCCGCTGGATTTTTAACTTTTAGAGGTGGAAAAATCAAAAACTGCACGGTTTCGGGAGACAAAACAAACGATTTTGAATGCGCGCCGGGAAGCTGGCTAGTCCTCTCAGTCAAGCCCTGACGGGCTTGCCAGCTCTCCCAAAGGGAGAGCCTTTGGCATGACGGCAAAGTTTCCGGGCAAACCATAACGCTTTCCGGTTTCGCCAGAGGCTCCCTCTTTGAGGGAACTGTCGCGCGTAGTGCGGCTGAAGGAGTGATCTGGGTACGGACTCCTTCCGTCATCGCTGCGCGATGCCACCTCCCTCACGGAGGGAGGCATTGGCAGTACACCAAAGCTTCCGGGCAAACCGCAAAGCTTACGGTTTCGCCAGAGCCTCTCCCTTTGGGAGAGGTGTCACCGCAGGTGACGGAGAGGGTTCACGCCGTGAGAAACTCCCCCAGTCATCTCGCTTTGCTCGATGCCAGCCCCCTCGGAGATGGGGCCCTTGACATGGCGGGAAAGCTGCCGGATAAATTGCAAAGTTTCCGGCACGCCAGAGGCTCCCTCTCCGAGGGAGCTGGAAAAACCGTCAGGTTTTGACTGAGGGAGTTCGTTCCCTGTTCCACATGGAACAATTTTACCGTTCGGCGGCGGTGGTTGGGATGCGCACCGTATATTCGATATACCCGTCCTTCTCCTCCCGGTGGGCAGTGGCGGGCACACCATTATCGGTCATCAGACGGATGGCATGGTCGATGGTGTTCACAAAAATACGCACATCCTTGACCATCGAGATGCGGTGCCTGCCTTTTGCAGGGGTGTTGAGCAGCTGTTCAATGTAGAGGTCAGTCTGGCGGGCGTTCATGCGGCGCTTGGCAATGTTGATCAAGGCTTCACTGCGGCGGTTCTCCGGCAGACGCAGCACCGCCCGGGCATGGCGCTCGGTGAGGCTGTTGTCCAGCACGAACTGCCGCTGGTCAGCGTTCAGCTGCAAAAGCCGCAGCTTGTTGGCAAGGGTGGGCTGCGCCATGCCCAGTCGCTTGGCGGCTTCGGCCTGGGTGCAGTCCCACAGCACCATCACATCCTTTAAGCCCTGCGCCTGCTCAAAGGGGTTCAGGTCGGCCCGCTGGATGTTTTCCAGCAGACCCAGCGCGGCGGTGCGCTCATCGTCGTAATCACAGAGGATGGCAGGGATAGTGTTCATTTTAGCAAGGCGGCAGGCACGGAGCCGCCGCTCCCCGGCTACCAGCTCGTAGCCGCCATCCGACACTTTTCGCACCGAGATGGGCTGCAGCAGACCATTTTCACGGATGCTCTGGGCCAGCGCAGCCAGCTCCTGCTCGCTGAACTCCCGCCGTGCCTGAAACGGCGACGGCCTGATCTGATCGATGGGCAGGAAATAAATCTTGCCCGCCTGCTTTTTGCGTTCAAACATGGATACACGGCTCCTTTCGCGTGGTGGATGGGTTTTGTTTTTCACATTTTCCCGGGAAAGCGTGGAAAACTCAGGCTTCAGGCACAGTGTATCACACAAATAAAAGCCCTGCCAGAAGTTTCGTTCGGCAGGGTTTTACAAAGTTCTATCGATATTTCGTTATTTCAACGGGCTTTTCGCAATTTTTCCGCCGTTTCTGGGGTAGGCTGTCGGAGTCTGCGAAATCTTTTTGCACAGAATCAGGGTGCGGGTGTCGCCGCCCGGAAGGTGCAGAGTGCGGGTCTCTTTGTACTCGCCGCCCAGCTTTTTGATGGCACCGCGCGCTGCGGCCAGTTCTTCCTCACCGGAAGAGCCTTTCATGGCGAGGAAATTGCCGCCCACCTTTACCAGCGGCAGGCAGTATTCGGCCAGCATGGGCAGCGCGGCCACTGCACGGGCCGAGGCCAGATCAAACTGTTCACGCCACGCCTTGCGGGCGGCTTCCTCGGCGCGCTCCTTTGCAAACTCCACGCCGGTCAAGCCCAGCTGGGCACAGGCGTACTTCAAAAACTCCACCCGCTTACCGGTGGGCTCCATCAGGGTCAGCTCCAGTTCCGGCTTGTAGATTTTGGTCACGATGCCCGGGAAGCCTGCGCCTGCGCCCACATCCACCATGCGGCCCGCCACTTCCGGCTGGCTGGCAAACAGCAGGCTGTCGAGGAAGTGCTTATCCTCGATCCCCTCGGGGTCGGTGATGGCGGTCAGGTTGACCTTCTGGTTGTAGTCCACGGCAGTGCGCTCCCAGCATGGGGGTGGGCAGGCGATCGGCAGTGCGGCGGATGTGATCTGCATCTTGGCGGCGCTCATGAGCTTCCAGAATGCTCTGGGTGTGCTGGTACTTGGCCCAGCGGTCATCCTGCACAGAGGCCGTATTCCCTGCCGATGGGGGTCAGCCGCTGGTCGGCGTTGTCCTGACGCAGAGTCAGGCGGTACTCGCTGCGGCTGGTCATCATGCGGTAGGGGTCCATGACCCCTTTGTGACCAGATCATCCACCAGTGTGCCCAGATAGCTGGTGTGGCGCGGCAGAATGAGCTGCTCTTTGCCCAGCGCATTGCGGGCGGCGTTCAGTCCGGCCAGCAGGCCCTGCGCGGCGGCTTCCTCGTAGCCGGAGGTGCCGTTGAACTGACCCGCACCGTACAGTCCCCGCACCACCTTGCTTTCCAGCGTGGCTTCCAGACTGGTGGGGTCCACGCAGTCGTACTCGATGGCGTAGGCCGGGCGCATGATCTCGATGTTCTCAAACCCTTTGATGCTGCGGTAAAAGGCATTCTGCACATCCTCCGGCAGGCTGCTGGAGGCACCCTGCAGATACATCTCTTCGGTGTTCTCGCCGCAGGGTTCCACAAAGATGGGATGCCTGTCCTTGCCCGCAAAGCGCACCACCTTGTCCTCGATGGAGGGGCAGTAGCGCGGGCCAACGCCCTCGATCATGCCGCCATAGAGCGGGCTGCGCTGGATGTTGTCCAGAATGATCCTGTGGGTCTCCGGGTTCGTGTAGGCGATCCAGCATTCCACCTTGTTGTGCATGGGGGTATCGGTCATGAAGCTGAAGGGCTGCAGCTCGTTGTCCGGGTCGCCGGGCTGGCATTCCAGCTTGGAGAAATCGATGCTGCGCCGGTGCACCCGGGCAGGGGTGCCGGTCTTGAACCGGCGCAGGGGCAGACCGGCGGCCTTCAGGCTCTCGGTCAGGGCGTTAGCGGCGTGCATCCCGTCCGGGCCGGAGGCATACCACGCATCGCCCACAAAAATTTTGCCGCCAAGGTTCGTGCCGGTGGCAATGACCACGCATTTGGCGCTGTATTCCCCGTTCAGCTGGGTCACAACGCCCTTCACACGGCCGTTCTCGGTCTCGATGCTCACAACCTCAGCCTGATGGATGGCAAGGCCGGGCGTGAGTTCCAATGCATGCTTCATATATTCATGGTAGCGCTTGCGGTCGGTCTGCACACGCAGGGCGTGGACAGCCGGGCCTTTGCCCTTGTTGAGCATCCGGCTCTGCAGATAGGTGGCATCTGCCGCAAGGCCCATCACGCCGCCAAGAGCATCCAATTCGCGTACCAGCGTGCCTTTTGCCGTGCCGCCGATGCTGGGGTTGCAGGGCATATTGCCGATGGCGTCCAGACTCATGGTAAACACGGCCGTTCTCGCGCCCAGCGTTGCGGCGGCGTGAGCCGCCTCGATGCCGGCATGACCGGCACCGATGACGATAACGTCATAATCTCCTAAGTGGTTCATATACTTTCGGGTTTCCTCTAACAAAATTTAAAATGTTTTTTCTTCGTTAGCGGGGCATTTTCGCGGAAACGTTCAAATTTTGCCGCCAATTTCGTGTTACAGGAAATGTTCGATCACAGCTTCCGGGCTGCGTCAACGGGTAACGAAAAAGCGCCGTTCCAATGCACGCTCAGCGGTCGCTTGCCCCCGGCGGTCTGTCGCGCAGCGCACCGGGGCCTATAAATGGCATCCGGAAGCGAAAAAGCGGTTAAAGGCACGCGCACACAGACGGAAACGGAATCCAGCATTTTTTTTCCGTGCCGCCAGAGGGGGAGGGGGCATGTTGCTTCCATCCACCGCCCATGGCCAGCAGCGTCCCGCGCAGCTTGCAGTTGAAGGCGGCGAAAAAGCGGACGCTGGTTCTCTTTTGGTGTCAAAAAGAGAACATCCTTGGTTTTCCTCTTATTTTCCCACGCAGAAACGTTCAAACACCTGTTCGATCACAGCTTCCGAGGCGTTCTCACCGGTCAGGTCGCACAGGGCGGCCAGTGCGTCGTCCACACAGACGGAAACGGCATCCAGCCCAAAGCCGCCTGCGGCAGCATCCAGTGCACCGGCCACAGCATCCCGCGCACGCAGTGCGGCGGAAAGCTGACGCTGGCCGGACAGACTGGCGGCATGGGGGTCGATCTGGCTGGTACCCAGCAGGCGAGCCACCGCAGCGGAGATCACCTTGCGGCTCTCCTCCTCCTGACAGCACACCGGCAGCACCATGGCAAAGCAGGGTGCAATCAACTCTGCGTCAAATTGCGTCGGTTTATCCTCTTTGTTGATAAGTGCAATGGCTGGGCGGCCTGTGCAACGCTGTGCAAGCTCCAGATCTTCCCGCGTGGGCGGCTCAGAGCCATCGAACACAGCCAGGATCAGGCCTGCCTCCTCCAGCTTTTTCCAGCTGCGGCGGATGCCCTCGGCTTCAATGGCGTCTTCGGTCTCGCGCAGACCGGCGGTATCGAACAGGTTCAGCTGGATATCCCCCAGCTGTACCGCCTGCTCCACCACGTCACGGGTGGTGCCAGCCACCGGCGTGACGATGGCCCTGTCGAACCCGGCCAGCAGGTTGAGCAGTGTGGATTTTCCCGCATTTGGTCTGCCCACAATGGCGCAGTCCACACCTTCGCGCAGGACGGTATCCGCCTGATAATTATGGATCAACTCGTCCAGCTCTGCCTTTACCCCACTCAGTACGCGGTGCAGATGGTCACCGTCCAGCTCCGGCACATCCTCTTCGGGAAAATCCACCCATGCGGCAAGGTGAGCCTGAATGGCCGGGACGACGGCCATTGCCGCGTCCGCCGCGGGGACGGCGCTCGCCGTAGGTATTCTCGGTCTGAGCATCCGGTGCGGTGGAGTAGATGACCACGCGGCGGTCACGGCCCTCGCCCTTGCTCTCGCTGCGCACACCCTCCATCTTGCTGATGGCAGAGTGGATGATGCGGCGCTCGTAGGGGTTCATGGGCTCCATGGCAAAGCTGCGGCCGGTCTTGCGCACCTTGGCACCAATGCGCTGTGCCAGTGCGGTCAGGTCGCTCTCGCGCTTGTCGCGGTAGCCGGCCACGTCCAGACCCAGCTTGATGTAATCGCCCTCCAGACGGTTTGCCACAAGGCTTGCCAGATAGGACAGGCTCTCCATGGTCTCGCCACGGCGGCCGATGAGGGCACCCAGCTTTTCACCGTCCAGACGGATGATGGTGGCTTCGCCCTTCTGCACGGCGCTGAAGGTGACGTTCTCCACGCCCATCAGGGCAATGACCTCACGCAGGTAGTCCACAGCAGCCTTGATCTTAGCGTTCTCTTCGATCACGATGGGGACTTCCGGCTCCTCTTCCTCGGCAGCGGGCTGCTCTGCAGCAGCTTCTGCAGCGGGGGCAGCAGGCTCTTCGGCCTTTGCTTCCGGCTGTGCTGCCGCAGCAGCAGGCTCCTCTGCCACGGGAGCGGCCTTGACAGCCTCCTGCACGGGAGTCTTTTTCTCAACAACAGGCTCAGCGGGTGCTGCAGCCGGAGCGTCCGGCTCCTCCACGCTCACGCACACCTTGGCGGGGGTGAGCTTCAGGCCCAGAAAACCAGTCTTCTGGGGCATTTCCAGCACTTCGCAGCTGACATTCAGATCATCGGCCTGCACGCCCAGCAGAGCGCAGGCTTTTGCGCGGGCTTCATCGACCGTTTTGCCGGTCGCTTCCTGCTTACGGATCATAACCGTTCATCCTCCTCTTATTCTTTATCCTGCTTGTTCAGCTCGCTCAGCGGCACGGTACGCTCGTCCTTGTAGCGCTCCTCGTCCAGCTGGCGGGCATACTCCAGACGGCGCTTGTTCATCTCGCTGGCAGAAAGGTTCTTTTCCATGGTCTTGCCGGTCTTGGGATCGGTGACCTTGACGGTAGTGTTCTTCACACCGCGTTTTTCCTGCTTTTTCTTTTCTGCGATCTGCGCTTCGATCTCCTTGCGCATCTTATCGGGGTCGTACACCTTGCGCATGACCTGAGTCTGCACGGTCATCACGATGTTGGAAATGACGTAGTACAGAGAGAATGCCAGAGGGTAGGTAAAGCAGAAGAACAGGTACATCAGCGGCATCATATACATGGTCAGCTTCATGCTGCCCTGCATCTGCTGGCCGGAGGCCTTCATGCTGATGTGGGTGGACAGGAGCATGGTGATGACCGACAGCAGCGGCAGCACGATGTCCAGAGAAAGGCCCAGCTTGGGGATGCGGGTCAGGTCGATGCCGAGGAAGTTCATGTGCTGGCTGAACTCGGTAATGGTAGCGATCTGGTCGGCGCTGAAGCAGCCCAGCACACCGCCGTTGCCAGCAACCACCTGTGCGATGATGTTGGTATCGCGGGTGATGGCGGTAAAGGCGACGCCGGAGGCGGTCAGGGCCTCACCGGCGGCGGTCAGAGCCGCAGCGCTGATGTGGAAGATGCGCTCCAGCGGATTGTACACGACACCGATAACGCCGAACATGACAAGGAAGTTCAACAGCATGGGCACGCAGCCTGCGGTGGGGTTATAGCCGTAGTCCTGCTGCAGCTTGAGCATTTCTTCCTGCTGCTTTTCGGGCTTGTCCTTGTACTTGGTCTGGATCTCCATCATCATGGGCTGGAAGGCCGACATTTTAGCCATGCTCTTCTGCTGGCTCAGCTGCAGAGGGATCTTGACGATGTTGATGAGCAGCGTGAAGATGATGATGTCCCAGCCGTAGCTCGGGAGCAGCTTGTAGATCCACTCCATGACATAGCCGAGAGGACCGCTCAGGATGTAAAAGAAGTTCATACCTTTGTCCATTCTGCCCCGTCTGTGGCACGGGACTTGTTATTTTTATCGTAGGACACGCTGCCCACAGTGCACCGCGTCACAAGAAGCATATTTACTTTTCCACCTTTTGCTTGTGCCGTGTGGAAAACAGTTTTGCGGGCTGCAGCCGGCAGGCAGGGTTCTGCCAACGGCCCGGCTCCGGCACCGGGTCAAAGCCCCATTTGCCGAAGGGATTGCACCGGGCGATGCGCCATGCCCCCAGCAGGATGCCCTTTACGCACCCATGGGTCAGGATGGCCTGCATGGTGTAGTTGCTGCAGCTGGGCGTAAAACGGCAGCTGCGGCCGATCCATGGGCTGAGAGTGTACTGGTAGGCCCGGATGGGCACGCACAGCGCGCGGCGGCAGATGTACTGCAGGCGGTTCATGCGTCCGGCTTTTCCGCCTGTGCCCTGCGTGCCGGGGGCACGGTGGCAGGGGGCGGCGCATCCGGCCGTTTGGCCTTATCCGGCAGACCGGCCTGTGCAAACAGCTTTGCCACAACGCTGCTCAGCTGCCAGCTCTTCAGCCGCGGGGTCATACCGCGGGCTACAAAGATCAGATCATAGCCGCCGATGTTGTAGTCCAGATGCTCGTCGATGGCCGCCTTCATCACGCGGCGGGCGCGGTTGCGCTGCACGGCGTGGCCGATCTTTTTGGTGGCGGTCAGGCCCACGCGGGTCTTTTTGCTGCGGGTCTTGAGCACATACATCACAAGACCGGGGTTCACATAGGATTTGCCGCGGGCATACACTCTGCCAAACTCGCTGTTGCGGCGGATGGGACGATAGCGCATGATTCCGCGCCTCCTTTCTGTGGCTGAGAACACGCCCCGAAGGGTGCATTCTTCAGCCAGTATATCAAAAATTTTTCGACTTTGAAAGCCCATACGGGCATTTTTACGAAAATTCTTTCAATTTTCAAAAAAAAATAAGACCGCTAATCCAATATCAGCGGTCTTTTGTGCGCATATTCATTTCTGCGCCGGATCCCGTCATAAAAGGCCGGATCAGACAGTCAGGCTCTTGCGGCCCTTTGCACGGCGAGCATTGATGACCTTACGGCCGTTCTTGGTGCTCATGCGGGTCAGAAAGCCATGAACTTCCTTGCGCTGACGCTTCTTGGGCTGAAAAGTTCTCTTCATGGTTGTATCCTCCGTAAAAACTTATCCCCGGTATGGGGTCTGATGTGGTCCCAGATTGGGGACAGGCTTGCAATTCAACAGTATATCGCATAGTATGGCGTTCTGTCAAGCATTTTTTTCGCTTTCCTTCAAACTTTTTTTGTGAAAAGATTTTCAACTTTTTCACCATTCTGCCGTGGAAAACTCTTTTGCCACAAGATATTGTGGCCCTGTTTTGCCCATGCCACAACGGCCGTGCAGGGGCTTTTCTTATGTATTATAAATTACATTATAGAAATATGGACGCACAGCCATTTTTGTGGTATACTAACCTGGTATCAGCAGCATTGTTGAAAACTTTAACGGAGTGGATGTTTTTATGGATTCTTTCAAGGACGTTTTAGAGGCCGCCCAGGCGTACTGCAAAACGCAGATGGCCGAGCCGACCTATAATCTCTATATCGACGGGCTGGAGCCCATCAGCTTTGAGGATTCCAGCCACATCACCCTTTCGGTGCGCAACGACTTCATCTGCAAGATCGTGACGGACCGCTACCTTGGCCTGCTCAAGGAAGCCTTCAAGACCGTGCTGGGCTTTGACGTGGACATCACGCTGGTGGTGCCCAGCACGCCGCCGCACGAGGTGGTGCTGGCCCAGCAGTACGAGGCGAACCCCGCCTCCCCGCAGGGCAACTACGAGTTCACATTTGAAAACTTCATCAAAGGCCCTTCCAACCAGTTTGCGTTTGCTGCTGCACAGGCGGTTGCGGCCAATCCCTCCGGCGCATACAACCCGCTGTTCATCTACGGCGGCTCCGGCCTTGGCAAGACCCATCTGCTCACGGCCATCCAGACCGAGATCAAGCGCACCCACCCCGACTTCGTCATCATGTACGTTACCTGCGAGCAGTTCACCAATGAGCTGATCGCCGCCATCCGCGCCGGCAGCACCGAGGACTTCCGCATGAAGTACCGCGTGGCAGACCTGCTGCTGGTGGACGATATCCAGTTCATCGCCGGCAAGGAGTCCACGCAGGAGGAGTTCTTCCACACCTTCAACTCCCTGCACGATGCCCACAAGCAGATCGTCATTGCCTCCGACCGCCCGGCCAAGGAGATCAAAAGTCTGGAAGAGCGTCTGCGCACCCGCTTCGAGTGGGGCCTGACCGCCGATGTGCAGCCGCCGGATTTTGAGACCCGCGTGGCCATCGTCAAGCGCAAGGCAGAGCTTTTGCATCTGGACCTGCCCGAGGATGTGGCCGAGTTCATTGCCAACCACCTGAAGAACAACATCCGCCAGCTGGAAGGCGCTGTAAAAAAACTGAACGCCTACTACATGCTGGAGGGCATCCAGCCGGTCATCAGTGTGGCCCAGAATGCCATCAAGGACATCCTCAACGAGACCCAGCCGGTGCCCGTGACCATCGAGAAGATCATTGGCGAGGTGTCCCGCACCTTCAACGTCTCCCCTGCCGACATCCGCGGCACCAAGCGCAACGCCAATGTGGCCTCTGCCCGCCGTGTGGCCATCTACATCCTGCGGGAGGTCACCGGCATGAGCATGGAAGAGATCGGCCGGGAATTCTCCGGCCGCGACCACTCCACCATCGTCTACTCCTCTCAAGACCATGGAGCGTGACATGAAGAACGACCAGCACCTGCGCGAGACCGTGAGCGACATCATCAAGAACGTGAAGGCCTGACCGCAGAAATCGTACAAAAGTCGTACTCATTTATGGGTGAAACCCCAAAATATGGGGAGAAAACGGAACAAAACGGGGAAAAAGAACCTATATCTTGTGGTAAAAACGCAAACCTTTCCACACTTTCCACAGAGTTTTCAACATTCAACCTCCGTTCTCCACATGGTCTGTGGAAAGAAAGACCTATCCCAACCTTTCCACGATCCATTCACAACACATTCACAATCCGGTGGAAACCAAAACCCCCGCATTCCGACAAGGCTTTTCCGAGTTTTCCACAAGTTCCCCACCCCCTACTACGGTTACTACAACAAGTTCAATAAGATAGACCGGTTCTGAAACTGTTTTCAAACACAAAACAACATCAGAAACGAAAAACAAAGGAGAGAATTCAGTTTGAACATCGTATGTGATAAAGTTCTGCTGAGCGCAGCCATCGATGGTGTGTCCAAAGCCGTCACCATGCGTTCAGCCATCCCCGTGCTGGAAGGCATCCTGCTGAAAGCCGAAGGCTTCCAGCTCAACCTCACCGGCTACGATCTGGAAATGGGCATCGTGACCACCATCGAAGCCAATGTCAAGGAAGCCGGCGAGGTGGTGCTGAATGCAAAGCTGCTCAGCAGCATGATCAGCCGGATGCCCGCCGGTCAGGTCAGCATCCTCTCTGCCGAGAACGGCAAGACCACCATCCAGAGCGGCGTAGTCCAGTTCGAGATCCAGTCTATGCCGGCCAACGATTTCCCGGAGCTGCCCAATACCGGAGCGGAAGAGACCCTGACCATCAAGACCGGCGTGCTGAAAGATATGATCGATCGTACGTTATATGCTGTCAGTCAGGACGAGAAAAAGCCCGCCCACACCGGTGAGCTGTTCGAGATCCTGCCCGACAAGCTGACTGTGGTGGCACTGGACGGCTACCGTCTGGCCATCGTGGAACGCCCGGTGACGGCGGTAAAGGATATCCGCATCATCGTGCCCAGCAAGACCATGACCGAGGTCGCCCACCTGCTGCCCAACGACGACGAAGAGCCGGTGCACATCAGCGCCAACCGCCGCTATGTGGTCTTTATGGCCGGCGGCTACACCATCATGAGCCGCCTGATCGAGGGCGAGTTCCTCAACTACCGCAACGTGATCCCCGCCGACAGTCGCACCCGCGTGACCATCGACACCAAGGAGTTCATCGAGACCATCGAGCGTGCTTCGCTGATTATTACAGAGCGTTTAAAAAATCCCTCTCCGCATCTCCTTTACAGAGGGTAAAGTCGTGGTGCGCTGCCAGACCAACCTTGGCCGCGTGGTGGACGAGTTCAACGCCGACTGCGAGGGCGACGAAGTGGAGATCGGCTTCAACAACCGCTATCTGCTGGATGCTCTGCGCAACGCCCGCACCGAGAAGGTCCGCATGGAGATCAGCGGCCCCCTGAGCCCGGTCAAGGTGCTGCCTGCCGAGGGCAGCGATTTCCTGTATCTGGTGCTGCCGGTGCGCTTCAAGAACGATTAAGAAAGGCGATTATGCAGAAAATTCTCATTCATACGGAATTTATCAAGCTGGATGCCCTGCTCAAATATGCAGGCCTGTGCGAGACCGGCGGCGAAGCCAAGGAGCTGGTGCAGGGCGGTGCCGTGAAGGTGAACGGCGAGGTGTGCACCATGCGCGGCAAGAAGTGCCGTGCCGGTGACGTGATCGAGCTGGACGGCCAGTCCGTGGAAGTCGGGCAGGGCCAGTAATGCGTCTGCTTTCACTGGAAGTTGCGAATTACCGCAATATTGCGGCAGCGCAGCTGGAACCGGGCCGGGAGCTGACCGTGATCTGCGGCAACAACGGTCAGGGCAAAACGAACCTGCTGGAGGCCATCTGGCTGCTGACCGGCGGCAAAAGCTTCCGGGGCGGCAAGGATGCCGAGCTTGTGCGCCGCGGAGAAACATTCGCGGTGCTGGAAGCCGTCACCCAGCGCACCCGGCAGGAGGATCAGGAACCGGACGAACCGGCAAATGTGCGCATTACGGTGGGCACGCCGGATGCACAGCGCCCCGGCCGGTATGCATCGGTCAACGGTTCTCCGCCCAAGCGGGCGGCGGGCCTTGCGGGCAGCTTTCCGGCTGTGGTGTTCGACCCCGGGCACCTGAGCCTTGTAAAAGGTGCACCGGAAGGACGGCGGCGGTTTCTGGACGCGGCGCTGTGCCAGCTGTACCCCGGCTACCTTGCCACCTACCGCCGCTATGTGCGGGCATTGCAGCAGAAAAACGCGCTTCTGCGTCATTCCGCAGGCGGCACGGAGCGCCCGTGGGCAGAAAATGTGCCCTGCTGGAAGTGCTGAACGTGGAGCTTGCAGCGCAGGGCGAGGCCATCCAGAAGCGGCGGCGGGAGTATCTGGCCCTGCTCACACCGCTGGCCTGCGCCAACTATGCCGAGCTTTCCCACGGGGCAGAGCGCATGGCGGTGCGGTATGCCGCCCAGTTTGAGCCGGGCGGGCTTGCCGCACTTTTGAAGCAGCGCCAGAACGAGGAGCTGCGGGCCGGGCAGAGCCTGTGCGGCGTCCACCGCGAAGATCTGGAACTGCTGCTGGACGATCAGCCCGCAAAGGTGTTTGCCAGCCAGGGACAGCAGCGCAGCGTGGTGCTGAGCCTGAAAATGGCCGAAGCGGCCGCCGCTGCCCGGATCACCGGCGAGCACCCGGTGCTGCTGCTGGACGATGTGCTCAGCGAGCTGGACGAGGGCCGCAAGCAGTATCTGCTGACCCGCATGAAGGAAAAGCAGACCTTTGTCACCAGCTGCGATGATACCGCGTTCCTGAAAACGGACGGCGAGGTGTACCGCATGAACGGCGGTGTGCTGAGCAAAGCATGAAGAAATGATGCAAAAAGTACATGCAACCGCCGGTGAATAAACGGCGTTTTATGCATGAACTGCCAGAATGAGGAAAATACTGTATGTATATTCATCTGGGCCGTGACTACGTGCTGAATGACCGGGACATCATCGGCATCTTCAATCTGGAAACCACCACCATCACCCCCCGGGGCCGGGAGTTTCTGAACTACGCCCAGAAGAACGGCGCGGTGGTGAGCCTTTCGGACGAGCTGCCCCAGAGCTATGTTCTGGCAGACGGGCGCCGTGGTGGACACGGTGTATCTTTCGGAGCTGTCGCCTGCTGCCATGCGGCGCAGAGCCGAAAAAATGATCGAGTAAACCAGCCAACAGGCGGAGAATATGCTCTGCTTTTACGATAGATCGAACAAAAATGCAAACATTGAACAAAAGGGAGAAAGGAAATGGCAGAAGAAATCATTACCAGCACAAATGCCGAAACCGCTACCGACCATGAGTATAATGCCAGCGAGATCCAGGTCCTGAAGGGTCTGGAGGCGGTGCGCAAGCGCCCGGGCATGTATATCGGTTCCACCGGCGAGCGCGGCCTGCATCATCTGGTCTACGAGATCGTGGACAACGCCATCGATGAAGCACTGGCCGGCTACTGCGACCACATCGAGGTCAAGATCCTGAAGGACAACATCATTCAGGTCACCGATAACGGCCGCGGCATCCCTGTGGACATCCAGGCCGACACCGGCCTGCCCGCCGTCACCGTTGTCTACACCATCCTGCACGCCGGCGGCAAGTTCGGCGGCGAGAACTCCGGCTACAAGGTGGCCGGCGGCCTGCACGGCGTGGGCGCTTCGGTGGTCAACGCCTGCTCCGAGTGGCTCACCGTCAACGTGCGCCGCGACGGCCACGAGTACGAGCAGACCTTCCGCCGCGGCGACCCGGACGGCCCGCTGAAGTGCATCGGCCCGGTAGCCGACGGCGTCACCGGCACCCGCGTCACGTTCAAGCCGGACCCGGAGATGTTCCGGGATACCACCGTGTACGACTTCGACACGCTGGAAAAGCGCCTGCGGGAAGAAAGCTTCCTGAACGCCGGTGTCAAGATCACCCTGACCGACGAGCGCGAGATGTACACTCCCGTGCTGGAGGACGGCAAGGAGGGGGAACCCTGCTACCGCACCGAGGTCATGTGCTACGAGGGCGGCATCAAGAGCTTCGTCACCTATCTGGGCGAGAAGCGCAAGCTGGAAGTGCTGCACCCCAATGTCATCTACCTCAAGGGCCAGACCGACCGCGGCATGGCAGAGATCGCACTGCAGTACAATTCCAGCTACAACGAGCTGCTGCTGAGCTTTGCCAACAACGTCAACACCCCGGACGGCGGCACCCACGAGGAGGGCTTCAAGAACAGCCTGACCCGTGTGTTCAACGATTACGGCCGCAGCCACGGCCTGCTGAAGGACAAGGACGAGAACCTGTCCGGTGCAGACGTGCGCGAGGGCCTGATCTGCGTGATCTCGGTCAAGCTGCAGGAGGCGGAGTTTGAGGGCCAGACCAAGGCAAAGCTGGGCAATACCGAGATCCGCACCCTTGTTTCCAACATGGTCTACTCCAAGCTGATGGAATTCTTTGAGGAGAACCCCGGCGTGGCAAAGGCCATCTTTGAAAAGGCCACCCAGGCCGCCCGCGCCCGCGCCGCTGCCAAAAAGGCCCGCGAACTGGTGCGCCGCAAGAGCGCATTGGAGACCAGCCGGATGCCCGGCAAGCTGGCAGACTGCCGCGAAAAAGACCCCAGCCGCACCGAAATCTTCATCGTCGAGGGCGATTCTGCAGGCGGTTCCGCCAAGATGGGCCGTGATTCTGCCATTCAGGCCATCCTGCCGCTGTGGGGCAAGATGCTGAACGTGGAAAAGGCCCGCGCCGATAAAATTTACGGCAACGACAAGCTGATGCCCGTGGTGCTGGCACTGGGCTGCGGCATTGGCGACGAGTTCGATATCTCCAAGCTGCGCTACGATAAAGTGTTCATCATGGCCGATGCCGATGTGGATGGCTCCCACATCTGCACCCTGATGCTCACCTTCTTCTTCCGCTATATGCGCCCGCTCATCGAGCAGGGCCATGTGTATGTGGCCCAGCCGCCCCTGTTCAAGGTGCAGAAGGGCAGCACCATCAAGTATGCCTACAACGACGCCGAAATGGCCGTGCTTTCGCAGGAAATGCCGGGTGCCAAGGTGAACCGCTATAAGGGCCTTGGTGAGATGAACCCGGACCAGCTGTGGGAGACCACCATGAACCCGGACAACCGCGTGATCGTGCAGATCACCATCGACGATGCCGAAAAGGCCGACGAAGCCTTTACCATCCTGATGGGCGATCAGGTGGAGCCCCGCCGCCGCTTTATCGAGACCAACGCCCAGTACGCAAAGCTGGACGTGTAAGAAAACCCTCTCAGGCGCTGACGCGCCAGCTCCCCCGAGGGGGGAGCTTTAGGCAAAAAGATAAACTTTTCCTTCTCACGCAAAAAAGCTCCCCCTTTTCGGGGGAGCTGGCAATGCCGACAGGCATTGACTGAGAGGGTATGATCCTACGGAGGAAACAATGGAAGAAGATTATGTGATGATACCGGGCAGCGGAACCAAAAAGATCATCCGCGATGTGAAAAAGGAGATCGAGACCGCATTCCTGGACTACTCCATGTCGGTCATCGTGTCCCGCGCCCTGCCCGATGTGCGCGACGGTTTGAAGCCTGTTCACCGCCGCATTCTGTACACCATGCACGAGCGCGGCAACGACCCCAGCCATCCCTACCGCAAATCTGCCGATACCGTTGGTGCGGTGCTGGGCTCTTACCACCCCCACGGCGACGCATCGGTCTACGATGCCATGGTCCGTCTGGCACAGGACTTCTCTCTGCGCTATCCGCTGGTGGATGGTCAGGGTAACTTTGGTTCTGTGGATGGCGACCCCCCGGCTGCCTACCGTTACACTGAGGCCCGCATGAGCCGCATGGCGGTGGAGATGCTGACCGATATCGAGAAGGACACCATCGACTGGGACCCCAACTTTGACGAGACCAAGAAGGAACCCAGCGTGCTGCCCTGCCGCTTCCCCAATCTGCTGGTCAACGGCAGTCAGGGCATCGCGGTCGGCATGGCCACCAACATCCCGCCCCACAACCTGAGCGAGGTCATTGACGGCTGCATCGCCTATATCGACGATCCGGACATCGACCTGCCCGGCCTGATGGAATACATCAAGGGCCCGGACTTCCCCACTGCCGGCATCATCATGGGCCGCAGCGGCATCCGCGCCGCCTACGCCACCGGCCGGGGCAAGATCACCCTGCGGGGCCGCGCCACCATCGAGGAGACCAAGAACGGCCGCACCCAGATCATCATTACGGAGATCCCGTATATGGTCAACAAGGCCCGCCTCATCGAGAACATGGCCGACCTTGTCAAGGATAAGCGCATCGAGGGCATCACCGGCCTGAACGATGAGACCAACCGCAAGGGCATGCGCATCGTGGTGGACATCCGCAAGGATGCCAACGCACAGGTCATCCTGAACCAGCTGTACCAGTACACCCAGCTGCAGGATACCGTGGGCGTCATCATGCTGGCCATCGACCACAAGGTGCCGAAAGTCCTCACCCTGAAGCAGATGCTTCAGAAGTACGTGGAATTTCAGGACGAAGTGGTGCGCCGCCGCACCCAGTACGACCTGAAAAAGGCCAAGGAGCGCGCCCACATTCTGGAAGGCCTGAAGAAGGCCACCGACATCGTGGACGAGCTGATCGCCACCATCCGCGCCTGCAAGGGCGGCATGGCAGAGGCCAAGGCTGCCATCATGGAGCAGTTCGGCTTTGACGACCCGCAGGCAGATGCCATCGTCAAGCTGCAGCTGGGCCGTCTGGCAGGCCTTGAGATCCTGAAGATTGAGGAAGAGCTTGCCAGCCTGCAGGCCAAGATCGAGAACTGGGAGGCCATTCTGGCCGATGACGCCCGTGTGCTTGCCATCGTCAAGGAAGAGCTGCTGGAAATGAAAAAGCGCTTCGGCGACGAGCGCCGCACCGAGATCCAGTCCGTGACCGGTGAGGTGGATATCGAGGATCTGATCGCCGAGGAGCAGTGTGTCTACACCCTGACCGAGGCCGGTTATATCAAGCGTCAGCTCAAGGCCACCTATCAGGCACAGCGCCGCGGCGGACGCGGCATCTCCGGCATGACCCGCAAGGAAGAGGACATCGTGCAGGAGATGTTCGTAGGCTCCACCCACGACTATGTGCTCTTTGTCACCGACCGGGGCCGTCTGTTCCGCATCAAGGGCTACACCATTGCCGAGGGCAGCCGCACCAGCAAGGGCAGCAACATCGTCAACCTGCTGCAGCTGGCCGAGGGCGAAAAGGTCACCAACATGATCTGCCAGTCGAAGGAAGCCGACACTGAGGGCGGCTTTGTGACCATGGTCACGAAGCAGGGCCTCATCAAGCGCACCCCGCTGGAACAGTATGCTAACATCCGTAAGTCCGGCCTGATCGGCATTGCCCTGAACGAGGGCGATGCACTGGCATGGACCCGCCTGACCTCCGGCCACGATATGCTCATCGTTGCCACCCGCAACGGTCAGGCCATCCGCTTCAACGAAGCCGATGCACGTCCCATGGGCCGCAGCGGCCTCATGTGTTTTTGGCGCATAGAACAGCGCCCGTGCACATGGAGTTGGTTTCAAAAAAATCACCCGGTCCCGGACGTACATGTGCGCCCGGGACCGGGTTTTTATTGCCCGATATTCTGGTCAGATTCAGGAGGCAGACAATATGGAATGGAGCTTTGTATTTTTCCTCAACAGTGCCCTGCTGGGCGTGGGCCTTGCAATGGATGCGTTCTCGGTGTCCATGGCAAACGGCCTGCACGACCCCCGCATGAGCAGGGGAACCATGTGCAGGATCGCGGGCACCTTTGCCCTTTTTCAGGCCGTGATGCCCATGACGGGCTGGGTGTGCGTGCACACCATTGTGGAGCTGTTCTCTTCGTTTGAAAAATTCATCCCGTGGATCGCACTGGCACTGCTGGGCTATATTGGCGGCAAAATGCTGGTGGATGGCATCAAGGGCGAAGAGGCCGAAGAAGCAGCAGAGCTGAGTGCGGGTGCACTGCTCATGCAGGGCATCGCCACCAGTATCGATGCGCTTTCGGTGGGCTTCACCATTTCGGAATACGGCTGGCTGATGGCACTTGCGGCATCGCTCATCATTGCGGTGGTCACCTTCTTTATCTGCATGGCGGGCCTGCGCATCGGCAAAAAGTTTGGCACCAAGCTCTCCGGCAAGGCATCCATTCTGGGCGGCATCATCCTCATTGGCATTGGTCTGGAAATTTTTATTTCCGGGGTGTTCTGAAATTCAGACAGCATAAAACAAAAGGGCACGGCGCTGCAATGCGCTGTGCCCTTTCGTTTTATAAAATGTTCCACATAGAACAATTACTTTTCCGGCTCAAAATAATCGGCATATTCCTCGGTCAGCTTGGAGCCAAGCCGCCGGATGCCGCCGTACAGGTGCCGTTCCACCAACGGTTCAAAGGCGGCAAGGTCGCACCGCTCGATGGCGTTCATCAGGTTGCGGTGGTCTGCGATCACCTCGGCAAGGCCGCCGGTGGTCATGGTGTCCAGCATCCGGAAGCGGCTGTAGTCGGCGTGGGCGTTCTGCAGGGTGCTCCACAGGTACATTTTATCCATGGCGGCAAACCATGTCCCGTGCAGGGCACGGTCGGCCTCGTACAGCTTGTTGTAATCCGGACTCTCCATGGCCGCAAAGGCCTCGTAGGCTTCCACCCGCCTGCGGATCAACGCCCGCTGCTCCGGGGTGCACCGGGGCGAAAAATCCCGCAATACGCGGGCTTCCACGGCGGTGCGCTCGTAGATCAGTTCGTCCACGATGCGGCGGTTCAGCCGGGTGACGGTGGTGCCCTTGTAAGGCACGATCTTTACCAGCCCGTTTTCCTGCAGCTTCTGCAGCACCACCCGGATCAGGGTGCGCGGTGCGCCAAAGCGGGCACAGAGCGGATTTTCGCTCAGCGAAGAGCCGGGGCGGATGGTCAGGTCAATGATCTCCCGCTCCAGCACAGCATAGATCTCAGCATCAGTTTTGTATTGTTCCATACCTCTCACCTAATGAAAATGATGTATTCCTTTAGCGGGCTCGCCCTCTCAGTCAAAGCCTGTCGGCTTTGCCAGCTCTCCCAAAGGGAGAGCCTTTGGCAGTCCACGCGGACTGTATCTCTATGCCAAGGCCTCTCCCTTTGGGAGAGGTGTCACCGCAGGTGACGGAGAGGGCTAGGATGCTGACCGTATACAACAATCTTATTCTAAAAACTCTTTCCACGGTGCGGCGTCCGGCAGCGGCAGCGTAAATGCCATGGGCTTTCCGGTCTCCGGGTGCAAAAACTGCAGGCCGCAGCTCTGCAGGGCAATGCTGCCTTTTACGCGGCTTCCGTATTTGCCGTCTCCGGCCAGCGGATGCTTCCGGGATGCAAACTGCACCCGGATCTGATGGGTGCGGCCGGTGTGCAGCGTGATCTCAGCAAGGCTCATCTCTCCTGCCGTTTTCACGATGCGGTATTCCAGCACGGCTTCCCGCACGCCCTTGCGGGGGCGGCTGACCGGGAACACCCGGCCCCGGCGGCTGTCCTTGAACAGCCAGTCCCGCAGGGTGCCTTCGGCGGGCAGTGCTTCGTCCGGCCCGCCTGCAATGACGGCCCGATACCGCTTGATGAACTGCGGCACTTCCGGCTCCCCTTCGGCCCTGCCATCCTGCACAGCGTAGGCGTTCTGGCTCTGGGTGATCTGGCGGCTGAGTGCGGCCGCAGCCCCGGGCGTTCTGGCAAACACCATCAGGCCGGACACACCCGTGTCCAACCGGTGCACCACGCCTACAAAGGCATCCGGCTGGCTCCACAGCTGCCGCAGGGCTGCGGGCACGCCCTCTTCGCTGGAAAGTCCGGCGGGCTTGTCCAGCACCACAAGGGCGGCATCTTCGTACAGGATATTCACAGCCTGCCCTCGGCGATCAGGGCCTTGAGCTTCAGGATACCAGCAATGGTCTTGCCGTCCCGGATCTCGCCGCTCATGACCATCTCATAAGCTTTATCCAGCGGCACACGGTCAGGGGTCAGGAATTCATCGGCATCCAGATGCATCTGGGTCTTGTGCAGGCCGGTGGCGACCCATGTGTAGATCACTTCGGTGTCATAGCCCACGGTGGGGAAAAACTGGCCCAGAGAGATATAATTGTCCGCGGTCAGGCCGCACTCCTCGCCCAGCTCCCGCTTGGCGGCTTCAAAGGGGTCCTCACCCTTTTCCAGCTTGCCGGCAGGCAGCTCCCACAGCTCCTGCTGCATGGCGTAGCGGAACTGGCGCACCATGCAGATGGTGCCGTCCTCAAAATAGGGCAGAATGCACGCACCGCCGTGGTGATGCACCACTTCGCGTTCGGCGGTCTTGCCGTTTTCCAGCAGAGCAGTGTCTTTTGTCAGGGTGATCACCCGGCCCTCGAAGAGCACCTCGCTGGTGAGTGTTTTTTCGTAATGCACGGTCTTCTCCATTTTATTACCCTCTTTGCCCGGCGCTGCGCCGGTTTTCTATGGCTTCAGTTTACGGCAAAATGAGGTTTGTTGTCAATAAAGAGATGATAAATATAAGAGGATGGGACGATTTGAAATGCGCGCCGCGTTTGCTTTGCGCATAATCAGCGGAAAGAATATTTATAATTTCGCAATTCTGGAAAATCTGCGGATTTTCCAGAATTGCCTTCACAGGAGGGGTCGTAACGGAAAGCAGCATTTGCAGCGCCGCTTTCTGAGAAAGCGCGGCGCTGCGCAAGCCGTGACTGAGAGGGTTCCCTCCCCTTTTTGCGAAAAAAATTACAGGATCTGGCAAAGCAGGCAGGCCAAAACCGGAAAATCCGCGCCATTGCTCACTTTAACGAACTAAAGACGTACAAAAGCGCTAAAAAAATTTCTTTATTTTTGGTGCGTTTGTTGAGCGGTTTGCGTTTACTTTATGGGCGGAATTTGCTATTATAGTATACAAGCAATAGTGCCTTTATGGGGTTCTCCGGTCCCATGTGGGGCATATTGCCCCGCGCAAAAGGTACCAAATTCTGAATAATGGAGGAAGAAAAATGCCTAGAGCAAAGCAAACTATGGATGGCAATACCGCTGCCGCCCATGTAGCGTATGCCTACACGGACGTGGCTGCCATCTACCCCATTACCCCGTCTTCTCCGATGGCTGACTCTGTGGACCAGTGGTCCGCAGCTGGCCAGAAGAACATCTTCGGCAATCAGGTCAAGGTCGTCGAGATGGAATCTGAGGCAGGCGCTGCTGGCGCTGTGCACGGCTCTCTGGGTGCAGGTGCTGTTACCACCACCTTCACCGCTTCTCAGGGCCTGCTGCTGATGATCCCCAACATGTACAAGATCGCTGCTGAGCAGCTGCCCTGCGTGTTCGATGTTTCTGCACGTACCGTTGCTACCCAGTCCCTGAACATCTTCGGTGATCACAGCGACGTCATGGCATGCCGCCAGACCGGCTTTGCAATGCTGGTCGAGAGCAGCGTGCAGGAAGTCATGGATCTGTCCCCTGTCGCACATCTGTGCGCCATCGAGGGCAAGGTCCCCTTCCTGAACTTCTTCGATGGCTTCCGTACTTCTCATGAGTACCAGAAGATCGAGAAGTGGGATTACGCCGATCTGAAGGAAATGTGCAACATGGAGGCTGTGGAGGAGTTCCGTAAGAAGGCTCTGAACCCCGAACACCCCAAGATGCGCGGCTCCCACGAGAACGGCGACGTGTTCTTCCAGCATCGTGAGGCATGCAACAGCGTTTACAACGCTCTGCCTGCTGTTGTTGAGAAGTACATGGCCAAGATCAACGCAAAGCTGGGCACCAACTACGATCTGTTCAACTACTACGGCGCACCCGATGCTGACCGTGTGATCGTGGCTATGGGCTCCATCTGCGACGTTGCTGATGAGGTCATCGACTACCTGAACGCACGCGGCGAGAAGGTCGGTATCATCAAGGTCCGCCTGTACCGTCCCCTGGGTCTCCGCTCCCCTGCTGAAGGTCCTGCCCAAGACCGCCAAGAAGGTGGCTGTGCTGGACCGCACCAAGGAGCCCGGCTCTCTGGGCGAGCCCCTGTACCTGGATGTTGCCGCTACCCTGCGTGAGGCTGGCCTGAACGATGTCGTTCTGACCGGCGGCCGTTACGGTCTGGGCAGCAAGGATACCCCGCCGTCCTCCATCTTTGCTCTGTTCAAGGAGCTGGAGAAGGATCAGCCCAAGGAGCGCTTCACTCTGGGTATCACCGATGATGTCACCTTCCTGTCTCTGCCGGAAGTCAAGCCCGCTCCCATCACCGCAGCTGCTGGCACCAAGGAGTGCAAGTTCTGGGGCCTGGGCGGCGACGGCACCGTCGGCGCAAACAAGAACTCCGTCAAGATCATTGGCGACCATACCGACAAGTATGTTCAGGCATACTTCCAGTATGACTCCAAGAAGACCGGCGGCGTGACCATCAGCCATCTGCGTTTCGGCGACAAGCCCATCCGCAGCCCCTACTACATCAACCAGGCTGACTTCGTGGCCTGCCACAACCCGCTTACATCCACATGGGCATGAAGATGGTCCAGGATGTCAAGCCCGGCGGCGTGTTCATGATCAACTGCCAGTGGTCCGATGAGGAGCTGGGCCAGCACCTGAACGCCGAGGCAAAGAAGTATATCGCTGACAACAACATCCAGCTGTATACCATCAATGCTATCGATAAGGCTATCGAGATCGGCATGGGCAAGCGCACCAACACCATCCTGCAGTCTGCATTCTTCAAGCTGGCTGACGTCATGCCCATCGAGGATGCCGTCAACTTCATGAAGCAGGCAGCTCAGAAGAGCTACGGCAAGAAGGGCCAGGACGTCGTTGAGATGAACTGGAAGGCCATTGACGCAGGCGTTGACGCCATCCACAAGGTGGACGTGCCCGCATCCTGGTCCAACCCCGAGGCTGATCCCGCACCCAAGGCTCTGGCTGGCCGTCCGGAACTGGTCAAGCAGATCCGTGACGTCATGGAGCCCATTGCCCGTATGGACGGCGACAGCCTGCCTGTTTCCTCCTTCGTGGCAAATGCAAACGGCGAGTGGGAGCAGGGCGCTTCTGCATACGAGAAGCGCGGCACCGCTGTCAACGTCCCCGAGTGGGATGCTGCAAAGTGCGTTGGCTGTAACCAGTGTGCATTCGTCTGCTCTCATGCTACCATCCGTCCCTTCCAGCTGACCGCCGACGAGCTGGCAGCTGCTCCTGCACAGACCAAGAGCCGCGACAACAAGCCCGCAAACGAGTACAAGTTTGTCATGGCTGTGTCTCCTCTGGACTGCATGGGCTGCGGCGAGTGCGTCACCGTCTGCCCCACCAAGGCTATCACCATGGTGCCGCAGGACAGCCAGGCAGATCAGCAGGCAGTGTTCGACTACTGCGTGGCCAACATCTCCAAGAAGCCTTCCAAGTTTGCTGACGATACCGTCATCGGTTCTCAGTTCAACCAGCCGCTGCTGGAGTTCTCCGGCTCCTGCGCAGGCTGTGCCGAGACTTCTTACGCTCGCCTGATCACTCAGCTGTTCGGCGAGAAGATGTACATCTCCAACGCTACCGGATGCTCCTCTATCTGGGGCGGCACCGCATCCATCTCTCCGTACACCGTCGACAAGGACAGCGGCCATGGTCCTGCATGGTGCAACTCCCTGTTCGAGGATAACGCAGAGCATGGTCTGGGCCTGTACATCGGCCAGAAGACCGTCCGTGAGAACCTGATCAAGGAGATCGCTGAGGTTGCTGGTTCCGACAAGGCATCCGCAGAGCTGAAGGCTGCTTACGAGCAGTTCATCGCTACCAAGAACAACACCAAGGCCAACGACGAGCCTGCAAAGGCCCTGATCGCTGAGCTGGAGAAGGCTGCTGCTGCTGGCTGCGAGAAGTCTGCTGAGATCCTGAAGAGCAAGCAGTACATCGCCAAGAAGTCCGTCTGGATCTTCGGCGGCGACGGCTGGGCATACGACATCGGCTTCGGCGGTCTGGATCACGTTCTGGCTTCCGGTGAGGATGTCAACGTCATGGTCTTTGACACCGAGATGTACTCCAACACCGGCGGACAGGCTTCCAAGGCCTCCAACATCGGCGAGGTCTGCCAGTTCGCTGCTGCCGGTAAGGAGATCGGCAAGAAGAGCCTGTCTCAGATCGCTATGACCTACGGTTACGTGTATGTGGCTCAGATCGCTCTGGGCGCCAACATGAACCAGGCCATCAAGGCGATTGCCGAGGCCGAGGCTTACCCCGGTCCCTCTCTGATCATCGGCTACGCTCCCTGCGAGCTGCACGGTGTGAAGGGCGGCATGACCAACTGCCAGAACGAGATGAAGAAGGCAGTTGAGGCTGGCTACTGGAACCTGTTCACCTTCAACCCCGCCAACAAGGCTCAGGGCAAGAACCCCTTCACTCTGACCTCCAAGGCTGTGGACAACGACAAGTATCAGGCACTGCTGGCAAACGAGACCCGTTACAGCCGTCTGACTCGCGCCTTCCCCGAGCGTGCTAAGCAGCTGTTCGCTCGCAACCAGGAGGTTGCAAACGACCGCTACGAGCACCTGACCCGTCTGGTCGAGCTGTACAAGTAAGCTGTTTCAAAGCAGCGACAGAGAACCAAATGAACCAGCGGCCCCTGCTCTTTCCCGTGTGAAGAGCGGCAGCCCCGCATCGGCGGTTACTGCGCAATGCAGCGGTGCGGAACTGTGGAATTTGCCTTTGCTGTGCACAGAACAGGCTGAACGTTTTGCCCTGTACCTGACAGAACGGTCGAAAAACCTGATTTCATTCCCCGCCTTTTGCGCAGGGGCTTGAGATACCAAAGCGCCCGCGAGGGCCCTTGAGAGCACACCCCGCGTGTGTCAGGAGCATAAGGTCTGCGTGCAGATACCTTGCTCCGCCTGCGGCATAAGACCTGCCTTTGCAGGGATCTTGCCTCAGTGAAAAAAACTGCATCAGTTTTTAGCGCCCCGTTCACCGCAAGGTGACCGGGGCGTATTTTTTAAAAAAAACAACAAGGGCTGCTGCACGTTGTCCGGTGCAGCAGCCCTTGCTGAATTTAATTTTGCATCAGTTCTCGCCAAAGAAACCGTTTTCGCTCATAGATGCCCACTTGAGGTACATTTCCTTATAGTTGTCTTTGATGAAACTTTGAATCTTGCTCAGTTCCCTGTCGGTCAGGACCCCGCGGTTTTGTATTACGGTGTCACCATTGCTTTTTACAAAAAATTTTGCAGAACCGCCCTCAGTCAATTTACGGTCACTGGCATGGACGTGCATACATTCAATAATGCAGTGCGCAGTAAAATAAAGATAGTAACCGCAAATCTTGAAATCATAATATTTTGGCATTACGATTCCTCCAGATGTTTCCGATTTCGGCTGTAATAGTCCTGAACAATGGCTAATTCAATATCATCCATGGTGGTTTCCAGTACCTTTCCATCGGCAGACAGTACACAGGCACTTGCGGGGTTATTCAAATTCAAAACACGGACAGAATCATTGCTTTTTGAAAAGGCATAGCCATTTACGATCATGTCTGCGTGGTCAGCAACGCTTAAAATATCAGGCATATTGCAACTCTACCTTTCGGATCGGCTTTAAAAAGCATCGGCATCAATATACAAATTGTTCAGGATGGGAACCAGATCGATATACTCTTCTTCTGCGGGAGCACCCTTGTATTTTGCCATGACTACAAGATAGCCCTTGTCCCATTCCAGAATATCCGTGTAACGCTCCAGAGAAGAAGGTGTGCGGAACCGAATCGTTCTTCCAGCGTAGGTGAACGAGGTAAAATTGCCGCTGTTGTTCAAAAAAGCACAGTCGCTCATAAAAGTCCCTCCTTCATGGTTGCTTTTACAGTTTCATTTTAGCATCTCTGCAACCGAACGTCAACCAAGAAGCTTATCACAAAATCTTCCAGAATTTTCCGCTTCCTTTTTACAGTTTCTTCATAGCTTCTTAACGAATTGAATTGTGAAAGCTGTTATACTTTTTGCCATGGGAAGCGGGGCCGCAACCGTTTCCCGTGTAACATGATTCCTCCTCACACCAAGGCAATATCCAAACAAAACGCCCTTCTCTGTGTGCCGCAACACGGAGAAGGGTGTTTTGTTTCTGTACGACACCTTATAAAAATCTTTGCAAAACCTCGCTTTAGGGTTGACCCCCTTTTTTTGCGGCGCTATAATAAAAAAAGGATATAGCCAGTGCAGCGCCCGGCGCGGGTGCTGCGGCTGTGGAATTTACGAAAACTGGGAGGTGAACGCAGGACAATGGACCCTGATCATAGTCGAAGTAGATCCACCGATGCGGTAGATCGGACAACAAAAAGTACTGCGTTCGCCTTTTTGCCCCCGGCGGCTTATAAAAAGCCCCCGGCATAGGAAAGGCGCGGCTTTGCGTGCGCGGAAATGGCTGCATTTGCGGCATTCCGGCACCGGGCGGCGCGTTTTTTGTTTCCCGACCTGCTGCATCCTCCGGCGCGGAGAAAGCCCTCCGTGCCGTATATTGCCCAGAGGAGGTATCCCATGGATATGGAAGAAAAGAAGCTGGAAACCAACACGGAACAGAACCTGCCGGTGCAGGAGCTGCCCGCCGATATTCCCGCCGAGGTGCGTCAGAAGCTGGCGGAGGATCTGAACGAGGAAGCCACCGAGGATCTGAAGCAGGATATGCGGGAGGCAGAGCGGGAGGAAGCCAATGACGAAGAGGTCAAGGCAAACCCCGAGATGCTGACCAAGAGCCGTCTGCTGAAGCTGCTGATCAAAAAGCAGTACGTCAAGCTGCGCGAGGTGACTGAGGAAGAGCAGCCCGCCGATCTTGCCGAGCTGCTGGAGGAGCTGGACGAGAACAACCGTCTGGTGGTGTTCCGTCTGCTGAAAAAGGACGTGGCCACCGAGGCCTTTGCCTATATGTCCGACGAAGCCAGGGACGATCTGGTCAACGCCTTCTCGGACGTGGAGCTGGTGAGCGCCATCGAAGAGATGAGTCTGGACGATGCCGCCGACCTGCTGGAAGATATGCCCGCAGGCGTGGTCAAGCGGGTGCTGGAAAAATCCTCCCGGGAGACCCGCGAGAGCCTGAACAAGCTGCTGAACTACCCGGAAAGCTCTGCCGGCAGCCTGATGACCCCGGAATATGTGCGTCTGCGCATGGATATGACGGTGGAACAGGCCTTTGGAGCCATCCGCAAGCAGGGCGAGAATGCCGAGACCGTCTACACCTGCTATGTGGTGGAGAGCAACCGGCTGCAGGGCGTTGTCTCGGCCCGCAATCTGCTGCTGGCAGACCCCAAGACCCCCATCACGGAGATCATGGAGGACAATCTGGTCACCGTGAAGGTCACCGACGATCAGGAGTTTGTGGCCCGTGAGATGCAGCGCTACGACTTTACCGCCATGCCCGTTGTGGACAACGAGGGGATGTTCGTGGGTATCATCACCATCGACGACGCTATTGACGTTCTGACCGACGAGAGCACCGAGGATATGCAGAAGATGGCTGCCATTCTGCCGGATGACGATGCCACCACCTACTTTGGCACCAGCGTATGGACCCACGCCAAGCAGCGCATTCCCTGGCTGCTGATCCTGATGCTGTCGGCCACCTTTACCGGCATGGTCACCACCCACTACGAGGAGGCCTTTGTGAGCCTGCCGCTGCTGGTCTCCTTCATGCCCATGCTGATGGACACCGCCGGCAACTGCGGCAACCAGATCAGCACCCTGATGGTGCGTGGTCTGGCCCTGGGTGAAGTGGAGCCCTCCGACTTCATAAATGTTCTGGGCAAGGAGCTGCGGGTCTCTGCCATTGTGGGCGCGGTGCTGGGCCTCGTGAACGGCCTGCGCATCTACCTGATGTACACCTTCATCTTTGCCGGACAGTATCAGAACGTCATGGGCTATGCCGTTGTGGTCAGCGTGTCCCTGTTCTTCAGTGTCATCCTGGCCAAGCTGGTGGGCGGCATGCTGCCGCTGGCCGCCAAGAAGCTGGGTGCTGACCCCGCTATCATGGCAACGCCCTTCATCACCACCATCGTGGACGCCTGCAGTCTGATCCTCTATTTCCAGATCGCACAGCTGGTGTTCCGCAATATGATGTAAAGAATAAAGCAATGCCGGACAGTCTGCAGACTGCCCGGCATTTTTTGCTGGAAAAACAGTGTGGAAAACCGCTGTTTGTGTCCGTTTTCCACACCGGGTTTTTCTCCCCGGCGGTTTGTGGAAAACTGCCCGGGGCAAAATTCCAGATTGAGAAAAGCAAACCCGTAAGCCGGAGTAAACTGTAAAAACAAAAGAAAAACCTTCGACTTTCTTTTTTATAAAAGGCAGAATGCCCACATTTTAGCCCAGAAACTTCCAGAATACGGCGGCGTCCATTACGGCTTGTATAAGGGCTTTCCTCCACCGGATGTGGAAAACTATGTGGAAAAGGTGGAAAACATCGTTGGAAACTGCGCTTCTTTTTCACAAAAACGGTGGAAAACCCGGTGGAAAAAGTGAAAAGTTCATTCCAGAACGGATAGTCCATACAATTTCCGGTTGTCGTTTTGGGACTTAAAACCCGCATGAATGCTGTGCTTTTCCCGCCTTTTCGACACCCCGGCGGCTTCGGGGTGAAAAAACTGCGCGTGCAGCCTGTCTGCCGGGAAAGAAAGTGCAGTTTCAACGCCTTCCGCGTGGATTTTCTTGAATGCAAGGAGCGGTCATGGTAAAATAGGGGTAACATGAAACTGGCGGGGCATCCCGCAACGGAGGCGAAACACATGAACAACTGGCTGAACAGGCTGGAGCGCAAGTATGGCCGCTACGGCATCCCGAACCTGACCAATATTCTGGTGGCGGGGCAGATTTTGGTATTGGCCATCGAGCTGTTTGTTGACCGCACCATCCCCTACTGGCTGGGGCTCAGCCGCAGCCTGCTGCTGCAGGGGCAGATCTGGCGGGCGATTACCTTTGTGTTCATCCCCTTCTCCGGCGGCAGCATCCTCAGCGTGGTGCTGGGCATCTACTTTACCTGGTTCGTGGGCACGGCGCTGGAAAAGGAGTGGGGCGATTTCCGCTATACCCTCTATCTGCTGTCCGGCATGGTGGGCACGGTGCTGGCCTGCCTGCTTACCGGCGTGACCGCAAGCACCTACTGCCTGTCCCTCTCACTGCTGCTGGCCTTTGCCATGCTGTACCCGGAGGTACAGCTGCTGCTGTTCTTCGTGATCCCCATCCGGGTGAAGTATTTCGGCTTCTTTGCGGCGGCCCTGTGGGTGTTCAGCTTTCTGGGCGCATCCCTGCCCGGCAAGTTGGACTACCTGTTGTCCATGCTCAACGTCTGGCTCTTCTTTTTGGCCCCTACCGCATTGGCCTGGAACCGCTCCCTCCGCGCATGGGTGCGCCGGGAGCAGTGGAAGAGGAAAAATAGGAGATAAATCATGATGCTGGACCGCATGGAAGGCAACGCAGAACTGAAAACCAGCGTGCACCAGATGCTGGCGTCCCGCCGCTTGACCCACAGCGTATTGCTGGTGGGCGAAGCCGGTCTTGGCACCGGCTTTGCCGCCCGCTGCATCGCCGCCGACTACCTCTACCCGGCAGGCGGTGCCGCCGCCGAAGCCCTTTTGCGCGGCGAGTGCTGCCGCGCCGTGGCAAAGGCCGGTAAGCGCGACAGCGGCACGGTGGAGACCGGCATCGTGCGGGAAGCCATTTCGGTGTCCGGCATGGGCAGCGGCGGAAAGTATCTGGTGGGTCAGGTCACCGCCATGCGCAGCGAAATTTTCAACACCAGTCTCTCCGCCGAGGGTCGCGCGGTGCTTTTGTACCATGTGGAGCGCATGAACGAGGAATCAGCCAACGCTCTGCTGAAGGTAATGGAGGAGCCGCCTGAGGGCGTGCTCTTCCTGCTCACGGCCGATTCGCTGGCCGGGGTGCTGCCCACTATCCGCAGCCGCTGCGTCAGCTTTGCCATCGCGCCGGTGTCCCCGGCGGACTGTACCCGCTACTGCACCGCCCATGGGGTGGACAAAAAGACGGCGGCACTCTACAGTGAACTGTTCGATGGTCATATTGGCACGGTGCTGGCGGTCGCCCGGGACGAAGCCCGCGCTGCACAGGTGGAAAAGGCGCTGGAACTTGCCCGCGCTGCCGCCGCCCGGGACAGCTACACCGCCGCCGTGCTGCTGGCCCCCTACGAAAAAGGATAAAGCCGCTGCAGCCGCCCTGCTGACCGATTTTCGCGCCGTGGCAGCAGCTGGTCTGCGCAGCAGTCCCCGCGCCCCGGTGCAGGGCACACAGGCGCGGCAGGCGGTGCGTCTGGCAGATGCCGCCTTGCAGCGGCTGGGCGCACAGGTGAACCCCAAAGTGGTGCTCTCGGTGTTTGCGGCAAAGCTTCGTACCCTTTGAAAAATAACGAAACAACAAGACCCCCCTCCGGCGCTTGCGGTACACCGGAGGGGGTTCTTGTTTGGGGTATTGCTTTGGTGTGAGGAGGAATCATGTGCGGGGAAGTGGTTGCGGCCCCACTGTCCCTGCAAGATACAGTATACCCGATTTTACGAAAAAGTCATTACATTTTTGTGAAAAATCAAAAAGTTCCTGAAACTTTGTACCGCACTGCGAAAAAAATACAAAATGAAACGTTTGAGAAGTCGCGCGTGTTCTGATGGGCAGCGTGCTCGCCCCTCTCCGTCTGCTCACTGCGTTCGCATCCACCTCTCCCAAAGGGAGAGGCCTTGGCAAAGAGATGAAGCTTGTGTGGACTGCCAAGGGCTCCCTTTGGGAGAGCGGCGCGAAAGCGCCTGAGAGGGCGAGGTTGATTCCCCGCGCAGCGCCGCGTCTCTCACCCGTTTTTCAGCTGCTCCGCGTGCAGTCTGCCGTGCTCCACATAATGGGCGGCGTTGTGCAGGTTGGCTTCGACCTGCGCGGCGCTCACCTGCTTGATGACGCGGGCGGGGATGCCCACGGCCACCGAGTCGTCCGGGATGACCATCCGCTCCGGCACCAGCGCACCGGCCCCGATGATGCAGTTTTTCCCGATGACGCAGTGGTTCAGCAATGTGGCGTGCATCCCGATGAGACTGCCGTCCCCCACGGTGCAGCCGTGCACCAGTGCGCAGTGCCCTACCGTGACGTTTTCGCCAAGGGTCACGCAGCCGCCAATGTCGCAGTGCAGCACCGCGTTGTCCTGCACGTTGCTGTTTTTGCCGATGGTCAGCGTGCCGTCATCGCCGCGCAGTACCGCACCGTACCAGACCGTGGAGCCGGGCTTTAAAACCACATCCCCCTGCACGGTGGCGCTGGGAGCTACAAAAGCTGCGCCTTCATCCCGGGGCTTTTTTTCCACAAAAAGATAAGAACATTGTTAAAAACCACCTTTCACCCTTTTTCTTTTTGGCTGGTTTATGGTATTCTTTATAAAGACGGATCTCGCCGTTTCTATTCTATCGCAAGGCGGGAAATGAGTGCAAGAGTAAAATAGCATATTTGCGATATGCAGTTTGCGGATGTTGTTCGTGCATTGAAAACGCAAACTGCGATAGCAAGCTGACGCTTTATCATCAAGGGAGAAGTTCATGGATCTTCAAAAAGCTGTCGCCGGCTGGCGGCATGGGTGCTCACGCTGGCACTGGCTGCGGCGCTGGCTTTGACGGGCGGGGCGGTATACGCAATGCCCATCCAGACCGCCAATGCACAGGAAAGTGTTTACCTGATCAACGCCGTCACCGGCGAGGTGCTGCTGGACCAGAACTCCGGGCAGCAGCGCTGCGTGGCAAGCCTGACCAAGATGATGACCGCCCTGCTGCTGCTGGAAAGCGGCAAGAACCTTGACGAGACCATCACCGTGCCCGCCGACCTGACGGAGGAGTTCCAAAAGATCCGCAGTCAGAACGGCAGCACCATTCTGCTGGCGGCGGGCGAACAGCTGCGCCGCATCGACCTGCTGTATGCGCTGCTGGTGTGCAGCGCCAACGATGCCGCCAGCGTCATCGCGTGGGACGTGGCGGGCAGCATCCCGGCCTTTGTGCAGCAGATGAACGCCCGGGCGGCGCAGCTGGGATGCACCAGCACCCGGTTCTCCTGCCCGCACGGCTTGTACGACGATGGAAATGTTTCCACCGCACAGGATATGGGAAAGATCGCAATAGCCTGTGCCCAGTACGAGATATACCGGCAGATCGCCGATACCCTGCAATACGAGATCCCGGCCACCAACCTGCACGCGGCGCGCAGTATCCGCTCCACCAACAAGATGCTGGACCCGGAAAACAGCTGCTACCGTGCCTACATTCACGGCATGAAAACGGGGTTTACCACAAAAAGCCGGGCGCTGCTATGTGACCGCCGCCCAGCAGGGGGATACCATTTACGGGCTGGTCATTCTGGGCTCGGACCGGAAAAACATCTACGCCGAAGCTGCGGCCATTCTGGACTGGGCCTTTGCGGGCTGTCCGCAGCAGCAGGCTGCTGCCTGAAAAAAGCCGGTTTTCTTTTACCGGCATCTGTGATATGCTTTATCGCTGAAGAAGTTGATTATTGGGGGGTACCTTCATGCTTCACAACACGTTCTGCCGCCGGTTGGCGGCGCTGGTGCTTACGCTGGCGGTCGCCGTCAGTGCAGTGCTGCCGGTATTTGCAGTATACCCCATGCCCATCCAGACTGCAACCGAGACCGAGGCCGTGTACCTGTTCAATGCCGACACCGGCAAGACCATCCTGAGTCAGAACGCCGACCAGCAGAAATATGTGGCAAGCCTGACCAAGATGATGACGGCCCTGCTGCTGCTGGAAAGCGGCAAGGACCTGAACGGTGAGGTCACGGTGCCCACCGACCTGACGCAGGAGTTCAAGGACATCCAGAACGCCAACGGCACCACCATGGGTCTGCGCATCGGGGAAACGGTGCGCCGCATCGACCTGCTGAACGCCCTGCTCATCACCAGCGCCAACGACGCCGCCAGCGTTATTGCGTGGGACGTGGGGGGGCAGCGTGGTGGGCTTTGTGCAGCAGATGAACGCCCGGTGCGCACCACGCAGGCGGCCTTGTATTCCTCCCGGAAGGGGCGCAAAGCCATCCCGGGCAAACACATACATGTTGCGGTCAAAGCCAAAGTCGGTCAGGCCCTCGGCCAGCCATGCGGGGTCGGTGGCAAGATCCACCTTTGCCCCCTGCAGTGCCAGCGAGGTGCCGTTGGGCAGGCCGGCGGCGTCAAAGTAGCTCTGCGGCTGGGCAAGATTGATGCCGATGCCGCACAAAATGCCCCGCCCCTGCTGCTGGTAGCCGTAGCTCACGCCTCTCGCACAGGATGCCCACGATCTTTTTGCCGTTCAGCAGAAGGTCGTTGGGCCACTTGATCTGGCAGTCCACGCCGTAGCGCAGCTTGAGCTGGGTGCGCACGGCAAGGCTTGCCAGCAGCGGCAGGGTGGCAGGCTGGGCCAGCGGTTCCCGGATGGCTACCGTATAATACAGGGCCTTGCCCTCGGCGTTCACCCAGCTGCGGCCCAGACGGCCGCGGCCTGCGGTCTGGTTCTCGGTATACACCGCACCCACCGGGCCGAACTCCTCAAAATGT
>VOFC01000135.1_pt1 | contig 62000 bp, 98 predicted proteins | sample 5384161 | NCBI WGS metagenome assembly VOFC01 (sample SAMN12384722, study PRJNA508395) | human gut metagenome | isolation source: healthy gut B | host: Homo sapiens
AAGCGGATGAGTTGATGATCTGCTCATCATAGAACGGTACAATTTCAAACTCATATCCTGTAGAGCTCTGGAACTCACCGGGGTCCCGGATGAAGCGTAGAACAGGGAGAACACGTTTCTGCTTTGAATACGGTTCTCAGCTTTCTGTGTTTGTTCCGGCATCCTTGCTGATATAGCCTTTCTGATACCAGTCATACAGCATGCTTGCGGTATCTTTGAACCAGTCTGTTGCAAAGTAGTTTTCTACGGTTGTGCTGTTGGTCTGATCCATCAGAACGCCAGTGTTGGTATCGCCGAGTCCATCACCGCGGAACAGACGTCCCAGAGGCGTATCACCGCCGTTGCAGGAGAACAGCATAGTCATATCAGGCTCGCCTGCTTGTACGATCTCAAATACTTTCTCCATATCCTTCGGCTCTTTGATTTCATCGGTATTGATGTTATATTTTCTCTACCAGGTCTTTTTCTCATGAAAATAGCCGGAATGCTGCCTCGCTCGATCTGACCTGGAACGCCATGAGACAAATCCGCCAACCTGATTGGTTTTTGCAATATCCTCGCCATAGATATCTTTCAGGTTTGTGCCGTATTTGTCAATCAGTTCAGAACATATCCATGATCTGTCCGGGTGCATGTACTGTACAGCTGTTGTTGCACTTGTGTACAGAAGATCAATTTTCTCATCGCCGGAAAGCATCAGCTGTAACTGCTGAGATGCGCTTGCCCACGGAAGAACAACGATATCGAGCTTTGCGTTCAGCTCCGGCTCCAGAATCTCGTTGATTTTTTTCTTCGATTCTCTCTTCATCCGGCTGTGTAGTTCCCTGCAGTACCATAGTTACGGTGTACGGCTCGCCTTTTCCTCTGTCTTTGCTGTACTTTCCGGAAGCTGCGGAGGAACCGGAATCGAGAATCGGATCCTGTGCTTCGCATGCTGCCATGGAAAATACCATAGTTGCTGCAAGAATGCCTGCTAACACTTTTTTTCTTCATACTTTTTCTCGCTTTTCACGTATCGTGTTGCGTGACCTTTGATGGTTGAATTATAGCAGGATTTTGACTTGCAACTCTATAACTGATTTGACATCGGAATATCACTCTTCTGACTTGTGTCCCATAAAACGAAAAAAATGGCCTCTCCTCCACCTGTTTTGTGAAGGAAAAGCCATATTCTGTCGGCATTCACTGTTGTTGGACGATTCTTGCCTTCATCCTTCTTGACCAGCTCTTTATAGCGAATGGCATACATAGAATACCAATCAAGACAGGAATAGTAATAAGTAGATATGGTGACCAGATAAGTTTCCCCAAAATACGAAAAGTATTCGTTCTGAAAATATCTGTTGAACTTCCCAGTAATTGTTAAATCAATGCTTTGCATTTCATAAGGAAGATATTCTGCAATCATCATTGATTATATACACGGCCAGACTAAGCAGTAAGGTAAGTACATTATTTTTACAGCCGCTGATATAAACATAACAATTCCGGCAAAACCTATTGCTCAAGCAGTACAAAAAGCATATTCATAAATTTCTGCCTGCAGCATATTCATAGGTGCAACAGCAATCAGCTTGATATTCTGAATCGGCATATCCCATCGGCAGTTCCCATAAAAACAACTGCGATATAATAAACAGCAAGTAATGCAAAATAACTCCCTGTAAACGCGAAACCAGTAAAATTTTGGCAAGAGCGATTTTCCCCAACCATTTCAGTCGTCAATACTAATTATTAGCTTATTATCATGCCCGCAAATAAAGAAGATAAAACAATTCCGAAGAAACAAAGCCATCACAGCTCTCCCAGATCCAACCATACTACCAAAGAAGCGTTGATCCTTCTACCCATTCATAATGAAAATGGTTTTTCTACCTTTCGCTCCATCTGATGCAAAAAACTCTTTTTCAGCTCCTACCTGACCACTGATCTCCAAAAACTCATCAAGCACCTGCTGTCTTTCTTTCATAGAAGCCTGTGTTAACTGGTATCCGGATCAAGAAAGTATGCTTCCAAAATTACATAATAAACAAAACACAACAACACACATATTTTAACAATTTTCTTTCGCCATAACTTTTATGCTCTAACCAAAATAGTTCCATTCTATTTCCTCCTTCCTCTGTGGGAAAATAAAATAAATAAAGATCTTCCAATGTAGCTTCACAAGGCACCGCTCGCTCACTAGGCATATTGTCTGAAATAATACGCAATATAATTTCTTTTCCTTCGTGCCGTAAATTAGCAACCGTTGTTTTTGTCTGCCATTGTCTAGCTTCTTGTGGAGAAACAGAAATCTCCCAAACCTTACCATTTGCCTTGTGAATCAACTCAGGAACCGTACCCTGCAATACAAGTTTTCCCTTTTTCATCAATAGCACTTCATCTGCTATTGCTTCTATATCCGATACAATATGTGTGGAAAGAATTACAATTTTATCGCCTGCATACTCTGAGAGCAGATTACGAAAACGGACACGCTCTTTTTCGGATCAAGTCCTGCAGTCGGCTCATCCAAAATCAAAATTTTCGGATTATTAAGTAACGCCTGTGCAATTCCTACTCTTTGTTTCATACCACCGGAAAAAGTTTTTTTACTTTTTTGTTTGCCACATGGCTTAAATCAACTACTTCCAACAATTCAGTCACACGTTTTTTTGCAACATTCTTCGGTATTCCTTTCAGTGCTGCAATGTACATTAAGAACTCCACCGCAGTATAATTTGGATAATATCCAAAATCCTGTGGTAAATAACCCAACACATTCCGGTAATCTGCCCCCATCGAAGTTACTTCTTTTCCATCCAGCAGTACCTCCCCTGAGGTTGACTCCAAAACAGCACATAGCATACGCATCAATGTTGTTTTTACCAGCACCGTTAGCCCCCAAAAGACCATATACTCTCCCGGCTTTAAGGTTGCACTAACACAATCTACCGCTATTTTCCTGCCATACTGTTTTGTTAAACGATCAAGCGACAATTCCATACATTTTTCCTTCCTTTCTCATCTTTGCAATATAATGAATTTCATTTATAAAGAACATAGCAAAAATCAAAAATGTAACAATCCACACCCCCCACTGCTGATGTTTCATATAACCATGGCAATATTCTTGCTGACATCCCCAACAAATGCAGGAACCCAGCATTACAATCGCACATATCTGTAAACTCTGTTTCTTTTGCAAACGGATCAAACGTAGCAACGCAACCATACACACTAAGTACGGAACCAGGCAGTATAGCACCATCTGTCCAATCTCTTTATAGGAATTTTGCAAATAAACTTCCATACACAAAAGAATTGTTATACACACCAAATTAGCAGCCCCAGCCAAAACCAGCTTTGCTAACGTGATTTGGGCACCAGAAGCTCTTGTTACCGCTTCCATCTCGCTCATTCCATAATACTGGCTTTTAAAAATTGCCGGCATGATAGCCAATACAAACAGCGGCATAAAAATTGGTATATTCTTTGGCACGTCTGCAATGCTGGCAATTGTTAAACAAACTATAAATAACGTTACTGCCTGCAAACCAAATATTGGAATACCTTCAAAGCGAAATACGTCTGAAAGATAGGGAAAGAAACCTGTCCTCGGTTCTGCCCTAGTCACTTCCTGTTCCCGTACAATTTCAGTGCAAAGCTTAATCGTTTCCTCTAATCTTTTAGGCTGTACTTCCTCTCCTAAAGATTGCTGTAAATAGCCCTTCAAATTTTTATCTTTCATTTTCCTGCTCCTTTCTCATAATTTTTAAAGCATTACGAACCCTGCTTTGTGCTGTTCGCATATTGCATCCCATCACTTTTGCAATCTCTCCAAAACTAAGTTGTTCTCCAAAGCGCAGAATGACTGCTTCCCTTTGTTCTGATGATAAAAATTTCAAAAAATAGCTTATCTCTGCCCTATCCTCTAGCCGAACTATGTCGTTATACTCATGCACTGTATTTTCTTCATCTTCTAATGGAGAAAACTCAACCTTCCTACTTTCATCAATACATAAATGATTTGCAATTGTGTATAGATAAGCCTTAAATTTCTTTTTCCCTTTATATCCGGATAAATTCTTAAACAACTTCAAAAATGTTTCCTGAGTCAGGTCTTCTGCTTTTTCCAGATTAGAGCAATGCCACCTACAGTAACGTAAAATAGATGTATAATAGCGTTTTATCAATTCTTCTGCTGCATTTTCATTTCCAAGTAAAATCTGTTCCACTAATTTGTCATCACTCAACACGCATCCGACTCCTTTCCATTGAATATCTGTATATATATAATAACGGGTTATGCACTTAAAACGATTAAAAGATTCCTCATTCTTAAAACGAATTAAACCTGAATTATTCACAGCTGTGCCGTGAATAATTCAGGTTTAAAAAAAGTGACAGTAGGAAGCACATAGCTGCACCAATCATTGGCCACAATCTGTCTGTCGAGTTGCTTCTTCCTACCAAGGGCAGTGTTCTGCATATGATACAGCTTGCGCGAAGGAACGGCACAGCATAATTACCCGCGGAGCATGACCTTTACACAGAACTGGCCGTCCTGATAGGTAACCGTACTCACCCCGCCGGATTTTTCTGCGATGTGACGGACGGACTGAAGTCCGACGCCGTCTCCTTTTCGCTTGGAGGACTGGAATACGCCACCTTTTTCGCGGATGACTCCGTCATAGGTGTTTTCAACCTGAATCAGTGCCAGACTGTTGCCATGCAGATAGGCTGTCAGTTTGATCCTGCGTCGGGCAGGCGCGGTGCGCGGGCTGGCTTCCAGCGCATTTTCCAGCAGATTAGAGAGAACCAGACACAGATTGATTTCGTCTACAGGAAGACATTCCGGCAGATCGAGCTGCACGGAAAATGGGATCTGCTCCCGCTTCGCAAGTGCGCAGTAATGCCCGACCACGCCGTCTGCCGCCCGGTTTTCACAGAAATGCAGCTCCAGACTCGGGATTCTGGAAACTGCGTTGGAAAGATAGGCTTTGATCTTTTCAAGATTCCCTTCTTCTGCAAGGGCGGCGAGCTGACATAGCTGGTGGCGCAGATCGTGCCGCGCCTGCCGTGCTTCCTCAATGGCAGCTTTCAGGCTTTCGTAGCGCTGCTGCTGCATGGAAAGCAGCTGGTTCTCCTGCTGCAATCTCACATTCCGGTTGATGCTGATCGCCATCAGAAGAAAGATTGCGTTGAAGAAAAGCATTAAAAACAAAAGTGCGATGCTGATCACAAAATACCCCTGCAAAAACACGCCCGGTATAGAACGTGTCCGCATACTTGGGGATCATAAACAGATTCAGCGCAATGAACACCAGCGGCAGCACCCAGAACACATACCAGGTCTGCGCAAAGTTTTCATCCTCGACCATCCTCCGCACGCTGTGCGTCGCAGGATAATAGGCGATGGCGGCAAACAGCCAGCAGATCGCATGATAGCAAATCACGGCCCGCAGACAGAACCATGGCGCAGCCTGCGCCTGCGGCAAACCGGCCAGCATAGCGGCGTTGATCGCCCGGCAAAGGCTGTTGATACAGGCAAATACCGCACAGACGGACAACGCAACCGTTCCGGATTTCCAAAGCGTGATCCGGAGCGTTTTTATGTAGATCACGGCTGCGAGCAAGGTCAGCCCCGCAAGCACCGGCGCAGTCGGCATACGGCGCGCATAGCACATCATGCCTCCGGCGGCACAAAGCAGCGCAAGCAGCGGGGCAAGCCACAAAACAAGCTTTGACAGCGGCTGCTTTAAACTGGATTTTACAGGGAAGCAGGCAAGCAGCATGCCGGGAATCACCACGCCGAGTTCCAGAATCGGACGCAGCATCTCCATTATACCATCCGCCCCCTTTGAAGCAGGAATTCCATAAGCGCCTGCCGGGCGCTTTTCAGAAGGTCCTGACTGACAAACACGCGGCTTCCGTCCGCCATGCGGAAGGCGGCACCTTCCAGATCCTTCGCGTGTTCCAGATTCACGATCACTCCGCGCCCGCACACAAAAAAGCGTGTGTCATCCTTTAGTGGGGCGATGAACGTCTTGAAGGGTTGGCGTGTGGCAAGCGTCTTTTGAACCGTCGTATGGACGTAGATCAAGTGGGCGAAGTGTTCTGCGTAGACGATGTCCTGATAGCGCAGATGGATCTCGCTTCCCTCCACCTTTAGCTCCATATATTTGTCCGGCTGCGGTATGCAGGCAAGCAGCTCGTCCGTCAGCGCATCGATGTCCGCTTCGGTAAAGGGCTTGACCAGATAGTGCAGCGCCCGTACCTGAAAGCCCTCCAGCGCATGGTCGGTCGAGGTCGTGGTAAAAACCAGCAGGCAGTCCGTGTTGGTTTCCCGCAGCTTCTTTGCCGCCTCCATGCCCGTCATGCCATCCATATAAATATCCAGAAATGCGGCAGTAAAGGTCGCTTTCCTTGCCGCTTCCAGAAATGTCTCGCCGCTTTCGTATTCCAGAATATCCGCCTGTACGTTTCTCCGCTGAAGCTGCCACTCCAGCCGGTCTTTCAGCAGTGTGCGTTCCGCGGCAAGATCATCCACAATCGCAATTCTCATGCAGGGTTCTCTCCTTGTGCTTAAATTCCAGGATAATTATATCACAGCGTGTCGAGGATGACAAAGAACCGCTGTCGGAATTCGTGCCAAAATCGCCCCTTTCGTGCTACGGCGCTTGAAAAAACCGAATGGCCTTTTTTATACTGAGCGCAAGCAAGATGCCAAATCGGATGAAGGAAGGAGGGAAATCTGTGTATCGTATTGCCGTGCTGGCAGAACAGGAAGCAGAGCGGCAGCGCTACGCCGAGCAAATTACCCGGTTTTGTGAAGCGAAGGGGCTGTTTCCGCAGGTCATGCAATATGACGACCAGGAACGTTTTTTTTTGAAACGGCGCAGAAAGATGCTCCAACCAATGCCGTCATTGCACTTTCCGGAGTGGCAGGACTGAATGCAGCGGAGCATCTTCGCTCCTTATGCCCCGCGTGCCGGATGATCTGGTGCAGTGACCTGGATTTCTCTCTTCACGCCTTCCGGCTGCGGGCAGACTATTTCCTGCTGGAGCCGGTTTCCGAGGAAGCATTCCGGCGAGGACTGAATGCCTGGATTGAATAAACGGGCATCGAACCAAACCAAGACAACAAGCACAAAAATGGAGGATATCAATGAAAAAAGAAAAAGTTACAATGTTCTGTACCAACCCTTCTGCTGGCCGGTGTGTTGTGCCTGACATTGGCAGCCTGCGGTGCGAAGCAGTCTTCCGACATGCCTGCATCGGATACAGACTCCGCGGCAAGCGCCGCCCTGCCGGTAAAGGCCATGAATGCCAAACGTGTTGACGAAAACCCCTATATGGCAAAGAGCGACGCCAACATTCACCACGACGGCTACAATACCGACTCTACGGATGAAGTTCTGCCGCTTGGCATCTATCCGGAGATCAATGTTTCCTATGAAAAAACCAACGCGAACGCTTCGCCTGCCATTTACTTTGACAGCTACGGCCACGCAGTCGTTCCGCTGCTCGGCGGCATCGCCATCCGCGATCTGAACGCAGAGGAAACCACGACGCTGGGCTATTTCTCTCCAAAGCAGCATGACGGCGGCGGTTACGTCATCCAGAGTTCCTATACGTTCCTGGACTCGGAAAACCGCATCGTCTGCCCCACCAGCAACAACCATGTGCTGATGCTGCGGGCAACCGATGAAGCAGGAAATGTCCTGCCTGAATTTGAAAAGGTACTGGACATTGACATCAAGGCGGCAGCCGAAGCTGCGCTCGGCAAGGAGCTGACGCAGAATCTTCTTTCCGTGGTCTTTGACTACGACGGCAACCTCTGGTTTGCCACCGGCGGCTTCCGCATCTATCCTGAGCGTGAGCAGCAGGGGGTGCTCGGCTACATAGCCCACTCGGCGATCGAGGCGATCCTGAACGGAGAGCAGACCGACCTTTCGAAGGCCGTCTTCGTCTACGGGCTGGCGCTCGGCGAGGGCGCGGAAAACGGAATTGCCGCCTCCAAGGACGGCGCGGTCATCCTGACAAACCAGAACTGCTATCTGCTGCGTGCCAACAACGGTGTCGAGGCTGTCTGGTGCACACCGTATGAGAGCGTCGGTGCTAAGGTCAGCGGCGAAAATGACAAGACCACCGGCGGCGGTCTTGCCTGGGGCGGCGGCTGCTCCCCGTCGCTGACGCCGGATCTTGTGATGTTCACCGACAACGCAGATCCAGTCAAGCTGCTGGCGCTCGATATGAAGACCGGTGAGATCGTTGCAAGCATGCCGGTTCTGGATGATCTGCCCGAGGGCTATCAGGTGGCGGTTGAAAACTCTGCCATCGTCTATGATGACAGCGAGGGCACCGTCAGCACCATCGTGTGCAACTGGTTCGGCGCAGGCAGCGCAGGCCTTGGCCGATCCCGACAGCGATTCCTCCATCCAGAGCTACGCCAACATCTATGATACGAACTGGCTGACGAAGGGCAACTGCATGATCGCGCCCGGCGTCGAACGTGTCGATACGATCAAAACCGATTCCGGCTATAAGATGAAAAGCGTCTGGTGCCGCAATGATTTGAGCGACACGTCGATTATGAAGCTCTCCACAGCAACCGGCTATATTTACGGCTATGTGCAGGATCTGGAAAGCGGCATGTGGCAGTACATCATTCTGGACTTTGCCACCGGCGAGACGGTATTCACCATGGACGTCTCCAACAAATATGGCTACAATAACATGGCTATCGGTATGTATGCCGGAAACAGCGGCAACGCGCTCTACTGCCCGACGGGCTATCTGGAGCTGCTGTGCTTGCAGGATCGCTTTGTGTATCTTCCCGAAATGCCCTACCGCAAGGTCGATCTCGATCAAGTCCGCGCGAAACATGCTGTCGCAGGCGCAGTTTGAACAGGATGGCGGCAAAGGAGCGGTTGCAAGCTGGCGCAACACCGTGACAGTCGAAAACGTCCACCCCAACACGACAGTCTCGTTCCGGATGAACAATCTTTCCGGAAGCACCGCTGAGCTGAAACTCTATGCCTACAGCGCAGACGGCAAGTTGGCGGAGGTCAGCAACGAACTGTGGTCAATCACGGATAAAGACTGGGACTGGCCGTGGATACCCTGGCCGACGGCACACTGTATGAACTGCGTGTCAGCGTTGCAGACGGCGGCGCATTCGACCTGAGCGAGACGGAAAAGGAGATCAAAATTTCCGTTGTATTCTTGGCTGCATCATCCATGTTGTGGAAGATGTTGATCATGATCTGCTGCAGCTTTGCATCTACTTCCTCGAATGTCCAGCTCAAACGTTCGCTGTTCTGGCTCATCTCCAGTGCACTGGTAGCTACGCCGCCTGCGTTTGCAGCCTTGCCGGGGGAACGAATAAAACGCCATTTTCCTGGATACTGGGTAGCTTCCAGAGTGGTAGGCATGTTAGCACCCTCGCAGACAGCGATCACACCCATTTGCAACCAGTGCCTTCGCATCCTCTAACTGCAGTTCATTCTGAGTCGCACAGGGAAGTGCGATATCAGCTTTCACACTCCATACGCCCGCCCTCATGATATTCCGCGTTCGGACGATACTTGGTGTACTCAGAAAGTCTTGCACGTTTCACTTCCTTGATCTCTTTTAATGCTTCCAGATCAACACCTTCCGGATCATAGATCCAGCCGGTGGAATCTGTGGCAGTAACAGGCTTTGCACCCAGCTGATATGCTTTTTCAATTGCATAGATCGCAACGTTTCCGGCACCGGAAACAATTGCAGTCTTTCCTGCGAGTTCAATGCCATTTTCCTTCAGCATTTCGCGGGTCATGTACAGCAAACCATAGCCTGTTGCTTCTTTTCTTGCAAGAGAGCCGCCGTAGGTAAGGCCTTTACCAGTCAGCACGCCTTCATATACACCACGAATTCTCTTGTACTGTCCATATAAATATCCGATCTCACGACCGCCCACACCGATATCACCGGCAGGAACGTCTGTGTCTGCACCGATATGACGATACAGCTCTGTCATGAAGCTCTGACAAAACGCCATGATCTCACGGTCTGATTTGCCTTTCGGATCAAAATCGCTGCCGCCCTTACCGCCGCCGATCGGAAGACCTGTCAGAGAATTTTTAAATACCTGTTCAAAGCCCAGGAATTTGATAATACCAAGATTTACGGAAGGATGGAAACGCAGTCCGCCCTTGTAGGGTCCGATTGCACTGTTAAACTGTACGCGAAAACCATTGTTTACCTGAAACCTGTCCCTTATCGTCTACCCAGGGAACGCGGAACATAATCTGTCTTTCCGGATTCGTCAGTCTCTCCAGGAGCGCGTTTTTACGAAATTCTTCTTCGTTTGCCTCTACAACGACGCGCAGAGACTCCAGTACTTCTTTTACTGCCTGATGGAATTCGGGCTGAACAGGGTTTTTCTCAACAACCTGCGCAATCACCTCATCAACATATGACATAAATCTTTCCTCCTTGTCCAGTTGTTCAGTTTCGAAGCTATTATATACTTATTGTTTTTTCAATGCAAGCACTTTATCACATTAAACTAAAAAATTTCCGAAATTTTTTGAACTGCTTTTGCGTTAAAGATACCTTTTCAGCTCTCGGATATTGTTTTCCTCAAAATCCAGCAGCTCCCCGGCAAGCTCCAGCGCTTGTCCATCCCTTTTTCATTCCGGTTCATCGCTTTCCAGAGACTGGTCATCCCCATGCTGCTGCCGCGGATCAGCATTTCCGCCATATGGCTCGTAGTGGAATTCAACAGCGTGTTCCCCTGAATGGACGCAGTCAGCATCAGCTGCTTTACCTTGTTGACTGGATCCGGCGTCTGGTTTTTCGAAAGCAGCACCGCCCTCGCGCGGTCGTGAAGTTCCCCATATTTAAAGGATTCCCGCGCCAGCATCAGCGCCATCGAATCGTCGTACACCTTCGGGTTAATGACCTCCAGAGCATGCATCCCCATTTCCGCATTCCTCTGAACCTCCCGAAGCAGTTCAATATCGTCATTTTTCATATCCGGCATTCCTCCCTTTTTCTGTCCCGAAAACAGGATAGCATCATTTCCTGTGATGGAAAAAAGAATGTGCCTTGGCACATTCTCGCGCCGAGGCGCGGTTGCCTTGGCAACCATCTTCCCTTGCGCCGAGTGCGCATCCCCGCGGAGCGTTTTTATCGTATGGAAACGAAGTTTCCTATACGATAAAAAACCGGAAGTGTATCTCACTGTCAGAAACACTTCCGGTCTTAGCGTTCCCAAAAATCGGGAAAGAATACCGTTTTTTTATTCATGATAATAGAATGCTCGCAGAGCGTGCATTCTATTATTTTAAAACTTTAAAACTTCGGTCTTTACATAGCCGGTTTCGCCGTTATATTTGACTCTAGTCCAGCCGTCCGCCTGCTGCATCACGATTTCCAACGTTTCGCCAGGAAATGCGGTTCCGATCTTGTCCGCAGTTTCGCTGCAGGCCTTCCGGATGTTGATTGTCTGTGCGATCTTGATCTTGCCGGATCTTCTCCAGGACTCTGCCTGTTGTTTCAGCTTTTAAATACTCCGATTTGATATAGCCTTCTTTGCCGACCTTAGACCGCCACCTTCTCCGCAGTTTCAGCACTTCGCCGACCTCTGCTCTGCCTGCTCACTGTCGGAGGAACGCACATTGACAACGTCTGTTGCTTCTACCTTTGTTACAGTGGTCTGAGCTTCTGCTGCCGCCTCTGCAGGCTGCGTCTCCTCTTCAGAAGCCGTCTCAGCCTCTGCCAAAGCTTCACCGACCTCTACCTGCAGATCTTCTTTTAGCTGCGCCAGATAATTGTTGAGTGTATCGTCCTGCATAACCGCTTCATTAAAGACAACCTGTACCCGATTCATCAGGTCAATGACGTCGTCCTGCGCGGAAATATCTTCCAGATACTGATTGACAGAATCCTCCACATCGCCTTCATAAATATACAGGCTTCCGTCCTCTCTGGGATAAACCAAATACGGGCTGATGCCGGGCACTGCAGTTTCAGGTCTTTAAACTTGATTTCATAATAAGCATAGACCAAATAAGAACCGTCTACCGGGCCTGTCTTTGTATAGCAGACCACGTTCTGGTACGCTTCGATATGCTCGCTCATCTTCTGCAGATAGATCTGCGTCTCCTGATCGTAGGTATTGACGATGGAATTGATCGTATCCATGTCGCCGGCAGCAGCCGCATTATAATATTCGGTAATCAGCTGCGTTACTTCCGGCACGGTATTTTCTTCCAGCGGCATCTGCAGCGTTGTCTCCGTTTCCGCTGTCTCTATCGTCGTTTCCGTCTGCGTCTGTGTTCCGGTGTTCGAAGCTGTCATCTTTGCACCGTTTCCGAGCGTGATACCGACCGCAACACATACCGCAATTACTGCAACACCTGCGCCTGCACCAATACAGGTCTTTTTCTTGTTATTCCGAAAAAAATCCAGAATTTCTTTCATCTTTTCGTTCTTCATACTTTCCGCTCATTTCTGCGCACGCTTTTTGCGCATATCGAGTTTGTGTCAAAGTGCGCGCAGACACAAAATCTCGCGATTGAAAAAATGTTATTTTTCAATCTTCTATCCAACCTTTTTGTCTATTCTGTTTGATTTACGGGTTTCTGTTCTATTGTCAAAATAAAAAAAGTGATGCGAATAAAATGCAACCGACAGGAATCGAACCTGCATTAAAGGCGTCGGAGGCCTCCGTTCTATCCGTTAGACTACGGTTGCAAAACTGCAATATACGAATATATTACAAATGTATTACGCATCACTATTTTGTATCTTATCACAGGCATGCCGGATTGTCCAGCACTTTTTTGAATTTCACAGGGTTTTCACGAATGGCTTTGTGGGAACTGTAACAATTCCGACTATACAGGTTTCGCATGAGGCATCCGTTTCCCATGCGGTAAAAACGCCAGGCGCACAGTCACAGCTGCACCCCCGGCGATTCTTTCGTTCCCGATAACAAAATGTCCGCAGAATGCGCTTTTGCGAATGGTGCGAGTGAACTGTAACTATTTCAGTCCATGCTCCAGGCGCTCCTTATAGCCATCTGCATGCTTGACATCCAGCTTGTTGTAACACATCTCATATTCCGCGTCGGAATAACATTTGTCGAACGACTCTTCCACATTCGTACGGTAAACCAGACCAATCGCAAGGGAAGGTGCGAGATACGGAGCTTCATAGTTCGTACACGCCTGCTGGATTCTGTCACAGAACGCTTCCGGCTTCTCCGTCCTCCGGCGTCGGAATTACGATTTCGAATACATCTCCGTCCACACGGCCGATCAGGTACTCTTCCTTCGCTTCCTTGCGGATCAGACCTGCAACGGTCTTGATCAGGCGATCACTCTCCTCGTTGCCGAAATGGTCATAGGCAAATTTCCAGTCATTAATATTGGCGCAGATCACTGCAGCCGGAGCGGTCTCCTGCATTTCCAGAAGGCGTCCTTTCATATAGGTCTTATTCAGCAAACCAGTCAGGGGCGTCTTCGTGTTCGCCGCGCTTGATGCGGTAAGCCTCCTGCTCCATCGCCTCTTCCAGCTCGTCTGCATAGATCGCTGTCTCACGGTAACGATAATGGTCACACGCCAGTGCTTCATACTGCAGCATCATATGTTCAACGATACGCTCTGCAAGCTCCTGATCGGAAGCCTGATCCATTTTTACATAGAGATGACCAATCGTCCGATTGAATACGCGAAGCTTTCTGCCCGGATCGTTTACAACATCCGGCTCAAAGCCTGCAAAATTGCCGACCTCCACTGCGATTTCCCCGTGGCGCTGCGTCAGCAAAAGCTCGATCCCGAGCACTTTGGAAATATCCTCAAAACATGCCTTTACCAAAGAAAGATCCAGCAGATTCTCCAGGCTGTATTCTTTGATGTGCTCTTTTAACCGTTCCTCCATTGTCATTGAACCGTATGCCATAAATGCTCTCCTTCCTGAATCTGATCCATCCTGTTCTTTCCTTTTTGACCGATTGTTCTTTCTGATCATGATACGCTCTTTAAATTATAGTATCCAGAAAACCTTTTGTCCAGTAAAAAGCTTGCCCGGCGGTCATTTTTCACTTGAAATATTCATGATTTTCTGTAAAATAGGAAAGGATTGATATCATATTGTAGTTTTTTATGTATTTTCAGGAAAAGAAAGGTAATTCAACATGATCAGTGCAAACAACGTGACGCTGCGCCTCGGCAAAAAGGCGCTGTTTGAAGACGTAAACATCAAATTTACAGAGGGCAACTGCTACGGCCTCATCGGTGCCAACGGCGCCGGCAAATCCACCTTTTTAAAGATTCTTTCCGGACAGCTTGAGACCACCAATGGCGATATCGTCATCACTCCCGGTCAGCGTCTCTCAGTCCTGGAGCAGGATCACTTTAAATATGATGAATACCCTGTTATGGACGTTGTCATCATGGGTAATGCCAGATTATATGAAATTATGAAGGAAAAGGATGCCATCTATGCAAAGGAAGATTTTACCGATGAAGATGGCATCCGCGCTTCCGAGCTGGAAGCAGAATTTGCAGAAATGGACGGCTGGAACGCAGAATCGGACGCGCTACTTTATTAAACGGTCTTGGCATCGACACCGACCTCCACTACAGCATGATGCGCGACTTAAACGGCAAGCGAAAAGGTCAAAGTCCTGCTTGCTCAGGCACTGTTCGGTAACCCGGACATCCTGCTTCTGGATGAGCCGACCAACCATCTGGATCTGGATGCGATCGCATGGCTGGAAGAATTTTTTGATCGAATTTGAAAATACGGTTATCGTTGTTTCCCATGACCGTTATTTTTTAAATAAAGTCTGCACCCATATTGCAGACATCGACTACGGAACAAGATCACCCTCTATGCCGGTAACTACGATTTCTGGTATGAATCCAGCCAGCTGCTCATCAAGCAGATGAAGGAAGCAAACCGTAAGAAAGAAGAAAAAATCAAGGAGCTGCAGGAATTTATCTCCCGTTTCTCCGCAAATGCTTCCAAATCCAAGCAGGCGACTTCCAGAAAGCGCGCCCTCGAAAAGATTCAGCTGGACGACATCAAGCCCTCCAGCCGGAAATACCCTTACATTGACTTCCGCCCGAACCGCGAGATCGGCAATGAAGTTCTCACCGTAGACGGCATCTCCAAGACCGTAAATGGCGTAAAAGTATTAAACAATATCTCCTTTATCGTTGGTCACAACGACAAGATCGCATTTGTCGGCAGTAACGAGCTGGCAAAGACCACGCTGTTCCAAATCCTTGCAGGCGAGCTTGAACCCGACGAAGGAACCTACAAATGGGGCATTACAACCTCCCAGGCGTACTTCCCGAAGGATCCTGCCGCAGAATTCGACAACGACGATACGATCGCAGACTGGCTCACCGGATACTCTCCTGTCAAGGACGCAACCTATGTCCGCGGCTTCCTCGGACGTATGCTGTTTGCAGGAGAAGATGGCGTGAAAAAGTAAAAGTCCTTTCCGGTGGTGAAAAGGTGCGCTGCCTGCTTTCCAAAATGATGATTTCCGGTGCAAACTGCCTGATTTTTAGACGAGCCGACCAACCATCTGGACATGGAGTCCATCACCGCGCTGAACAACGGTCTGATCAAGTTCCCCGGTGTGGCACTGTTTGCCTGCCATGACCACCAGTTCGTACAGACGACCGCAAACCGCATTATGGAAATCCTGCCCGACGGTTCCTTAATCGACAAGATCACCACTTATGACGAATACCTGGAAAGCGATGAAATGGCGAGAAAACGTACCGTTTACACCGCTGACAGAGAGGGTGACGAAGATTGAACACCGTAGACCTTCATGTGCATTCCAACAAATCCGATGGAAGCTTTACGCCCTCCGAGCTTGTCGATATGGCGATTGCAAAGGGCTGACCGCTTTTGCCCTGACAGACCACGATACGACTGCCGGTGTTAAGGAGGCCGTCGCATACGGACAGGAAAAAGGCATCGAAGTCATCCCCGGAATCGAATTTTCCACAGAATACTATGGAAAGGACATCCACATCGTCGGTCTTTTTATCGATGAGGATGCTCCCGCTTTTCAGGAGCAGATCGGAAGCTTTGTTCGTGCGCGCGAAGAGCGAAATGAAAAAATGTGCGCCCGCCTCGCTGCAGACGGCATCGATATCAGCTATGAAAAGCTGCTGGAAGCCTTTCCGGACTGCGTCATTACAAGAGGGCATTACTCCAGATATCTGCTCGACCACGGCTATGTCAAAAGCCTGCCGGAAGCGTTCGACCGCTATCTCGGGGACCATACCAAATATTTTGTTCCCCGGGAAAAAATCACGCCCGCCCAGGCGGTTTCCTAATTCTCGCCGTCAAAAGGGCATCCCGGTTCTCGCACATCCGACGCTCTACCATATGGGAAAGGATAACCTTTCCTCCCTCGTCCGCCACTTAAAAGAAGCCGGACTGGTCGCGCTGGAAGCGGTTTTATTCGACCTATTCCGCCGGGGAGGGCGTCAGATGCGCCAGCTGGCTGCCCGCTATGGGCTGTTGATTTCCGGCGGCTCCGATTTTCACGGAAAAAAGCAAACCCGGACTGGAGCTTGGAACCGGCTATGGCAGGCTTTTTATCCCGGAAGATATTCTGATTGCCCTCAAGAAAAAAAGGAAGGAACTGTTCGATGTCTGAAAAAATACTGTTTACCGACTTAGACGGCACGCTGCTCAATTCCGCGAAAAAGGTTTCCCCGGTATGCAGCTGCTGCTTTCCAAAATGGTGCTTGCAGGCAACCGTCTGGTACTCACCTCCGGCCGTGCCCTGCCTAGCGTTTTAAAGGTTGCGAAAAATGCCGGTCTGCTTTTTCCCGACACGGTTATCATCGCCGCAAATGGAAATGAGGTCTATGACTGCGACACCAAAACCTTTCTGATGCGCAAAAGTGTCCCAATTGAAATCGCCCGGGATATCCTTTCCATGGCGCAGGAAGAAAATCTGTATTTGCATTCCTATAGCGATACCTGCGTGGTTTCCCCCAAAGACGGCGCCGAAGTAAAACTCTACTGCTCCCGCACCGGAATGGAATATCAGGTCAGCGACGACCTTTTAAAGACGATCGGACACGCACCCTGCAAGCTTCTGGCGATCGATATGGAAAACCACGGACGTCTGGAAGCGTTTCGCAGCAGAATTCAGGAAAAATACGGCGACAAGATCTCCGCAATTTTTTCCAATCCGATTTATCTTGAAATTTTCGATAAGACCGCCGGGAAGGGAAACGCTGTCCGTTTCGTCTGCGAGCATTTTCAGATTCCGCTTTCCAACAGTGTCGCTGCCGGAGACGCCGAAAACGATATTTCCATGCTGCAGGCTGCCGGAACTGCCGTTGCGATGGCAAACGCTACGCCCGAGGTCAAAGCCTGCGCCGATTTTATACGCAACAGGATAACGACCACGATGGACTCTCGGAAGCGATTTTACAGCTGTTTGAGATGTAAAAAGTATCAGGAATAAAAAGCTCAGGGAACGTCACCTTTGTGACAAATTCCCTGAGCTTTTTAATTCGCTTTTATCCTTCTACGATCAGGTAGCGCCCATCTCCGACGTCGAAAACCTCTGCTTCGTCCAACACCTGATCCGGGTTCTCCACGTCGATTCCCGCTTCTTCAAAATACTCCATCACCGCAGCTTTGGAATCCACAACAACCGCCATGCAGTCCTCCAGGAAGGCTTCCGCCTCTTCCATTCCCTCTGCTACCGGCTCCGGAAAACAGCCTGTCCTGCTGCTTCAAAAAAACACTTCAGTACCGCCTCATCATACTCGTAACCCATAGAATCCTCCTTATTTTTCTTTTTTGTTTTCATTCATTTCCGCACTCATCTTCCAGTCCGTCCAGGAACACGGCAAGCGGGACGTCCAGCGCCCTGCAGATCCCCGCATGATCGTATAAATTCCCGGATTTTTTGTCGACCCGTCCGCGATGTGCGCGATCGTTGTCAGCGGCACACCGGATGCGGCTGAAAGCACATACAGCGACCAGCCTTTTCTCAGACAATACTCTGTCATCCGCCTGCCGAGCCGATTGGGCAGCTGCGCACACCACGATGGCGTGCGCCGTTTTTGTTTTGGGTTGTTTTCCGCCATGAAGCTCTCCTTTTCCAGCTGCCGTTTTATTTGTTCAGACAATAGCATGTTCGCAGAGCGTGCATTCTATTGCTTCAACGTCCCAGAATCGGAGTTTGCACCGGCAGCCTATACTATTCTATATCCGTTGCCAAAGCGGTAAAACGTTACAGAAAAAATAAAAATTTTCACAGCAATTCCAGCAGCTCGCCCGGGGCTGTAATCACCGCGTCCGCATGATGTGCCCGCAGCTCTTCCTCATCCCGAAATCCCCACAGCACGCCAACGGCGAAGTTGCCTGCGGCTCTGCCTGTTTCGATATCCACCCAGCTGTCGCCGACGTAAATCGTTTCCTCCGGCGAAACGTCAAGGCGTTCCATAATCGCATATACGCCGTCCGGCGCAGGCTTTTGGGGACATTCGTTTTCTGTCCCTGCACAGCATCAAAAAATCCTTTGCCGAACAGCGTTTCTACCACATCAACCGTGTTGGCATGCGGCTTATTGCTGAACACGGCGATCTTAATCTTCTTCTCCTTCAATGTATCTAAAAGCTCTGGAATGCCGGGATAGGGCTTGACCTCATACAGGCAGTCCTTTGCGAAATATTCCATGTATCGGTCATAAACCTCGTCCAAAAGGCACGGAACCGCCGCAAAGCCATCATCGTCCCGGACGGGGAGGGCTGCTCTTTTTGCCCCTGCATAACGCAGCGCCCGCGTAATCTGCATACGCGCGCCGTTTCCTACGAATTTTTTATAACATTCCTGTGGGATCGCCTGCAGTCCAAAATCCTCCAGCGCCCGGTTCGTGCAATAGGCGAGAAGTCAGCGTATTCAAGCGTCCCGTCCAGATCAAAAATCACTGCTTTTTTCATATGCATTTCTCGGGTAACCTCTACTTCTTTGTTTCAAACTTGCTTCTACATCCATCCGCGGCTTTTCAGTTCCTGGTACAGACGCCCAACCGGCAGTCCTACCACATTGTTATAGTCACCACGAATGCCTTTGACAAACCGCGCGCCCAGTCCCTGAATGCCATAAGCGCCCGCCTTGTCCATCGGCTCTTTACTGTCAATGTATTCGGAAATTTCCACTTCCGTCATCGGATAAAATTCCACCTGCGTGCACTCGAAAAATGTGACCGTCTCCTTTGACTGTAAAGCGTTACGCCGGTATAGACTTCATGGCTGCGCCCCTGCAGCGCCGTCAGCATTTCTACTGCCGCTTCCCTGCTATGCGGCTTTCCGAGGATCTTTCCCTCACAACATACCACCGTGTCCGCACCGATCACCAGCAGCTCCGGCTGCCGTTTTCCGTTAAGATTCGGCGCCTGCGTTTTCTTCGGGAAAGCTGCTCCCAGATATCCACCGCTTTCTGACGGGACAGCTCCTGCACCAGCGCACCTGCCTCCGTCGTTTTTGCATTTTCTTCTTTTGTGCTCGGCATAACGGAAAATTTCAGTCCGATCTGCGAAAGCAGCTCCCGACGCCGCGGGGATGCGGATGCCAGTACCAGCCGAACGTTTTGCTCTTTTGCATGTCCTTACTCCATTTCCACATGGGTTTCCGGAATGAATACCCGTGTGTCCCGATATTCTTTTTTGACGCTCATCTCCTGTGCCTCTTTGCAGAACACCTCCTGTGCGCAGTAGGGTTCCTTGCCGCGGCCGTCCGCCTTTTCATAGCTGCCGTCCGGCTTTAAGATATGTGCTTTCTTGTTGTCGCGCAACTGTCCCTCCAGAATATGCCAGAGCTTTTCTTTCAAAGCAGGTGCTTCCACCGGGAACAAAATCTCCACTCGGCGCTCCAGATTTCTCGGCATCCAGTCTGCACTGCTACAGTAAAATTCCGGATTGCCATTATTTTCAAAGTAAAATACGCGCGCATGCTCCAGGAAGTTTCCGACGATCGAACGCACGGAAATATTTTCGCTCACTCCCGGAATTCCGACTTTTAAGCAGCAGATACCGCGCACGATCAGCTCAATCCTTGACACCCGCGCGGCTCGCCTCATACAGCGCCACGATAATATCCCGATCGCACAGGGGAGTTCATCTTTGCAATGATATGTCCCTCACGTCCAGCTTCCGCGTTTTTCTTTTCCCGCTCGATCAGATACAGGAAACGATCTTTTAACCACAACGGTGCAAGGCTCAAACGGTTCCAGGAACGCGGCTCTGAATAACCGGACAACATGTTGAATACCGCCGTCGCATCCTCACCGATCGCTTCGCTTGCCGTCATCATGCCGATATCGGTGTAGAGCTTTGCAGTCGCATCGTTATAGTTTCCGGTTCCCAGATGTACATAACGGCGGATGCCATCCTCCTCTTTTCTGACAACCAGTGTAATCTTGCTGTGGGTCTTCAAGCCGACCAAACCATAGATAACATGACAGCCCGCTTTTTCCAGCTTTCTCGCCCAGACGATGTTGTTTTCCTCATCGAAACGCGCCTTTAATTCTACCAGAACGGAAACCTGCTTACCGTTCTCCGCAGCCTGCGCGAGCGCCGCGATGATCGGCGAATTTCCGCTGACACGATACAGTGTCTGTTTGATCGCAAGCACATCCGGGTCTTTGCTCGCCTGCCGGATAAAGTCCACGACCGGCACGAAGCTCTGGTACGGATGGTGCATCAGCACGTCGCCTTTTTGATTACATCGAAAATATTGTCGGTACCGTCGAACTCCGGCACGGGCGCAGGCGTATATTTCGGCGCACGCAGCTCGTCAAAGCCCTCCAATCCGTATACCTTCATCAAAAAAGTCAGGTCAAGAGGTCCGTCGATTTCAAAAACGTCCTCCTTACGCACGGAAAGCTCACGGCACAGAATCTTTAACAGCCGTCTGTCCGCAGCTGCCTCGATTTCAGGCGGATTGCCTGTCCCCAGGTTCTCTTTTTTGATCTGCTTTTCAATTTCCAGAAGCAGGTCTTCCGCCTCATCCTCATCGATTGCAAGATCGGCATTTCGTGTAATCCGAAACGGATGTGCGCACAGAACGTTATAATTTAAAAACAGCTTGCTGATGTTGCGCTCAATGATCTCTTCCAGAAGCAGCACCGCAACCTCTGTGTCCCCCTCCTTCGCCGCCGGAATCCGCACAACTCTCGGCAAAACAGACGGAACCTGTACGGTTGCGAACTCGATTTCCGTATCCTTTTCTCCCTTTTTTGGCAACCAGCGCGCCGATATTCAGCGTCTTGTTGCGGATCAGCAGGGAACGGTCTGGAAGAATCCACCGCCATCGGTGTCAGAACCGGATACACATTTTCTTCGAAATATTCATCCACATACTGTGCCTGGCGCTCTGTCAGCTGCTCGTGATGCTCCACAAAAATTTAACCCATTTGCCCGAAGCTGCGGCAGAAGCATCCGGTTGTAGGTGGAATACTGCAGCGCCGCAAACTTATGGGTTTCCTCCATCAGCGCGTCCAGCTGCTCTTTTGCAGACATTCCGGCGATGTCCTTTTTGGTATATTCGGCATGGATCATATCCACAAGGGAACCGATCCGCACCATAAAAAATTCATCCAGATTGGAAGCGGTAATGCTCAAAAATTTCAGTCGTTCAAATAACAGAAGCTGTTTGTCGCGCGCTTCCGATAGCACTCTTTTATTAAATAAAAGCCAGCTCAGCTCCCGGTTTTGTATACAATGCGGGATTCTGAAGTTCTTTCTTATCCATATTTTCTGACCCTTTCTTTTTTATTCATGACAATAGAATGCTCGCAGAGCGTGCATTCTATTGTTCTTTACTGTGATATTTCCCGCTGCAGTCAAAGCATGTGCAGGCACAGTTTTACAAAATCCGTTTCTGCCGGATCACCGGCTCGATGCTGTAAACCTCCCGGAAAAACTCTGCCCGAGAACCGAACAGACCTCTTTCCAATGTAATATCCTCGTTGGTAGTGATTGTCAAGATCAGCTTGTCGTCCTTGCGCACCGCCTTGATATCCCTGCATTTCTGCTTGTGGCTGCAGTCAAGCGCGTTCGCGATCTGCAAAATCGCAGTCAGCTTGACGATCGTTAAGTATTCCTCCCGGTCGATCCCCTCGCTGTTTTCCATGCTGTAGTCGAATTCCAGGTGATTATAGCGCACGATATTGGCGACGATTTCCCGCTCCCGGTGCGACAGCCCGATGATCTCCGTCGCCATGATGATCGCATAGGAGCACTCTCCGAGATTGACCATGCTGATATATTTGCCGCAGTCGTGCAGAAGCGTTGCGATCCGAAGCAACAGCCGTTCCCGTCTGCCCATACCATGCACGCGCTTCATGCTGTCAAAAATCGTCAGTGCGATCTGCTCCAGCGTCTCCGCACGGCGCTTGCTGCCCATATAACGCTTGCTGATGCCGCGCGCACAGGTCACGATATCCTGTTCGAAATCATGCACCTGTGCCAGAAGTTTATGTTCTTCCGCATATTCGTATACCATGCCGTCGCATAGCGACACGCCTGGCGCCCAGATCATCTTCGCATCCGTCATTAATGCGACCTGACGGACAATTGCGGATGAAATTCGAAGCAAAGGCACATTTTCTTCCGGTGTATCAAAATAGCGCACGATTTCCATATCGGTGTGATCGTGCAGATAATTCATATAAGATGCCATCGAATCCCGGTCCAGATATCCGCTTCCAGCTACTTTGCCGAGCTTTCCCAAAATCAGCGCGGAAATATAGTCATCCACTACGATGATATTTTCGATCACGCGATCCTTTAAATACATCTTGCGGAAGACAGAAAGCTGTGCTTCCAGAAGTTCCTCCAGAAGCGGACCGTTCTCAGAGGGGCGCACATTTAAGCGGCTCATTTTTTCCTGCAGCCGCAAAACGCCAAGGCGCATGTTCTGCGTCGCGGAAAGCTTATCCTTATCGAACAGCGAAATCTGGATGCTGCCGCCGCCGATATCCAGAACAAGGGTTCCTTTTTCGATGATTTTTTCGAAGCCGCCGCGGCTGGCGATCGATTTATAATCGAGGAAACGCTGTTCCGAGTTGCTCAGCACATCCAGCTTGACTCCGGTACGCTGCATGATCTGATCCAGAACGATCGCCGTATTTTTTGTTTCCCGGATGGCGCTCGTCGCACAGGCGCGGTAATCATCCACCCGGTAGCCTTCCATAATCGAAACAAAATTGCGCAGTACCGCGCACAGTTCGTCCATCACCTCATGGCTCAGCTTTCCGGTCGCAAAGGTACCGCCAAGATCCAGACGATTCCGAATCCAGTCCACCTCCCGGATGCCGTTGTTTTTGGTGATCGTATAAATTTTCAGGGTCTGCTCATAGGAGCCCACGTTAATTGCCGCAAACGTTTTCATATGCCAGAATGATCCTTTCTGCCTCTTTTCCCTGCCGTATATAATAGAATGCACGCTTACTGTCCTAACAGATAATCGATAAACTGCTGCGCCGTCCGCCCGGAAAGTCCGCCGTGGGACAGCTCCCACTGGTTCGCCTTTAACAAAAGCTCGTCTTCGCTCATCCTTACGCCATAACGGTCTGCCAGCGTCGAAACGATCTTCTGAAACTGCTTTTTTGTCCGGAGAGCCGAAATAAATGCTGACGCCGAAGCGCGACACGAGAGAAAGCTTTTCCTGCACGGTATCGTTGACATGCAGCTCTTCATCCCTGTCCTGTTTGTCCTTAAAGGTCTCCCGGATCAGATGCCGTCTGTTGGAGGTTGCATAGATCAGGACGTTTTCCGGCTTCTTTCCAGACCGCCCTCAATGACCGCCTTCAGATATTTATATTCGATCTCAAATTCTTCAAAGCTTAAATCATCCATGTAAATGATGAACTTGTAGTTCCGGTTTTTGATCTGCGCGATTACATCGTTTAAATCCTGGAACTGGTGTTTGTACACCTCGATGATGCGCAGCCCCCTGCCGTAATATTCGTTGGCGATCGCCTTGATACAGGAAGACTTTCCAGTTCCCGCGTCGCCGTAAAGCAGGCAGTTATTCGCCTTTTTTACCGTTGACAAACGCTTCGGTATTGTCCGTCAGCTTCTTTTCTGGATCTCATAGCCAACCAGGTCGGACAGCTTCACATGCGCGATATTGGTGATCGGCACAATTTCAGCGTGCCCGTCTCTCTTTTCAATCCGGAATGCCTTATGCAGCCCGAACCGTCCCACGCCGTATTCCTGATAAAATTCTGTAAGAGTCTGCTTCATTTCTTCCGGCGTATGATCCAGACAGAACCGCTGCGCAAGATCGCAGATCCGGTCGCGGATACGGGTATTGTATACTTTGCTCTCCTGCGGATTGCCCTCGTAGAAAAGCACGATAGAAAACTCCTCTGCTCCGAGCGTTTTTGCTACCGTTTGCAGATCATAATCATAAAATTCCTTGAAAATCCGGATATCGTGAAGCGCCGCCAGATTCACGCTGCCTTCCACGCTGCCACGGATTTCCGCGCTGCAGCTATAGCTGTTTTCCTTATTTACCAGAAGATTTGCAAGATAGCAGTGCCAGAGATTTCCATAAAAGCCGTATCTGCCCGCCATGTCTAACAGCCGATGCATGCAGTCGTATAAGACCCCGCCTTATCCGACAGATTGTAAAAATCGTCCGCATAGTTTTCTGCCAGCCAGACCATGTCTGTCAGCAAATCCCCTTCTTCAAAATCCCGGTAAAGGATCAGCTGTTCTGTTTTCATCTTGTTGTATTCTCCCTTTCCGCTTATCCGGCTGTTTTCAACCGTTTAGTAATTTCCCAGAATCTTCATGTTCGAGGCCTCTTCCCGAAGTCCCCGCAGCGCGTTCTTCACGGCGCTGTCTTCCAGATTTCCCTCAAAATCCAGGAAGAACCGGTATTCCCACGTCCGTCCCTCGATCGGACGGCTCTCGATCTTTGTCAGATTTAAATGATTGTAAATAAAATGTGACAGCATATGGTACAGCGAGCCGCTCTCGTGCGGTACTTCAAAGCAGATGCTGATTTTCTTTGCATTCTTCTTAAAAATCTTCTGGTTCGTCACGATGATGAACCGGGTTGAATTGTTAGAAACGTTGTTGACCGGCTTCTGTAATACCTCCAGACCGTAAACCTTCCCGGCATACTCACTGGCGATTGCTGCCTGGGTTTTTAAACGATCTTCTGCAACCTTCCGCGCTGCAAACGCATTATTCGGCATGGAAATCTGCTGCCAGGAATGCCCGCCTAAAAAGCGCGAGCTCTGCATCAGCGACTGTGGATGGGAATATACGGTCTGAATGTCGGAAATCTTCGTCCCCGGAACACCCAGCAGGCAATGCTCGATTTTTAAAATCTGCTCACCGACGATATAGTTTTCAAATTCTACCAGAAGATCGTAAATCTCGCTGACGATCCCTGCCGTCGAATTTTCAATTGGAAGAACCGCAAACTCCGCGCTTCCTTCTTCGATCGCGCTCATTGCGTCCCGGAAGCTGTCCACATGGATGCTGTCGATGCGTTCCCCGAAAAAGCGCATCATCGCAGCCTGGGAATATGCGCCCTCTGCGCCCTGAAATACGACTCTCGCTTTTTTGGTATCCAGATTTTCGACCGGGATAAAGGGCAGCCTGCTGGTGCGTCCATGGCTTTCCAGCATCTGGTACTGGAGCTTTCGGCTCATCGCCATGATCTGTTCAAACAGCTCCGTCACACCCTGACTGTTAAAATCATTATGGGTCAGGGAGCGTACCCGCGCCAGCTTTTCTTCCTCTCTGGTTTTGTCAAATACTTTTTTTCCATTTTCGATCTTATATTCTGCCACCTGACTGCAGATTTCCATGCGCTGCTCATACAGCTGCACCAGCTGGCTGTCAATCCGGTCTATTTCATTCCTGAGCGTAGACAAATCCATGAACGCTTCCTCCATCTGTATTTTTTACTCTTAATCTTAGCACAGTTTGCATGGAATTTGAAGTTTTGCACATACTATTTCCATGAAAAAATTGTGTAAAGATTTTTTAAAATGCGGCATCCTCGGCTGGTGCCTCGAAATCCTTGTATCCGGCGCGGAAGCGCTGCGCCGTCAGGACAAAACGCTGACCTGTCATACTTCTTTATGGATGTTTCCGATCTACGGCTGCGCTTGTCTGATCGGCCCCGTCTACCGGATTTTAAAGCATTTGCCAAAAACCGTGCGCGGACTGATCTATATGACCGGCATTTTTTCCGTCGAGTACGCCACCGGGCGTTTTCTGGATAAAAAAGGCCAATGCCCCTGGAGCTACTTCGCGCCGGCGTGATCGGACACTGTTTGAAAAGCCCCTGGAACATCAGCCGTGTGATTCGCCTCGACTTCGCGCCGGCGTGGTTTTTAATCGGACTACTGTTTGAAAAAAGCGGTCGCTGCGGACGATTCGCGGACGTGACCGCCCCAGCCGCGGCTGCCGTCTTCCCTCAGCCCTTTTTGCGCTCATATTTAAGGAAATGATAGGTCAGGTCAAAATAATACTGCTCGTCACTGTCGGCTGTGATCTCCCAGTCCGGATCCTCGTCCAGATTCGGGAACCACGAATCCGCTTCATAGGCATGGTCAATTTTAGTCACATGCGCGGTATCACAGTATGGCAGCAGCTGCTCGTATACGCTGCTTCCGCCGATGACATAAACCTCCTTCGTGTCATATCCCTTGACCGCCTCCAGAAGCTCTTCGACGGAATGCACAACCTGCGCATCCTTCTGCTGATATGCCTCGTTGCGGGACAGGATAATATTATCCCGGTTTTTGAGGGGCTGTCCGCCCGGAAATGTATCCATCGTCTTTCTTCCGAGCACGACAACCTTTCCGGTCGTCTCCTGTCGGAACATCTTATGATCTGCCGGAATCCGCACCAGCAGCTCCCCTTTATTGCCAATCGCCCAATTTTTATCCACTGCTACAATCAGATTCATGCGTATTCTCCTTTTATCGTCAAATTGCGATCGGGATGTCCTTGATCTGCTCCCCGGTCACATAATCGTCTGCGCGCACGTCGTTTCTTGTGAACTGATAAAAATCCCTGATCTCCGGATTTAACCAGAATTTCGGTGCCGGATAGGGCGTCCGCGAAATCAGTTCTTTGATAATCGGCACATGGCGGTCATAGATATGGGCATCCGCAATGACATGCACCAGCTCGCCCACGTTCATATCGCAGACCTGTGCCAGCATATGCAACAGCACAGAATACTGCACCACATTCCAGTTATTGGCCGCCAGAACGTCCTGGGAACGCTGGTTTAAAACTGCATTTAAAGTCAGTTTATCGTGTCCCTGGCTTCTGCGTCACATTAAAGGTCATGCTGTAGGCACATGGATACAGGTTCATTTCATGCAAATCCTGATGCACATAAATATTCGTCAGGATTCTTCTCGAAAACGGATTGTTTTTCAGATCGTAAATCACGCGGTCCACCTGATCAAACAGGCCCTCTTTATACAGATGCTTTACACCAAGCTGATAGCCGTAAGCCTTGCCGATGCTGCCGTCTTCATCCGCCCATTCGTCCCAGATATGGCTGTGTAAGTCATGGATATTATTGGATTTCTTCTGCCAGATCCACAAAATCTCGTCCGTCGCGCTCTTTAAAGCGGTGCGGCGAAGCGTCAGGAGCGGAAATTCCTTCGATAAGTCGTAGCGGTTGACTACGCCGAACTTTTTTTTGATCGTATAGGCGCTGGTTCCGTCCGGCCAGTGCGGGCGTACCTTTTCTCCCTCCGTACTCGTTCCATTTTCCAGAATATCCCGGCACATATTGATAAAGATTTCATCTGCCATGCTCATATGCTTATCCTTGATTCCTCCTGATTTTAATTCCATTTATCGCAAAGCGAATTGATCTGGTCTGCAAATTTCGCCAGATCCTTATTTGCCATTCCTTTGCAGTGCCCAATCAACGCCATCAGGCGCTGTCCTGCAGCCACAAGACGATTGTATGCGCTGCTCTGCCCGCCGGATGCTGCAGCGGTCTTCTTTTTCACAGCGACAGGCTCTGTAATCTTTTCAAACGTCTCCGTCGTCAGATTAAAGACCGTTCCGCTGTAGGGTGCAAACGCATCGAGCCCGTGTTCATCCTTTAAGCAGTCCGCAAACGACATCGTAACGAGATCCTCACCGTGCACTATAAACACTTTTTTCGGCTTTGATTCAAAGCCCTCGATCCAGTCGATTAAACCGTTTTTATCCGCATGTCCGGATATTCCGGTTAACACCCTGATCTGTGCGTTTACATCCACCGTCTCTCCGAACAGCCTCATTTCTTTCACTCCGTCTATCAGTGCCCGTCCCGGCGTGCCGACCGACTGATAGCCAACAAACAGAATCGTACACTCCGGTCTCCAGAGGTTGTGCTTTAAATGATGGCGCACGCGCCCGGCATCGCACATGCCGGAAGCGGAAATGATGACCTTCGGCGTTTCATCGAAATTGATCGCCTTGGATTCGTCGCTCGTGATCGCAAGGCGCAGCCCCGGAAACGTGATGGGATTGATGCCCTGTCTGACAAGCTCCATCGCCTCTTCGTCAAAGCAGGTCCGCTCGTTTTGTTTGAAAATACCGGTTGCCTCCACCGCAAGCGGACTGTCCACATAGACCGGAAAATCCGCATGATTGGAAACCAGTCCATCCGCCTTGATTTTGCGGATAAAATACAGCATTTCCTGTGTGCGCCCAACCGCAAACGACGGAATGACCACATTTCCACCCTTATCCAGCGTCTCCTGGATGATCTGAGTCAGCTCTCTGACATAATCCGGGCGCGTACTGCCGTGCAAGCGGTCGCCATAGGTCGACTCCATCACGACATAATCTGCCGTTTTTGTATATTCCGGATCTTTTTATCAGCGGCTGGTTTTTGTTGCCGATATCCCCTGAAAAAACAAGTTTTCTGCTGCAGCCCTCTTCTTTGAGCCATACCTCGATGCTGGCGGATCAAGCAGATGCCCGACGTCTGTAAACCGGATCGTCACGTTATCGTTTATTTCCAATTCTTTCCCATACGGGCATGGTACGATACAGTTGATGGTGCCGATCGCATCCTCCATCGTATACAACGGCTCCTCCACTTCGATTCCGGCATGGCGTTTTGCCTTCCTGCTTTTCCACTCCGCCTCCTGCTGCTGAATGTGGGCGCAGTCCCGGAGCATGATGCTGCATAAGTCCGCGGTCGCTTCCGTTGTATAAATCTTGCCGCTTGGAAGCCGTGTGCGTACAAAAGCGGCAACATGCCGGAATGGTCGATATGGGCATGCGTTAAAAATACAAAATTGATCTGGGATTCCGGAACCGGCAACGGGCAGTTTTCAAACCGGTTGACGCCCTGTTCCATTCCGTAATCGACCAGCATATAACTGTCTCCTGCCTGCAGGTAATGACAGCTTCCTGTCACTTCATGATCCGCACCGATAAACTGCAGCTTCATACACCATTTCCCCCGTTTTTTTTTTATTTCAATTCGTTCGCCATCCGGTAGAATTGGTCATATATGCCATGCTTTTCCAGAAGCTCTTCATGATTGCCTTCTTCCACGATGCCGTCATGGGTCAACACCAAAATACGATCGGAATTTCGGATAGAAGAAAGCCTGTGTGCGATGGTCAGCGTCGTGCGCCCTTCAGACAGCCTGCCAAAGGGATTTTGCTACCTCGTATTCGCTCTCGTTATCCAGCGCACTGGTCGCCTCATCCAAAATAATAATCGGCGGGTTCTTTAAAAAGACACGGGCGATGCTGATTCTCTGCTTCTGTCCGCCGGAAAGCTTTACGCCCCGCTCGCCAACGTAGGTGTCGTAGCCATCCTTCAACTCTGTGATAAACTCATGCGCGCCCGCGCGTTTTGCAGCTTCCATCACTTCTTCACGTGTCGCATCCGGTCTTCCGTAAACGATATTGTCATAGATCGTGCCCGAGAACAGATAAACATCCTGCTGCACGATGCCGATATTATGGCGCAGGCTCTTTAACGTGAAATGTTTGATCGATTTTCCGTCAATTGTGATCTCGCCACCCGTCACATCATAAAAACGCGGGATCAGGTTGCACAGCGTTGTTTTTCCGCCGCCGGAAGGTTACCAATGCTACCTTTTCTCCCGGATGAATTGTCAGGTTTAAGTTTTTGAACACCTGATTGTGATCATCCGGATATTCAAAGCTCACATTGTGGAATGCGATTTCGCCCTTCGGCTCTCCCATTTCCACAGCGTCTGCCTCATCGAAAATTTCGATGTCCGCATCCATGATCTGCAAAAACCGTTCAATTCCTGTCATGCCGCGCTGGAACTGTTCCGCAAACTCGATAATCCTGCGGATCGTCGCAATCAGCGTCGTCACATACAAAAGAAATGCCACCAGGTCGCCTGCCGCGACCCATCCCTTTATCATAAATATGCTGCCGAAAAGCAAAACAGACACATACATTGCGCCATCAAAAGCGTGGGTTGTCGCATTAAAGACCGCCATCAGATGATAGGAGTCTCGCTTGATGTCAAAAAGAACTGTCTGTTGTCTGTCTCAAACTTGTTCGTCTCCATCTGTTCATTTGTAAATGCCTTTACAACCTTCTGCCCCAGCAGGCTGTCCTCAATGCGGGCGTTTAATTCACCAATCTGGTTTCTCTGTCTGCGGAATACATCCCGCATTTTAAAATTCAGATGCATGCACACTGCAACCATGATCGGAACGATCAGGAAAATAATCAGCGTCAGAAGCACATTGATCCGCATCAGGATGATAAATGCGATCACGAGCTTAACCCCGGCAATAAAAAATTCTTCCGGGCAGTGATGCGCAAATTCGGTCACATCAAACAGGTCGTTCGTAATCCGTCCCATGATCTGTCCGACCTTGGTATTATTATAATAGGTATTCGACAGCTGATGCAGATGCTGATACGCGTCCCGGCGCATGTCCGTTTCGATTTTCGCGCCCATGATATGTCCGACGCCCGCCATATAATAAGTGGCAACGCAGTCCACTACACGCAGCGCCAGATAAATCGCAACTACACCCAGAATTGTCTGAACCGACAGTTCTGCCAGATGATACAGTCCCTGATTGGTAATGTAACGCATAATCATCGGCAGCACCAGCTCGCACAGTGTCGTCAGCCCGGCGCAGAATAAATCCAGCACCAGTGTTTTCCAATACGGTTTAAAATATGGCTGAAAGCGCCGAAATAGTTCTTTTGTTGTATATTGCCTGTCTTTCATGGCAAATTCTCCCCTTATCCCTCGTATTTTACAGACGGACTATGCCATCCGCTCGTTTTAGTATAACACAAAAACAGCTCCTATGTAAACGGCAGGTGAAACTGCTTTCCGCTTTGTCACCCCCTGTTTTTCCTCTTCATAAGATAAGAAAAAAGGCAGTGTCTTCCCCGTCTTTTGTAAGGAGACTTCCATGATGGCTTTCTGTTCTTCCTGCTGCCGCCCGGCCTGCACGCTGCCAACCGCCTGCCGTCCCGGCGCTTCCTGCATATCCAGACAGGACATCGAACGCCTGCTTCTATGGAAGCTCGGGCTTATGAAATGCCAAAGCAACCGGTTTTGCTCCGGTTGGCAAAAGCGCCCGGGCGTGTGCCGTTCCGATTCCTTTTTTCACTGACGCAGCTTTGGCTGCCGGGATGCCTACAGCTGCCAAATACAGTTCGTATCTGCCTATAGCGTCCTTCCGGCGGCGGTATATAACAGGGCATTACAGATTGCCGCCGCTACGTTCGAACCACCCTTACGTCCACGCGCCACGATATACGGCACCGGATCCTTCAGAATTTCTTCCTTGCTTTCCACTACATTGACAAAGCCCACCGGAACCCCGATGACCAGCACAGGATCCACTTTTTCTCCAGGATCAGCTCATGCAGGCGAATCAGCGCGGTCGGCGCATTCCCGATCGCAAAAACCCATCTGCCCGGAAGCCTGGCCGCTTCCTCCATACTCACCCACGCGCGGGTCGTCTGTCTTTCTTTTCGCAAGCCTTGCCACTTCCGGATCGCTCATAAAACAACGTGCGGTCCCGCCAAAGCTCTCCAGAGTGCTTTTATGGATGCCGGAAAGGGCCATCTGCGTATCTGTCACAATTCCAGCCCCGGCTTTGAATGCTTCCACAGCTTTTGTTACCGCGCCGTCCGAAAAAACAAGGTTGTCTACATAGTCAAAATCCGCCGTCGTATGAATCACCCGTTTGATAACCGGCTCGTTTTCCGGTAAAAGCTTCCGGTCACCCAGCTCCTTCGTAAGGATCTCAAAACTACGTTTTTCAATTTCACCCGGCAGTACATATTGATAGCTCATCTGTCGCCCTCCTGCTTCTCCATCATCCGGTAAATCTGTTCCATATCCAGTGCTTTTCTGACTTCAGCTGCCAGAAGATCATACTGACTTTCCTTAAATGCCGCATAATCCTGTGTCAGCGCCTCTGCACAGATTCCTTTTTTGGAAAGCAGCGCGCTACACAGATTTTTTGTCAGCGACCCGTCTTCAAAAAGTCCGTGCACATAAGTACCGGCAACATTGCCGCAGACTGCGCCGTCTGCCTGCCAGTCCTCCTCTGCTTCTGTGCTTCCGTTTGTCAGCGTCCGGATTCTGGAGAACGAGTTTTTTCCGTTTCCTGTTGTATGTCCCATATGAATTTCATAACCGGAAAATACACTGCCGCAAAGCGCAGCGAACAGTCCGTCTCCTGCGCCCGGGTTTTGAAGAATTTCTCCTGTCACCCGGGTCTGCACCTTTTCCTTTCCAAAAACGGTTCGAACCGGCAAAAGCCCCATTCCATGCAGGCTTCCTGCCCCCTTCTTCCCCGTCCGGGTCTTCGATGCTTTCGCCCAACATCTGATAGCCCCCGCAGATTCCCAGCACCGGCACGTTTGCTGCCGCAAGCTTCAAAATGGCGGCTTCCATACCATTCTGGCGCATCCATTTCAAGTCGCTCATCGTATTTTTGCTTCCGGGTACAATCACCATATCCGGCTGCCCGAGCGTTTTTACATCCCCTGCATAACGCAGACTGATTCCGGGCTGCTGCTCCAACGGGTTAAAATCGGTAAAATTCGAAATATGCGGCAGGCGAACCACTGCGATATCCACGCCTGCCCCCGCCTGTACCCGGGACAGACGAGGCGCGAGACTGTCCTCATCATCCAGTTTTGCATAAATCCACGGAATGACACCTGCTACCGGAATTTTCGTCAGCTCCTCCAGCGTTGCAAGTCCGGGTTTTAAAATCTCAACGTCTCCCGGAACTTGTTGATAATCAGTCCTTTCACCCGTTTTCTTTCTTCCTCTTCCAGCAGGGCAACTGTCCCGTAAAAAGCTGCGCAAAAACGCCGCCCCGGTCAATATCTCCGGCAAGCAGCACCGGCGCGTCCACCATCTTCGCCATGCCCATGTTGACGATATCGTTTTTCTTTAAGTTGATCTCTGCCGGGCTGCCCGCGCCCTCAATCACAATAATGTCATATTCCTCTTCCAGGGATCGGTAAGCTTTCATGATTTCCGGGACAAGTTGCTTTTTATATTTAAAATAAGACGCTGCAGGCATATTTCCCAGCACATGCCCGTTGACAATAACCTGGCTTCCTACATCACTGGTAGGTTTTAACAGAATCGGGTTCATCCTCGCATCCGGTCTGATTTTCGCAGCTTCCGCCTGCATGACCTGCGCGCGCCCCATCTCTGCCCCGTCTTCCGTGATAAAACTGTTGAGCGCCATATTCTGGCTTTTAAACGGCGCAGTCTTAAAACCATCCTGCGTAAAAATACGGCACAGTGCCGCGCAGATCAGGCTCTTTCCGGCACTCGACATCGTGCCCTGAATCATAATATTTTGCTTCATTGTTTTTCCCCATTCCATTTCCGCAAACGTCTTCAGACAGTTCCGACGCAATCGGGTTCAAAGCTGCTTTTTTCCCTGACACAAAAAAGTGCCTCCAGAAACCCACGGTTTTCTTCCTCTGTGCGCACTGCAATCCGGTAGTCCCCGGGCTGCAGGTTATGATAATTGGACAGTCCCGCATCGGGAATCCTGCTTCTTCCATTCTTTTCAAGCGTCGCATCGTGACTGCGAAACAACAGATAATTGGCTTTTCCCTCCCAGACTGTAAATCCTGCCTGCCGCAACCCTTTACCAGAATCGGTCGCTGTTGTTCCACCAGTTTTCTCACCCGGTCTGCATATGCCTGCTCCGAAAGTGCGGCGACTCCGGCTTCCTGTGCCAGAAGCGACACTCCCCACGGCTGTCCGCTTTCCATCAGCTGTTCTTTTCGCTTTGCATCACTGCACACGCAATATCCAAGCCGGACCCCCGCCATCGCATAGAGCTTTGTAAACGCTCTCAGAATCCAGATTCGGATACTGTCAAGATACGGCAAAAGCGTCCGCTCCTTCCGATCCGGTAAAAATTCCAGAAAACACTCATCCAACACAAGAAGTGCACTGCATTCCCGACAGCGCTCCAGAATTGCTGTCAGCAGGCTGTGTTTTGTGCACTGCCCGGTCGGATTATTCGGTTCACACAGAAAAACAAGATCTGTATCCGGCGTAATCTGTCCCAGAATATCCTCCTGAATCTGAAACTGATCTTCTTCTTTTAGTTCATAAAAATAAATCCTGCTCCCGACAAGTCCTGCCGCCTGCTCATACTCCGCAAATGCCGGAGCTGTCAGCAGCACTTTTTTCGGTTTTTCTGCCTGAAACAGTCGATAAATCAGATCTGCCGCCCCGTTGCCACAGACAATCCATTCTTCCGGACAGGAAAGCTCCTCCGAAAGTTTTTGAACCAGTTTTCTGCATAACGGATCCGGATAACGGTCTATTTTCCCTGCCGCCCGGCAGATCGCCTCCCGGACGCCATCCGGCACACCCAGCGGACTGACATTTGCAGAAAAATCCCGGATGCTGCGGTTTCCCAGACGCTCCTCTTGTCCTGCCCAGTCTCCGCCATGAATCAGTTCCATTCTTTTCTCCCTCTGCCTGCGCACAGATTACACAGCTTTCTTTTGTGCATTCTTCTGCACATTCTCCGCAAGCCATCTATATATTCTATAACAATATACACAGTACACATCTGACCGCAAGAAACAACACGAGCGCGATCAGGCTCGCTACGATCATCATCCGGTTAATCCGCATAATATCTGCTGCTTCCACCGTCCGCAGATTCTCTCCAATCGTCGGCTTTTTTACCAGCTTCCCAAAATACCATGCATCCCCTGCAAGCAGGATGTCCAGTGCTCCTGCCGCCACACTTTCTGTCTGGGCGGAATTCGGGCTTGCGTGATTGTAACGGTCGCGCTTCCAGATTTGAAACGCATGCTTTGCGTTCTGTCCGGTCAGAAGCGCTGCAAACATCATCAAAAAAGCTGAAATCCGCGCCGGAATATAGTTTGCAACGTCGTCCAGCTTTGCTGCCGCGCGTCCAAAGTACAGATACCGGTCATTTTTATAGCCGACCATGCTGTCCATCGTATTGATCGCTTTATAGCAAAGTCCCAACGGCGCACCTCCGATCACCAGATAAAAAAGCGGTGCTGCCACACCGTCCGAAAAATTTTCCGCCACCGTCTCAATCGCAGCCTTTGCAACTCCCGCTGCGTCCAGATTCTGCGTATCCCTTCCGACAATTCTTGCCACCGCGCTCCTGGCGCCGGGCAGGTCCTGCTCTTCCAGCTTTTTTTCACCCGCATGCTCTCTGTATACAGTCCCTTCACCGCAAGCGCCTGCCAACACCACAGCGTTTCCAGCAAAAATGCCAGCACGGGATGCACCAGACCTGCCAGATAAATTGCGGCTGCCGCCATTAGAAAGCTTCCAAGCGGCAGAATCGCTGCCAGGGCTGCTCCCGCCATCAGAAGTCCCTTTTGGGTATCCGGAAACTTCCTGCGCAGAAATTTTTCCAGCGCGCTGATTGCTTTTCCCATATAAATAACCGGGTGCGGCATCCAGTCCGGATCCCCCAGGCATAAATCCATGAAAAAGCCGCATAAAACGGCTGCTGCTATTCTCATCTTTTTCTCTCTTTTTTTTCCTGCCCTGAAACGAAAGCTGCCCCTTTATCCAGAGCCTTTCGTTTTCCCAGACAAGCTTCCAGCCGTCCCCGGCCTGCGTCTGTCCTTCATAATAACTTCTTTTCGGTTCTCCGAATTGTTCTAACAGAGCCATCTGCGTGCCGCCGTGGGCCACAACCGGATAAACTGCCTGCGGTTCTTTCTGCTGCCATCCCTGGGTCAGCTCCAAAAAAGCGCTGCAGACGCGGCTGCAAAAACTGCTTTGCTCTCCCCGCCCGGACAGGCATCCAGGCAGCCGCTCTCCACCCAGCTCCGATAGGCGCTGTCATTTTGCATCTCTTCAAAATTTTTTCCTTCAAAACTGCCGAAATTCATTTCTTCCAGCCCCGGTACAAGGATCTGCTTTGCTCCTGGAAACAGAATCTGCGCCGTTTCCTGTGTCCTGCGTCTGTTCGTCACCCATACTTTGGAAACGGTTTCCGAAGCGCGGATAAGCTCCGCTTTTCCAGCACTTCCGAGGGAGGAATCCAGCCACCCGATATAACGGTGCTGCTCATTTTCTGGCGTTTTTCCATGACGAATCAGCCAGATTTCTATCTTCTGCTCCATATTTTCCTCTCATTCCTGCCACACCTCCCCTGTTGACGGCCGGTCAGACAGCTGTTATCGAAGGCTTTCCGGCAGGCCGCACCAGACACGAATGACTTTCTGCGCCCGTTTTGCAAGCAGAATCGACAGCCGTCCGGCTGCTTCTCTTGCCTCCCGCTCTGCAGCATCTATCGGCACGACACCGCACCCGGTTTCCGTTGCGATGACTACTTCTTTTCTGCAAAGCTGCTCCGCCAGCTTTTCCAGCTCTTCCGGCCGATTTCCGACTTTGGAAGCCAGCTGCTGTGCATCGTAAAGCACCCTGCAGCTATCCTCTGCTTTTGTCGAAAAATCTGCTTCCGTATAGCCGAAAGTTTCCCGGACATACTCCCGTTTTCCGGCCGCATATGGTCCAAAAATATAAATCATGCCTGTTTTTTTCCCTTCTCCTGCAAAAACTACCCTTCGCCAGCGCCATTTACAAGATCGCATCTGCGATGTTTTTTTGCCGCACTACAGATACTCTGTCAGTACCACTGCTGCCAGCATGAAAAGTTCGCACATCTGGACAAACCATCCTGCCAGGTCCCCCGACAGGCCGCCGAATTTTCCAATCAGCCGGAACCGATAATACAAAAAAGTCCCGATTGCGGCAATGCTTACACCAATGCCTTTTTTTCCCGCAGCAAATACAGCAAAGGACACAAAGGACTGCTGCCAGGACAGCAAGAAACGTTCGCACCTTCTTTTTATCCGCGTACTCTGCAAAAGTATATGCCAGACCACTGTTTTTCGCAAGAGGAAAGCTCGCAACTGCAAGCCCGGAAAGGCTTCTGCTGATACAATAGCCAAACGCCAGCGCCGTCAGATCTGCCTGCATTTGTGCTGCCGTCACTGCAAGAGCAAGCTGGGCGATAAAATAACAGCCCAGCCAGATCGCCGCGAACGCGCCCATATGCGGGTCCTTTAAAATCTGTAGTTTTTTTTCTGTATCCTGATGACTTGCCAGCGCATCTGCCGTATCGCAGAAGCCATCCAGATGAATGCCTCCGGTCACAAGCACCGGAAGTACACAGATTCCCGCCGCCAGTATCCATTCCGAAAACTCCATCCGCAGGCACACAAAACGCCACAGGCACACCAGCGCGCCGATCACTGCGCCGATCAGCGGGAATGCGCACAACGCATAGCGCATACTTTTATTTGTCCATTCTGTCTGCGGCATCGGAATTGCCGAAAACATCGAAAATGCCACGATCACTGTCGAAATCATTGGATTTTTCCTCCCTGCTTATGCCAGATCAACACCCTGCTGTAATTTCCGCTGTCGCATCCGCCATTTTGCAATTTCCCGGTTGATTTTCCGAGGATATCCAGATACCGCACCGTAGACGGATCATAATTTGTCCCGCCCTCGAACACTTCGTTGCTGACAATGATCAGATGCCTGCACTGGTTTTCCAGAGCTGTTACGCCTGCCAGAATTTCTTCGCTGCACCGATCCTCTCCGACGCCCTCCGGCGCGTACATTTCATTCGCAGTCAGGTTGCTCATACATTCCAGTAAAACGACGCTGTCTTTCGGAACGCGCACCTGTTTTAAACCGGTATAACATTCCACAGTCTGAAAATTTTTCTGTGCGCGCATCCCACGATGTTTTTCAATCCGTGCCAGACATTCGTTGTCCATCGGCTGCATCGTTGCGATGTAAATACGGTTTTCTCCGGCTTTCATCGCATAATTTTCCGCAAAAGCGCTCTTTCCACTCGCGCTTCCGCCCACAATCAATGTCAGCATATCCTTCCTCTTTTCCGTTTTCTGCTTCCTTACAGCTGGCTGCCCTGCTCTTCATAGGCCTCGATCGAAAGCTCTCCGAATGTAGAACCCTGATAGACGCTGCACGCCATATCCAGCATCGGAATCGCGCACAGCGCACCGGTTCCTTCTCCGAGACGCATGCCCGCCGTGATCATCGGTTCCAGACCGATTGCATCCAGAATCATGCATCCGGCCGGTTCCGCAGATACATGCGTTGCCAGCATTGCCTTTTTGGAAGCCGGGCAGATTTTTACCGCCAAAAGTGCCGCCACTGCAGAGATCACACCATCAATCAGCACTGGAACCTGATACAGCGCGCCGCCAAGGTAGAGGCCGACCATTCCTGCAATATCGAACCCGCCAAGCATAGAGAGCACACTGAGCGGATCTTCCGGATCGGGTGGTGAAGCTTTATCGCTTTCTTTATTGCCTCCAGTTTACGGGAAAGCCCGCTGTCAGACAAGCCTGCACCGCGTCCCGTCACAAGCAGCGGATCACAGCCAAGCAGAACCGAAGCAACCGCGCTGGACGTCGTCGTATTGCCAATTCCCATTTCTCCGGTCACCAAAAGCTTTACACCGTCCTCTTTTGCGCACTTTACAAGCCCGATTCCCGTTTCGATACAGCGGTACAGCTCTGCCTTTGTCATCGCCGGCTTTTGCGTAATATCCGCCGTCCCGTTGGCGATCCGACAGTTTCGGACTCCAGGATTTCCCGGATAATTTAAAATTCCGAGATCGACCGCCTCTACCTGACAGTTCGCCACCTTTGCCATCCTGCAGGCGCTGCTTTTTCCGGCGGCAAAGCTGTCTGCCATCCGCGCGGTCACCTCGCTTCCGGTCTGTGTGACATTCTGTGCCACTACGCCGTTATCCGCACACATCAGATACAATCTGCGCACCGACAGGTCAATGTCCGCGCTCCCAGTCAGCGCTGCAATCCGAATCAGCGCATCCTCCAAAATCCCAAGGCTTCCCAGGGGCTTCGCCACACTGTCCCCATCGTTGCTTCGCTTCCGCCGCTGCCTTTTTGTCCGGCTCCGATATCTGATTCAGCTGATTTGATAACCTTTCCAAATTCACAATGCCTTCTCCCTTTGCTTTTCCTGCCATTTTGCCGCTGCCCTGGCAAACCGTTCTGCCAGCCTTGGCTCTGCCAGAAAATATAAATGCGGAAAGCCTGCATACAGACTGCTTCCTGCTACGCTTCCCTCCCAGGTTTTGTTTCCGACCGGCTTTTTCATTTCAAACGCTGTCCCGTTCTGCGTACAGTCCCAGTAATGAAATTCATGCACCGGAATGCTTTCCCCTTTTTCAAACAGCATGGAATTTTCTTTTGCTGTCATGACCGCGTATCCAAAGCGCTGCAGACGGTTCGTCCGAAATCCGCTTCCATCCAAAACGCCTGTCATCTCCCAGACCTGTCCGTCAGCGTCTTCCAGTTCCTTTTGCAGATACAGGAAGCCGCCGCATTCCGCAATCGTCGGCATTCCATGACGGACCGCCTCAAAAATTGCATGACGCATCCTACTGTTTTCAGAAAGCTTCCCGGCGTGCAGCTCCGGGTATCCGCCGCCCAGATACAGTCCGCAGATGCCTTCCGGCAGCTTTTTATCTTCCATCGGCGAAAAATTCCACAAGCTCCAATCCCTGTTGCCGCAGCGCTCTTTTGTTTTCTTCATAATAAAAAACAAAAAGGCTGTGTCCTGTGCAATGCCGATTCGAAGGCACTCTTTATCCGGGGCAGGAAACTGTGGAGGATCCGGATAATCCGGGCTTTTTAACGCTGCTTCGCTTTTTATTGTCTCTGCCACGCTGTCCGCTGTCGCTGCGATCCGCAGCACTTGCTCCAGATCAACATGTTGTAAAAAGCATCTGCCAGCCTGTCCACCTTTTTCCGACAGCGCTCCGACCTCCTGCGCTGTCACAAGCCCTAGATGTCTGCTTTCAAAAGAAGCATCTTCCACATAGGGCAAAAAAACCAACAACCGGCAGTCCGGTCTGTTCCTCCAGCATCGGTGCAAGCAGCCGCGCCATCATTTCCGAACAGTCATTTTAATAAAATGCCTGCAAGCTGGTTTCTTTTCCGGAAAGAAAGCATTCCCTGAACTTGTGCGGCAATCGTCAGGCTCGCACCTTTCGGACGCACAACAAGAATTACCGGAGTATTTGTTGCACACGCAACATCCCATGTAGAGTCCCGGTCCGACACGCCGCCCAGACCGTCATAATATCCCATCACGCCCTCCAGCACTGCAATTTTACACCGCTGTTCATAGCAGGCAATCTGGCGCTGCAGTGTTTTTGCATCTGCAAAAAACAGATCCAGATTTTCTCCCGGAATGCCGAGCACACGCTGATGGAACATCGGATCGATATAGTCCGGTCCGCACTTAAACGAAGCCGCAGAGATTCCTTTTTTCTGCAGCGCCCGCAGGCACGCACAGGTAACAGCCGTCTTCCCGCTTCCGCTGGACAGACCTGCAAATAAAATCCTATTCATCTGCACATCCTCCGGCACTGATTAAAAAATCGGATTATTGGCGCAAAGCATATGACCTTTTCCTGCCTTTTTTCGACCGCGAAACCTGAAGCTGCATGATTTCTGCCGGCTTTCGAGGTAAACGCTTCCAGACTTTCACATGCCTGCAGTGCTGTTTCCAGCAAAATCGCGGTCACAACGATCCGGACGGACGGATTTTTTTTCAAAAAGGATGGATAAAATTTCCGGCAGATTTCCCTTCGTCCCGCCAATAAACACAGCGTCCGGCGCAGGAAGGGAGTCTAATGCCTGCGGCGCTTTTCCAAAACCACATGCAAATTCCCGCAGCCAAACCGCTCCCGGTTCTTCCCAATCAATTCTACTGCTTTTTTTCCTCACACTCAATCGCATACACGTCTGCCTGTCCTGCCATCAGCGAAAGTTCGACAGAAACAGAACCGGTTCCTGCACCGACATCATAAAGGACTTTCGCGCCTGCCGCCCCGAGCTTTGCAAGCGCAGCTGCACGCACCTCCTGTTTTGTCATTGGAACCTCTCCCCGGACAAACCAGTCATCCAAAAGTCCGGGACCATGTGCCTTTGCACGCTCCCGCCAACAAGATCCCGTAACAGAATTCTCAGAATCCTTTTTCACAGATACCGTATCGTTTCCGATATCGTCTGCCGTTTTCTCCCGCTTCACCACCAGCACCGCCAGTGGCGCAAATATCTTTTCTGCTATTTCCCGAACTGTTCCGGACACAATCCGTTCTTCCGGATAGGAAAGCTTTTCTCCGACATACGCCCGGCATCCGCCAAATCCAGCCTGCATCAGCTGTCTGCAAAGTTCCTGCGCCGTATTGTCCGGTCCGGTCAAAAAAAATACTTCCGGATTTTCTGTAACTGCCGCAACAGGATCACAGGCTCTTCCGTGGGCACTCACCACTTTCCAGTCCTGCCACGGCAGCTGCAGTTTCGCAGCCAAATAGGACATACTTCCGATCCCGGGCAGAATGGAGAGCTCTCCGTCCCAGTATTTTCCAAGCCCGGTACAAAGGCTGTAACAGCCGGTGTCCCCGGTACAGACCACGCAGGGAAAGCTGCTGTCAGAACCATACACTGCATCACAGACCGCCTCCACAGAAACCGCTATTTTCCGATTCTTCGTGCATCCCTCCGGAAGTGTTTCAAGCAGGCGCCCTGCACCGACAATCAGGTCTGCTTTGCGTAACGCTTCCAACGCTTCCAGTGTCAGGCAGGACTGGCTGCCGGGTCCCATTCCAACGACTGTCAGTTTTCTCATTCCACAGCGCCTCCTTTTGCATACAGGCTCTCCAGTACAAGGTTCCAGGCTTCTTCTACAGAATACCCTTCTTCCTGCGTCGGTCTGCCAATCACGACAAGCGCAGCCTTCTGCAGGCGCGCAGCCTCCTGTTTTTCCAGAAAGCCGCCCTTTTTGCCTCCATCCTTCGTCACGAGGATGCCGATATGGTACTGCTCCATCAGCGCAATATTTAACGCAGTTGTGAAGGGTCCCTGCAGCGCAAGAATGTGGCTGTGCGGAATCTGAACCTTTTCGCACAGATCAAGCGCTTCTTTGGAGGAAGCACCCGCACATAGAGCCGCTCTTTTTCCACGCCTTCAAACGCCCCAAGCTCCTTGCTGCCCGTCGTCAGCAGGACATTTCCAGAAAGCGTCTGCAACAGTCCTGCCGCCTCCTTTGCATCCTGCACCCAGTAACAGTCACTGCCGACCTTTGAAGCTCTGCGGCAAACCCGAAGCAGACGGATTTGCTCCTGCTGCGCCGCCTGACGGATATTTTCGCTCACCTCTGCCGCATAGGGATGGGTCGCATCAATCACAAGATCATAGCCCTTTTCCATCTCCCGCTCCATCTGTGTCCGATCCATCCGCCCTGCCAGAATCGTTGCCTGCGGCAGATCCTGCAGCAGTTCCTCTCCATATGGAGTTGCTACACTGACTTTAAAAATGACTGGAAGAGTCAACAGACGTTGTGCCAGCTCTCTGCCCTCCGTTGTTCCGCCAAACAGCAGGATTCTGAGCTTTTCCTTTCCGCCTGCCCGATTGACCGCCACCCGCTTTTCATAGCCGCGCTTTGTTACCAACAGACCGTTTTGGAAGCTTGTCCTGCTGCTGCCGATAAAGACCGTCGTAAACATATCCACCTGCTCTTTGGTAAGCTCCTGCAGCGTGCAGGTTTTCTTCTCTTCATCCTGTCTTCCGATCATCCGCACCCAGCCACAGGGCGTATCCGGTGCATAATACTCGGATACAATCCGGCACGCCCAGCTTAAATAGTCCGCCCGCTTTTTGCTCGACGGATTGTACAGACAAATGGAAAAATCTCCTGCTGCCGCCGCACGGAGCCGCTTCTCGATCACGTCCTTTGGCGTCAGAAGGTCGGACAGGGAAATCACAGCAAAATCGTTCATCAGCGGTGCGCCCAGCCGAGCTGCCCCGGAAAGCGCCGCTGTCACGCCCGCAACGATCACAACCTCCGTCTCCGGATACTTTTCTGCCAACGACAGTACAAGCCCTGCCATTCCGTACACGCCTGCATCCCCGCTGCAGATCATCGCCGTCGTTTTCCACCCTGCGCTGCCAAAAGCGCCATATGACAGCGTTCGACTTCTTTTGTCATACCGCTGACCAGATATTCCTTCTCCGGATAATCTTCCCGGATTAAATCCGCATAGGCGGTATAGCCACAGATTACTTCTGACTGTTCCAGCGCTTTTTTGCCTCCAGCGTCATACCATCCCTGCCGCCAGGTCCAAGCCCTACTACAAAAAGACGTTTCATCGTTTTTCTCTCCGTCAATCGATATTTCACTGCATACAACTATCCTGAAATTTCTTCCCACAAAATAGAATTTTCAGGATACCATTCGCTTTAGAAGGAAATTTTGACCTCGTCCAGTACAAATGCTGCCGTCACGCCGTTTTTCGCCATTTTGGAAATCAGAATTTTCCCATTTTGGCTGCCCGCCATGGCACTCCGTTCGCAGACATTGTCCACACCCGTCACCTGACTGACAAATGCCGATGCAGTAAACTCCCCGTCCAGGTTTCGGAGCGTTTCCGCATCGTAGGTTTCCAGCAAAATACCATGTTCTGCACAAAATAAAAGCAGCCCCGGTTCCTCTTTTTTTAAGTCGATGCTGCATATTTTCTGAACCGCCTGCTGCCAGACATTGTTCTGCTCCAGCACTTCCTCAAACAGCGCATCCAGCTGTTCCCGCCGTGCACCTTTCCGGCATCCGATTCCTGCGATCAGCGCTGCAGGAATCAGATAAAGAGGCTCCTGCTTTCGGTCTGTCAGCCTGTGGATTCCGATATAAATATCGCAGGACGCTGCATCGGAAAAAACAAGCCCCTCCGGCAGCTTTCCGGAAATGGGAAATTCGCTGAACAGCTTTTTGGTCTGTCCCTGCAAAAGCCCTGCAGAAATTTCTTTAATTCCGGAAGGATTTACAACCGTCAGCCTTTCCTGTTTCGCCCAGCTGTCCACCGCCCAGACGCCCCGCACATCTGTTGCCGTCGTAATCGCCGCCTGCGCGCCTGTCCTTTTAGCAAGTTTATTGGCAAGAAGATTTGCTCCACGCAGATGCCCGGACAAAATCGGGATGCACCAGTTTGCCTTTTCATCCATCACGACTACAGCCGGGTCACTCTGCTTTGCACTGACATACGGTGCGATCGCGCGCACGGCAATTCCTGCCGCTCCGATAAAAAGCAGATTGTTGCCCGGCTGAAAAACCCGCTTTGTCCAGTCCGACAGACTTTCGTGATCTGCTCCGAAACACTGTGTAAGTTCCCAGTCTGCAGCAAAGACATCCTCCACCGCCAGAATCCTCTGCCCGAGCGTTGCGCCACTTGGGCTGAAACAGATGATATGATTACTCATTTGCGTCTCCCTGCCGTATCTGTTCCCTGCCGGTACTCTGTCGTAAACGCCGGGTCATACAGACACGATCTGTCATAAACATCCCCGAGAAAATTTCCGACCATTACAAGCGCTGTTTTGGATATGCCGGCTTCTTTTCCGCACCGGGCAAGTTTTCCGAGGGGACAGCGCAACGTACGCTCTTCCGGCCAGCTTGCCTTGTATACAATTGCTGCCGGTGTCTGCTCCGTGTAAGCGCCCTTTAACAGCTCGCGCTGCAGTCCCTCTAACATCCCGGCGCTCAGGAAAATGACCATCGCGCAGCCGTGCGCCGCAAGGGAGGCAATCGACTCTGCTTCCGGCACCGGCGTCCGCCCCGCCATCCGGGTAATGATCACGCTCTGCGTAATGCCCGGCAGCGTGTATTCTGCATCCAGAGCTGCTGCCGCACCACAAAAGCTCGAAACGCCAGGCGTCACATCGTAAGCAATCTTCTGCTCTTTCAGGCAGTCGATCTGCTCTCGAATCGCCCCGTACAGGCTCGGATCCCCCGTATGCAGCCGCACTGTCCTCTGCTGTCTGCTTTCCGCCTCTTCCATGACGGCAATCACTTCTTCCAGCGTCATCTGCGCGCTGTTATAAATTCTGCAGTCTTTTTTGCAAACCCGAGCAGCGCCGGATTGACCAGACTGCCCGCATAAACAATAACATCCGCTTCTTCCAGAAGCCTGCGCCCCCGCAGTGTGATCAGATCCGGTGCGCCGCAGCCTGCCCCAACAAAATGAACCACTTCTTTACTCCTTTACAATCACAGTTGTGAAATATCCGTAAGCCTCGTTTTCCAAAAGACCGTCCTTGACGACTTCTCCCGGCAGACCGCAGTTTTTATGCTGAAAACCTCCGCACGCCGGGTTTTGTCTCCAGCACCCTGTGGATTTCATCCATACATTTCCCGGCTTTCATCAGTACATAGTTGCCCTCCGGCTGCATCTGCTTTTCCAGATTTCCATAGGAAGCCGGAACAATATGGAGCGGCAGATCGCGCCGCGTCAGCCCGGTATTCGCTGCAGCCGCCGCCGCACAGAAGCTCGTCACGCCCGGTATCATGACTGTCTGATAGCCATCTGCCTGAATTCTTTCTGCCAGATACTGCCACGTTGCATAGATGGACACATCTCCCAGTACCGTCATCGCCACATTTTTCCCGGTTTCTAAAAGTGCTTCGATCTGTCGGATACTGTTTTCATGTTCTTTTTTTTCTGCTTTCCTTTTCCCGGACATGGAAAAAGGAAGCGACAAAATCTCTTTGTCGTCCAGTCCGGCCGCCTGCTTTGCAATTTCCAGCGCGGTTTCCTGTTTTCCCATCACTCATGCCGCTGCGATGACGTCTGCTTCCTTCAAAATGCGTACCGCCTTGACCGTCATCAGCTCCGGATCTCCCGGCCCGTGCTCACTCCGTAAAAAATCCCTTTATATTTCCTGACACTGAGTTTCTCCTAACACTCCAAACCGATTGCTGAACACCAGAACCGTAACTTCCACCATACCGCCCAGCCGGTGCGCTGCATGCTGTCCGATCTTTTTCATCAGACTCTGCATGACCGCTTCTTTTTTACCTTCCTCATCCAGAATTTCCAGACAGGCGTCCGTCGTCGCAGCCTCCATCAGTCTGCCGATCGCATCCCGGCTTACGCCCGCCAGTGCGGCATGGGCGGCGAACAGCTCACACCGGCAGTCTGCAACCCTGGAATGCGTATTCATAATACCACCCGCCAGCTTGACAAGCTTGCCGATGTGCCCCACCAATATGACCTTTGAAAATCCGCTGCTGACTGCAAAATCGAAGGCTTCCCCGATATAATTAGAACATTGTACCGGTGTCATGGAGGCAAATTCCGGTCGATCCTTTAAAAATTCCATGCCGTAATTGCCCGGTGTCAGTAAAGTGCATCTTCCCCAATGCCCTTCGCTGACGTATTTCCAGACCGATGGTATCCACAAGCGCCTGCACGCTTTTCGGCTCAACAATCCCGGTCGTTCCGAGAATCGATATTCCGCCCTGGATGCCAAGCTGCGGATTGAAGGTCTTTTTGGCAAGCGCTTCCCCGTCCGGCACAAATACCGTCAGCAAAAAAGTCCGCCCTCATAGCCTGCGTCAGGCACTCTGCCTCCGCCTCCTGCAAAATCATCCGCCGCGGGACAGAATTGATCGCCGCTGCGCCAACCGGCTGTTCCAGCCCTGGCTTTGTCACCTGCCGACGCCGACGCCTCCGTCGATAACGATCTTGGTTCACGCCGTTTTTTGCTTTGACACAGATCAGGGACTGCGCGGTGACATCGATATCGTCTCCTGCGTCCTTACGCACGCCACAGCTGACCCAGCCGTCGCCCGCTTTGAATTTCTTCCACCGCCGTCGTGACCCAAAGCCCCTTCGGCGTCAGGACGGAAATTTCTTCTGTTTTTTGTCCGCCAAGCAGCATCCGGACGGCAGCCTTTCCCGCCAGCGCCGCACACGTTCCTGTGGTGTAGCCGCAGCGCAGCTTCTGCTGTCCCTGCTGGATATAATGTTCAAACTCCATTTTCGATCCTATCTGCTGCCTCTGTTTTTGCCAGCGCCCTTTCCACCATAGATGCCTCCTGCACAGAGGAATTTCTGCTTTCACGCTGTAACCTATCATACAAAAAATACACGCAAAGTAAACGTTATTTTTATCCAACTACCTGCCCTGCCGCAATCAAAAAGACACCGCCGTAATAAAACAGCAGCAGCACCGCGCCCTGCAGGCGGCTTTCGTAGCCGCTTAGCAGCCGCCAGATCAGAATATTGTCTGAAATGAAAAATCCAACCGCGCCAAAAGCCGTGAGCATGCTGCCGAAATCTCTCTGCTGCACACAGTAGTTAATCGCGCCCGCCGTCATCGCACTCAGAACCAGCCCATAGGCCACAACAGACAAAATCTCCCTGCCGCTTTTTCCGACGGTCTGTTTTCGGTGTATCAGGTACATCCCCGCCAGCAAAACGACAAAGCTGACCGCTGTAGCGATGCTAAAATGCGCTTCGGAAAAATACGCCGCCAGATAGCAGATATGCCCCAATGCAAACACGCACGCGCCGAAATTAAAAATCTGTTCCAGCAAGACGTCCGCGACCGCACAGCAAAGCGTCGCTGCCAGCACAAAGCATGCTGCCAGGCTGTTCTGCTGCCATACCGCTGCGCCCGCGACGAGCGCTGCAATCAGCGTCGTCCCGCCTTTTAACATCAATGTCTGTGTTGTTTTATGTTCTCTCTGCCTCTCATAAAGGCTGCCGCTCATAAGCATCAGAGCCGCCGCTGCTCTAAAAACAGCGCCGGCTCCTCCTGCAGCCATATCCGGAAAGCTTCCATAGGAATCCTCCATTTATACACTGCGATACTTTGCTACATATACAGGAAGCTGTCTGCTCCCTTGATTTCCTTTCCTGCTGAAATCGTTACGTTTTTGTCCGTAATGACATATTCTACATTAGCGCCCTCGCCAACGATTGTATCCTGCATCAGGACGCAGTTTTTCACCTTAGCACCTTTCGCAATTCTGACGCCACGGAACAGAATACTGTTCTCCACTTCGCCTTCGATGATGCAACCGTCTGCGGACATGATGTTCTTCGCTTTGGAGCCCTGAATGTAACGGGTCGGGTTGTCGTCACGAATCTTGGTGTAGATCGGGTTGCCGCCAAACAGACCGTCCAGATTTTCATCCTCTAACAGCTTCATATTCTCATCGAAATAGCTCTTGATATCACTGATGCGCGCCAGATAGCCATTAAATTCAAAGCCTCTGACATTCAGACGCTCCAGGTTCGGTGCCAGCAGATCACGGTCAAAATAAACCATGCCCTTACTATAGGCTTCGCTGATCATATGTACCAGAAATTCGCTTTCAATGATGTAAATGTTCATGGAAAGGTTCTGAACTCCCTCGTCCTCCGGATTGATCCGCAGCTGACGGATTCTGCCGTCAGCGTCCAGTTCAAACGTGTAGTACAGATCCTTTGTAATATCAAACGGCTTTTTCATTCCGACGGGAATTTCCTGCTTCTTATATGCGATCGTCACATCCGCACCGCTTTCGATATGCTGCTCCAGCATCGCTGTAAAATCGAAGTTTACCGCAAGGTTAGCGTCAGACATCACGACATATTTTTCTCTCGCATCCTTTAACATATCCAGAATGCTCGCCAATGCTTCGATTCTTCCGTTGTATACTTTCACGGTATTGGAAGCAAACGGAGGCACGATATTGAGTCCGCCGTATTTACGGGTTAAATCCCATTCTCTGCCGGAGCCGAGATGATCCATCAGAGAGTGATAATTTTTACGGACGATCAGAGAAACATTGTCGATTCCGCAGTTCACCATGCTTGATAAAATAAAGTCTACCATACGGTAACGGCCTGCAAAGGGAATGGAAGCCATCAGACGCTCCGTGACAAGCTCCGGAATCAGACCATCATAGCTGTTGGGGAAAATAATTCCCAGCGCGTTCGCATTGGAGTTTACCATTGTTCTTCACCATCCTTTACATTTTGATCGATCATCGCTGCAGGGCCGACCTTTGCGCCGTCTCCGATATAAACACCGGAACCGATGGTTGCAACGCTGCCTGCGCCGTCTTTCGGCATCTCACCTACAACCGCGTTTTCGCCGATCACGACATTTTCTGCAACAATACAGTGTTTGACGGATGCGCCCTTTTTGATGACGGTGCCTCCCATTACAACTGCATCTTCGATCTCAGCGCCCTCTTCTACCGATACGCCGGAGAACAGGATCGAATGCTTGACATGTCCTGCGATCCTGCAGCCGTCCGTCACCATGGAGTTTTCCACAACGCCGGTATCCAAAATTCTGTGACCGGTTTTCCCACTGTTTCGACTGTAGATTTTCCAGTCATCCTCAAATAAGTTAATGCCGCTGTGCTCGGATCGAGGACCTCCATGTTTGCTTCCCAGAGCTGATGGTTTCCGACGTCTTTCAGTAGCCGCTGAAATGATAAGCGTACATATCTCTGCCGTCACGCAGCAGGCTCGGAATGACGTTTTTGCCGAAATCGTTTTCAGATTCCGGATCCGCCTCATCCTCGATCAGATATTTCTTTAAAACATCCCAGTTGAAAATGTAGATTCCCATCGACGCAAGATTTGACTTAGGTTCCTTGGGTTTTTCCTGGAATGCGGTGATCTTGTCGTTTTCGTCCGTTACCATCAAACCGAAACGAGATGCCTCTTCCCACGGCACTTCCATAACAGCAACGGAGAATTCTGCGCCCTTTTCTTTATGGAAGCGTAAAAAAATCGCTGTAGTCCTGTTTGCAAATCTGGTCGCCGGACAGGATGATGACGTATTTGGGATTATAGCGCTCGATAAACGGAATGTTCTGATAGATTGCGTTCGCTGTTCCCTTATACCAGTCGGATCCGGATGCCTTCTGATAAGGCGGCAGAACATGCACGCCTCAATTAAGCGGTCCAAATCCCAGGGCTGTCCGTTTCCAATATATTCGTTCAGCACCATAGGCTGATACTGTGTCAGAATGCCTACTGTATCAATCCCGGAATTGACACAATTGGAAAGCGGGAAATCGATAATCCGGTACTTTCCACCAAACGGAACGGCAGGCTTTGCAAGTCTCTGGGTCAATGCATACAGACGCGAGCCCTGTCCGCCTGCAAGCAGCATTGCAATCATTTCTTTTGCCATGAAATCTTCCCCCTGTGTTTATTCTTGTAATATATTCAATATTACCATAAGAGACCATTTTTTCCCAGTCTATTTTTGTACTTTTGCAAAATTTTATTCTTTCCTCACAGATCTTTTTCGTCCTGTTTTCTTTTTTTTCAATTGAATACCGTACAAATCCATGCTATACTATTATAAATGCTGTTGCAGGCGCACAGCATCAGAAAGGAATGTGATCCCATGGCAGTAAATGAATCCGCGGAAAACTATCTGGAAACGATCCTTGTCCTGAGCAAGACCCATCCAGTTGTCCGCTCTGTAGATATCGCAGAAGAACTCGGCTTCAAAAAATCCAGCGTCAGTGTCGCTATGAAGAACCTACGCGAAAAGAACCATATTACCGTAACCAAAGAAGGGTTTATCTATCTGACCGATACCGGCCGCCAGATTGCTGAAATGATTTATGAACGTCATGAACTGATTTCCGGCTGGCTGATTCAGCTCGGCGTCGATCCCGAGACAGCCGTCAGTGATGCCTGCCGCATGGAGCATGTCATCAGCCCGGAAAGCTTCGCCGCAATCAAAAAGCACGTTCTGGAAAACCGCGATAAACAATAATCTTTTTTCAAAGTGCATATTCTGTTGTTCGAAGCAGCGAACATCCATCGAAAAAGGACAGCTATCCTTCATGGTAACTGTCCTTTTGCTGTGTCAAAAATTTTATCAAACAGGAAATTATGGAGAATCTTTTTGTTTTAAAGTTCTCAGGCGTTTGCTGCCAGCGCCTTGCCGAGATTTTTGCACTCCTCGATCATTGCATCGTCTGGTGTCTCCTGGCAGATTAAGCCCTCGCCGTTTACTACGGTTGCGCCTTCACCGGTCACGCGCTCTGCCCACTCGCGCATCCACTGTCCGTCGCCCCAGCCGTAGGAACCAAACAGTGCGATGGTCTTGCCGGAGATGGAGCCGTCAATGCTCTCCATGAAAGGCTCGAACTCGCCCTCTTCCAGAACTTCTGCGCCCATTGCTGGGCAGCCCAATGCAAATGCTTTTTTTCTGCGGTTAAATCTGCAACGTTTACGTCTGAAACATAAACAACCTCTGCCTCTTTTCCTGCTTCTGTGATGCCGGCTGCAACAGCCTCTGCCATCGCCTGTGTGTTGCCGGACTGGGACCAGTATACTACGGATACCTTGCTCATTTTCCTACTCCTCTCGTATTCAGACAGCCAGCTTTTTCTCCCGACTGTCGACTTCAAAAACTTCTTTTAATTTTAAAATATTCTGTCTTTCATACGCCATAGAAAAGGGCCAGATCCATCGCTCTGTCGTATTCTGAAAACAGTGCGATCTTTTCCCTCCGCCTTCTCGTAGACCTTCCAATAGCCTGTATAAAGACACTTTTTATATCCGATCCCCATAAAGCCCCGGACGTCCTCTGCCGGATATCCCAGCAGCAGCCCCAGCTCATGAGGAAAAGGCATTTCACCATTTCCGTGCCCGCCGATCCGGTGTTCCAGTTTTCTGAAAATCCGGTGCAGCTCCATGCTGTCGTAGCCGAGCTCTTTTAAAAGAGCTTCGACCTGTAGCGTTTTTAGCCATTGCTCCAGTTCTTCTCTGCGGTACAGTAACAGGGTAATCTTATCTCTGCAACAGTACAGCTTTCTGGCACACAGTCCGGAATTGCGCAGCAGAAAACACAGTTCCTTCCAGTATCTTTCCTCGATGATCAGAAGATTGGAAACCTTGATTCCCGCCAGCACCGGCGCGCACTGGAGTGCCATCTGTACGAACAGATTCCGCTTATCCATTTTCAGAAACAGCCAAAATGCCTGTTGACTCATCGTAGTACCTCTCTGATGTCAGCTTTTTATCTGCCGAAAGCCGCCTTTCCAGGATAGCAGGCAGCCTCGCCGAGCTCCTCTTCGATTCGCAGCAGCTGGTTGTATTTTGCAACACGCTCACTTCTGCTGGGTGCGCCGGTCTTGATCTGGCAGGTATTCAATGCAACCGCCAGGTCTGCGATTGTGGTGTCCTCTGTCTCGCCGGAACGGTGGGAGGTGATTGCGCAATAGCCTGCCTCGTGTGCCAGCTTGATCGCTTCCAGGGTTTCGGATACGCTGCCGATCTGGTTTAACTTGATCAGAATCGCATTGCCACAACCAAGGTCAATCCCCTTCTGCAGACGCTTTGTATTGGTAACAAACAGGTCGTCACCGACTAACTGTACTTTGTCACCAAGTTCCGCTGTCATATGCTTCCAGCCTTCCCAGTCCTCTTCGTCCAGACCATCTTCAATCGAAGCGATCGGATATTTCTCACACAGCTTTTTCCAGTGTGCAACCAGTTCTTCGGAGGTGAACTTCAGTGCCAGCCTTCGGAAGCACATATTCCCCCTTCCTGCTGCCTTTCCATTCACTGGAAGCTGCATCCATTGCCAGAACAAAATCGGTTCCCGGCTCGTAACCTGCCTTCTTGATCGCTTCCAGAATAACTTCGATTGCTTCTTCGTCGCTGCCAAGGTTCGGTGCAAAACCGCCCTCATCGCCAACGGAGGTTGCAAGGCCTCTGGACTTTAACAGAGCCTGCAGTGCGTGAAATACTTCTGTACACCAGCGAAGCCCTTCGGAAAAGCTCTTTGCGCCAACCGGCATAATCATGAACTCCTGTACATCTACGGTGTTTGCTGCATGTGCGCCGCCGTTTAAGATGTTCATCATCGGAACCGGAAGCCGATTTCCGTTTGCGCCGCCCAGGAAACGGTACAGCGGAATACTTAAGGACTGTGCTGCCGCTCTTGCAGCTGCGATGGATACTGCCAGAATCGCATTTGCACCAAGTTTGGATTTATCCTCTGTTCCGTCTGCTTCGATCATCGCAGCATCTACTTTATAAGTGTCAAATGCATCTACTCCACAGAGTACATCGTTGATTACAGTATTGATATTGTTGACGGCTTTTAAAACACCCTTGCCGCCAAATCGGGATTTATCCTGATCACGCAGCTCCAGCGCTTCGAACTCGCCGGTAGAAGCTCCGCTGGGTGCCATGCCTCTTCCTACGGTTCCGTCCGCCAAAACAACTTCTGCCTCAACAGTCGGATTGCCTCTGGAATCAATAATTTTCTCCCGATTACTTTTTCAATGGTCAGATTTGCCATTTTGTCTCCTTCCTTATGGTTTCCCAAAAGGGCCACCCGCCGTGTGTCAGCAGCGCACACAGCGGATGGAGATAACCATGATTTATTCACTTTTTAGTTAGTCTTTTCTAACTGCGCTTAGTTTATCAGAACTTCGTTCAAAAATCAAGTGATTTTTTATAAAATTTCGAGAGAACCGGAGCGAAGTTTCCTATACGATGATGAAAAAGAATGTGCCTTGGCACATTCTCGCGCCGAGGCGCGGTTGCTTTAGCAACCATCTACCCCTGCGCCGAGTGCGCATCCTCGCGGCTTTTTTTATCGTATAGAAACAAAGTTTCCTATACGATAAAAAAAAAGACGATACCGGTTCTTCTGACCGAAATCGTCCTCTTTTTGATTCGTAAGCACTGCTTACTTTCCTGTCCTTATCAGTATTTCCACAGACTGCAGCCGTTATACACTGTCAATCCGTAATTTCTGTTACGTTCCTGCAGCCGCATCTTCTTACATATTTCAAAGCGCCTGCAGCGCTCCGCTTAATTCTCCCATCCGTGCCGCCATATATTCTTTGAGGGCGCTGCGCGGTATCTCCATGGCAATCGACAGCTCTGCATAAAGATTGTCCTCCGCGGCTTTCAAATAGCGGCCGTCCATCGCGGGCATCCTGCGCCCCTCCAGCACCCGCTCCCCTGCCGTAATCCGTAATTGTGCGGATCATACAGAGCATTCCTCTTGCATCGCTGTGATTGATAATCCTGCGGTAGGTCTCCTCTCGCCGTCTTTCATCCTTCTCCCAGCACAGTCTGCACTCCGGCAGCTGTCCCAAAAGCTCCTCTGCTTCTTCCTTTGTCAGCACCGCGCGCATCGCATTTTTTTCCTCCTGTCCGACGGGAGAAAAAATCCTGCTGCCGGCGTTGACCATGGACTGCATCTCATAATACAGACGGTCTTTGGGAATTCCCTCCAGGTTCAGCGTAGTAATGTTCTTAACTTCACAGACGCCCTTGCATCCGTAAGTAACCAGATCTCCTTTTCTCAAACATAGATACCCCTCAACTTTCTTTTAAAAAACGACAGCTGCCATGGTTTCAGCCGCCTAAAACACTACACCTTTATTATACCCCCGATTTTTTTAAAAGGAAAATCAAAATCTGACAAAAAATGATTTTCGTCTGTTTTTACCATGAAAAGCGGGCAGATTTTTGTCGAATCTGCCCGTTCGAAAATCTTTATGCCATGCTTCGCAGGCGCGCAACCGCGTCCGGGATGACCTCCATCAGGAATTCTGCGTCCGCCTGTGTGTTCGTCTCATCCAGGCTGATGCGGATCGTGCCTTTTTGCAAGCTCCGGCGATATGCCCATCGCTGTCAGCACATGGCTCGGCTCCAGCGCGCCCGCCGAGCACGCCGCGCCCGCCGAAACGGAGATGCCCTTCATGTCGAGGTACAGAAGAAGAGCTTCTGCCTCGATGCCGTTGAAGCTGATATTTGTTGCCGCACAGCCGGTCGGCACGGGGAGACGGCAGTACCTGCATGTGTCGTACCGCAGCGTCGGTGCCCGCTGCTGCACCTTCATCGCCCTCCATGACCCCCACAGCCGTTTAAATGGACTCCCTTCGATGGAAAGCAGGCGCTCTGCGACCTGTCTGCGCAGCTCCAGCACGAAGGTATCTTTTTTGTCGCGGTTTATCAGACTCTCCTCCAGAGCCGCCGCCATGCCCACGATGCCGGGAACATTTTTCGGTTCCGGCGCGCTTGCCTTTTTCCTGCGCGCCGCCCTCCAACAGACTCTCGGTCGGAACCCGTTTTTCACATACAAAAATCCGCAGCCTTTCGGACCGTGGAATTTATGTGCCGAGACAGACAGAAAATCCGCCTGCAGCTTTGTCAGGTCGATTTCCACATGCCCTGCTGCCTGCACTGCATCCGTATGAAACCACACGCCGTGCATCCTGCAGATCGCCGCAAGCTCTTCTACCGGCTGAATCGTGCCGACTTCATTGTTGGCATACATCACGCTTACCAGTGCTGTATCCGGGCAGATCGCAGCTTCCAGCGCTTCGGGCAAAACCAACCCTTCTGATGTTACCGGCAGATAGGTCACCCGAAACCCCTGCCGTTCCAGCGACTTCGCCGGGTTTAACACCGCATGGTGCTCGATTGCCGATACGATAATATGCTTTTTGCCGATTCGTGCCCCGGCTGCTGCCGCCATCTGCAGCGCCCAGTTATCTGCCTCCGTACCGCCGGAGGTAAAATAAATTTCCTTCGCCTTCGCATGCAGCAGATGCGCGATTTTCTCCCGCGCTGTCTCGACTGCGTCCCGCGCTGTTCGCCCCTCTTCATATAGGGCGGACGGGTTGCCGAAGTTTTCTGTCATCCAGGGCAGCATCGCCTCCAGGGCTGTTTTTACTCAGGCTGGTGGTTGCAGCCTGATCCGCATATACGCGCATGTCCGTCATCCTTTCCATTTCCGGCGCAGTGTCAACACCTCCCATCCAGCAGATCCTGGATCGATACGCTGGAAAGATATTCGTCTATAATTTCGTCCAGTCGATTCCACATCGGTCTGGTCAGGCAGTTCGCCAGAAGCTCGCACTCCGGGCCGCAGCCTTCCCCGTCCATGCAGGAAACCGGTGCGAGCGTCCCTTCTGTCAGCTTCAAAATCTCGCTGACCGGGTATTCCTCCGGTCTGCGTGCCATCCGGTAGCCTCCGTCTTTCCCTCTTCTGCTCTGCAGAAGTCCCGCCTTGTTGAGCATACCGACAATCGATTCCAGATATTTCATCGAAATCTTCTGCCGCTGTGCAATATCATTCAGGGAAACATACTCCTCCTGCTTCTGCATCGCCAGATCCAGCATGACCCGAAGCGCGTATCTTCCCTTTGTGGGAAACCATCATAGGGCATAGCCCTCCTTACTTACCTCTTGTATTTCGAATCGGAGCTTTCCTCCCCTGAAAATCTGCAAATAGAAATCAGCGCTGCCTTCGTTGAAACAGTAGAATGCACGCTCTGCGAGCATTCTATTGTCATGAATGAAAAACAGCGCCGACCGCCAAATTTCTTTGCTGCCGACGCTGTTATTATAGCAGATTTTCTTTTGGAATGCTATCAGGAATCCTGTTTCGTTTTTACACGCACTGCAATGCTGCAGCTTAACATAACTCAGCCCTGAATGCTCTGTACGGTATATCCTGCCTTTTCGACAGCTTCCCGGATCGCTGCATCTTCTACAACCTTTTCGCAGGAAACGACTGCTTCTTTCTTTTTCAGGTTGACCTTTGCAGAAGCCCCGTCGATTTTGTTGATTGCTTCGGTTACGGCTCTGACGCAGTGATCGCAGTGCATACCAGAAATTTTCACGGTCTTTTTGCCGATGACAGGACCATCCAGCTTTTTATCCTCAATAATAATCGTATCGCCGCCACTGCAACAGGGGCTTTCCCCTTTCAAATGCTTCAGCGTCCCTTTCAGCGCAAATCCCAAAAGAACAATTACAACTGCTACAACAATTACATTAGCCATTTTCCTGTTCTCCGTCTTTCTTTTTCCTTTTCCATTTCTGAATCCAGAGCACGACCTGATAAATCAGGACACCTGCCAGATAGATCACCAGAAAAGCACCAAAGCCGTAAAGCATGGAGCCTGTGGTGTTTCAACATTTCCCATTTTTTCCTCTTTTCTTTGCGCAAAGGAAGGATCCCCTGGCTTCGGATCGGACAGTCTTTGTCACTGCTGCTTTACGCCTGTCAGTGTTTTTTCTTGTTTCCTTCTGTCCTGCACGCGCTGCAGCCGCTGCAACCGCCGCAGGAACCGCCACAGCCTGTACAGCCGAGATGTTTTCCGGCTTTTCTATTCTGAACCTGTTTGTAAATCAGGAACAGACAATATCCGATCACCAGAATCAGAATCACTGCATTTGCCATCGTGCATTCCTCCATGTTTGGGAAAAGGCCGGACATCAGAAATGTCCAGCCTCCTCCGTTTCTATTCTTTACCCAGTCCTTAGTTTGCCGCCTGTACAGACCGTTTGGAGTAAACCTTCTGATCCTTGTAGGGATCGGGTCTGAATAACAGGAACAGAATGATTGCTGTGAATACAAATCCGAATACAGTGCCTACGCCGAAGCTGCCGCCGGTTGCAAAGGAACCGATCTGGTAGATGCACAGGCAAACGATGTAAGCGAAGATGTTCTGGAACAGGATTGCAAACCAGAACCACTTTTTAGACTGCATCTGCTGTGCCATGGTTGCAATTGCAGCCAGACAAGGAGAATCCAGCAGGTTGAAGATCAGGAAGCTCAGTGCTGCCAGAGAAGTAGGGAACCATGTCTGTACAGCCTGTGCAACGGTTACCGCATCTTCTGTATCGCCAGTTACATTTGCAAGAACGCCCATAGTGGAAACGATCGCTTCCTTTGCGGTAAAGCCGGACAGAGAAGCTGCCACAGGCTGCCACTCGCCAAAGCCCAAAGGCACGAACAAAGGAGCGATGAAACCACCGATTACAGCCAGTAAAGCTGTTTCCGCTCTCTTCTACCAGACCGAAGCCGCCGTTTTCGAAACCAAATCCGCCAAGGAACCACATTACTACGCAGGCAAGGAACAGAATCGTACCAGCCTTGATGATGAAGCCTTTCAGTCTTTCCCAAACATGAAGCAGTACGGTCTTAGCCTGAGGAACATGGTACTGAGGAAGCTCCATAACGAACGGAGCAGGCTTTCCGGAGAAAGGTTTGGTTTTCTTTAAGATAATGGCTGCCACGAGAACTGCTACAATGCCCATGAAGTACATTGCGGGAGCCATAAATCCGCCTCGCTTCATAGCTGCCGGTTGCCCAGCTTGCCATAACGCCGCCCATTAATGCGATAACAGGAAGCTTGGCACCACATGGGATAAAGGTTGCTGTCATGATTGTAAGTCTTCTGTCGTTATCCTGCTCGATGGTCTTGGAAGCCATGATACCAGGAATACCGCAGCCAGAGGAGATCAGCAGCGGAATGAAGCTCTTACCGGACAGACCGAAATGACGGAACACCCGGTCCATAACGAAGGCAATACGAACCATGTAACCGCAGTCTTCCAGGATAGACAAAAACAGGAACAGGATTGCCATCTGAGGTACGAAACCAAGGACAGCGCCTACACCGCCGATTACACCATCCACAACAAGGCTTGTTACTACATCGTTGGTGCCGATGCCTTCCAGGAATCCGCCTACGATTTCCTGAATGCCGCCAACGAAGGTATCATTTGTCCAGTCTGTTACAATCGTGCCGATCGTGGTAACAGAGATGTAATATACTACGAACATAACTGCGATAAAGATCGGGATACCGAGGATACGGTTTGTAACGATCTTATCGATTTTATCAGAAGTTGTCAACTTATCTCTTGCCCTTTTTCACAGTCGTGCCGACAATCTTCTGAATGAATTTATAACGCTCATCGGTTACGATACTTTCCATATCGTCATCATGAGACTTTTTCCAGACCAGCTCTTAACTCTTCGATCTTCTTTTGCAGCGCTGTCTGTCAGCTTTACGCTTTCAGCAACCTTGGAGTCCTTCTCCAGGAATTTTACTGCATACCATCTCTTTTTGTTTCGCATCGATGGAAGAAGGAAGAACTTCTGCTGCAGCGCTGACTGCATCTTCCAGATCCTTGTTAAAGATCTCTTTCGGAAGGTCTGCTTCTTTCTTCTTCGCGGTCTTGATCGCTTCGTCGATCAGCTTGTCAAGTCCTTCGCCCTTTCAATGCAGAAGTCTCAACGATTGGACAGTCAAGGAGCATGGAAAGGCGGGCAACGTCGATCTTGATGCCTCTCTTTTCCAGCAAATCCGCCATGTTCAGCGCGATAACAACCGGAACACCGGTTTCGATCAGCTGAGTGGTCAGATATAAGTTTCTTTCAATATTGGTTGCATCCACCAGATCTACGATGACATCCGGATTTTCTTTTAACAGATAGTCACGGCTGACAACTTCTTCCAGGGTATACGGTGAAAGGGAATAAATACCGGGAAGGTCGGTTACGACTACCTCTTCCTTCACCTTTTTGCTTTTTAATTTGCCTTCTTTTTTCTCTACGGTAACACCAGGCCAGTTACCTACATACTGATTGGCGCCGGTCAGCGCGTTGAACATGGTTGTTTTACCACAGTTCGGGTTACCGGCAAGCGCAATTCTAATTGCCATCTTCTCTTACCTCCTGAATCCCTCTGTAAAAAATGCGGCTGTTTATTTTACCTGTACGCACTGTGCATCGTCTTTTCTGACAGACAGCTCATAGCCTCTGACGGTGATCTCTACCGGATCTCCCAGCGGAGCAACTTTTCTGATGTAAAGTTCGCTTCCTTTCGTGATACCCATGTCCATAATCCGACGCTTATACGCACTGTCACCTTCAATCTTGGTTACAACAACCGTGCTTCCAACCTGTGCATCACGCAGTGTCATGGTCTTATCTCCTTTCCCTTAGCTCCTTTAATATATAGTATCGGCGATCATCAGATCACGATGTGCCGTGCCATATCTTCATTTACTGCAATTCTGGAATCCTTGACATTTACAATCAGGTTTCCTCCGATCGAAGATACAACTGTGATTTCCGTTCCGCTACAAATCCGAGATTTTCCAGAAAACGTCTTGTCTCTTCGTTTCCGCCAACCTTCACGATCTTGTTGACTTCTCCCATCGTCGCCATTGTTAAAGGCATCTGCTCAACCTTCTTTCTTTTGCCATACTTCCGCTCATTTTTGCGCATGTCGCGTTTGTATCAAGTACACGCAGACGCAAATCTCACGATTGAAAAATTTACTTTTTCAATCTTTGTCTATCCTTCTTACTTCCAGACGCTAGTTAGTATATTCTAACGTTCGATAGATGTCAAGCACTTTTTTTTATTTGTATCAAACTTATGATTCATATAGTTAACTTATGTTATTTGATACTCTTTTTTGTTTTTCGATACCAACATTAGTCAGCGATGGAACGAAAAAAAGAATGTGCCTTGGCACATTCTCGCGCCGAGGCGCGGTTGCTTTAGCAACCATCTACCCCTGCTCCGAGTGCGCATCCTCGCGGAGCATTTTGATCGTATAGAAGCGAAGTTTTCTATACGATCAAAAAGGGCTGTCCTAACGTTAGTGCGACAGCCCCATAGGATTCAGAAATGATATGAATTTAAAACAGTCAGGGATGCTGCAGGGATTCACTGACCGAATTTCTTCATCAGAACCGGCATGAAGATACCGCCCTGTACGCTTCTCCCCATGAAGTGACAGTATTCGCCGGTTACGGTCTCGTACCAGTCAGAGAAAGGCACTCTGGTTGCGGTGGCTTCCAGATAGTGCGCAACCGGTGCGATCAGCGCCTGCGCTTCCTCGTCGGTCTTTGCCATCGATGCACACCATAAAATCCAGTCGCTCTTGGTGTAATCCTTTCTGCTGTCCAGAGGCGTACCGTACTCGTTGGTCTTCTTGACATAGTATTTCAGCTCTTTCTCGTAAACTTCATCCGAGAACAGCTTGCTGCCAAAGAATTTATCCCATACAAGGTTATATTTTAAGCTCCAGGTATCCGCATTACCGAAGGCCAGCACATAGTGGTCGTCTGCAATTGCGCGCTTCTCCCAGTCTTTTGCCATTTCAGCAGCCTTTGCATGATATTCTTCCGCTTCTTCTGTCCTGCCGAGCTGAGCTGCCAGACGCGCATAGGCCTCTATGCCCATGATCGCTTTTGCAGACAGATTTACATTGTGGGACAGATGTCCTGCAAAGTCGTCGGTGCACAACTGTTCGCCAGGGTCTGCACCGAATTTGATCAGATACTGTGTCCACTGCTTTAAAACAGCCATGTGAGGCTCCGCAAATAAAGCAGTTTCCATCCAGCTTGCAGACAGCTGCCGTCATCAGCAGCATATTACCACATTCCTCAACGGGCATCTGATATCTGAACTCGAAAATATCGGTTCCTGCAGGATACTGGTAAAACGGAGGGAAGATATCGTCGTTCCAGCCGGAGAACCACAGGTCGCCCTTCTTGCCGTTTAAGCCGTAAACCTGTCCCCATGCGTAAGGGTAACGTCCAACGTTACAATAGTCTTAGGCAGGATTAAGTTTGATTGCACCTTGGAGGATTTGCACCCCGTTTTTCAACGTAAATGTTTTGCCCTTGAGCACAGCATATCGCACCTTTTATGGATAGCACGAGTAGCAAAGTCCGTATTATCTCGGGCAAATCTCCTGCTAATTCTATAGTAAAGGAGTGGTTC
>VOFC01000902.1_pt1 | contig 62000 bp, 103 predicted proteins | sample 5384161 | NCBI WGS metagenome assembly VOFC01 (sample SAMN12384722, study PRJNA508395) | human gut metagenome | isolation source: healthy gut B | host: Homo sapiens
TTGATGGTGCAAAACCTCCTATTTTGAGGTGGAATACGATCCAGAGCTTAAAAATCTCTGTTCAAGCTGGCCTTAATTTTATACTGGCTGCAGGCTGCCATCCCCTGTGGCCTGGCAAAAGCGAGTTGGCCTGGTGCTACTGCAATGCCTGTCCGTCAATGCTCCACGATGTCCGCTCAGGGCCAAGTGTCAAGGACTGGTCCGATAGTGCTGGCTGCTGACCAAGGTCCTGCCCAGAACGTGGAGAGCAGGGTACTTCCTGCATTTAAGACGATGTGACCCTGCCCTGGGGGACGCCTCAAAGCGGCCTTTGGATGTCCCGATACAGATCGCCGCCCAGCGCAACATTCATCAGCTGATGCCCTGGATGCCCCTGCCTGGTCAGATGTCGCCCGGCAGCAGCAGGTCGCCGATTTATTGTAATCGTAATGACATTGAGACTTCCTTCTCTCTCTCGCCAGATCCCTACAACCTTCCGTCATCCCTTCGACACCTCTCCTGCAGGGAGGCAAGACGTAGTATTAAAACCCATGAAGCAAGTGACTGAGAGGTTTCAGAAAAACCTCCTCAAATATTCGTTCCGGGGTTTCTATAAGCATTGATCTTGAAACAGCTTTTAATGTTACACGATTTAAGTCAAAGTGCCTGACCAACCTGCAGTCATCTTTCCACATTTTCAGTTTTCAGTGCTCAGTCAAAAGCCCTCAGTGATGATCTTTATCATGATTTTGATCAAAACGGACCAGATGTGGGAGAATTGCAAGTGTCCTGCCGAAAAAAGGGAACTGAAACAGAGATATGACAAGGAATGCTGCTGATGCTGAAATTGCCTGCCAGTGCATCGGGGTAGTATTGCCTGTGTTCTGTGTAAAACCAGATCTCCAAGTGCCAAGGGAACATCCGTGTAATTATAAATAAGGGTGAGCATCCGGCAGTCATGGAACACCTCTGTAAGTGAGAATCTGCACTTAGGTCAATGTCATGTGGGAAATGTTTGGCAAACCATGTATCCTTTGCCTTGGGTGAACTTCCTGACACTGATATATCTACGATGTTATGCTCAGTTTGAAAACGGGGCCGTTTCATGGTGATGCACGAAATCCTGATGATGATCACAAATAAGGCTATTATGGAAGTAAGGCCCACCATCAAGCCTTTGGGAACATTGGCACTCCGTCGGCGTTACCAGTGCCGCTGGCGGGCGTGGACGTGATGCCGCCGGTTCGTTCCTCAGTTAGGCCATGACCCCACCTGCCGCAAGAGCGTTGCTGGCTGGGCTGAGATTGCTTGCTGGCTGAGCGCCCTTCAATGCCTGCGTGATGACCGTCATAAGCCCCGGCAGGTGCTGCCACGGTTCCAACCACGCGGCTGTGTTGGGATCAGTGCCCTGCCAATGCCTATGTCCTGCTGAGATCGCCGAAGCCTCAAGGGCGCAAAGATCCTGGCGGTGCACTGCCCGAAGTGGACGGCACTCAAGGCGTTGGTTTCAGCGCCAGACGCTGTGCTCATCTGCCGTTCTCTCTTTGTCACCGCAGTCTGGTAGCGTTATCGACAAGATCGCCGCTGAGCCGGCCGCATACTATGAGATGCGTACTCTGGCTGAGGATCACCTGGGAGCAAGTGCACCAAGATATGTAATTTTGCGCCAAAAGAGTAAATTAGAGTGCCTGCCGCCCCTTAACTTAAAAGAAGAACCTGAAAATTTATTCCTGCCTACGGCGTAAAGATCTCTTCCAAATCTCTTTCAGGGGTTTGTTGATCATATGTGCCAAGTTGCGCGAAGCAAAGATTCTGCACACAGCAAGCGGACATTAAACATGATGCATGAACCGGTGGTCATGGGACAACTCTGAAACATCTGCTGACCCTAGGCTTGAAAGCACAGCCATTATGACCAGAGCGAAGTGGAAGCGCTGGAAGATTTGGGTAAGAACGACAAAGCAAGGCTATAATCTATTTTGTCCTAGACTTGAAGAAACCACCTTGGGCTTTTGCTCAATTCTCCTCCTGTCTTTCGCAAAATTTCCTCTAATTTATCCATTATCAAAATCATCTTTTGGTAAATCCAACCAAACACACGATCTCTTTTAAAAGCTTCCTTGAGTTCGACAACCGATTGATTGTATCGCTCTTTCAATTCTTCATCAACCATATAATCACCTCTGTTTTATTATAAATTCGTTTTTCTGTTTTGTCAACTTTTTATTCTGCTTTTCCAAAAAAATATTCAGAATATTAGAAAAAAGCATTGACACTGGGTGTACATATGGTAATATATTCATAGAAACAGAATAAAAGTTCAATAAAACAGAAATATAATTTAGGAGGACAAATATATGTTAAAAAATCAATTATTCGGGGTTGAAGTAGAAATGACAGGTATTACAAGAGAAAAAAGCAGCTCGTCTCGTTGCCGGAGTTCTTGGAACAACACCTTCTCATCCAGAATCAAATTGCTACCACACACGCACGATTGCTGATCAGGCAGCTCGCAAATGGAAAATTATGAGAGATTCATCTATCACACCAATAAGAAACGATGATACAAGCGAGCCTCTTGATGAATACAGAGTCGAATTTGTAACACCGCCGCTCAATTATTCCGACATTGAACTTCTCCAAAACATCATTCGAAAACTCCGAGAGAACGGAGCAAAAGCTCATAGCAGTTGCGGTATTCATATCCATGTCGATGGTGCAAACCATACAGCAGTATCTCTTAGAAGATTAGTTAACTTTATGACAGCCAGACAGGATCTGATTTATGAAGCTCTCCAAATCGGAGACCGCGAGAGTAACTGGTGCCACAAACTTAACAAAACGCTACTTGATGCCATGAAAAAGGATAAGAATCTTACAAAAAGAAAAAGCCGAAGAAATCTGGTATAGCAGAGCCAATGATGGTTATTGCGGTGGAATCGATCATCAGCACTACAATGCTACAAGATATCATGGAGTAAATCTCCATTCTTTCTTCACCAAGGGTACTGTGGAATTCAGACTTTTCAACAGCACACTTCACGCAGGAAAAATCAAGGCCTACATACAGTTTTGTTTGGCGGTATCTGCATGGGCTATTACTTCACAAGAAAAAATTGTATTCCGTTCAATGGATGGATACACACCAGAACAGAAAGTTACAATTATGAGAAACATCCTCACTCACCGCCTTGGACTTTATGGAGACGAATTCAAAACATGCAGGCTTCATCTTATGACACCACTTAAAAAAGCTGCCGGAATGACTTGTCGAGCAGCTTAGTAAAAAATGCTGGACCTAAAACCAACAAGGGGAGATTGGAGAATAATATGGGCATGAAAAAAATTATATGTAGCATACGGAAGTAATCTCAACTTAAAGCAGATGGCTTATAGATGCCCCTCTGCGAGTATTTATGGCACTGGACAATTAACTAACTGGGAACTTTTGTATAGAGGCAGTGCAACCAATTCGCACGCAACAATAGCCAAAAAGCATGGTTCATATGTTCCTGTTCTACTATGGAATATTGAACCAGAAGACGAGAAAAGATTAGATATATATGAAGGATATCCCCGATATTATTATAAGCAGAATGTAATGGTTGATATTGACGGGAAAAAAAGAAAAGAGCTATGGTCTATATTATGAACCAACAGTGTGTACCCGGAAGACCATCTTCGACCTACATAGAAACCATCCGGCAGGGATATATTGATAATAATTTTGATTTAGCACTATTTGAGAATTCGTTGGATAGAAATACCATTGAATGCAGATAAATATTGTGGTATAAAAAAAGACGTTCGGTCCTTGAACGTCTTTTCTCTATGACAGCAGTGTTGCAGCACTACTTGTCTGACGAAATCAAGGAGCCGGATCTGGTGTGGGTAATCTTCGCATAATCATTTGGCACCCTAACAATCAGTTCATCGAGTTCGCAATGTAGAGCCTCGCATATTAGGTCGAGGTGTTCCAAATTCACCCTATCTGTGTACTCATGGTACAATTCGCTGATGGTGTTGGGTCTGATTCCGGTTGCCCTGGCCAGATCCGCCTGACTCCATTTCATTTCGCCGAGCTTTGTAGATAGTAAAATTCTTATCATACGTTGTTGCTCCTTCCGTTATAAAATAGCATTTTCTGACATCTTTTTTTGTGTCGTTTGTTATTTTATAGCGGATTGTGTTATATCTTATCGGTATAGGTTATGGAGCAACTGCCCGTCTTGACTATTACAGTCTGTTTCCATAATCTTCATCAAGAGAAATCCATCTGTTTCTATCTCTTTTCTCCGGATTTTAACAAGCCCCACATTTTTGCTCCCGGACCCTCGGATGTATCAACAATTGTAAATACATTTTTACCAGTATATTCCGGACTTCCATTTTTCTTCCAGTAATCATAGGTAGTTCCTGGTCCTTTTCTGATTCTGAGATCAGGAATTGTTACCCGGAACTTGAAAGGAGTACCATCATCTTTGATTGCTTGCATAATTCAATGGCATTGTTCTGATTCTTGAATGCTCCAATCTGTGAGCCCGCATCATCCCAGTTCTTTCTTACTCTGTAATATCCTGTGCCTGCTGTCTGCTGCTTCTGCTCCGGTGTTGCTTTGAATGATACATATTCAGGTATGGTTGTGATAAAAAAGCCCGCTCTTTAACTTGTACCACTTTTCATCTGCTGATATACCAACCACAGTGAATGTGCCTGCGTGTTCAACATGATCAACATACTTGTCCAATATACAAGGTGCTTTTTCTTACATTAAGTCCATCATCCCCCGTGTAAATAATCTTCACAGAACCACTCAAAGGATTGACAGCCTGTGAACTTGTATCATCGCTGCTGTTATCTACTGGTGCATCTGGCACTGTGTCAATTGCCTGTCCTCCCATGGCTTTCTTAACATCCCTCTAAACTGATCCATAGTAAGTCCAAACTTATTCCAAATGTGCTCAACATCTCCATGATTGCTTGCGATGCCTCTCTGATTTCCCTCATGATGTGAGATAATTACACCATCCTCCAATGGGTTTAATCCAAATTCCTTGCACCATTTAGCAAATACCTGTACTGCATTCGCATATGTTGCAAGGACATGTCGCTTGGTATTGCTTCCGTCTCCTGTCTCAATCCATGTAGCACCTCCAACATACTTAATTGTAGCCGGCTCTGTCATTTCAAGAGATAAATGCGTGTTGTTGACACTGCCATTCTTTCCACTTGCTCCATGCCATCCTCTTCTAGCCTTTTTTCTCTCTGGGAAAAGAGGTAAGCACTGAATCGCATAAGCGTCAGCGCCTGTAACTGCATGAACACAGGCTCCTGTAGAAGTCTCCCAAATCTTTGCGAATACCTCTGGCTTAGGCTGCGGACACCCTACGCTATGTAACATAGAGCCCTTTACAGTAATTTCATCTCCCGTTTTATTACAGGGACTATTCGTTGCAATCTGCTTTCTGATTTCAATTCCCATATTCAATTCCTCCATTTCGTCATACTGTGTTAATTTATATTTCTCTATAATTGAGCAAATCTTAGACACATAATTTATATCTGTGGCATATCCTCCAGCTTTAATGATTTCAACCGCTTTTCTGTAGTCTTTTTCATTTGCGATACCACAATATCTATGTTCCGTGCCATTCATAGCACCAACAAGATACAGTGAATGGTCCTTTATGCTCATTTCTATATCTGGATATGCCCTAAAATCCGCTTTGATAGTATTAGTTTTTCCGGCTTCATCCTGCTCGTTTGTGACTTTGGTGTATTTTGATACTCTATCCCATACACTTCCCCATGAGTTGCTGCTCAAAGAGCATTTCATACCAAAGTAATTATTAGCGTTCTCCGCCAATTCAGATGTACCCCAGGAACTTTCAAGAATAGCCTGAGCAATCGTGACAGAGGCAAGAACTCCGTTCTCTTTCATATCACTTATCGCATATCCACATATTTTCTGAATAAAATCCTGTTCTTTCATGTGTTCCTCCTACAAATCTCTTTGATCATAGTTATTTTGTTCATTATCCAATTCTTTTATGGTCAGCACAAAAGTGCAAGGAGGCACAGCGGCCATGTTATTGAGGTTAACACAAGAAATACCGGGAATATTACTATCCCCGGTATCTTCTCTGTGTGTCTTTTTGGATATAGATTTATACATCGCTCTGCAAAGCAAAAATCATTCCTGCTGCGAATCCTAAAATTGCAATGATTATGTAGACCATAATCATCGTTCTCATTTATCCTCCGGCTTATAGAACCTTTTCCAAATAGTAATCAGATATTCCCAACCTTTGCAGCAAACAATAGCAACAATAAATGAAGCAAAAAATTACAGCCACAAGGTAATACCCACACGAAGGTGATTTTCGCATATGAAATATATGCAAAAAGGCTGTGACGCAAATTATAATTGACAGGATTAAGACCTGCAAAGATGTAGGGATTCTGTTAAGAATACCAATCTCCTTTGTGAACTCTGTAATTACAGAAATCAGTGTACAGATAACCGCAACTACAACAAGTAACTGTGACGCATTAGCAATAATAAATTCTATGTTCATGATGATTCCTCCTATAAATAATCTCAACTAAAGTTACATTCCTATTTGCGTAAATGCAAATCCTAGGACAATTCCTATTACCGCAGTTATTACATAACCAACGACTTTTCTCCACATTTCTCCGTCTTTGCTTTCCAAAGACACGAGACGTTTCCCCTGTGCCTCCTGCTCCATAACCATGCTTTCAACACTCTGTGCCAGTTTTTCTATTGATACCGTAAGAGCGTTGATCTGCTTGGTATTTTCCTCCAACTGTTCAATCCGTCGGTTCTGCCTGTGGTCTTCCTGCTCCATTCGCTTTTGGTATTCTTCATACTCAGCTCTTGTAATTGGATCCTCCATTGTTCTCTCACCTCCTTCCAAAGGGCATAAAAAAAGAGCCTTACGGCTCTAATTCGCTTTTCATATCGTTATACTGCCCGATAACTTCATCTACAATTGCTGTATCCTCCGTCAGTTTATCGTCCGAAAATTCCCTGTCATTTTTCAACAGTTGAATATCCGTTGCCTGTCTGGCTACGATTTTTCCAAGGCGGTATATGATTTCATCCTGTTTTTCAACCATATCCATATAAAGTTCGAGCAGTTCCAACATATTGTCTTCATCCATTGTCTGTATCAGCCTCCTTCGGATTGTGCGTAAGAACAAAATCCTCAAATATTTTCTTTTCCAAAGCCCTGCAGTCGCAATGGTCCATCAAGGCCTTATAACTCATAAGAGTGGAGCGGGCTCTATCAAGGTCTATCTCATAATCACGATAAAGCTCCTGTATTGTTTTCAAATGCCTTTTCATTCTAAGGCTTGTACTTTTTCTCAATCGAACATCAAAAGGGCGAATAGTATAACCAACAAACTCCATGCCATGTGAGACAGGTCGAATTGCTGTTTTATTATTTAATCGAAGTTCAGAACATCGCCTAAAAAAAATCAGAAAACATATTCTTGTACCTGTGTAGCAGCTCCTTGTCCGTCGATAGAATAATCACATCATCCATATAACGAATATAATACTGTATGCCCTCTTTTCTCTTTGCCATTTGATCCATAGGGTTTAAATACATATTGCCATACATTGTGACAATCCGCCACCTATGGCAATCCCTACATCCCACAGCATTTCTTTATCCGATATTTCCAGTGGTGACTTTACTCCAAGCGGAAGTCCAAATGCTCTGGAAGCATGGCACACATAATGTTCAAGGAATCTAACCGCTTCCTTGTCCCCTATCTTTTTCCGGATTATGCTCATAAGCACCTCATGATCCATTCGATAGAAGAATTTCTCCACATCCATTTTCAGATAGTACCAACGTTCACCGCTTTTTCTCTACAAAATCAACCCACCCTGCTAATCTCTGCATAGATTTAAGTTGTCCTCTATCTTCTATGCAGGAATAGGTATCACTAATCATCCCTTTACAAACTATAGGATTGAGTACATTGTATGCTGCCCTTTGAATTACCTTTGTTGTGTAATCAGAAAATATTACTTTTTCGCAATTTTGGCTCATACACATAAAAATGATGGTATATGTCTGGCGGATAATCATGGCATTTAAGTTTTTCGGATATCGAATGTATATTGTCTTCCAGGTTCCCCAGAATGCAAGCTGCTCATTTTCATATCTTTTTCCTGCTCGGGCATCTTTCTCAGCCTGTAGCAAATTATCAAAAGATACGATTTGAGCATACACATTTTTAATGGACATATTATCTCCTTTCAGAGCATTGCGGGATTCGCTTATACTACTACCGGCATTCATGCCCATTACATTTTTTTGCGAGAGCAAAGGAGACGGAATCCTTTACACCTCTGTACTGACTGCACACCCATTAGGTCTGCAGCATCTGACTTGAAGGCAGAGCGGAGCGGAAACCGATGTTCCAGTTCGCATTGGGCGGGGATTGTTGAGGTTCAAGTTGAAGACACCAGCGTTGGCACCATTGTTCCAGTTGCCCCCGCAAATCGGCAAACGCAGTATTCCGTGCCCTACTTGCTTACACTCTTTATCCAGCCTCCTACCATTCTGCCAATTTCAACTACCAGACCGGACCATTGTTCATATTTTTTCGGAGGTAAAAACCCTAAGTTATATGACAATCGGACATATGCCTTTAACTTTTCCACTTCTACATCTAATTCCTGTAGTGTAGTTTTTTCTTATAATACTTTTTGTTGGCCTCGATAATCCTCTCCAACATAACATCCATGCACCTCTTTATATCCACAACAAGGGCGAATTTCTCGCCCTTTGGATATTGTGCCAATGCAGGATAAGCATAGTTCATCATATCGAAGGTCTTTTTTGTAATATCTTTAATTCCTCCATAAAGTCCCTCTATACCATATTTTTTTCCATTCTACCACACATAGTTCTGCTTCGGATTTATTTGTTATTTTATATCGTATTTCGTTATTGCAAGGTAAAAATAAAATAAGAGGCTGCTATCGCAGCCTCAGTCAGATTACAGTGCAACAGATTACAGATCAACAAAAGCGGAGCGGAAACCGATGTTCCAGTACGCACCGGAGCGGGGAGATTGTTGAGGTTCAAGTAGAAGACACCAGCGTGGGCACCATTGTCCCAGCGGCCCCCGCAAATCGGCAAACGCTCGCCAACAGGGTTGAACCAATGATAATCACCTGCGTAATCTCCGTTTGGTTCGTCTGGGTAGAGCAATAACATCTTTGCAATTTCTGGAGCAGTAAGCCCGCTTGCAAGTGTCATATCTTTATACTGCCCTCCGACACCGCTATTAGTCTTATATGTAATCGCACCAGAAGTAAGCTGAATTTTGCCAGATACCCAATTCCACTTTAATGTTCCAGCTGTTCCAGGTTCTACAAGCGAGCCATCCGCCTTAATTGCTTTCCAGAGAGTAGAGGATGCCGACATATCACATTTGCTACCCATTGCTGCATTATTGTATGGAATGATCTGGATTTCTCCATCAACAAGACGCATGCCTGCATTCCACTCCCATACATTTCCGTTTAAGTCGCAAATGCCATCTCCGTGATGGTTATGGTTCCATGTTACAGGTCCAGAACCTGTGAAACATCTTCCAGTTTTTCCGCTATCCTTTGAAGATTCCTCGCCGTGTTCATGTGTATAAGCCGAATCTTTTCCGTAATTATTGTTACCATGTGGCATAGTGCCATTCTTGCGGCACCAGAGAGCAATATAAGCCCACTCTGCCATTGTTGCAAGGTGGAAGCCCGCTCCTTTATTTTCGCAAGCCTTTCTTGCAGCATCCCAATTTATGGAATTTGCAGGATCTCTGTGTCCAAGAGAATATGCCCTTTCATTTACAATAATATTCTGATACTTGGAATAATAAAAAGCGGCCTTCTCGACACTGTCCACATTAAACGCATAATGAACATTGTCGCTAAGACCGCTTACAAGCTCTGAATTTTTTCCTTTTGGAATTCTTACATAAATTGATGGCATTCCGATGTCATCCAGTAATACCACATTTTTTCCGCCTGACAGCTCGCTTACCGCAGCTGCCATCTGATCATAATTTCCCATAATAGTCCTCCTTATTCGATTGCATATAATTTGAGCGTAACATTTGCCATATTGAATGGAACAGGGGTTCTTTCCATAATTGTTTCGCTGCTGTTTTCTACATCAGGATCATAATCTGGATTAGGAACTTCCTTTTCAACATACTGCCTTGCTGGAATCTCAATTTGTGCTGCATACTTTTCACCAAGCTGGCCAGAAGTAATCATCCCATTCTTTGCAATGCAAATGTCAACACATTCATCATTATCTCTCTCCAACTTTTCGCAATTGAGCATCAGTTCATCAGCAAATGTAATCTTATTTTTCGATACACTGTACTCAATTTTCTTTCCAACATTTACCTCTACGACTTTCATCTGTCATACCTCCTTAATTCTCTGCAGGCTTCGCCTGTCTTCTGAGCTACGCAATCAGCCATATCTCTTTGTGCTTTGGTTGCATGTTCCGGATTGATACCATAATCACGAAGAGTTCTGTTTGTTTCAGCTTTTCTTTCGTCACTATGAATAATGATATTTGCCACTACACCGTACCTCCTCCCTGTACAAAGCAGCGAACAGTCACACTTTTAGCACTGCCTGTAAAAGCAATCTTAAAACCATTCACCTGCTTATCATAGACAACCACATCGCCAACATTTACAGGATTGCCTTGTACTTCTGTGATAACCCTATAATCCAATGTGCTACGCATATTTGCAAGCGCCACAGTCTTAACAGAATTATTAAAATAGAAATCCTTTGTGTTGGTCAATGTAACTTCAAGTTCCTCACCATCAACAGACTCTACGCTTTGCTGAGTATGCTTTACATTCTCTAACAAAAGAGCCAACATAAGTGAGTTGTTATGAATGCCCTGCTCCATGTGATTGAAGTGTTCGGCATCCATTGGAGTTCCCTCCTGGATAATCTCGTCCGAATTTTTGTCCTTTACTTCGTCAAGCCACTGTTCTGGTGTGTATGAGCCAGTTCTGTTGCCTTCCAAATATTCTGGTAATACATTCATCCCTATTCATCTCCTTTCTCGTAAATTGGAAATTCAAATTTAGCTAACACACCCTGATTTGCCGTCCTTTTAACGGCAACTTCCAGTCCTCCACAAATGCGACCGGTAATGTCCCAAAGGCGAATTCCGGTAATTGTGTGGGCTGTCTTGGGAGTGGTGAGCAAACTTACAATAAAAACAATCTTGTTGCCTGTGATTTTCTTACTATTGATTTTGGCATCATACCAATTTCCATTTACTTGGTACTGGAATTTATGAATAGAGCTCATCCATTCCTGCCGTCTTCTGTCGAGAAAATCTTTTTCCCAGAATCCCATCTTGCTACCTCCTATTCTTTATTTCCACAGCTTCTGGTTCCACATCGCCTGATGGTAGCCGAAGCAATGAATACATTTACATCTGCCTCTGTTTCTGATGATGAAACAGCAAGCGTCTTATATGCTTTACCAGCTTTGTGCTCTGGAGAAGCATATATCTCGGTTGATGTTCCAAGCATTATATTTTCCTCAGCTTGTATGCCGCTCTGAACATCCACGGATAAAGAATCAGCCAGCACTCCACCGCCAGATGTTTGACGGCCAGAAGCTGGCATGTTGTATTTCTGTAAATATGTGCTTCCATCGATAAGAATATCTTTCGGAATTATCATTCCCTTCTTTGCCTTATTCGGTTCTTTAATCCTGCCACACTTTGTCCAGACTGCAGAAAGTCTACGATTTGTAGGTTGCTGTCAATCTCAATTTCTATATCCTTTTTAAGCAATTGTCCAAGTGTCGCATTATATGCAGTTCCGCCTATCCGAATTGTACCTGTTTTGCTTGATTCAAAAGCTGCTATCAGGGCATTCACATCCTGTTCACAGCGAACTTCAATTATAGTTCCAAGTGTTGCTCTCTTTGGGTGTGTGCCGCAAACAATAGTGTTGCATCTCGGTACTTCATAGGATGATATCCAAAAATTAAAGGCTACCTCAACAATAGCCTTAATATAATACTCGAATTCAATTCTGACTCCTGCCGGCTTTACCATCGGAACTTCACCCAATGTAACAACTTTTCCGCCCGGTGTAAGAAATGGCATTGTGAGGATAATCACGGCAGGAAGAGCCGGATCCTCTCTGTAATAAATCGGAGATACATCCCATAATAATGCCAATCCATCCATAAGATCATGATAGGTACATTCATTTGTATTAACCAGCATCTGATACTTTAAGAACTGGCGGTACCTCTCATCGCTAATAACAGGATCCTCAACATCAATACCCGCAAGAACACCAGCTTCTTTTCGTGTAAGTGTCACAATATCTCCGACCATATCCAAATTCATACCAACAGCACTATCTAAATCTGTCTCTGTATCAAGCTGTTTGAATACCTTATATAAATCCTCTAATTGCTTTGCGAACACCGAAATAAGGGCTTCTATGTATTTCTTTCCTTGAAACTGTTGCGGTAAATCATCCAACCATTTATCAAGAATGTCCACTATACACCACCTCAATTCTCGTATTTACAACCACAATCTTCTGTCTGCTTTCAACATTTATATTTACCTTTGTGTATTCATCGCTGGTCGGAATACGCTCTTTGTCTTTTGTGGCAGCACATTTAATATCTACATAAGTTACACCACCCACTGCCGAATAAATCCCATCATTGAATGTCTGTGACAACATATTGTCACCTGCCTGTAATTTGGAAGCATCTTTGACAATTGAATTTATCGCCAAGTTTGCATAATTTGTAGGGAGATATGATTTATCCGCATCCAATGTAACTTTCATCCAAACATAAATGTATTCCGGTCTATTAAAGCTTACAGGAATGGAATCTCCATACTCTGTTGCAACATTAACAGTAATAGAGCCAAACGTCTGAATGCCGGCAGCTTTTTTTATCCAGAATAATGCTTGCAATACTTGTTTCATCTCCGCCATCCACTATTATTTCAACACTATGCGGAGGTCTTCCTTCTTCGTCTGTATCATCCGTATTATTCTCATATCCTGTTGCACTTTCTACATTCGGAACATTATTTATTAACTGAGAACAAATACTGTCTATCATCCTTGTAGAGCGGATAGCCGATTTTGCCAAATATGAATGTCGAAGTTCTACATCCGTTTCCTGTAGCCTTCCGTATGTAGGTGCAATCAAATTCTCAACAGCATTGAACCCGCTAATATTTGTAATCATGATTGTTATCGTTCCGTTAGGGAATATAAGTTTTCCATAATCTATAGTTGCAAAATCAGCAAGTGTTGTAACGCTTGCTGTTGTTAAATTGTCAGAAAGCACAAGTATTCCACTCCTTGATGCCGATTCACTGATCACATCCAATGTAATAGTGCTTTCATTCACAGATACCTTATATCCATCTGGATTCACAGCTTTACTTAGGCCTTCAATGATTGATAATTCATCATCAGACACACTTGTAAAACTGTACTGAACACCGTTTATTGATACAGAATATATAGCCCCTGCAATAGGAGCCGCTACCCTTATTGATACCTTGTTGAAAGATTCCCTCGTTATAACAAATTCTGAAACAGCCGCCAGTTTAGCTTGTGGTGCTGTATTTGTCGCAACTGTAGCTCCCTGTCTTACAACCGTTCCATCATCGCCTGTACAATGCAATGTGTAATAACTGTATTTATTAGGGCTTCGTCGAATGCCACCATACTGCACAGCATTATCAAGGCTTACTCCTTCAGCTGTAGACGGATATTTTGCATAATAACTGGCCTGTGCCACTTCCCAAAGCTCGGAAATTTGTCCGCCGTATGTTGTTATTAGTACATTCAGAAATGATTGAGGATCCAATCTGGTGTTAAATCCAAATTTTCCAGAAAGTTCTGAATGAAGCTCCTCCAATATTTCATCCAATCTTTTAATCTCAAATCCTTTATCTGTAATTCCATATTCAGCCACCAATCTTCACCTCTTCCTTATATGTTTTTTCATCTGTAACAGCTTCGTATCGGATTACTGCCGACCTTTTCAAGCTATCAATTTCTATAGATACATCATTAACTTCCGTAATTTCATCTACATTGAAAATTTGTTCTTCTATCAATTCTTTAATCTGGTCTATATCTGGATTTTTCACAAAAAGATATTCAAAATATGGAACACCAGCTTCATCATCCCATCTCCATTCTTGAAAAAACCACTTTAACCGAATTTTTATCTTTTGACGAACAGAATTGGCAAGGACAATGTCTGTTCCCTTGAATGCCAAGTCACCATTACTGTCAAGCAATATATCCACTTCCTCGCCTCCTTCTTTATTTTGCCTTTGATGTGTCTCCGTGTGCACACCTGTATGAGTGTGATTTATAAGAGATACATTCTTTGCTTTTACATCGCCACTCACAATCAGGTTTCCTTTTTATTTCCACGTTTTCTTTATTTATAGATAACTTAGAATCTCCATTCTGTAATATTATGCTTTCTTTGTTGCATGCCTCTCTCAGTGCCGCACTTCCCTTATTAAGCAGTCCCGGAATTGCTATTGCACTTGTCAAGTCAAAACGAATGTCATTTTCAGATTCACCGCCTCCAATCCATGCGTCCAGTTCCTGTTCAGAAACTATGAGTAGGCAATCCATTCCTGCTGTTATCGGGAATGCAATATAAATATCATTCATTGGGCTTTGAGGAATGATAACTGGAACCTCTGTAACTGTTGGATATGACATCTTTCTGCCGGCATCAGTTGTATATGTTCCATAAGGTTTTACAGTAGCAAAGCCTGTTCCTGCATTGAACGCAGTTATTTTTCCTGGTATTGCAGTGTGCATCTCTTCCATTACTGACCGTGCTGTTTTTTTCAACCTGTTCTACAAATTCTTGTAACATTATTTCACCTCCAGAAGCTGGGCTGTACATATCCAATCGCCCTCAAGGTTGTCTCCATCAATCGTCAGCTTATAGACTCTAAAATAGCCTCGTACTTTGTCGCTTTCTAATCTTACATAATCATTCACACCGATTGCTCCATTAAAAAAAATACTTGACCTCATAGCCTATCTGACTGTTGCTTTTTCCACTGCTGGAATCATCGCTCTCTGATGAAATTGTTATGCGCTTAGGTACCTCTAACAGTCCCGTATCGGAACTTAAAAGATATGCCCTAGTTGTTATAGGTTCATTCGGCTTTCTTATCTGTAGAACAGAATTCTGAATAGACCAAGAAAGACCACATGTCTTGCACAATTTCTTCAGTGCAGTCTTTGCGGGACCAACAAAACTGAAGCCATGTGGTAAAACTTTAAACTTGCAGCCTTTTGAGTATATAACCGATACTCCCATAGCGCCTGCAATCTCATCAAATACTTCCTTACTGTCAACTCGTCCAGAGCGAGATATCTCCACATAAGTGTCTCTCAAGGCTACCCTTCCATCCACAACCTCCAACTCTGTCATTCTATCAGCCCCATCCATCTCAGTTGACGATGTAACTACATTTCCTGCCAGAATCAATGCAATGTGATTGGCATATCCTGCCTGTAATTCAATTACACAATCTTTCGTGTCAAGGATGCTGAGATTGGCAGGGGATAAATTCCATATTTGTACCTTGGCTGTATTGGCAGTTTCTGATGTTGATTTTTCAATACTGAAACTTATATGCAATGCATGAGGATTCTCGGTTGAAGTTTGACCGATTTGAAATCCGTTATGCCCCATTTTTCCAGCCTTCATAAGATATCTTCTGATAAAATTTTCTTGAGCCATGCTAATCCTCCCATTCATCCCATGGTATAAAAACAAATTCGGCTGTCCCATTATTAAAGGATTCTCTCGTAAGTCTTTTTTTTTCCTCGCTCAATACACCAAATATTCCATCTGGCAATGATGTAAAATTCATAAAATGAGTGAGTGGGAAATTAGGTACCATCTTCGTAGGAGAAATAATCGGATTGTTGTTTGTGTCTAATAATCCAAAGCTCCAAAAAGTCTCCTGTTCCGTTATAGGTAAAGCGGATAAGATATTCTTTATCTGCAATCGTTAAGGACGATACGCTATCGTTCATATCTGGAACCGTAATATATAGCATTTACCCACCTCCTACAAAAATCCTGCTTTTTTTCCAATGTTATATAATATTGAGCCTTTCTTTCCGCTGCTCGACTTGCCAGAGCTTCCAGAACCGCCGGATCTGCTCGATGAGGAACTCGAAGAATTTGAACTGCTGGATGATGTTGTCGCTTTTCCTGCACTTTTTCTTCGATTCTCCACTCTGCAAAATATATTTAGGTATGTGAACCGTTTTTCTTTTGGTTACATACACTTTCTTTAATGAAAACTGTATCTGTCGTGCGTACCCAATTTCCGAACTATGAGAAATTGACATCGATGTGATTCCCATATTGGTATATATCTTGTCTGTAGTGACAACCTTTACCAATTTTCTCTGAAAATACAATTTCTCAAACTTCTCACATATCTTCTTGGTTCTGCCCGCAGAAGGACTATGTCCTTTGCGATTTCTCCATGTAGCCGGGCTATCACTTATATATAAAGTGATGCTTAACTGAATAGGTTTTAATATAACTGTGTCTGATACATTGTAACCATTTTCAACAGGATACTCAGGAATGTCAGCAGAATAGCTGATATCCTCGCTGATAAGAGCATCCCCTTCTATTCCGGCAATGCTAACCGGTTTTAGATTTCTTGCCATTCCTTTTCACCTACCTTGCATATGCCAGCCCTTTTAGCCATATAGCTTGTGGCATCCTGTGCCGACTGTTTCATGCCCTTCGATACATTCTGTTGTGCCTGTACATCACTGCCAGAGTAAGAATTATTGAAGGTATTGTTCTGTGTCACATTTGTCGTATTACTTGTGTTATTTACTGCACTTCCAGTTGCTGTTGCGGCTGAAGCTGTAGCTCCTTTCATAAGGGTTGATATGCCGCCTGCAAGCCCTTTAACTTTGTCAAGAACAGTGTCCTCGTTTGAACTGATACCTTCGGCCAGTCCGCCCATAAAATCAGGCATCCAACTTTCATAATCAGTTAATGGTCCTTCGTCCGGAACCGAGAAATGCAGAAATGATTTGATTTTATCTCCAATGCCTTTCACAGCATCCACAATCCCCTGCACACCAGACATAATTCCGCTCTTCAAGCCACCTATGAAATCTGCACCCCATTGAATAGCTTTTGACGGAAGACTTGTTATAAAGCTGATTGCCGCATTAAAACCATCAACAATGGCAGTCTTGATATTCCCAACAGCTCCTTTAATTCCCGCTCACAATGTTATTAAATGTGGAGCTGACCGAAGTAGCTATATTTGAAAAAATGCTACTAAAAAAACTGTATATAGACTGCAGTACGGATACTATCGTGTTGTAAGCTGAATTGATTGCATTTGAAATAGTGCTTGTTACCGTATTCCATATTCCAGTCAAAAAACGAAACTATTCCATTCCATATTCCAGAGAAAAATGCACTTATTGCACCCCAAATTGCGTTCCAAAGTGCCTGCAGAGCACCTAATCCAATAGTCAGAACTGTTGATATTGTGTTCCATGCCTGCTGTAAGAAAGCTACAATCATATTCCATATTCCAGAGAATATCTGTTTGATAGCCTCCCACGCTCCAGACCAGTTTCCTGTGAATACAGAACTTATAAAATTCGCAAGTCCTTTTATTACTTCAAGGAATCCATTTATAAATTGTCCGCAGTTGTCCCACAGTCCTTTAAACCATGCAAGTATCGTAGAACCCCACGCATTCCAAAATGTCTGGATCCATCCAAATACAGTTTCTATTACAGTCGCAATAGCATTGAATACAGCACTTCCAGCTTCATATAAAGCATCCCAAACCGCTGACAAAGCATCAAGAATAGCTTGCCATACTGACAATAGTTTATCCTTTGTGCTTGTTGTAGAACCATCAATACTATCTTCTGTTCCACCAAATATCGTTGCAGCTAACTGTGATATGAATGTCCACACTCCACTCAGAAAAGTTTTTATGATTCCCCAGGCTCTCATAAAGTTCTCTTTTATACTTTCTCCGTGCCTCTCAAAGAATCCTTTAACAGTGTCAACCCACATTCCGGCAGCTTGTTTGAGAAAATCCCATACATTAAGCAGGAACTCTTTCACTTTCTGCCAAGCTTTAAAAATGGCTTCCCGGGCATTATCTGCACCAATGCCTGCCTTATCGAAAATCGTGCCGATAACTGAATCATTCCCCATAAGGAAATTGATGAAATCCTCAACAATCAACGCTAGTAAAACAACCGCTGCCACTATTGCCAAAGTCTTTAGGTTTGCCAAGCTGAATAAGCCTTTCATCTTTGTAAGTAATGTAATAAATGCTTTTGCTCCAGATATGATTTTGCTCCAATTCATTACAATAAAAAAAGCTCCGGCAATAATAGCCAAGAGCTTCAGAGCGTTATCAACTCCACCAAGTTTATCTATAACATTTTTCACCATTCCCATGCCTTTTTTAGCCCCTATCTGCAAGGTCTGCATCATTCGATCAATAGCTGGCTTCAATCTTTTTACTAAAGCATGCATACCATTGAATGCTTTGGTTAGGATTCCTGTCTCTGATGTCAGTTTTTTCATCCCCACAGTTGCCTTGGATACTAGGGAATTTAGCAGTTTTAATACCATTACTGCCGGCTTTAAGAACGCATTTCCAGCAGCCGCTTTCAAATCCTGCACATTCTGTTTCAAATTACCAAGCTGATTGGTCCAGGTATCAGATTCTCTGGCCGCCTGTCCTATTGCACCAGAGGCTTTATTCGCATCCTCAACCATCTGCAGTAATGTCAGCTGTTTTTCCGCTTCCGACAAGTCTTTAAACGACTTTCCGTACAACGCATTTGCGGCTGTATTTCTCGTTGTCTCAGTACATGAAAGACCAAGAGCAGCGTCATTTTCAAAATTACCTTTCAAGAAAGACTGGAGGGAATTAGTTACATCCTCTATGCTTCTATCGTAGAATGCGGCAGAATCCGCAACGGCTTTCATGGATCTGTCAGCAATATCTAATGCGTCCGCCTGCTCCATTCCTGTTGTCTTTGCAAATGCGGCTATCTGGGTAAAACTGCCCTTCATTCTATTTACGGTTACTCCAGTTTCATCAGCAATCTTATCAAGCTTGTCTGAAGCATCCTGCTCTAAATCTCCAAATACCTGCGAAAACTGTGATTTTAATGCCTCTGCATCTGCCGCTGCTTCCGCTAAGTTTGCAATGCCAGCAATTGAAAAACCTATTCCAATAGCGCCTAAGAGCTTTGAAGCCATATTTTTTTACACCTTTGATGGCATTCTCTGCAGCACCGACACTTTTCTGATCAACTTCAATACCAAATGCAACCGCAATATCTCTTATCGTCAATGCTATTCCCTCCTTTCTCTCATTTCCTCAGCCTTTCCATTCTGAATATCCATGTCCATACGATATAAAGCATATAGCTTCAATGCCTCGTCCAAGGTGTAATATTCCTTCAGCTCGAACATTGAAGCTAATTTAGCTTTTAATCAATATGTACATTCTCAACTCCAGCTCGGAAAATTGTGAGGTGTCAAGTTTTCCGTATTTTACAATATCTTCCTCATCTTCTTCGCTATAGCCTCGCCTGCTTTCCCAGATGGGCCGGCGAGTCTCTTGAAAAAAAAACCATTGAAGTTCAAACGGATAACATAAAAAGCGAGTATGAACATGTCCTGTACATCCCCGCAAAAATCTCATTTACGATATCCATATCAAGTATTTCCTGTGAATACTCTCCTGTTTCCACATCGTCCTCATCCATTACAGGAAGTTCAACGACCACATTCTTGTGAGCAATGAGCAATTTTTTCATCATCGATTCAACTTTGCTACCGGAAAATCCTTCCATACTCTTTGAAATGGAAGCAGCCGCATCATTTACATCAATGTCCATCAAATATCCATCTTCATCATCGCCTTCATTGTCGCTATCGCCTACAAGTGGCATAAGTGCCGCAAGGACCGGGGTAAGCAACGAAACTAAATCTCCCGTAAGGTTTGCGGCAACCATAGCAGGAAAGGGTCTGATATAAAAATTCAAACCTCCAATCGTTTCCTTCTTTGGTTCAAGCTGCTTTAATCGTGCCATATCCTACCTCCTAACTTTCTACACCATCAGCTACCACAATCTCCCACTCACGGTTGTTCTGAGCCTTTCCGTAAGTTTTGTCTTGCGAGTTTAGTAATCCAACCAGTAGAAGCACTGAATTTTTTTCATTTCCAACGAGATCTTTTTACTGTAACAGGGAAAAATCCTTTTCCGTTTTTTCTTCATCTTCTCATACATCTTCTTGCAATATGCGTTAGTCTTAGAGTTCTGAAGAACAGATACCTTTACTGTGTAAATAGAGGATGGATCTACGCTTACGCATACCTCTCCATCCGCTCCTGCTACATAACTATTACCGTCGCCGGCAGGCTCAATAACAATAAAGCTGTCATCAGCAAAACCGCTTGCAATATGGTTTCCAAGTGCAAGCGTTACCTTTTTCGGATTATAAGTTGTTACTCTTGGCATTAACCTTCACCTCCTTCTATGCGTACACAAGATTTCCATTGATATTTACAACCTGGATTGCTCCGGCTAATTTAGCTGTAAATTTGCAGCCTGTTAACTGTCGGGATGCCTTTTCTGCATCACTCATACTTGCAGACGAAGGTACGATAATTGTATATCCTGGAATCTCGTTATCATCATCGTCATACTCAGTCGGAGCAACGCCCCCTACTTTCTGCCCCACTTTTAACGATTCTTCCATCTTGCCTTCAATCGCAGTAATACCTTCATCAGTAAAAGGCACTTTCGTGTTCAACACAAGAAGATTAAATACTCTTTCCTGCATGTCATTCTTTAGCCAATCTCTGAATCGAATTGTATCAATCCATTCGTTTCCAAGCACCTTGCCACCCATCGAGCTTGTGACGTTCTTTTTTAGCATAAGTTGTAAAATATGTGACATAATTTCCATCACAGTATTTTTTCATATCAGTCGATAACTTGCACGGATATACCGCAGCCAGTTGTTTTAATCCCCATGTTTCACTTCCTGGATCATATCCAAAGCACTTAGCCATCATTGCCAACGAAATATAATAATTTTCGTCCGGTGTTTCCTCAACATCAGGAACACCACCTCCATAGACAGCAAAGCTGCGGAAATAATTCGTTGTGCTAACTGGCAAAGTCTGCTCAACAAATGTAAATCCAAAGATCTTCTTATTGGCTTCTGTCCATTTGATTGTTTCTTCAATATCTGCTTTATTAAGAAATGCTTTTGATAAAGCAATTCCATACCATCCGCCAGCTTCTTTCGCCCTGTCAAGAGTAACGCTAATTTTCTCATATGTAACAGGATCGCTTTCATCACTCACAACCTGTCTCGCAATAACATAAACAAGACTTGGCTTTGGTGATTGTGAAAATGCCACATTCGCCATAATGTATGCCTGTGATTCTGTTGAAAAGCCATAGTCCGCAAGTTCTCCTGTCTGCGCTACACTAATGACTTTTGTTCCGATATTGTCAGTTGATTTCTTTCCAACAACAGGTCCTTCAACAACAAGTAATACATTGTTGAAACTTTCGTCACTTGAACCCGGAGTAGAAATCTCAATGTCTACATTAACAATATCATCAAGATTATTTCTAATCGCCATTGTCTGTTTCCTCCTGTATTCTTATTTCTTCTATTGCATAGGTTTCTGCCTCTGCAAATTCTTTCATTCCTCCACCGCTTGAATTCGGAACTGTTTGAATTCCAGATACTCCATACTTTCCATCAGCCAATCCGACAAATGTTACCGTGAATTCGCACATGGAACGATAATTGAATTTCGTATCTCCGATCAGTTCTGATAAATCTCTTATGGGTGGATTCATAACAATAGTTACATTCTTTTCAGCCAGTTCTTCTGTAATTCCATCCGAATCGAGAAATCTGATAAATTCTTCCAAATCTTCTACTGCTGTATTCTCAAAGTAGCTTCCATTTCCAGCTTTTACCTCTTTCCCAACAGTATATAAATTGATTTCAAAAGTGAAATCATAATTGTAATATCTATGTTCTCTTTCATCGTCTGACAAAGGAAAAGCTGACCTATTCAAATTACTATACCCAAGCGTTATATATGGCGGTTTAGGTGTTACACCTTTGGTTTTCGTCCACACCACCATCGCTCCTGGATGATACCGCTTAACAAGTTCGTAAATGAACTTCTTAACCTCTGAAAATGTCATTCTGTTTCCTCCATTTCAGAATTGCTTGGCTCTTTGTTCTCGCTGACTGGTATCAGCTTAAATGTTGATGTCCAATGCTTCAAAATTGTATTCCTGCTTAGGCGAGAAGACATGCATTCAAACCATCTTCCATCATACAGAAGCTGGTCTGACCTAACGCATTCTTCCTGTTTTGATGTTCTAACAGGGAAATCTCCAAAAGTTTTCAACATTTCCTCATCCCTGCTTCCACCAGCCTCTATAACTTCATCATCAGATAAAGTCTGCACATCAAGAATAACTTGGATGTCTTCATATCCGGCTGTAGGATAGCCATCTATAATCTTGTCTTCCCCATACCTTCTCAATGTGTATGAACTACCAAAGAATGGCATTAGTCAGAACCTCCTTTCTCCTGTATTACATAGTTAATCGACTGTCTCATACGACCTGTATCAATCAATGGTTTATCAGAACCTTTTCGTTTTATGGTTTCCGGTGAGTTCGGAACGAAATCACCATTTACGATTTCTTTCTGAATCAAACCTTTCTGAAACACGCCAATTTTCTTTAGTACATCTTCAGCAGAGCCACCTTTTACCAGCTGTGTTCTCATTGACTGCAAAAAGGCATTGATTTCTGGCGAATGGGCATCGACGCTATCTCGCAGGAAAGGTCTTGACGGGATATGGACAGTGCCGAGTTCATTGAACATTGCTATATCAACTAAATCAACACCATCCTCGCTGCCTACCCCCTGTTGTATGCCAATACGAACCTCAAGTTTATTAAGGTCCTCCAACATCTTCTGAAATTTCTTGCCATCTGCAGTAACTTTCTCTATAACCTTAACCGCCACAATCCACACCAGCCGACACAATCGTGACAATGCAGCGCTTTCTCAAATTAAGGTACTGCATACCATACACTGTTAATCCGAATTCCGAATCTGTCGCAGTGTTTCCTGCCTGATTATTAGAAAAGGACACCGATGTCTCACCTTCTGAAACAGAAGATAATCCAATGGTGTCCCCTACCGTTCCTATGCCGATTGTCTTTCCTAAACCAGACATTTTCATTTTATGTGCCGCTAAATATGCCAAAGCCTGCGGATACAACTTTCTAAACCTCTTTTTGCTGATAAGTGGCTCTGCAAGAGATATGAAAGTCTGTACTGTATCATCCGGTACATCTGCAAACTCACCCATGGTCTTTTTTTATAATTTCAAAGGCATCCATAATGGTCACCTCCTACTTGCTGAGTTCGGCTACAATTTTCTCCTTTAGAGTATCAACGGTATCATCGTCCGTTACCTCAAGCCCCATTCCTACAGCTTTTGTAAGAAGGTCATCTTTCTTCATAGTCTTTACAGCTTTGATCTCAGCTTCCTTAGCCTTTGCTGCCTTTTTCCTGCTCCGCCTTATACTTTGCAATAGCTTCCTCTTCGATACGAGCTCTATCAAGGTCACTAATACCTGTGTTCTCCTCTGCGGAAACATTCTGGGAGTCAACCACAATTCCTTTCTCCAGATAATAAGAAATTACCGGATGGGTTTCCATTCCCTCCGGTAACTCTAAATCCGCTCCAGGAAGGAGCGGCTCTCCGTTGATTCCGATAATCTTTCTCGACTTATTGATAATCTTCATAATGTCATTCCCTCCTTAAATTCCGTATGCAAGAAGCATTGATAACGGATAATAAATGATAAGTCCAGCAGTTCTTGTTTCGCAAGGAATCTCTGTCTCGAGTTTCTGTACCTGCAATGGGTACTGGTAGAACGGAAGCGGAATTTCCAAACTGAACTTTTCCGGATCCTTCGTGTACATAAACGCAACATTCTTTCCTGTAGGATTGATATCAGTAGCGGAATCCTGTAGCTCTGCCATGCTCTCGAAGTTCTTTAAGTATGGTGCATGGTCTTTGATAAAGCTGAGTACAGTAGTCTCCGTATCTGGAATTCTTCTTGTTGAAAGATCCATGTAAATGTACGACGGAAGAGCTAATGTATCAGGCTTTTCGATAGACATTGTAATCTTGTCAACAAACTTCTGCATGCCATTGATATCCTCAAGAATCTGATCAGCAGTCTTATGTGCCCAGTCTGTGTACTTCTTTCCATCAACTTCAACCTCAGACAAAGTGTACAGAGGAATGTCGGTACCATCAGAGAAAATGCCGACGAGGTTATGTTTCTTATCGCCTGCAAAAGCAATCTTATTAACCATATAATCTGACGCTCTTCTTGCAGCTGCACCTTTTCTGGCATCAAGAGACTTTCCTGCCATTCTGGAAGCTCTCATTTCCTGTACATTGTAACCATAGCTGTCACCGACAGACTTAATAGAAGCAGTGTGGGATTCGCCCTGTACATCAACTCTAGGAAGGTCTGTGGCATAATTGTTAATGATTGCCGCCATACCGGTAATATCATAGCTGTAATATGTTGTGGTCTCTGCTCCCTCATTAACCTCAGAAGTGATAGGGAAGCAAGACAATGCAGAGAGCTCCGGATACTGCTTGTCATAAGTCTTTGTCTTTACCTGGTCAAGTTCTCTGGCAAAGAATACAGTTGCAGATTCAACGCTATCAAAACGAAGCTGCTCACTTCCCGCAAGCCCCTTAACAAGGGGAGAACCCTTTAATGCACTGTAATCATCCATGTTAAAATCTTTCATTCGTGAATACCTCCTTCTTATTTCTCCGCAGCTTTCACAACCGCACCCGGTCTGAACTCTGCGTTTGCAATGCCATTATCAGTTTCTCCAAGGAAAATAGCATTTACTTCCACCTTGGTTGCTGAATCTGCAGATGTTGTGAACTTTCCTGCCTCATCACCATCCGTAATTAAGTAAACCTTCTCCTTGTATGCAGGTTTAGCTGCTGCTCCAGTCTGCACCCAAATTCTTCCAAAATGAAGGCAGCCTACTGTACGCTTGCTGTTGATGGAAACATTGTTATCCATATCCTTTTCCACCATAACAGAATTGTGTACTACAACACCCTCAAAATCATCAGATGTTGCACCTGTTGCCGGAAGTTTTACGTCAGTGCCTTTATTTGTTCCAACGACAACACCAAGACCAAAGGCAACACCATCACCTTCCGCCTGTCTTGTTGTAACATCATGGGCTGATAAATCAAACAGCCCGCCGGCCACTCCTTTAGGAAAGCCAAAGCCATAACTTGTCTGTACTGCTGTGCTCATTACTTTCTACCTCCTGTCATATTCGCAATCATTTTCTTACGAGCAGATGTTGAATTACTAACCTCTTTTGCATCCTTGCGGACCTTATCAGCTGCAATTCTCTCTCTCTGATCATTAGTGCTCTTTTCTCTCATGGAATGACTGCTTTGCAATGTCATAAGCTGCATTGATATAGCTGTCACTCTTTCCATCAAGATTCATCTTCGGATTAACTGCCTTGATAATGCGTTTTCTTCCTTCTCTTACCGAAAGCCCTTCAACTCCATCAAGGTTTAATCGGTCAGCCATTCGGCACACATCAAGGCGGTCCTGAATAATTTTATCCACAGAATCCATGTTTACTCCTTTCTGTTTCTCCGGATCGCATTCTGCACCCGCTCCCTCGTCATCCGAATCTGTGTTTTCGTCTGTAGGAGCAGTTTCTTCTTTCTCTCCAGCATCTTCTCCTTCATCACCATTCATATCGCTCTGAGCCTGCATCTTGTCAATCTCCTGTAAGAGAGTATCAAGGTCTGCTTTCTGCTCTGCAATAATATCCTCTGGCGACATACCATCACCCTCAGCATCTCTGCGGTCAATATTCTCCTTAACCTTTTCAACGGGTGTCTTTTCCGGTTCTCCATTTTTTCCTCCGGATTAGCTGCTGGTGTTTCCTCTGGATCTTCTCCATCAACTCCCTCACCAGTTGCCTGATTTGCGGCTTTCTGAGCCTTGAATAAAGCAATAGCAGCTTCCATCTCTTCTGGTGTAAGCTCTTCGCCCTCATCAGCTCTGCGGCCTTTTGAATTAGGTTTGTACATAATTACTTTGCCTCCTTTTAAGATTTGTGTATCATCATCCTTGCCATCGATATTCAAGCGAGCAGTTTCTCCCGCTCTTGCTTCTCCGACAAGTGCAAGATGATTGATTTCGATATTTTTCTGAATACAATCGTATTTCTCTCCGTGATATATCCCCGAGTATCATCAGTATCAAGGCTGTATCCAAGGGATAACTCTTTCAATCCGCAACTTTTCAAAGCATTTGTATCATGAATAATAATCTCACAGCGAACGCTATCTCCATCCCTGTATCCTTCACTCATAATTGTACCTATCTGCTCTCTGCGGACATTCTCCTTATCCACTTCTCCAGCATCATGTGTAATGATGATTGGTTTGCCCTTGTAACTCTCCAACGATTTCTTGTCAAAAAAAGACATTCTCAGGCAATCGGAGTTCCCTCCGTGTGCTTCCATCGTCATTCTTATACTCAAATATGCCACATGTAGTCACAATTGGGTGATCTACAAGATAGCCTTCTTCTGTGTAATAAGTCTGATCCATGGAAATGCTGTCAATTCGTTTCAGCTTCACTTTCTGCACCTCCTGCTTTCTGTCACTTTTTCAATGCAACCACTTCCTTTCAAACTGGCAAATCCAGATTATCTATATCAAACACCGGAATTGCACAACACCGGCATTGATAATCCTGTCCAGGATGGCATTTTCTGCCATTTCCTACATCTGGCGGATTGTCCCAGCTGATTATCTTTCCTTCCAGCTCTCTATGGCTTTTCCGCTCTCGTCTATCCATTACTCCAGACCATTCATACTTTGACACACCAGCATCTCTCTGTTGGCTCTCCGTAATATCAGCATTAAGCTTCGCTGTCTGGTCTCTGGCTATTAGTTTTGCATGACGCTTACTCATTCCATATTGGCGCTGAATTTCTCTTACGATATTCGTTGTGGTTGAGCCTTTCATATAGCTTTCATAAACCAGTTCCTTCATTCGCTCAAGAGATTGATTAGGAACCGTCTTTATTAAGTCCACATTGTCAGACACCCACTTTTCCAGCATCTGTGCGTAATATTCTCCAGAATAATAGTCATCAAGCAAATCAATACCTAATGTCTTACTTACTGCTTTTTTTCCATTCCCGAACTGTGAGTTTGTGATCAAGGTTGGCAATTCTATTTATCTGCCTTTTCAAATCATAAAGTCCAAAGGCACTATCAAGCTCTCTCTGAATAGTCTTAAAAAAGAATTGTAAGGCGGACTATTGTATTATCCAAAGCTGAAAACCGAGCTGTCCTGCGTTTCTTCTCGTTATCTTTCTTGGAATCAGTATGCAGCTGTGTACCATCATTGAGTATTTGCTTAATCTCTGGTATATACTTCATAAGCACTTCTTTCTCAATGGTCATATAGGCATTTATCAATCTTACATACTCTCTTTCTGCACTGTCAGGATACTTGGGTCTGTATTTGCATCGGATAATCTTTTTTCCCCTTATTCCGCTCTTTTTAATTCAGACCGCAACAGTTCTTTTCTCAATCTTTCATCCAAACTCTCACCTTCTCTCATTGCCTCTTATTCGGAAATTAGCTTATAATCGTCTATTTGACTGTTGACACTAAAAGCCCCATAATGCCACAATTAGCGGCACTACAGGGCAAAAGAAAAGAGCCTCACGCTCAGCAAGGCTCGTATCTTATATTCCAAGTTCATCCAAATACTCAATAATATCGGATGATGTTCTCTCTGGATTCTCTTTGATGAAATCAATGACACTTTGAATGTCCTCTTCATCCTGCTTTTTTTCATTGTACAGTTTATTCCATACACAAAGTCATCGTATGTGTCTGAGACATTTTCAGTCAATTCCTTCAATTCAGCTAATAACTGTTCTTTCATAGGACAACCTCCTTAATCTGTGGATTCCTTCATGTATATTTCGTAATCATCAAAGCCATGGTTTCTGAATCGATATACATAAGCTGGGCTATCTGGCTCATTTGAATGCGTCCTTATATAGCAGCTCGACTTACCCTTATACTTTGCGTGATACACATTATTTATATCATGCGTCACCTTCGCCTTTTCCTTTGCAGTCATTGGCAAGGACTGGGATTTCTTTTCTTAGAGCCGCTCTTTTCATTCTTTTTTTCCGCTACCCTTTGGGTATCTTCCGGAGCCAGGACCTCCATCTGCTTCCATATTACTTTGACTTACCTCAGCTGTCAACCGAATTTCATCCAGTTGCCTTAGAAAGTCCTCAAGTGAAAGTCTAAACGGAAGGAATAAGTCCATGTCAAGAACACTTCCTACATCTTCAAAACGGGCATCTTCCATCTCTGTATTAAAGCATATTGATTTCCATAATACTCTGTGCATAGAAAAACCTGCGAAGGACAATATTGTTCGGACATACCAGAAATCAAAGTTACTGGAATTATATTTGCTATATTGATGCCAAATTCTTCCCTTGTTTCTCTTATAGCCGCATCTTCCGGTGTTTCCCCTATTTCAATATGTCCTCCAGGTCCACACACAAGTCCATTGTCTTTCCTTGTGCCAACAAGCACTTTCCCATCTTTCACAACAATGACACCGCATCCGGTAGGAATAGTTGTATCCGTTGCTGAATCAGTTTCAGTTTCTTCCTGCTCCTTTGGTGCTTTTGTTTCTGCAGACAATGCTGTATTCGATGTTTCGGCTGATTCATTGGCATTAACCGGAGCATCATCTACCATAGCCTCCCAATCGTCTTCATCATCCAGAATATCATTAACAGTAAATTCTCCGTTCTCTGCCAATCGCTTTCTGACTTCCGAAGCATCAAGAGCCTGCATATCGACATAAACCTGTGCGGTCTGTGCCTTTGTAAGTTCAGTTGCCGCCTTCGTCTGATCAACCCCAGCCTGTTCCGCTTCACTTAGATTCCAAAGAGGTTTAAATTTCAGTGTATAATCCGGTATTTCCTCGAACTCGCCTTTATACTTTCCGGCTATCAAGATAATATCAATCAGCACTCCAAGATTTCTTTTGAGGTTCAACTTCTGAATCTTATTCACATAGGAGTAATAGTTCTCCATATCTCCCTCTCCGGTGGAGTTTTCGCCGGCTGGTGACCTTCCAAAGAGCTTCGTCTGCGGGATGTTTGTTACTGCCGAAAGCATATTGCATGTCGCATCGATAATATCCTTTACTCCGGAAAATGTCACAGTCTTATAATCGTAATCTTCTCCGTTCGCATCAATAGCTATAGAATTGATGATGCCTTTTGCCATATCAATTATACGCAATCTTCTAAGAACAATATCCTCGCCCTCGTCTGTTTCCAGAAGATTGGCAAGGTCATTCATCTTGTAAATTGCCTGTACGGCCCTATCAAGCAGTTTAACTCCATTTCCATGCGATGTAACAGTTTCCTGCAAGGCTTTATGTATTCTCGTGTACTCTGGCATACCAAAGAACCGATACTCCGTCCTTGAGCTTGACTGTGGCAGTGTTCCATTCTTGAAAAGAAGGCATCTGCTCTCGTGCACTGAACTGAACTGTCTGCCATACGTAGGCGATATGTCGTAAAACTCTGGCTTTCCAAATTTGGACCATTTACCAGTCTTCGGATCATGATTGTATATGCTATTGTAGTCTGGTGTAATCAGTGGTCTTTCAAACACCAGCAATTCATCAATGCCTCTGATGTTATCCCAATCAACAGGTTCATCAATCTGTTTGCCATCATCAATAATCATAACCATAAGCGATCCGCCATAAAGTCTCGACCATTTGATAGCTGTAGAAGCTGCACCCTCAAAGTCCAACTCGTCAAGTGAATCATTTATAAATGTTTCCAGGTCAACATCATTTACACCATATTCAAATCCACTACTAACAGCATCATCAGATGGGATATCTATTATCTTAGCGAACAATCCGTTTTCCTCGTAGTTCAGTGTGAGTTCCACATCTGTTACAGGATCATCACTCTCAAAACGATACTGCTCTGACACATCATCTTGAGTACCATACTTATTCATCAGATTCTTATATCCATCTGCTCTGCTTTCTTTCTCATTGTCCTGCATTTCCTCACCTCCTAATCTACGAGACTTCCGATATTGAATGTCTTTTTTCTGGTAGCAAGACAGTGCAACCGCATCTGCTCTATCCGGGGAATCAATTCCTCGTTTCTTCATTTCCTCTTTGCTTTCAAGCAGCATCTTCCCCCTGCTCGTCAGCCTATATTTCCTGCAAGTAAACTGAGCAACAAGCTCATTGTCATTTTCCAGACTTACTTCCTCCATCATCAAGGCATCTTTCACTGTGCCCCAAAGATATGTTGTCATATTGTCGTAAATATCACAGGCTTTCTGTTTCCCATCACCAAGTGTTTCTTCCGGAACTTTACCTGCGGCATTAACCGGAACAATTACCATTCGTGTGAGCTTTTCTTCCTGCTTTACTTCCTCAAGACGGTCTGTAACCCCGCCACCAAGGCCGCAATCATCAATGTTAATGTATATCTTCCCTCTGTATCGTGGAAACTCTGTTATAGCTTGTCTATAGAGCTGTACTATCTTTCCAACTGTCGTCATAAGGCTTTGCCCTCTGAACGATACAGGAAGCGTTATTCTTCCTCCTACGTTCTTAGCAATAACTGTTTCATCCGAGCCATATCTCGCAACATCCACACCGAATGATATTCGCTTAATAGGAACATCGTCTGGCAAATCCAGCATACAGCAATGTTCTACTATGGAAAGGGCTATAAACACATCATCTTCCTGCTTTGGAAATTCTCCGAACACACGGACAAGAACAACATTACTGTCTTTCCCATATTTCCGTATGAGAGATTCGATATTCTGCTTGTTGGTTCTCTTACTATCTGCAGACGATACCGTATGGCACCTGTATATCGACCTATCCACATTGAAAGCATCGTAAAATGTTCCAGATGTTCTTGTAGGGTTTCCGCACATCAGCAGCTTATTGTTTGCTCCAGAAAGAGTGCCAAGTATTGCTTCCATGATAGGATCTGCAACACCAGAAGCTTCATCAACAATAAACAGCATATTGTCCTCGTGGAAACCTTGCATATTCTCTGGCTTTGTAGCAGTCCTAGCTACGGCAAACCAACGCTTTTCGTTGCCAACCATATAAATATAGGTCTTCGTCCATTTGAGGATGTCTGAGAGCAAAGGAGACTTGCTCATCCACTTGCTGACTTCGGACCACAATACATCGTGCAACTGCTGTTTGGTAGGAGCTGTTGCAACAATTCTCGGATAGGGATAGCAGCATAAAAACCACAGCAGAGCAACGGCTTCCATACCTGTTTTTCCAACACCCTGTCCAGACTTGATTGCAACCTTTGGGCTTTCCGCCAAATCCATCAAAGCTTGTTTTTGCCAATCATCAGGCTCAAACAGTAATACCTCTTGTGCAAATAGCACCGGATTTTTTCCTGTATATTGGGATTTTCTTCTGGAAGAATTTTCTTCGTAATGTCCGTGAGTTCTTATTCATCTTCGCTCACTTCCTCTCCCAATACAGCTGCAATCCAATCATCAACCGCATCGTTGCCAGCACTTTCACTTTCAAGCCTTGCCTTTTCTATGCGATACTTGGACAACGCTTCAATAGCCTTTGTCTTTTTGCTCTGCACAGTAGAAAGTTCCTGTTCCAGCCTCGCTATGATCATATCCTTATTGGCTGTGTGTGTTGCTATATTATAGGACTTACCCGGAAGAATTTCTTTATTATCAACCTTCTCCTTCTGGCGCCTATCGTACTCTGCCTCTTCCTCTTGGTCTTTAAACGAGCGTTTTGACTCGCTTCGGTTCACATCCATTACCGCAACCTCTCCTTTTTGTTCGCGGTATTTATTGATTGCTTTAAGTATTCTTCGCTCTCTAATCGAAAAAGCTGTATCTGTTCCATCAGTTGAAGCTCTGTATCTTCTGGAATAGACCCAAGAAGTTCCTGCTCATCTGAATCCAACGCATCCATAAATACAGGAACATAACCGCCATGCTTTGTTCTGTCTGGTGGAGGGTTTGGGTTTGGATTGCCAGAACCGCCTTTTGCATTCTGATTTTTGGGTTGACCTCCCCTCTTTTTCTTTTGCAACGTTGCATTTTTCTTCTCATTTTTTTTCGCAACGTTGCACTTGTTTTTTTTGAGGCTTTTCCCCATCCGTACCGGTTCTTCCAGCTGCGGACTGTTCCGTCTGAAACTTCCAGTTTCTTAGCAATCTCAACCATTGCCATACCATCATTGAATAGCTTTTCAGCTTGTGTTACTTTCTCGCTCGGTGCTCTCGGCATATCACCACCTCTCTCCTGTTCGTTTTGCAATCGTGGACGCACAAAAGGGAGGGTGTATGCCCTCCGTGTGTCACTCTCACGAATATTTATTGTTTTAACATTAAATCTTCGTTATAAACTCTGCTTTTGAATAACCCTGATTTGGTTTTAATCATCATATTCAAAAAGTCTTCTTTGGAGAAGTCCGATAATCGGAATATTTCCTCTGGCCTCATGCCAAGCTGCTTACCGATTTCTTCAACAGATTTCCCCTCTCCCATAAGCTCTTTAACAATCGCTTTCATAGGTTCAAGCAAATGTGTACCTCTTGCCCTGTTGTGGGTTACAGTACCGTAAATATTACCGGCTTTATCCTTATGTTCTACAATTACAACAGGAACCTTGCCTTCAAGCATTGACTTCAAAGGTTCTTCTCCCGCAACAGTCCATCGGTGGAAACCATCAATAATCGTGAAATCTGGTCTCACAACAATTGGTAATGTCCATCCATTGGTTAATATGGATTGCTTCAGCAATTCCAAATTCTGTTTTGACACTTTATTTGGGTTGTAATCGTTTGGTTTTACCATATCCCTGTCTACCCATTGAGAGTAGAAAGCGGGCTACTCAATTTCTTATCCATTTGTCATGCCCTCCTTCTTTTTTGGCTTCTGTAATGTATTTACCATAGATTCTCTGATATAAAGCACGATAGGAACGCAGCTTTGGATCACCAGAAATAAGTCCTTCATATATGGCCTTGCAATCCTTATTGTCCGCAATAGCAGAAACACTCATAAAAAAGTTCCTGTATCGTTCAGCAACATATCTCTTGTGCTTTGTTTGGAAATTTCCGTTCATATCTGAAAACAGTTCCAAAAGAGCCGCTTTATAATCTTTCTCAGCCATTCCCTTCTCATTTTGTTTTCTTGCAGCTGTGCTCCTACCAAACATCTCACTATCCCAATATAAGGCTGCGAGATATGCGTTAGGTTCCCGTCTTACTATCCGTTCCATAAGGTTCGGATAATACTCATTCATTTTGACAAGGCTCTTTGCCGTGTCAATCGAAAAAAAAAAGAACTGTGATACTCTTAATTGTCCTTTTCGTGTCCCAGACTGCCATAAGAACAGGTATATTTCCGGTATATCAACCTTTTCTCGAAGGAGGTAAAGCCATACATCATTATTGGTCCAATCGTATATTGGAAAGACCTGGTGCTTATTTGTCATTGTCTTTCCAGCTTTAAGCATAGTTGCAATATTTTGCAATCTCTGCACGGATTCCGCTGTCCTGATTCCGGTAATTGTTATTCCTCCGCTGCATATTCTTGGAAGAAAATCCTGATATGCATCGATACGAGGTCTTAACAGCGGATGATTTCTGATTGCGAATGATGGCGGCTGTCTTACCCAAACGTCTTTTTTATATCTGTCCCAACAAATAAAAAAGTTTCATCGTTGGACAACTCATTAAAGCAGTTGTAGTGTTTTACTTCTAAGCAATACCACTCAAACTTTGCTCCAATTAGCATAAATTTCTTTCGCCATTCTTTCACCTTATCTTCCATGCAAGGGAAAATGGCTTCCTCGTCTATAAATTGTACAGTAAGCTGTGCCGGATTGATTTCCCCTGCCTGCACAAGCTCCATAACAAGCTGTGCCATACAAAGGCTGTCCTTACCACCGCTGAAAGACATATACACCGGCAATCCGTTTTGGAATACATTTCTTATACGGATTTTGGCGGCCTTTACAACATCTATACTGGATTCACACCGCTTTATAGCCATATTTTCTCCCCGCATTTCGGACAGATAACAAATTTCTTTACTTCGGTGGTATCTTCACTGTCCTCTGGCATTTCCTGTTGTGGCTGAGCAATCGGCTGCGGTGCTGGTGTTGCCTGCTCCGCCTCCGCTTTTTGAATCTGCTGTTCTTTTCTCTCTCCGCTTTCTTTAATGCTCTGGATTTCTTCATCATCCAAAGTTCCATACTCGGAGAGCTTTTCTGTAACATCCTCTGCCTCTGACACCATCTGCTTTAATATGTCTTCATCAAAGCCCGGGATATCAAGGTCGCCCTGCAGGTCCTCTAAAAAGCTATTGAGTGTATCGAGATTTTCAATACCTAGGCTGAAAATCTTATTGTCTGCAATCATCAGCTTCTTTTTCTGATTTTCAGTAAGGTTGTCATACTTATAAACATCAGCTGTTTCTTTTCCCATGGCAATCAATGTTTCATACAAACCATTTCCTGCCAAGATTACATTGTTTTCGTCAACAACAATCGGACGGATCTGTCCGAACATTTTGACACTTCTTTGGAACTCTTTCAGCTGTTGCTCCGTATGAATTCTGACATTCTTTTCTGGCTTCACGAGGTCCACCAGCTTCATTGTGATAATTTCCATCTTTGTTTCCTCCTGTATTTTGATTGGAGGAACAAATCCGTATGATATATACGCTATCTGCAAATAGCAAAAAGACAGCACTTGCAATCTTTTGTCTGCAAATGCTGTCAAGTGTCAGCAACTTATTTTATTGTCTTTAAGAATGCTTTTGCACTCTCAAAATATTCTGCCGCCTCAATTACTATGGAGCTGTCAATCTCATAGATTTCGCTCCAGGCATTCTCTGTACTTCCTGTCCATTGCCTTGCTGGCCAAGGATGCGTTCCACATAGATAGCCATTTTTCCAATCATATATAGGCGGCATAGCCAAATTATAATAATGGATATATGCCAAAACCTGCTCATGCGTCCAATTTGACAAAGGGCTATATCGTGTAACCCCTTGGCTGTTGGTGTAGATATTGTCACCTTTTCCAACATAATTCCCATCAGCCCTTCGTCTTCCAAGAAGGAGCATATCGAGGTTGTTTTCTTTGTAGTATTTTGCCTGTCCTCTATGTTGAACAATATGGAACCATTGAGCTGCATATTTGCTATCCTGCGGGAAAAGCATGTGTGGATGAGTAACAAGCCACTTAATATCCTGTCCTGTATTGATAATGGACAATTCCGGAGGCTTATTATCCTCAACCCATTGCGTAAATGCTTTATACTCCAAATTGCTGATTACGAGGACGCAGGAGCTTATTCCTGCCCGACGGCAAATTTCTCCAAGCACAAGGGAATCTTTTCCTCCGCTCCATGCGTAGGCAGCTTTCTTTCCTTTCGTCTTGGCTTTTTTATATCCTGTATGGTCTTATCTACAAGCTGATCCAACTCTTTTTTAGTTATCAGCTGTTCGATTTTGTCAAAAATTTCTATCCAGTCAGAGTTTTTTGATTCGCTGTTTTCTTCCAAGTACGCTATCCATTCTCTGCACCCCTCTTTCTGCTTACAATCAAAGCAACTGTTCCGGATAACAGAACCGTCAAAAGACTGCCTGCTGTCTTATAAGCTGCAGTTCCTGTGATATTTCCATAAGCAAATACAGGAAGTCCTATAATCAGTGCGGTCGCAATGCCAGCAACAACACCTTCTGGTTTGAGCTTTACCCCCTTTAATGTAAATATTGTTGGGAGAAGCGTTGCTGCTCTGAGTGTGCCATACATTAAAAAACAAATGCGTAACTGTAAGCCCTGGGATATTGGCAACTATAATTCCTATTACCAACAGTGCAACCATGGCAATCTTGGTCTTTCCGAGCGTATTCTTTTTTGAATATGTCTGTTGTGAGGGATGATATTGCACACAGATTACTGTCAATCGTAGATAATAATCCAGATACAATCATAAATAAAAATGGGATTACCGCCCAGCTCGGAAATAATTCTGAAATGAGTTCAAAGTTAATCACACCTGTATCAATTGCCGTATATCCCATTCCAGCTCCGACAAACCCAAGGATCCCCATTGACAATGGCACCATGCCAAATAGAATTGCTCCAACAAAGAAAGCCCTTCCTATTCGATTTTTCTTTACACAAAATGCTCTCTGCCAAAAACATTGGTCGCCAAATGGTCCTGAGATAAGACCAACTGTTGTAGGGAGTCCAAAACCAAGAAATATCTCTATACCTTTTGCAGAGAAAAGAGAGCTACACTCTCCTGTATATCCGCCAATTCCTGCGAACATATTTTGAAGACCGCCACCATTCTTAATGCCGAAAACTGCAAAGCAAACGCTTGCAATCAACATAAAGACCATCTGTATAGAATCTGTCAGTATAGAAGCCTTTATTCCAGAGAACTGTGAATACGAATAAGCAATCACAGCCATGATTACTGTCATGATCCAGAATGGAATGCCTGTCAGCATACTTAATATTTTGCTTCCTGCCAATAACTGGACTCCTGTAGATAATGCCGATAACTCCAAGCTGGAACAGATAAATATTTTTTACCGATTCAGATTGATATTTCTGGTGCATATATCCAGACAGTGTGATTCCTTCCGGCATTTCTTTTCTTATTCTCTAGCAAACGGAATAAAGAATATGAGACAAAGCACATTAGGTACCAGAAACCAAAACAGCCCTGCAAAGCCTTTGGTATAAGCATTCTCTGTTGATGTAAATAGTGCAGGAGCCCATATCCATGTAGCTGCAATGCTTAATGCAGATATAAACCATCCTATATTTCTATTTCCAACACAAAACCTTTCGACGCTTTTCTCTTTGTTTGTCATAAGTACTGTTGCCGCAATCATAATTACCGCATAAGCAGCCAGCACCATAATTGTGTAATTCATTATTTTCCTCCAATCAATATTATTCTGGAGGAGCAGGTGCATTTCCTGTTCAATCGTCTCTCCTTTCTCGGAAAGTTTGCATCAAAAAAAAGAAGCCTGCAACAACTCTGCAGACTTCCCCGACGTTCGATTTAGAATTTTACAAATACGATTTTGCCATTTATAAGCTGTGATGTCAATGTAATTATTTTGTAGACGGTGGCTTTATCGTACTTTCAATCCGTCCACCCCGAATATAAGAGCGGTCAATCTTTCCTCCGCAACTCTCAAATCGGAATACACATTTTCCTTTGACATATTGTGCTTTGCCGCAATCTCTTTTACAGTAAGAACCGGTTCTGCCATGTACTTATCCCAAACCACCTCGTATCTCCTGCGGTCTATATCCTGGTTCGAGATTTTTCACAATAGGCATCATACAAGCCAAACATTGTCTCGATATGCGAAACGATAATAGCCGTTCTGGTTGCACTTCTCTTGATGCTTTCAATGATCACCTCATTGTCATAAAGATTCATCATTGATTCCAGGATATCCAAAGCTGACTCTTCCATCTGTGTTCGTCCAAAAACAGAATTTTCCGCATGTTCTTTGAGCATGTGGTAATTACGCAGGAGCAGCTTTGTATTCCTCAATCTTCTGTCTGCCCGTTTTCCCTGCTCCTTTTTTTTCTTTCCTGCGCATAGGTTTTTAACGCTTCTTTTGCTCCAATTTCGGCTGCATTTGCACAAATATCCTTCAATTGTTCTGGTGTAAGAGCTATTATAACCTTTTCTGCTCTTTCTTCTGTTGACTGGCTGTCCATGCTGTCGCCCTCCTTCTTTTTTATTTCAAATTCATAACGAATTATGATATAATCTAACTGTCTGTTGGGAGGGTTGCGAAAGCACTCTCCTTTTTACTTTTCATCTGTTTTTATAAAATCCTCAATCGACATTTGCCCTGGTATTTCATAATATGGAAAATCGTCTGAAGCAGTACCTGTTTTTGAATCTCCATCACGGATCCGCATACTGGTACCGAACACTCTCTTATAACATACCGGTCCGTATCCTACTTCCTTGCTTTGTTGGCTTCTCAATTTTCTTCCGCATTCCATACAGACTGCCATCAGAAATCACCTCCCTCAAAGATAAATACCTTATGTGCCGGTAGTCTCTTGTCCTTAAAATCTTCCCAGTACATATATGCCCCAGAAGCTAAACAGGATGCCGAGTATTCCTCAATCTCCTTATCATTTTTAAGCCACACACAATGACCTACGACATGTTCCTTTATTTCCTCCAGAAGTTCATTTTCCATAAGTGTCTGTATTATCTGCAAAGTAACTTCCAACCACTTCTCCGGAGTAAATTCTCCTATGTTGGTCTGGTAGAATTCCTTAAACACATTTTTATGTCTGGTATTTCCAAATCGTGTTGTGTATGTAGTTCCTGTTGGCTCGCTCCTGCCTATTCGATGATGTATTGCATAGTCCGAAATGCAAACTATCTTCATGTCTATCATCACCTCTTTTCTCGTCTCTCATTTAGCTAAACAACCACGAATCATATCCATACAAATTTTTTTTGATTTGCCTCTCAATGTAATGCTCTCATCAGTGCAGCTTCTCTTCACAGCTCTTCTCATACCTCTTGATGTCTGTCTTTTTGCATATCTCTTTGATTTTGGTCCTATCAAATGATTTTTATGATACATTCCCATAGTCATTCTCCTATCTTCCACTTCTAAGCATACAAAATAGCAACTCGGTAGTAGACTTCTTCCTCAAACCAAGTCTGCAGTTACTTATAACAGCCAGCTTCCATCTGCCCTTTTCAAAATCTAACTCTGTCGGGTTTTCAAACTCATCCGTTAATTCCGACATATAAGGAATTGCTACCATTATTCCGAAGTGTCCTGATGAATCCGGAGATACCTCATGCAGATGTTTATAAAACTTCCCATCTCGCATATCTGGCAGCAAATCCTTATAACATTCCATTGTTGTTACTATGTAATTCTTTTCTCCAATGAAATTTAATCCATTTCCAGAATAAACATCCTGCTTACAGCTTTTTTATTTCATAGCAAACGAATATTCCTTTTTCGATTTCAGATATGGAACATTGTCCAGCAGGAATAAACTGCATAAAGTCAACTCTTTTAGGTTTTCCTTTTGCGGCCCACGGATCAATGCTGACTTCACTCGCCCAATACTTCCCCATTCCTCCAAATTTATCTGATACAAGAAGATTTCCAAGAAATTCCGTTGTTTTCTTTCTATCCATCACAATCCCTCTCTTTCAGCTTTCGGTCAATAATGGGTACAAGCATTCTTACTGAGCATTTCATGTGTAAAGTAGTTGGAGCATCCACAATTTTACGGAGCATATCATAGTACACTTCCTCTGCGGATAAATCCTTAGCATATTCCTCCGCCTGTTCCCTCGTTTGCTCTACGATCTGAATGCCTTTACACTTCTCTGAAATTTCGTGTATCAGTTCCACAGCTCTGCTCGTAAACACTATTTCATTATTATCTACTACTGGCTCTTCCAGCAACTTTTCCATAAGTTCATCTATCATTGTCTTTCCTTTCTGCATTTACTGCTTTCTCATATCCCAAGCACCTCATAAATCGTTCTGGTTTTCCACAGGCTTCATAATGTTTGCAGTCAATGCACACATTTTCTTTCTCATGTTTTTTCCATCAAGAGACTTCCCCACCTTCCGCAGTTTCATTTGCACTTTCTGCCCTGTTATTCCATACCTTTGCAGCCATATCTTTGCACTCTTCAATACTGGTAATAGTATTATCTTCATGGTTCATATCAGGACAATATCCCTCGGTTCTCGCACCACATTTTCTACACTGACACCAAATAGTGAACCCGTATTTCTTATTGACAGCCTTCATTACTGCCCTCCCGCCACAAAACGGACACGTTTTAAGTTCTATACTCATAATCTTTACCTCACAATTCTAAATTTTTTCCTATTCTGCCTTGCATGATAATCATCTATCACATATTCATGGCATTCCTCTCTTTCCATATTTTCGGGACTTTCTCCATCAAAATTATTGCATATATCGCAAAAGAAACACGGGTGCCAATCGTATGGCACTTCTTCCGGATTGACAGTAAGGCTCTCTGCATTATTGATGCACGACCTGCATAAACAGTAGTAACATGGATCCACCATCGGAACTCTCTCTTGCTTATGTTCCGATGGCTTTTCCTCTGTTATATTCATAAATTTATCAAATGTTAGCTGACCGTTCATGGCTATTCATAGGTCGGCTCTGGCTTTGTATCGGAATAAACAAAATCCTCGTCTGCAGTCTCGTCTATGATAATTCGTGCATCCGCTCTCTGCAGTTTCGCAAGAAGCAAATCAAACTTATTCATGTGCCTAAGTGAATATATGTCAGGATTTGTGTCTGTTCTAATTTCCCATCCGGCTTTTCTATCCCCTGTCCAGTGCGAAAGACGTACTGTTCTGTTTAATTCATCCTGCTGTTCTTCATCATCCACTGTAAAGTCAATAGTTGCATACTTGAATGAGCTCCAGCTTCTCTCACCCTCTTCTTCGAATTCAAAATGTACATCCATCGCCTCGTATTCAGCATTATCCTCTCACAATCTCTCGGCCCTCTACCTCCATATCACCGGCAACAAACTTCTTATATTCCTTGAACAAATCAGATATCTTTATATCTGTTTCCTGCGGTTCTTCCATCATAAACTTAAAATTTTCCAGCAAATTTTTGTTGTCAATAAGGACAGACTTATTGACCATTTCCGTAAGAAGTGTGTCCAATTTTACAATGTATCCACTCATGTCGTAGCTTTCAATAAACGGAACTAAAACCTGCTCAACTCTTTCTTTGACCGCCTTTTCAAGCTTTCCATAATTAAATGAACTAGCTATTGCTTTTTTCTATTCCATCCGTCACCTTTTCTCTAATAATCTGATCAACAGTTCCATCCGATAGATTTCATCTGTGATTCTCTTAATATCTTCATCAAAATTTGCCATACTATTTTCCTCCTAAATATCTGTAATATTCGATTGCTGGTTTTATAGCTTTTTGTACACCTGTAAGCACATTTGCCAATCCTGTCTCTATATCCCGAACGTCAATACCATTCATCTGACAAGCTATAGCCAGCCTCATTTTATCTTCATCTGGAGCTTTGCACAGTGCTTCGTGAATCTGTTCTTTTGTCATAATATGCCTCCTAAATTTCATTTTAGGCTAAACCCTAAATACAAATCCCCTGCAGTAAGGTTCATCATCTTCATAAATCACAAATGTTTCATGTTCTATTGGAACATCATATGTCCATGATATTATCTTTCCGTTCTTATCTTTCTCTTCACACCATTTTGCAGTAAATCCGAATACATCCGAACGCTCACAGTTGTGTACTATTCCACCATTAGGGATAGCCTTAACATATATTTTGCCACCTTCCCAGCAATCCCCCTCATCTGTTATTGCTCCCTCTAATTCAACCAGGTCATCACTTGCACCTGTAACAATTACAATTCTGTTATCTTTGGCAAGCTGTAATTCTTCTTTGGTAAACATTCGATAGTCATATTGTCTTCCATCAATTAAATTCGCAAATTCTTTTAATTCCATTGTCCTTCCTCCATCACTCTTAGTTATGCGTATCTCTAAAATTCTCCATCGCCCACTTATTTCCAGTAGCCCGAATCTTCGCTTCGGCTCTCTCCTGCGGTGTAGAACCTCTGCCAACGCATGCGAGTATGGATTTTCTTATAGAACTTCCTTCCGTTAATCCAGCGGCATCTAAAGCTTCCTTTGTTCCGCACTCATCGCATATCATTGTCTTATTGTCTACTCTTGAAAGTGCTCTTAACCACTCTGTTTCTTTTCCGCATCTTGGACATTTCATATTTTCTATCCTTTCTGGTGTGATTGCCGCACCAATGGTCTTTGTGATATGCACCCATGCAGTAATTTTCATGGGTGCAGCTGTTACACATCTCCTTTGGTGTCATTCCTGCATAACCTCGGGATTCTGTGGTTCTCTAACCTTCCATCCAAACAAACCTTTTTAGCAACAACCTTCTCGCATTTTTCTGTAAGTGTAACTTCTCCATCCCATCATTTGTAAAATTGTTGGTGTGGGTTTTCCAATTTCTGCCCCACATTTTGAACATATATATGGAATGCCCTTATCATATATCTTCCCGCAGTCCTTACATCTGCTAACCGGCTTATAACCTCTCACTAAAATAATCCTCCTTCCAAGATTGCTCTTGCAATAATGCAAGCCACAAATCCAATACAATATGTTCTCTTGTTATATCTGCTTTCATCAGCAACCATTCCGCAAAGCATAACAAACGCAATTATTATAAGTATTATTTTGAACACCATTTGTTTCTTCCTTTCCGGGCGGAAGCACCTACCGCCCTTTTTTCATTTGTGTGATATATTCCTTATCCGAGGCCAATCAGATAGTGCATAAACATTTTGTTAATAGATACTTGGTGCTTACTTTATAGTCACAGGGAGAACGATTGTCTTAAAATCGCTATCCTCAGCTTCAATAATCATTGGCATTTTAGGACTATGTAAGGAAATACCTACATTGTCACAATCAAATGCTTTAAGTGTTTCAATTACCAATCTTGCATCAAATCCTATGGTCAATTCCTCTGAAATATCTTCCTGTAAATCAACTGTCTCATGGTAATCTGTTGTCTGGTCCTTGATGCTTAAACTAAGCTGACTCCCTGCTATTTCAAATTTAACGGGGCATTTTTCAGCAGTACACATTTTGGCTCGTACCATTGCGTTCAGAAGCTCTTTTACGAGATATTACTGTATGTAGCGGGAGTTCTTTAAACATATTCTGATATTTGTAATACTCTCCCTGTACAAGCCTTGTGCATATTTCAAAATTCTCCGTTGCAAATATAGCCATTGCATTACTATGTCTGATTCTTACCTCTCCGGTTAGTTCGAGTGTCTTCAACTTATCTATTGTATTCTTTGGAATAAGCAGCTCGAATTCTCCGTCATAATCAATCTTATCCCACGCAAGGACATGTCCATCAAGTCCTACGAAATTCAGCTGTCCACCCTTAGCCTGCAGACACATGGTTGACATAGTGGCATTTCCTCCCTGTTGAGGAATTGCATAAGAAACTCTTTTACGGATTCCAGTAGTTGTCCCGCTTTTAAGTGTAAACTCGCTACCCTCTCCATCAATATCCGCTACCGGAAATGGCTCTGGATCCATTGTCTGATACTTATTTTTGATTTTGTCTGCTCTTATCGTCATTGTATTGCCATTTGAAACAGAAATATCTACTTCGCCGTCTGGCAGGTTATTGATAAGGTCAAAGGCTCTCTCCGGAATAATAAAGCATTCTCCCTCTGTGCCCTCTAACTTCGCCTTAACAGTCATTTCTAAGTTGTTGGCGATTAAATACCCTTCCTTTACCAAAATCCCCTGTAAGATAGGCATTGTTGTCTTTTTGGGAACAACCCCTTGATCTGATTAAGCTTTGTTGCAAGCTCCGTTTTCTGTATTTTCATCTTTCAATTCCACTCCTTCCAAAATAAGAATCGTGCATTGTTTCTCCTGCAACCTATAAGGCTCCAGTTCCTGTTCTGTCATAAATTTGTGGCAAAACAATTCTTTCATTTTCTTCCAAGTCGCCCATGGCACTCTATAGAATTTGGTTAGCCCTAGCGATACCATCACATAGCAATGAGCACCGAACTTCTCGTATATGTCCAAACTCTCCCATTGCGTATCCGTCACAACATTTTGTCTGATTCTGTCACTGTCAGTATGCTTCGCTTCAAACATAATCCCCGTTCCATCACAGAGGATTCCTTTGTAATCAGGTTGTCCTTTCTTCTCGTAATATCCTTTGACAGTTCCATCCCTATCCTTGCCTGTGATATGAAATGGCTCTGGTGTCTTTTTCTATGTGAGCCCATCCGTTTTGCAGATAGAATTCACACGCATTTGAAATCCACCTCTCGAATGTCTCTCCGGATGCTTTGCTTCGCCTGCCAACAAGCTGTCTTCGAGGATCAGGCATCGGCTCTCACCTCCAGATGTTTTTCAAGAATAGCTTATATCAGCCAATTTAGTTGCTCCAATTCCTTTCACAGAGCTAATCTCCTCGATAATTCCTGTAATATCCACAGTTTTATGCTTGGGTGCCTGTGTTTTTCCACAATTAAAACCTTCGCTTCTCGCCTTTTCCACTCTGTCCTCAACGTAATGTACCAGCTGCTCATCTGTCATTTTTTCTTATCTTTACAGCCTTATTGTGAATAGCATTCTCGTCAGTTGTTCGTCTGCAGCTTCTCTTTGCCATATCGTTCTTCCTTTCTTCTTTTGACACTCTCTGGATTGCTATGCTGGCGGTATTGTCAGCATAGCCCTCTCTGTTTGCGTTCCATTTACTCATCTTCATCACCTGGACCTATCGTTACGCTCTCTGCCAATCCAATAAGCTCCGGTATATCTAATCCAAGGTCTTTACAAAACTCTTTGAAGCAATCCCTGCACATAAACCCGAATTGTTTGGGCTGTTCGCCTCTTTTTGACCTTGCCAGCAGGGTTATCATTTCGCTTTTTTCTCAAATGAGCCTTGCATGACGCACAGCCATCAAACAGCTTCGCTTTCAGCTTCGGACTAATCTCCGAATGTTGCAGCTGCTTCGGAAATTCTCTGCGCATATTTTCTTCTCCAACAATCGGAATCAGACTGTCTTTCATGAAAACTGGCACTGAATTATAATCAGCTTTTACAACGATATCTTTTATCCATTGCAGTTCTGGCACTATTTTATTTTTTGTTACGTCCTGTCTCTGCTCCGATGATTATCCAATCAACCTGTCGAAACATCACATTATGCTTAGAAACAATGTCCCCCATTAGTGGTTCAATGCTGACAAACGTATTGCATGCAGCAGGAAGATAATTAAATCTATCAGCATCCGCATCACAGGTAATGGTTGTTCCGTACCACATATTTTCCAGTCCCGCCGGCACTCCAACTTCCGTATATCTCTCCGGATTCTTTGTAAGAAACAGGTAATTGTGAATTGGGTTATCCAAACAGGTTTCCATTACATCTCTGATCCATTCGTCCGGAACCCATTTCCCAAATATGTCAGCCATTGCCCCAACAAAAATGTTATTTCCCATTTTGAGCTTTTCCGGATAATCCATGCGGTACTTGTGGTATGTAGGTTCAAATCCAAATGGATAAACCAATGTATTTCCTGTTTCATTTAGCATTGGTTCTTCCAAAACAAATACATTGTCTGAATTATCTGCCGCAGGCTCTATTGAATAATCTTTCTTCGCCATCAAATTCAGTCTTACATCTCCAGCAAATCTGGCGGTCATTCTTCTTGCATAGCAATATGAACAGTTGTGTCGGCATCCTGTAATCGGATTCCATGTATGATCACACCACTCAATTTTTGATTTATTCACAGCGTTCCTCCTTTCTGACATATCCAAGCTGAACTTCCTCTTCCCATGGAACATCTGAACAATTAACATGCTGTCCGCACTTACTGCAATAATCCGGCTGATAATCTGGACCGGCATTGAGGATATGGTTACATCTAGGACATATGCAGTACTGATGAAGTGTAATAACAAAGCCATACTTGTTGTATGTTCCATGCTTGATTTTTGGTTTTCTTGCAATAAACTTCGGTATTATCAAGCTAGTTACCTGTTTCAGCACTTGTATCATCTCCTTCCACCCAATACTCTACAAAGTACATTGTCTGTCCTTTTCCTCCCGGCCGCTCTTTTCCCAATCCTTACCGCATAACCAGCTTTCACTAATAAGCAACAGAGGGAATTTCTATCCTCGTCATTGAGCTTCTGGAGTAAATTCTTTATTCTGTGTCTCTGATTGTCTGCCATTTATCATCCCGCCTTTCTTTCGGCATTCTTCTTGTTGTCACCTTGTATAGCTTCATTCATTTTCTTTTCAAATACCTTTACAAAGGCTTGAACATCTGCCGGCATTCCACAGTTTTTAAAGCCTCTGCACTGAATGATTTTGTTGTCTCTCCATTCCATAGTGAAGTAGGATTTCTCTGGATGATCCGCTTTTCTGATGAAGAAAATATTCGTTTCTCCTCTTGCCACTCTATCGACATATCCTCCGACACAATGGTGCAAAGCCTCGCCCTCCTTACGGATTTCATCTCCACTCTGAGGTACCACCAGTATCAAGCCTTTTCCCTTTATCTGGAAAGCATCTACCCCATCATTCCTGCTAAATATCTCTTCCATCGCTTTTTTGGTCTCGGCCATTTTCTTGGCAGCAAGTTTCTCTCTACGTTTCTTTTCAGCTGCAGCTTTTTATCTTGCAATGCCTTATATTCTTCCGCAGTTCTGTCATGTACCTTTTTGAAATTGTTTGGCATGTATATACACTTGTTATCCAGATCGTATTTCAGTTCCCGGCACCATCCTATATACTCAAGCCAGTCATGTGCCATATTCTGTTTTCTCTCTATTCCTGGATCTGTCCTCTCTTTGTACCTGTTGTAGGAATAGCCCCACATACAGGCGTTCTTTTCTCCGATCGGGTATCTCTCACTCTCCTTGTCTATGTACCGGCAGAGCTTATGGAGCGATACCTTTCTATTCTTCTCCCTCAGAAGATCTGTGTTGCATTCAAAGGTTTCGTAAAATTCCTTTAACTGCTCCGGCTTCATCTGGATATCAAGCTGCTGTGCCACCTGCAATAGTCGGAGCTCATAATGATTACCGTCTATTGCCTGTAATGTCCTCGTATTGACCTTATTTAGCCCTAAGATCTCATAGATGGTTCCAGCCTTATAATTAACCTTCCCCGTCATGTTTCCGCTGTAGTTGTAGCCTCTTACCACATCCTTTGCCAGCTGGTTCAAGCCCATTTTGCAGAACCACTCTAGCTTCGGGAATTTCAGATAAACATCAAGGGCATCCTCATATCTGAAAGCTGTGGTCGGGATGTTCTGTGCTAGAATTTCCAGTGCGGAATACTTCATCGGTGTGTGCTCCCATGCCTGTGGAAGATTTCCCGGATAGAGTATAGATTCCATACAAGCAATATTTCCCTCATCTGAATCCATCTCGAAAGTCCTCTTTGATGATATACTCCCCACTCATAACTTTCTTTCATTGGAGTATTTCCAACAAACGTCCAGAAGCTCCGGCTATATTCAAATAATGATTCTTCTATTCGTTTCTTAAATATACTCGTCTCTATACAAGCGTCATTTTTAATATGTCTCTTTGCGTTGAAGTACCGAAGCAGAAATCCTTTCTCCTGCCTGTCCACATATATAAACCATCTTTCATCTACTATCTGATACGGCATCTTTCCTCTGGCTTTATACGTTACTTTGCTTCCGCAGAAAGGGCACTCACCCTTTTTCATTGTTGCGAAGTCTTACCTTTGATCTGTCTACAACCCCAATTTTCTTACAGTATGTACACTCGAATTCTGCCTTTCCTTTCGAGGTCTCCTTTGTATATTCCGTACCGACTGAAACTCATTCCGTATTCCCACACCCAGTCTCTGAACTCCTGCGGCGGTTCTACTATCGGTTCCATTTTCAAATCAATCGGTGCAAGCACTTTTTCTGTGTTTTTCCTCCAATCGTGAAGCTTTGACTTTATCCTGAAATCTTCCGATAGCATTCCACACAGATTCATCATCTTTTTTTGCTATAAGTTTTAAAGAATTTCTCAATCGTCTCCTTATCAGTTGCAGACCAGATAAATACCAATGGAATGTGTTGGCTTTTGCATCCATCCCACTTATATTCAAATACTCTAAAATTCTGCATATTATCAAATGCTGCTGTAAGCCACTTAACCTTTGACACCGAGAGATCCTGCGTGATATAATCATCACTCGACAGGAATGTCCTAAATGCTGCTTCTGTTTTTCCCTTTTTGAGCTTCGAGACCTCAAAGAAATTTAGAAGCAGTATTTTGCTATCTTCCACAAGTTCGGCCGTAACCATATGCTTTATCCCAGGCATTCTGTCAGCCATTTCTACCATTTCCGGAGTAGCTTCCATTCTTGGTATGGCAGATAATTTTCTCTTTTCCATTATGCATGCCTCCTTATAACCCCATCATGGAGAACAAATCCATCTGTCCCTCGAGCTCATTTGATTTTTTTCTTAGGTGCTTTTTTTCTCAGTCTTCTTCGGTTCAGTGACAGCAGGTTTCTTTTCCGTAGCTTTTTCCTCTTTCTTGTTTTTCTTTGCCTTTTCCTGTGCACGCTTTGCCGCCGCATCCAGCTTTTTAGACTCTTCTTTCTGTTTCTTCTCTCTTGCTCTTTTTCTTCCTCTGCCTTATCGTCCTTGTGATAATAGTCCTCAGCCCATTCATACACCACATCATCACGAACCGCACAGCTACCACCCTTCGCCTGCTTCCTTGCCTGCTCGTAAATGTACTTGTAGCACTTCTCCCAAGTCTTATGATCCTGACATACATCCGAAGCTAAACTCTCTGATTCCCTGCACCTTTCAATCAGATGTTTGATTATTGGATCTGCAAATGACTTATCCTTAGCTTTTTTTCAGCTCCTCCTGCAACTTTGTAACTGCCCCAACAACTCCGATATAAACAGAACTGTTATTATTTTCTTTCGCAGCTTCAACTTCCTCTGGTGTAGGTGCTGGAATTCCTTCTACAATTTCTTTAAGGCTTGCTGTTCCCATCGGAACCGCATCATCTGCATCTATATCATCATTAACCGCCTGCTCAAATGCCTGCTGTTCGATGTTTGAAATAACCTTTCCCATTTCCGACTGCGGCCCGGATGCCGAAAAATCCATAGCCTCATATTCTTCTTTTAATCTGTCGTTCTCTATATCAAACAATGTGTTACCGTCAGCGTCATAGAATGCGGTTACTTTCTCTCTCTTTAATATCTTGTAGGTAGTATTCCCTACCTCAACTTCGCTCTTGCCATCCTCCGAAGAATATCCGTTTTCCAGATACTCAAGAACAGCTTTGCTCCATTCGTGTTCGTAATCTTGATTATCTCCTAATGCGTAGTGCATTACATTTCTACCTGTTTCCATAGGCTTCCTCCTTTTTATCGAAATCGAAAAACATATAAAAGTGCTCTTTTTCCACTGTTTTTCGGTGGTTGCAGTTCCACCAAGACCGCCCATTGACTGGAACAATCTTCTCCATGTCCATATTTGATTTTGAAACATTGGCATATACCAGAGTTCCTGTCCCTCTTTTTTCATTAGGGAACAGTACATGCCCCGTCAAAGGATTTGTAATCGTATTTGCTATACACACATATCCTGCACACCCCAAAAGTGAAAGCTGTATGTAACACATCATCCCGGTTATTCTGTCTATGTCCTGTGCAACAAAAACCACATGATTTTGAAAATTATGTTTACACTTTTTCATGGTATTTGCGGCAGCTATCAATGTTGCTCCTGCTCCACAAGCCGGATCACAAATGGATAAGTAGCCTTGCTTTTCTATATGGCTGTCAACATCCTCACAGGTTATCTCAGACATCATCTTGCACACACAGTAGGGTGTAAAAAACTGCCCTTTCCAGTGATTTCCAAGATTTAGCTGCATATACATTTCTCCAAGGAAATCCTGTTCCGGATTTCTTTCCAGGGCTTCAACAATGATTGCAAGCATTTTTGCAGGAATCTCTACAGAACCAAGTCTCTCTATGCATTGTGCATATTTTTTTCTCTGATCTCCTAATGCTCTGGGCTTCTGTCTGCCACATTACTTATTGAGCACGCTATAGCTGTCATCAAATCCGCCCAAACCTGCCAAGAGCTTCGTGAATAGCAGAGTTTATGAAATTCATTTAAGAATTCTTTTTCAGTTCCCTGTATTGCTTCACTCTGCTTCACCACCTAAAATCTTCCTCCTTATTTCTTCAAATTTGCGAGCCCTTTCTTCTCGCTGTTCCTCTGTGAGCGGTTTCGGTTCTGGTTCTTTCTCCTGTTCTATCCTTACAGGCTCTTTCTTCTCAATCGCCGGTACATACTGCTTTTGCAACAGCACTTTGTTTTTAGCGACGAAATCCGGAAGTGCATTTGTATTTTGTGCTTCAGCGGCTTTTTTCTCATAAGCCTCACGGAAGTTTGCCCTTTCTGCAGTTGGATTTTCGCTCTGGCACAGCCTGCTCCACCCAAGATTTTTAACTACAGCCAATGTGAGCTCATCCATGGTTGCAAATGCCTCCTGCGGATGATACCACCCATAATCCGACATTGCCTTTTGGACAACTCCCCATGCTTCATCAAAACTCAAAACCGGGGTTTTGCATCTTTCCATGCATAGCTTTCTGATTTCAGCTATGTTGGGTGGATAAATATTGGTGCAAATATGCTCCATGACAGCATTTTCGGCAATCTCATACGGAATATCTTTAAGTGCCATGTACCAAAAATCCATTGACGCTTTATCTTCGAGTATCTTTGATGCCGGATATGCAGATTTTATTCCGATTGCCAATGTCGCAAATTGCTGTTTATTCATTCGCCCACTCCCTTGCTCCTTGTGCAAACTGCTCTACCTTTGAGCCGCCGGCTGTCTGATTGTAAGATTGCGTATAACCAGGTGTTCCACCTCTGTTCTGAACCTTTGAAATCAAGCGTTGATAAATCGTTTCATTCCTCCTGCTGTTTTCCGTTTTCTTGGATTAGCATCACACCAGCCTTTCATTGCCCTTAGTTCCTGCATAATGTCAACAGCGGGATATAATTCCGCGAGTTCAAGAACATAACTCTGTGTAATCGGGTATTCTTCACCAGTATTCATCATGATACCTATTACTGGCGGCTCCGCAGCTACTGTCTGCTCGGGCATATATTTGTATTGGTTTCCGATTCGGATTTGGATTCGGATTGGATTGGATTACGGACACATTTGTTGTCTGATGTTTTTATCTGCTGTCCTTTGCTGTCAAATGTCAGCAATTCACAATCCTCTGAAAATCCGGGATACTTACTCTTTTTTTGATTACGAATTCTCTGATGATCCGAGTTACCAATTGCAGGTACGGTCTTCCCTGTGCCTCATACACTCTGACCAAGCCCACCGCCGACAACCTACCAAGCGCCTTATCTATATCTTTTTCCGTAATATCTTTCAGAGGAAAGCAGCTTCCCTTGATTATCTTTTGCTCTTCCGTCGTATCTGCCGAAGTCGTCACAGGTTACAATCAATCTATAAAACAGAACTTCCTCGAACCAAGATAAAGAATCTATTTCTTCGCTCCTGCAGATGCTCTCCTTGATTATCCTGTTTGGCATTCGATCATCCTCCTTTCGGATGCTGGAGAGTGCCCCCTCCAGCTCCTGACTTAATAAATTACCTTGCTACCATTTTCCGTTTTGACTACATCCAAATTCTGAGGGAATCTGGCTTTCATTGTCGGATCATGAGTGATAGCCATTATTTTAATGTTGCTGTATCTGCTCTGTATTGTCTCCAATGCATCGCAATATGCCTGTATTCCGTCCCCATCCAAGAATGGAGGCTCATCAATAAAGAGCATTCCGAGCTGGATTCCTGCCGAAGATGATTTAATCTCTGCCAATGCAAGAATTACCGATAATGAAGACTTGACTTCTCTCCACCGGATTTTGAAAGGTATGGAAGCACCGACTTACCATATTCCTCGATGTAAATATCCAAAGATACCTTTTCCTTTCCATTTTTCTGAAGTCTCTCCAGTCTGAACTCCACTCCCATTTTTCCGCCAGTCATCTGTCCAAGAATGGTATTTGCTGTAGCTGTCAGCTGTGGAATAATAGAACGGATAATCTGATGTGGCACACCGCTCTGGCTAAATGCGACTTTCAATGTATCGTAATCAGCTGTCTCCTTGGCATATTCCACCTGCTTGTCCTGTAAAGCTGCAATATCCTGCTTCAACTTTGCAATCTGTTCCGATTTCTGCTGTAAAGCTCCAATTCGCATCTGTTTTTCCTTTACCATGCTGTTAATGGCATTCACTTCTGTATCCAGTCCGTTTACAATCGCCTGAGCCTCTTCCATTCCCGCAATAGCAAGTATCTCTTTATCAGCCTCTGCCTGTCTCTCTGAGATTTCATCATCGATACCGGTAATTTCTGCTGTCAACTCCAGAACCCTGTTCAATGCTGTTGCATTTCTTTCCTCTGCTACTGGGAGCATTTTTTCCTTTTCTACCCACGGATCAAGAGCAGTAATGGCACTAAGCACATGCACATGTTCTTCAAACGCTTTGGCATATATATCACGCTCTGTTTCTGCCTGTGTGCCCTTTAATTTGACCTCAGCAAGCCTGTTTTCTGCTTCTGATATATTTGACTTTAAATGTTCCAAAGCCGCCTTAATCAAAGCGAGATTGTTTTCCCTCTGGTTGATTTTTTCGAGCTGTGCCACATACGGAAGCAATGTTGCACATTCGTTTTGCAGGATTGTTAAAGCAGCCGCATCATATCCTATCGCATCCATTTCAGCCTGTTTGTCCGCTATTGCCTGTCTGCTCTTTTCAAGTTCGCAATCTCTACGAGCGGCAATGTCTACATACAATGCCTCATGTACTGCCAGCTGTTCCTTTGCTTCAATGGCATCCTGCAAGAATTTACAGTGTGCTTTCTCGATATCCACACATCCTGATTCGTTCAAAATTGCAACTTTCTTTTCAAGAACCTGTTTCTGCTCGTCCGCTTTCTGCTTCTCCCTGTCAAAGCTTGACCTTGTCTCGCTTTCATGGAAAACTGCCGCAGAGTATTCGGTTTTTGCTTTCTGGTATGCAACAGCTTTTTCCTGCATATCCTCTAACTCTGCTTTCTTTTTGGTGTATGTTTCGGCTTTCTGCCTGACCTCACCATCATTGACCGAATCCAGTATCATTGCATTCTTTTCATCCTGTTTCTTCTGTAAAGCAGCCTGCAACTCCAGAATGTTCTTCTGTTCACTTTCAGCCTGCTTTGCAAGATTTTCAGCCTCCTGTTTCTTTGTGGTATAGAGTGCTGACTGTCCTGCAAGTTCCAGTTCCCGCTTCAACAAATCATTTCTTTCAGCAATCTTTTTCCTCTATTTCAGGCTTCTGGGCGAGAGTTGCCGAACTACTGTCTGCTATCGCCTGCTGTGTGGCTCTGTTCTGCTCGGCGATAGTCTTTTTTGCCTGTAATGTTGTAACGGCTGCGAGAGCTTTCTTCCGCCTTTCTGCGGCTTCCTGCTGATTCGACAGGATAAGTTTCTTCTGGTCTCTCTCATTAACCTTTTCGCCTGCAGTCTGGCTTCCTGCTCTGTCAATTCCGTCTTGCATGCTTCCAGTTCTTCGTCCGGCTTGCCAAATTCTGCAATTGTAACATTATGAATTGTGATTTCCTGCTTCAAATCCCTGTTCTTAGCCCCATTCACTTTCGCCTTGTCAGAAGCGATTCTCTCCATTAGCTGATACACTCCAAGTCCAAGAAGTGTTCCAAGGACTTCAACTCTTTCCTCTGGTTTCGCCTGTAGAAATAATCCGTACTGATCCTGCATAATCAGAGCACATGACTTGAATGTAAAGCTGTCCATTCCGAGGATGTTCAATATTTCCTGCTGGGTATCGTTGTATCGTTCTTTGGAACAATCTTTCCATTCATTCTCAACAAGCTGGGAGATATTCAAAGTTCCTTTTCCGGAACGGGCTCTGGTTCGTGTAACACGATACTTTTTCTCTCCGATACGGAATGTAAACATAATCGAACCAGAACGGACACTTTCATCATTTCTAAGCCATGGTGCCTTTCCTGTATCATCCTTGATTACACCCTCTCTCGGTTCTTCATAAAGGCAGTCGATAATCGCATCCATAAACAAGCTGCTCTTTTCCTGCTCCATTCTGACCGTTGATTGTGCAGAAAGTGATATCCTCGAAATTAAATGTTTCCTCTTCGTAGTTACGATAATTCTTAACAGCAATTTCTACAGGTTCAAATGTTCCGCTATTTGCTGTCGCTGTCATGTTTGCCTCAGCTTCAGCAATAATCGGTCTTGCCTTTAATACAAGTTCCTGTATTCTTTCCTGCGGTACCTGCTTTTCCTCAAGATACTTAATAAGGTTCGCTTCTGGATCCGTGGCATTTTCAAGCTGTGTTCTGTTGGCGAATTCATCTATTTTGTCCGGAAGAATTTCCCACACCATAAATGCTCCGTCTTCCAGAAGCTCTCTTTCCAAAGTTGCCTTATTCAGAGCCTTGCTGTTTTCTGCGGTGCAGCTATAATGAACACGGACAATCTTTCCATCGATCTGTCCTCTCCACTTCTCAGTAGCAACAAAATCCATAGCCTGCATATTTATCTGTGTCACATCATCATCATTGAGTTCAATGGTTGCAAACTCTCTGATAGGTGTTTCATGGAAAATACTCTGCCACGTTCCCAGCTCGTGCCAGTTGTGAATCCAAAAGCCCCTCTGCTGTCCCTCATCATTAAAGTTCATGGCATTTATCGCACCGGAATAATACCAGTCTCTGTGCATTATCTTCTGTGGTCTGTGAATATGTCCTAAAGCAACCAGATTGTAATTGGCCGCCAATAAAGCCTCCTGCGGAATGATTGGCTCAAACTGTGTGAGCATCATTGTCTGTCCGCTCTCGGTATTGCATCCTGGTACCGTATAATGTGCCATCAGAATACTTTTCTTTTCTGGAGAGCATTGTGCTTTCAGCCCTGTTACAATATTTGATAATTCATTGGTAAACACCACATTTTCTTCATCACTTGACAATCCCGGATGATTAGCTCTGAACACTCCCCTGTCAAATCCCGGGAGCACCGCAATATCAACATCATCAAATGAAATTACCTGTGGGGTAATCACCACATGAACATTCGGAACATCTGCAAACATTTCAGATAGGACATTGAACTGTCCTGATCCGTCATGGTTTGGAGTGCCTCTCATAACAACGACCTGCTTTGATACTGCCGCAAGCTCTCTGATATAATGAATTGCAGTGATAATTTCCTCGCAGCACCTGTCGGACCACAGGCGGCCAACATGGAATATGTCACCAGATACAAGCGAGTAATCCGGTTTTTCCTCATTTGCCACTCTGATCAGTTCATCCAGACATCTTTTCGTGTCCTCTGTTCGGAGATTTACTCCGTCCTTGACTGGGCTTCGGAATGTTCCAAGATGCCAGTCAGCTGTATGTAATATCTTCATTTCAATACCTCCGTAGTGGCTTTCATCGCCATAATCATATTGTGTAATTCGAGTTCCAGAAGCTTAAATGTCTCCTCCTCCAATCCACAGAAGTCGATACCATCACCGCTCCATTCTTCGCCAACAAATAGTACATTTCCTACTATTGGCTGATTATGCACGTCTGATTTATAAAGGTAACTCCCTACGAGATTTGGTGTGTTTGGTTTTAATCGTCCCTCCTCATCAATCAGCATGCTCACGCACTGTCCCGGTATCTTTGTTGGTCGGTCTTTCATCTTCAAGTCTGTATATAATCGCTCTGGCATAACATGCTCATACAGCTCGCAGTCATTTCCAATCAGTCCTCTAAGGTAATCGTTCTGTTCTGAATGTGTTCCTGTCGGAAAATCATGCACAGTCAGCTCAAGGTCCGTTGAAATCTTAATCAGTTTCATTACTTACCAGCTCCTTTCTGACACTTCATGCACAGCGGTCTTCCAAATTTATTGAGCGAATACTCATATACCCTTTCGTTGATTTCTGCTCCACATCCATCACAGAAATATCCAGTTGTCTCGTTTCCATTTGTTGTCGGCTGTGGCTGTTCCTGTGCCGGCCGTTCCTGATCGAACCAGTTTCTTTCCTGTTCTTCCACAGCCCCATCACTATCCTCAGCCTGTTCGGAAGCAAATGCAGGATTGTCAATTTCATCCTCCGGATTAAAGTCTGACGAAAATGCTTCGCCAGAAAATGCAGTGGAGATTGCAGGTGGTGTGGATGAGGCACCAAACATATTCCCCATGGAATTCATCCCCTGCTGGAGCATTGCACTTCTCACTGTAGGATCCGTGTAATCTGGTGCAAATGTTACTGTAGGAACAACAAACGGCTTCTCCAATTCTGCCTTTGAGTATGTCCCTTAATACCAAGCAATGCTCTGATAACTCTGAGGATTGCTCCTGTCTGTGCTTTTTCAGAAGCAGTCTTTCTGAGAAGTGTCATATTCACCAAAATTGACCTCTCGATATACTTCTCTCTGTCGCTGTCAGCAATGACATAATATTTCTCGGGCTTGCCCCACTGATTTATCTTCTCTGGATCGTCTTTCCACTCCCCTTTAAACATTTCAGAGGCAGCCTTGGCAGCTCTCCAATCATGGATTCCCATAATTGACTTGTCCATAAATTCAAGGCGGTACTTAGATTCTTCATCGTCAAGACAAATACGCTTTGTCTCCATGTGTGTCTTGTAGCTTCCGTCCGGAAGTCTTACTGCTCCGTATGCCTTGCCAACATAAGTATTTGTATTTTCTCTTGTAACTGTTGTGTACTCGGGATGAAACTGGATTCCTGCCGCAGTTGCCAGCTTCATAAGAAGCGGCTTTGCAGGTGAGAAAACATCCTCGTATATGGCTTTTCCTTTTCCATCCTCCAGTCTTTACCTTTCCTACAGAAAAGATATCTCCTGAGTTCGGTGCTGTGTCCGCCACCACTTCCATAACGGAGCACTTATAAAATGGGTTGATCTGCACTGATGTAGCTGCCGGTAACAGCAGGTTGCAGTTTGGATATTTGGACTGAATTTCAGCCAAAGCATTTGAATTGTTCATAGATAAAACCTCCATATTGTGTAATATTTGCTTGATTTATAAAGCAGGAACTGCTACAATATGGTTATTCGTAGGGGCACTCTGATTTATGATCGGGTGCTCTTTTTTCCATATCCTGCAATGTTCTGCATAAATCCATAGTGAATTTTGAAAAAGCAAGGCTTCTCACATATTCCTCTGTGAGCTTCACAAGATACCAATGCTGTAACACAACCTGTCTGTGCTCACGCTGGTATATGTACTCCTGCTTATGTCTGGCATATTTCAATGCCTCCTCGAACTGTTCATCTGTAATTTCGCATCCGAGCAGTTCCTCTACTTCTTTTTTTTTCTACAATTTCTTTCATTTTCCAATTCCTCCAATGAATCAAATAAATAGTTAATTGCTTTCCATGCTCCCCAGTAAACCACAGGGATTAATAAATACTCACCTCCGACAGCCTTGTATCCTCTCTCGATATAGGCAAGATGAAAAGCCCATTTCCCGATAGCGTATGTGACAAGCAGTGTCCAGATAACCGCTATCAAATCTCTTTTCAGTGTCTTACTCATTTATCCTCACTCCTTGTAAAAATAATGTTTTCCATGCTTAAACAGGAAAGTAAGATTTTCACTATGCCATGTAGAATCGCTCTTGCTCTCAAAGTAAGTTGCTCCATGGCTTTCATCCCATCCACCAGTCTGAATAAGCTGCAATGCTCTGTAACAGTCCTCGTCCGGCTCTACCTCGTCATATCTTCCGTTGCCAATCGGACTAAACTGCCCTTTCTGGAAGATAACCTCCTCGATAGTGTCTGGAAATTCATCATCCCAAACCCTATTCAGCACAACCAGCATCACGAGGGCTTTTCCCTCGGTGTCCTCCGATTCAGCTTCAGCCATTGCAATCTTGGCAAGCCTATACGCATCATCCGAATCCCAATCCATACTGCCGATTTTGGACTGCTCTTTTTTACCATTTCCTGCTCTTGTCCGGTTGTTGTGATTGGTTCCGTTGTTGGCATTGCATCCGCTTCCTCAGAAACCACAGCTCTAACAATCATTTCTGTTTCATCCACTTCGTCTGCCGGAGTTCCCGTAAAGCTGAAAGCGAATGCAACCATTGATGTCAACGAAATCACGAATACCAGTCCTAAACCCAAAAGACATTTGTTTCTCATGCTCCTATTGCACCTCCTTGGGGATGGTCAAACACAAATGACATCTGACCATTGCTATCATCCGCTCTTAAAAACTGACTGTAAAAAAATCTGCTTGTTTCCTGATGCTCTATCTTTAAGCTCTCACAATCGCATTTCTCTCCCGGATCCAGATTGCAACCGCACTTTGGACAAACATTGTAATATGCCATTTTGCACCTCCTATTCTTCAATCATGCATCTCTCAAAAAAATACTTTCTTGGGACTTTTCCTATCGGGTATGCCGGTGTAAGCTTGCCTGCTTTAACCAATTCGTCCCGAAGCTGCCTTATCAGCTCATAAGCCTTGTTTTCCTTGCAATCAAGGTATTCCATCACTTCTTTTGCCCCGATATAATACTTTCCCGGTGTAGCAATGACACCCGGTGCTGTTGCTAATGCGTTCATTTGCTCACCTCCTGCGATAAATCTTGTTTGACAATCTGGTACATAGTTACGCCAAAGAAATCTGCTAGTTTCACCAAATTTTCAATGGAAGGTTCGTATTTCCCGTTTTCAATCAGAGAGATACTGCTTTTATTTATTAGTCCAATGATTTCTACCAGTTCCTGTTGTGTCATTCCGTACTTTTTACGGAGATATGCAAGATTAAGTGCATATACAGGTATCGGTGGTCTCATATCTGTCAGAACCAAATCATCAAGTGATACCCTGTAAAGTTTTGCCAAACTAACAATTGTGCCGATTGGTGGTTTACGGCTACCACATTCCCACGAAGATATTGTCTTTTGTTCAATTCCAAAGAGAACTGCCAGCTCCCCTGTGTCTTTCCGTTCTGTTCCCGAAGAAACTTTTAAGTTTTCTGCTAAATACAACTTGCCACCTCCTCGTGCTTGGAGCTGCTTGTTGCTCCGAGCAAATATTGTATTAGTTTCCCGATTCGGATTTGGATTCGGATTGGATTGGATTACGGACACATTTGTTGTCACTTGCTGTCAAATGTCCGCAGACTGTAAATAAAAAATTATTAAGCTCTACTCTGCCAATAGCACCGCCAGACTTTCCTCGTTTTCACTCGGTCCAATGATGCTGCCGACCATTCGAGCCCATTCTTACATATTCTTCTTAATCCAAAGCCTCATGCTCTGTGCAATTTCCTCTACCTCTTCCAAGTTTTTTACTACCTCATCAAGCTCCGGCTTTTCACTTTCATCAATCACGCCATCTGCAGTGATATCAAGAAGAGTTTCCCTCGTCTTTCCAATTTTCCGAAAAACAGAAAGTGTTCTGACTGTAAGCCTGTCCAGATTTGCCAGCTCGACTTTAGGCATTTCGCATCCCAACGGACACATTGTCCTGCAAAAGTAATTTTCAATTCCGGAGCATTATATAAATCTGCCATAAGTCTGATTTCCTCTGGATAAGGAATAGCAATGCCACTTTCTATTCTGTAAAGCCGTCCTCTGTCAATTGACATATAGTCAGCAGCTCCCTCTCTACTACTCAACTGTTCATTGTGTGTTGCCGCCTCGCAACGGGCTTTGTAAAAGATGTTGGAGCTTGTCTTAGCTGTTACGTTTGCCATTTTGATTTTCACCTCCACGATTTATAATGAAATTAAAGTCAATTATTTATGGACTTTAATGGCAGAAAAAAATTCAGTCGTCTTATTGCAAGCGTTGGAGATACTTACAGCCATCTCAAAACTTAATTTAATATTTCCACGCTCCAGTTCGGATACCCACTGTTTAGATTTCCCAATTCTCTTTCCGAGCTCGGTCTGTGTTAATTTGGCATCCCTACGAGCATCTTTTACTCTTTCTGCAATATTGATTGTGCTGGTATCCAATTTTGTATCCTCCTTTCAGTCCATTTTCTATGGACATTTACATAATAGTCCATTGATATTGGATTGTCAATAGATTTTGTCAATATTTTTTGGACTTATCTGTTTTGCCATTGAAAGTCCAATGATTTTGGACTAAAATATAAGCACGCAAGGAGGTTGGCTATATGGCTGTAAACGGCAACATAATTAAGCAGCTCAGAAAAGAAGCTGGACTTACTCAGGGCGAATTAGGAAAGAAACTTGGTGTTGTAAAACAAACCATCAGTAGTTGGGGAAAATAATGTTTCTGAACCAAATAGTGAGACATTATCTGAACTTTCCAAATTGTTCGGAGTGTCAGTCGCACAATTGTATGACCACGGAGTTCCAAATATCGATTACGCAAACTTCAAAATGGATACTCCAGAGTTTGTTCTTGATTTCAAAATGAGAATTCGAGATTTAATGGAAGAGCAAAAAATGTCGGAGGATGAATTTGCTCAAAGGGTAGGATTTCATAAAGAAGAAAAGGACGCATATTTGTATGGCAACAAAATGCCATCTATTGAAGACTTAATAAAAATCGCTGGTGCTTTGAATGTTTCGACGGACTATCTTTTGAACATTTCAAGCAGAAAGAGAATAAGTTCACAGGAAGAATCGCTCCTTCAAAAATTCAACCGCTGTGACGAAGATAGCCAGCAATATTTATTAGCAAAGGCGGGTGTTTTGTGCGTAGAAGGTATCTCAGCAGTTGCAGCTGGTGAGTATGGCAAATACGCAGACGAAGAAAAAAAATCATTTCCTTCGAGTGGTACCGAAGGAAAAGGGGCTTAAAAAAAATAACAGAACGATTGGAGGAATATTATGGTATGGACTGCAGCTTGGACCGACTTTGTTATCTGCCTCCTGTTTGGATGGCTCGGGGTTCATAAATTTAGAGAAAAGAAGATTGGTATGGGTATTCTTTACCTATGCACATTTGGATTGTTTTGTATCGGATGGTTTGTTGACTGCATCCGGTACCTGCTGGCCGCAATACACGGAGAACGCATCCAGGGTAACAGACCAATGCAGATTTCCGCAGGTGCACCGCTACCAGTTGTGCCATCAAATGTAATGCTTGCAAATGGAGAGGTGTGTCATTACTGTGGACCTGCTACTTTTGTTAAAACAAAGAATGTGGTCGTTGGATATTCCGGAGGAAGCCGTGGTACAAGTGTCCGTATTGCAAAAGGTATGTCGGTACATCTTGGGGCAAGAAAAGCAGCTCCAATCCGTGGTGACGTGCAGGAGCGTACACAGGGAGTTCTTTCTATTACGAATAAGCGAGTTGTATTTTCAGCAAACAAAGGAGCTTTCGATAAGAAGATTTCGGCATTGTCAGCTGTAACTCCTTATCAGAATGGCATTGCTTTCCAGTTCGGCGATCAACAGTATCCTTTGGAAACCCGCCAGCCGGAATATATTTATCAGATATTGGCTCGTGTGGTTAATTCATCCGAGGACATCTAATGCCAGCATACAAATACACTCTCAAAAGTGGTAAAACACTATGGTATGCCAATTTCTATTACACCGACTGGACTGGAGAAAAGAAGCATATCTGTAAACGAGGGTTTAAAAAACACAGAGGGAAGCAAAAAGATTATGAGAGGTCCTTTTCTGGATCAGCAAAGCAGTTCAAGCGACATACTCTTTTCTTCCCTCGTTGCAAATTATCTTGAAGATATGGAGCACCGCTTGAAACCTACGACAATGGAGAATAAGCGGTTTATTATCGACACGAAGCTGCTCCCCTACTTTGGAAAACAGAAGATTTGTGACATTGATACAATAAAAGGTCAGAAAATGGGTCCGGAC
>VOFC01000912.1_pt1 | contig 62000 bp, 68 predicted proteins | sample 5384161 | NCBI WGS metagenome assembly VOFC01 (sample SAMN12384722, study PRJNA508395) | human gut metagenome | isolation source: healthy gut B | host: Homo sapiens
TTAGGTGAGTTGGAGGCCAAAGCAAAGGCCGGAGAACAAATTTCTCTGACGGACCTTGCCGCCGCAGTCAAGGCCGAGGAAAAGGCACCAAAAGCCAAGAAGTCCCACACGGCCAAGCCGAAAAAGCCATCCATCCGGGCACAGCTGGATGCCGCAAAAAAGGAGCAGAGCAAGCAAACGCCGCCACGGGAAAAGACAAAGGAATTGGAGGTGTAAACCGTGCAGAAGTTTGAAAATATGGACGTGATCGCTGCGCTGGAAGCCATTATGCACCAGAACACCGCATACTATCAGAGCGATTTTGCCTATGACATCAAGATGCTGCGGGAGGCCGCCCGCAGCGACCAGCCGGAAGATAAGCTGCTGTTGTGGCTGTCCCGGCCTTCTGGAACATTCTGCTTCCGGGAACGGGATGTGCTGCTCAAAGACACCCAAGCCTACAACACATGGAAATTCTGCGGCGAGCAGACCCACGACAGGATTCTTGCCTATGCGGTGGAGCTGACCGGCGCAGCCAACGGAACCGTGCAAGGCGATCTGTATGAATTGGACTATCAGCAGCATTTCCAGCACATCCGGGAAGCCGCCCTGCCCGTGGGTGCCAACCGTCTGATCTACGAAAGCGGGATGCGGGAGATTGGCCCGAAAGAGCATTTCGACAGCCGATCGGACAAATATTTTGGAGAGTTCGTGCGGTATGAAATGCAGCCCCGTGACCCGGAACTTCTGCAAGCGGCCATCCGGCAGGAGCAGCGCAGTCGGGAATCTGCACAGCCCGGTGATTTCAAAGAACACCTTGCGGCATTGCACACTGGGCTGATCGAGGCCGAGGCCCAGCGCATTGTAACCGATATGAAGCGGCTGGCTGCTCCCAACAGCCCAGACAAGAATCATTTTATGGTGGAGGTATCGTCCTATTTCACCAAGCTGGCATCCAGCCGGGACACGGACCAGCTGCTTGCTATGCTGCCGTACAAGTCCCTGCACCTGTCCAGCGTGAAAGACCGTTTCGGCATCTACGCGCTGATTGATAAAAACGAGAACCGGGACAAGGGCATTTGCAAGCCCCGCACTTCCGTCCGCAAACAGCTTTCCGAAACAAAACAGGCCGCCAGCCCGAAAAAAGGCAGCGGCCCGCAGCAAGCAACATGAAATGGAGGTCTGACACATGAATTTCAGCGTAGAAGAAGAAAATTTGATTTGTATGTACCACACCTCTGACCGCCGCCGGACGATGGCGCGGATGCTGGCCGCCCTGCCGGCTATGAACACGGAAATGCGGCGGATGGCAAACGGTACCATTGCAAAGTTGGAGCGTATGACTGACGCTGACTTTGACGGACAGAGGTTTGATTTTGTGGGTGAGTGATACCGCCAGCTTGACAATCGCACATTATTTTCAATCAAAGTAATGTGTCATTGTCAACGCAGAAATAGTTCCGGCAGTTCGGCGGCATCTGCTACAATTTCGGTCACAAGCTGCTGGAAGTCAAACGCATTCTTTTCTGTGATAACAGGCTTGCCGGTTTCCGCTTCAAGAGCCTGCCGCGCAATGCCGGCCACCTTGCCGCCGCGTTTGGCAACCTGCTTGTTTTCTTCAAAGGTCTGTGGCTTTGCAGTTTTGGAAATATCCGTGGTGGAGGCTTCCGCCAGCATGGTCAGCACAAGTTCCAAATCAGTCATATTGTCCCGGAGATTTTCTTTCGTCAGACCTTTCAGCCGCTTGTACTGCCCTGTGGTCATGCCAGACCATGCGCGGGAGATTTCATCGGTCAGGATAGCATACTCCTTGCCCTTTTGTACTCCACGCTTCTTCCATTCATCCGTCAGTTCGTTTCGGATGCGGATTGCCAAAAGTCGCTGGTGAATCCATTCTTCGGAGTAGCCTTTCTTCAAATAGGTATCAAGCGCACGGTCAATAGCTTGCTCCGGGTCGATGGTTTCTTCGATGCGTTCCTTGCCCACCATTGCCAGCCATGCCTTGAACGGTTCAGCTTTCGGGGACGGGATGGACTGGATGATACGCAAAAGCTGTTCGGTGTTGGCGACATCTGTCTTGTACCGTTTTCCATCAGAGGACAACATTTTCAGTTGTACGATTTTTTCGTACAACTCATTTGCCCCCTCAGCTTTCAGCTTACGCTTAAGGTCACTCCAATAACGCCGTGGATTGGCTGTTCCAGTTAAAACAGAAATAACATCAATAATCGAAAAATACCATTCTTCCTTTTCTGCATCCCATGCAGTACGGATTTTCTGATCTTCAAAAAGCTGGATAGAGCCGTTATCGTTCACTTCTGCCATAGAGGGTTCCTCGCTTTCGTTGTCTAGTTCTATTTTACATGATTTCGGGTGGAAACGCCACCCGGTCTAAGCGTTTGGGATTCAAAAATCCGAACAATATTTTGTGCAGATTTACCGTTCCTGCATCTGCTCCTTTCCCGGTGCTGTCCGCAGAATGCCGTCCACATTCTGCTTGATGATGTCATATTCCTGCATCTGGCGTTTGGCTTCGGCGTACTGCCGCTGCAGCTGGTCTTTCTGCTCGGCCAGTTGCTTATACTCGTTTTTCAGGGCGTAGAGGTCGGGCAGCTTTTGAAAGCCCTGCTCTTTTAGAGCTTTCGCCGCTGCTTCATAGAGAATCAAGGTTCCTTCATGCTTGCGCCGGAACTGCTTTTTGTCAGCGGCCCGCTGATACTCCTGCACCAACAGGCGCAGCTCTTTACAAGTGGTGACATCCTTTATCAACACGGCCATTTCTGCAAGCCGACGCTCTGCTGCTTTCAGTGCGGCGGCAGCTTCGGTGCTGGCGGCGGTGATCTCGGCCACCCGGCTTTCCAAATCCGGGTAACTATCAATTTCATGCTCCGTCAGAAAGTTCAGCGTCCGGGCCGCCTGTTTCAGATTGTGGAGTTTTGCCCACTTCTCATACCCTGCGGACTGCTGGGCCTTGATGCTGTTCTCCAAATCAATCCGCAGCGAAATTTTGCGGTTTTCTTTGGGCTTCCGCTCCGCAAACCGCCCTTTGATGCGCTCGGTGATAGCTTCTTCGGTGTAGGCTTCGCCCAGCGTTTTGCAGCGGGTGAACCGTTCCTGTCCGGGCGCACGGAACGACACATACTTGCCCCTCTTGACTTCATAGCTTTGCTCCTGCAGGAGCCGCAGAAAATCGTCAAAATCCTTGGCCTGCGGGATGGCTGCATCTATGGCAGCTTTCAGCTTCGCCTTCCAGCTTGTACCCTTGCGGTGTGCATCCCACTCGGCATAGCTCTTGCCTCTGTCTTGGCCGGGCATCACCACGGACAGACCATGTTCCTTGCACAGCCGGTCGCTGGTGCGCCGGATGTAGGCATAACTTGTCGGTTGGAAACATACTTTCGTTGGTTCACCATGTCCACGGCACAAAAGATGACGTGGTTATGGACGTGCCCCTTGTCAATGTGCGTGGTCAGCACATACGGGTATTTTGCCTTGCAGGACTTCATCTGCAAGCTGCCGGCCAATCTCGTGGGCCTGCTCCGGCGTGGTTTCGCCCGGCGCAAAAGACTGTATCAGGTGGTGGGCCAGATTGTTGCCTTTCTGCATGGCTTGTGATAGCAGCAGTTCAAATTCGATGTCGGCGGTTTCATAGGAGCAGGCAAAGGAGGACACCAGCATTTTTTCATCCGTCTTGGCTGGATTCTCGATGTAGTCCAGTGCCTTTTTCAGCGTTGACTTGATAGGATGTATCTTTGTAACTGCCATATCTGCGCCAGCGCTCCTTTGATGTCCGCAACGTCTTGTGTGTACAGCGGCCCCATGCTGTTCAGCCGCCGCGCAATCTGATTGACGTTGACACCAATCTTTTGCAGTTCGGCGGTCTGCACCCGGATGTCGGTGGTGTGATTGATGGTTTGAAGTACACGCTGGAAAACAGCGGGTATTTTGTGGATAATGCCCGAACGGCAAGTGAGGCTTTGGCACGATTCAAGCAAGACACTTACGATTTATTATTGCTGGATGTTACACTTCCAGATGGAACCGGGTTTGATGTCTGCAAGGAAGTGCGTGCCATTTCAACCATTCCTATTATATTTCTGACGGCATCCGATCAGGAAATCAGCATTGTAAGAGGGCTTGATATAGGCGCGGATGACTATATCACAAAGCCGTTTAAGTTAAACGAATTGCTTTCTCGAATCAAAGCCATCCTCCGCCGTTCTCTGCAATTCTCCAAGGCAGCCGCTGTTTTGGAAGCAAACGGAATACGCATTGACACAGCAGAACGGCGCGTCTGGAAAAATGGAAAATCGCTTGACCTGCCATTGGTCGAGTATAAATTACTGTGCCTGTTCCTGCAAAATCCAAACCACCTTTTGTCCCGTGAACTTATTCTTGATAGAATGTGGGACGGGAATGGAAACTTTGTGGATGATAACACCTTGTCCGTCTATATCCGCAGGCTGCGGAACAAAATTGAGGACACCCCAATCAGCCCAAGTTCCTATTGACGGAACGCGGAATTGGTTATAAGTGGGTCGTTGTGTGAGGAAAATATGGGAAAGTTCGGAAAAGAAACAAAGATTCTGCTGCTGGCCATTACCACAATCTGTGTAATTTCATTTTTATTGGCGACCGGAATTTCTTTTTTCTTAGCAAAAGGCTTTCAGCAGGAATTGTTGCTCCATGACTATGGCGTTTCCGGCTATCAGCTGAATCATTCGGAAAAATTGCTGATTTCGGCATTCACAGCACAGCCCAACGAAAGTGATATTGCGCGTGGAAAAAATGCTTTAGCTTCCATTGGGTACAGCAGCGCAACTTCGATGCAGCTTTTGCCCATGGTTCAGAACTATCGCAATCAAACCATGTGGTGTCTGTTTTTGCTGTTGCTGTTCTCGTTTGGTACAATTTATTTTGCGCTATTTCTTTATCTGAACCGCCAGCATAAAGCAATCCGTGAAGCCGAGGGCAAAATCCGAGAATTTTTGGACGGAAATACAATGTCCCGAATTGAGTGCGCACAGGCTGGTGATTGGTACAGTTTGTTCCACAGCGTAAATGAAATGGCGGCTATTCTCTCGGCTCATGCAGAAAGTCAAAAACAGACGAAAGAGTTCTTACAATCCATCATTTCGGATGTGTCCCATCAAATCAAAACACCGCTGGCCGCATTAAAAATGTACCACGAAATCATTATCAGCCATAAAGAAGATTCTGAAACTGTGCAGAGTTTTTCCGAAAAATCGCAACGGGAAATCAAGCGGATGGAAGATGTTATCTATACTCTGCTGAAACTGGCACGGCTGGATGCCGGCATTATCCAGATGGAGAAAAACGAGGAAAACCTTTCCGTTCTTATGCAGGATGTGATGGAACGCTTTGAAACATGGGCCGAACAAGACCATAAAGAAATCGTTCTATCCGGCGGAAGCGATGTCACACTTGCTTGTGATGCGCTATGGATGTCGGAAGCCTTCGGAAATATCATTAAAAATGCGCTGGAACATACACGGCCGGGTGGTCACATTTCCGTGCAGTGGGCACGATCGCCGCTCATGACGCAAATTGTTATCTCGGATGATGGAATCGGCATTCATCAAGAGGACCTCTATAATATTTTCAAACGGTTTTACCGTAGCCGCTTTTCATCGGATGTCCATGGGTAGGATTGGGGCTGCCGTTGGCAAAGTCCATTGTTGAGGCGCACGGAGGAACCATTTCTGTAAACAGCACGCTCGGCGCAGGAACCACTTTCACACTCAATTTTTTCAATCTTACAAAGGAGTAAGGCAGCGGTCATACGGAAGTAAGCCAAAGGAAGCTATGCTAGGCTGCATAAGGAGGCATGAAATATGAACATTCTTGAAGTACAAAACTTATGCAAAACCTATGGCAAAGGGGAAGCTGCCGTTCAAGCTCTGCGCGATGTGACATTTTCTGTTCACAAAGGAGAATTTGTTGCGATTGTCGGTGAGTCCGGCTCCGGCAAAAGTACGCTGCTGAATGTTGTGGGGGCTTTGGATAACCCCACGGCGGGAAAAAGTTTTGATTGATGGAAAAGATATTTTTTCTATGCCTGAAAAGAAACTGACTATATTTCGTCGGCAGCATATTGGCTTTATCTTTCAGTCCTTCAACCTTATTCCTGAACTGAATGTAGAGCAGAACATCACTTTCCCGCTTCTGTTGGACTATAAGAAGCCAGATCAGAAATTTGTAAACGAACTGCTGCAAGTGCTGGGGCTGACCGAGCGCAGAAATCACTTGCCCAGCCAGCTTTCAGGTGGTCAGCAGCAACGAGTCGCGATTGGCCGGGCACTGGTTACCCACCCGGCTCTGATTATGGCCGATGAACCGACAGGAAACCTTGACAGCAAAAACAGTCAGGAGGTGATTGCTCTCCTGCAATCCATGTCGCAGAAATACCAGCAGACGATTTTAATGATTACCCATAATGAAAATCAAGCTGGGGCGGCTGATCGTGTTTTCCGTATGTCAGATGGGGTTCTGAAAGATTTGGGGGTGGCGTTACGGTGAAAAGCTATCTTGATCTGGTTCCTCAATATGAAAAAGTACATCGGAAGCAAAGCAAGATGTCCCGCATCTGTATCATTCTTGCCGTCTTTTTGGTGGCTGTTATGTTTGGGCTTGCAGATATGTACTTGCAGGGCATTACCCAAAAAGTGATGCAAGAAAATGGAGACTGGCATTATCAGATTACTTCCATTGATACCAAAACCTCTGATCTTATTGCGGCTCGGCCCGAAGTAGAAGTTTCTGGCTGGCATAGTACAATTTCCGCCGACGCAGGATATTCTATCAGCGGACAACCTATCGCAATTAGCGGGTTGGACGAAGATGTTTTTTTGGTGAAATTTATTTGGCCTCATTAGCAGAGGGAAATATCCCAATGCAGCCAATGAAATTGCGGTGTCTTCTGTATTGAAAGAAAGCAATGATCTTGACTTAGGAAGCGTAATTGATTTGACCTGTCCTGACGGAAGCACTGTGAGTTTTTTCTATTGTTGGTTTTTTTGATAATCCTGAAAAAGCAAGACTGATCGTCGGAAGCGAACAAAGTGTAATATTAGCACAAGAGGGATTTACTACTTTTATATCTGCTTCTAATAGCCCTGCTTCTGAAAAATATATTATTCAGCTTTCACAGCATTGCGATATGTCAAGTACAATCGAAAAGATAAAATCGCAATATTCCTTATCCGACGGGCAAATTGAAGCAAATATGAACCTGCTGAATATTGAGGGGCAGTTAGCAGGAAAAACAGGTGTAAACCAGATTTATTCAATCGCGCTTATCCTTTCAATCATTGTTATGCTGACGTGTATTTTAATGATTTCAAGTACCTTGAACAGTAATGTCACACAACGTACAGAGTTTTTGGTATGCTTCGGTGTTTGGGGGCTACTAAAAAACAAATTATGAATTTTGTTCGGCTTGAGGGATTATACTGGTGCAAGACAGCCATTCCAGCAGGTGTAGCATTATCTATTGTTGTGGTTTGGGTAACATCTGCTGCTATGCGTAAAATCAGCCCGCAATGGTTTGCGTATATGCCAACATGGGGAATTAGTTGGATCAGTATTGCAGTAAGCGTATTGTTAGGACTTCTGACAGTGCTATTAGCGGCCCGTACTCCTGCAAAAAAGGCAGCAAAATCTTCCCCGTTAGAGGCTGTTTCAGGCAATGCACAACAAACAACTATGTTTCGTAAGGCTGCAAATACGAGCTTTTTTTAAGATTGAAACCGCTATGGGCGTCCATCATGCCAAATCAAATAAGAAGAACTATGTCCTAATGACAGGTGCATTTGCAATTTGCATTGTATTATTTCTTACATTCAGCACGCTTGTAAATTTTATGCAAAATGCTTTTATGCCATCTGAATGGACACCAGAACTATCAATCGTTAGCGAAACAAATACTTGTTCCATTGACAGCGTTTTGTTAGAAAATATCAAGCAGAATGAAAATGTTAAGCGGGCGTATGGGCGTATGTTTGCCTATGATGTACCTGTAAACATTGACGGAAGTAACCACAAAGCAAATGTTATTTCGTATGAGGCAAATCAATTTAAGTGGTCTGCCGATTATTTGACAGCAGGTTCAATAAGTGTTGTAGAACAAGAAGAAAATCAGGTTTTGGTTGTGAATACTGAAAATACGGATGTTCGAGTTGGAGATGTGATAACTTTATCCATCAACGGCAAGGAACAAGCGGTGACGGTAGCCGGTATTCTGTCTGACAGTCCGTTGGCACGCGAGGAGGGAACGGAAACCATTTTCTGCTCTGAAAAGACCTTTGTTGCATTAACAGGGCAAACAGGATATACAATTATTGACGTCCAGTTTCAAAATGGAGCTTCTATTGAAGATGTGAAAGATATTGAAAATATTTTTACCGATGGTGGGGTGGTATTTACAGAGCAGCTTTCACAAGTTCAACAACAAAGAAACCTGTATTCTGCTTTCGCTGTACTTGTATATGGTTTTCTCTCGATCATTGTTGCGATAACCATTTTTCACATTATGAATACAATTAACATGGGCGTTATCGCAAAAACGAAACAATATGGGACAATGCGGGCAATCGGCATGAGTAATCAGCAACTCATAAAAATGATTGTTGCAGAAGCAATGACATACGCAGTAAGCGGTATAATTTTGGGCTGTATCATTGGACTTCCTATGCACTGGGTTGTTTTTGCAAGTCTCATAACGAATTTCTGGGGTACAGCATGGAGTATTCCTATCTTTCCGCTTGCATTGATAATTGGTATTGTGTTATTTACTTCTTTTCTTGCGGTACGAAGCCCCGCAAAACGTTTACATGATATGGCAATCGTAGACACCATTAAATCCCAACAATAATCATCATTGGTCTGCCACATTTGTAGCAGGCCAGCTTCTTTACCCTTACAAATGAGTAAGATGGATTTCACTTCAAAGTAAGATTGAACCTGTAAAATACACATATAGAACAACCTGCCGCACGACGGCAAAAGAAAAAAAGTCGTCGTGTAGCAGGCATATCCGTGCGTCCATTTTTGACCGGCGGCTTTTGAGAAAATCAAGGCCGCCGGTTCTTTTTGCTTATCAAAGCGTTTCATCGTCCGTATGGCGGCCATAGGAGGATGCCGCCATGCGCCTGATATTCTATCGAACGCCTAGCTTTGAACGGTCAAAAAAAGCCTTGCTCCCGCACAGGGTCAGCAGGGCCTTTACTATGTACTATACAATGTAGCTACTGCGCGATTTCATACTGCCGCTATGCCCGGTTGGCCGTTTTCGGTCTGCTGGGCTTTTCTATTGCCGCCTGAAAAGTTGCCTGCTTCAAAAATTTTTTGGAAAATTTTCAAAAAAGCGGGCAGAATCGAGTGTTTCAGGTGTCATATTAGCGGAAAGGGAAAAATCCACCCAACATCCCCACAGAAAGGGGGTGAGAAGATGGAAGCTATCCCTCGCAACGATGGCGAACAGTACCGATTCGATGCGTTCTGCAAAGCGGTGCTGCGAAATGAGGCCCGGAACTATCACCGAAACAAAAAACGCCTGCTTGACCGTGAAAAGTCATTCAGCGTTCTGTCGATGGAAGAACTGGGGCAGCTCACGAGTGTAGACCATTATCCGTGTGAAGAATCTGTATTTTCGTCCTACGGCTGTGATCTGCACATCGACAATGAGCTTGTTGCCAATGCGTTTGCCGCTCTGCCAAAGCAAGAACAAAGCATTCTGATTCTGTTTTGTGTTCTGGAACTGGGCGATGGCGAGATTGGCAACCTCATGGGAATGTCCCGGAGTGCTGTACAGCGCCACCGGACAAAAACGCTGAATGAGCTGCAAAAGAACTAAAGGCGCACTTGCCGGAGGGAGGTTAGGCGTAAATGAACTCCTATGAACACACAAGCAGAGAGCTTTTACCGCTCTCGGTGATTCGCTCTGCCTGCGCTGGGGATACCGATGCCGTTGAACAAGTTTTGCAGCATTACAGAGGTTACATCAACAAGCTCTGTACAGGCATTCTCTATGACAAGCACGGTCAGCCTCATGTGTGCATAGACGAGTACATGAAACGCCATCTGGAAATCAAACTTATTTCCTCTATTGTGGCCAGAGCCGAAACGGTCTGACCCTTTCCACGTTTCGGGACAGCACCTTGAAAAATATGCCCGCAGGACAATGGTGGTGCATCATAGGGCAAACGGATACGTTGCTGTCTGTATCGAGCCGGACGGCGGGTGCGCCACGATGCTTTTTCTTTGAAAAGTGGAGCGATCATCACCACGCCGCAATGCAAGCGCGGCTGCTTGCGGGCCATGACATACAGGCAGGCTGATACTCCCTTACCGTCAAAGTCCGAGCGTTCAGAGCGTCGCAGGCAATGAGTAGGGCTGCATGAGGAATGCAGGGGTGAGATTCCCGTGGGCTGCTGCCAGCAGCCGTCCGTTGGCTCGTTTTTTGATTTTTAAGAAAGGGGATTTTTACGATGCAAGCGAAAAAAGACAAACCCGGAAAAAACAAAAAATCCAGAGATGCTTACTCTGGATTCGACTTATCGTATTGGCAATCGCTCCTTTATCGTTGAGCCGGTGTTCAAAGAAGAAAGTTCCCAAACCTTAGGAGAAGTTCTTCTCCGGCTGATGAAATCCGAAAGTGAAAAATTATAATGACCTTTCGGGAGGCAGCGGACAGAGAAAGCGGATTGTGTTATAATATAGGTGTACAAGTGAATTTGCTATTCGACTGTCCCAAGAAAGGAGCGAGTATGAAACAGTCGAGTAACAAGAAATCCCGTGAGGCAACCGCTTTTCTCTATGAGCGTCTTTCCCGTGATGATAATTTAGAGGGCGAGAGTTACAGCATCGGCAACCAAAAGAACTGCTCACCAAAGTTGCAAAGGAAAAAAAGGCTATACCAATCTGGTTCACTTTCTGGATGATGGCATTTCCGGCGTGACAATGAACCGTCCCGGTTTCGTTGAAATGATGCAGCAGCTCGAACAAGGGAAAGCCTCCGCTGTGTTCGTCAAAGACCTTTCCCGTTTGGGCCGAAACTATATATGAGGTCGGACGGCTGACAGAAGAATCTTTTCCCGGACCATGACATCCGACTTGTTGCCGTTTCGGACAACATCGACACGGCCGAGGGAGAAAACGAACTGGCACCCATCCGAAACCTGTTCAATGAGTGGTATGCCCGTGACATCAGCAAGAAACGCCGTATCAGTAATAAAATCAAAGGCAACTCCGGCGAACCGATGGGACTTCCTCCCTATGGATATATCAAGGACCCGAACAATCCCAAGCGGTGGGTCATTGATGAAGAAGCTGCACAAGTTGTCCGGCGCATTTTTGATATGACGTTGGAGGGCTTTGGTACGGAACAGATTGCCACCCAGTTTGAAAAGGAAGGCATCCTGACGCCGCAGGCCTACTGGATTCAGAAAGGCATCGGCCGTCCCGGAAGGAGCAAGATTCGTCCAGCCACCAAGTGGAATGGCTCCACGATTACCCATCTTCTGTACCAGCAGGAGTATTGTGGCGATGTTCTGAACTTCAAAACCTACTCCAAGTCTTACAAGAATAAGAAGCGGATTCATAACGACCCGGAAAATTGGGTAGTGTTCCAAGATGTTCACGAGCCAATTATTGAACGTGCCGTGTTTGAGCAGGTACAGCAGAGACGCGGAAAAATGCGCAAACGCCGTACCAACAACGGAGAACACAATATGTTCTCTGGCTTGCTTGTCTGCGCAGACTGCGGCTGCAATCTGCATTTCCACTTCAATCAGGGCAACCCGGAAATCAAGTATTTCAACTGCTCCAACTACAAGGGCAACCGTGGCACCTGCCAATCCACCCACTACATCCGGGTAGACTTTGGAAGAAGTGGTGCTGGGCGAGATTCGACGGCTGACCAAGTTTGCCAGCCTCTATGAGGACGACTTTTTGAAGGCTGTTATCGGGCACTCCCAGCAGGCGGATGAAACCGACCGCAAGCTGAAAGAGAAAGAGTTGAAAGCACTCCTTGCCCGTGATGAAGAGCTGGACGGCCTCTTTGAGCGCATCTATGAGGACAATGTTTCCGGCAAAATCTCTGATGAACGCTTTTCCAGAATGTCCCGGAGATATGAGGACGAGCAAAAGGAGCTGACCGAGAAACTCAAACAGCTCCGCTCCCAAATCGAAAAGCAGAGCAGCCGCACCATGACAACGGATATGTTTATCAGTCTGGTTCGCAAGTACACCAGAGCAAAAAAGTTGACACCCCGGATGCTGAATGAACTGGTGGAAAAAATCGAAGTGTTCAATGCAGAAAAGGTCAATGGTGTATGGGAGCAGCGGCTCCGCATTCACTACAACTGCGTGGGCACCATGAGATTCCAAGCGCTCTTCCTTTACCGACACCCGATGTATCGGTGAATACAAGAAAAGGCGTAGTTGTGAACTACGCCCCCTGTGATGTCGCTATTTAGCAAATAAAAAAATGACGAATGTTCTTTGACAGCTAAATGCTGTAAGAACATTCGTCATGGTGCGGATAAGAGGACTTGAACCTCCACCGAGTTGCCCCGATTAGAACCTGAATCTAACGCGTCTGCCAAGTGAGAGAGGGAACCATAAGATGAAACTGGAACATTTTGGTATGGCAGAGCCGGGGGACTGCCGGCTGGTATTTACGGCGGATGCCGAAGAGCTTGAACGGGCCATCACGGCCGAGCAGGCTGCGCCGGACGCCCCGCAGGCCGAAGAGGACTTGCTGACGGCGGCGGTGAACCGCACCATCCTGGAGGGCTTTTCGGCCCTGTATGAGCAGATCGCGGCGGAGTACGGCGTTACGCCGGTGACCGACCCGGACTTTGAACTGCTGGCCGTGAACCGGGCCGAAGGGTTCCGGGCCGGGGCGCAGTTCTATGCCCTGCCGCCGCTGACGCTGGGCCGGTACACCGGCTTTGTGCAGGCGGTAGAGCCGCACCTCATCCGGCAGCTTACCATTGGAATGGAGATCAACCGTCATCATGGCGATGAGGAGCGTGCGGCAGATGCTGCTGGAAAGGCCGCCCTGCGTCAGCAGGTGGCCCGGGAACTCTACGCCCAGCGCTGCGTGCAGGCAAAGGCCCGCGCGGAAAAAGAAGTCATCTGGCAGCTGGGGGACGAGGTGACCGGTCCTCTGCCCAAACAGCTGGTGGGCGGCAACTACTTCGCCGAGCAGCGGCAGTTCAACCTGAGCCTGCAGGCCAACGGCATCAACTTTGATCAGTTCCTCAAGGTGCGGGGCCAGACGGTGGAAGAGTTCCGCACCTGGCTGCACACCCAGGCGGAACGCAAGCTGCGCAGCTGGCTGGGGCTGCTGCTGGTAGCGGAAGCAGAGGGCCTGCAGCCCACGGAAACCGAGGTGACGGCCGCCCTGACCGACTGGAATGAGAAACTGGACGGGGAACGTACCTTCCCGGCCAACGATGCCCGCAAGGTGCGCCAGCGCCTGATGCGTGCAAAGGCGACGGCCTTTGTGCTGGAGCATTCCACCCTGACCCCGCCCCCGGCAGAACCGGTGGTGCAGGAACTGCCTCAGAAATAAGGAAAAAAGCCGTGTTCCCACGCCGACAGATCGGCAGGGAGCACGGCTTTTAAAGGATGGGGGGCTAGGTTTGGGCTCAGGCTTCTTTCAGATGCAGCACACCGGCCTGCACCAGACGCTTGCGCAGCAGGGCACCCACCACGCAGGACACTACGATCTTGGCCAGGTCCAGCACGATGAAGGGATACACGCACACAGCCAGTGCATAGCCCAGGTCGCACTGCATCTGGAACACGAACCAGGCGGTACCCAGGACGTAGCAGGCGGCATCGCCCAGCACCAGACCCACGGCGGAGACCACCGGCTGGCCATTGCTTTTTTCAATGAACAGGCCGCCGATGAAAGCCAGCAGCAGGTAGCCCACCAGATAGCCGCCGGTGGGGCCTGCCACCTTGGCCAAACCGGCACCGTAGCCGGAGAACACCGGAACGCCGATCAGGCCGATGGCCAGATAAATGACGACACTCAGGGTGCCGAACTTGGGGCCCAGCAGCCAGGCAGTCAGGCAGATAACAAAGTTTGCCAGCGAGATGGGCACGGCTCCGATGGGCACGGTCAGCGGGCCCAGCACGCACAGCACGGCGGCCATCACCGCAGTAACGGCCATCTGGTAAGTGGTGATTTTTTGATTTTTCATAGTAAAATTCCCCTCTGTAAAAATTTGCAAGGCAGTTCTGTGCAAGAGTATAGCCTGTGAACGGACAAATGGTCAACAGAAAAGTTTGCACAGGGTTTACAATTGACTGGAGAGGGGAGAGAACGGAAGGGAGACTGTATGGGCGGAGGACACGTTTCACGGCCGGATTTCGGCATGGCACAGCCGGACCCGGCACATCCGCTGACCGAATTCTATCTGCTGGTGCAGCAGGCTCTGGATAAGGCAGGCTGCTTTGCGCTGCCTGCCCTGTATGCCAGCCTGCAGGCCCCGGCGCGCCGGATCTACCCGGAAGAAGCGCGGGAGTATCTGCGTCTTGCGCCGCAGGCAGGGGAGGGCTTTGTCCGCCTGCAGGCGGCGGTGCAGATGCAGGTGCTGTACAGCAGCCTGCAGGTGGCAGCCGACGGTGCCCCGGCGGCGCTGCTGCTCACCGAGGAGTGCACCCGCAGCGTGACGGCGCTGCAATTGCTGCCGCCCTTTGTGTGGGAGGATCCGCTGCCGTCGCTGCCGGATGTTCCGGCGGCACTCACTTTGCAGCTGACCGTGCAGGATGTGGAGGCCATCGACACCGACCCGGCAGCTCTGGGGCGGCGGCTGGTGGGCAGCCCGGCGGGCAAGTGCTGGCTGACCCACCCCAGGGCTGAGACCTTTCTGGCAGAGCGGGTGGCGCTGCTGCAGCGGGTCTACCGCCGCTGACCGGCCGGAAAAAGAATGAAGCAGCGAGGGAACTGCCGCAGACGCGGCGGCTTCCTCTTTTGTTTTGCAGGGGTTCATGGTATACTAAAACCGATACGCCGCTGCGGCGGGGGTGAAAAAAGTTTTGTTGCACGTTTGTGAATGATACGCAATAATCGGGACTGCTCAACCGTTTCTTGAGTGAAATGTCCCCGTGGAAAGTATTTCCACCGTGCCCGTTGAGGGCGTCAAAGGAGAGTTTGAACAATGGGACAGCTGACCAAAAACGAAGTGTTCGCGCTGGCGGTGCAGCGATACAGCGACGCCGTTTACCGCGCGGCCGTGCACAATTGCCGATGCACGGCCGATGCCGAGGATGTGGTGCAGGATGTATTTGAAAAGCTCCTGCATTACGAGGGCTGCTTTGAGAGTGAGGAGCATCTCAAGGCGTGGCTGCTGCGGGTGGCCATCAACCGCTGCCGGGACCTGACCCGTGCGGCGCACCAGAAGGATACCGAACTGGACGAGAACCTGCCCGCACCGGAACAGATGGAGGACGGCAGTGTGCTGGATGCAGTGAAGGCCCTGCCGGAGAATTACCGCAACGCCATTTACTTACACTATTATGAAGGGTACACCACGGCGGAGATCGGCCGGATGCTGAAGGTGCCCACCAACACGGTGTTGAGCTGGCTGCGGCGGGCGAGGGCACAGTTACAGACGATGCTGAAGGAGGAGATCGAAGATGAGGTGGTATGAGTACAAGATGGAGGCGGATGACCTCCACGCCCCGGAAGATCTGAAGGCAAAGCTGCTGGCCATGGCCGACACCCTGCCCGAAGAGGAAAAGGACCGCCCGATGATGCCGGCGCAGGCAGACAACACGGCTGTCGTGCGCCCGCAGAAACCGCCCAAAAAGGCAAAGCTCATCCATTTCCCTGCAAAGCAGGTGGGCGCGCTGGCCGCCTGTCTGGCCGTGTGCGTGGTGGGCTACGGTGCCCTGAGCACCGGGAAGCTGGACATCGGTGCAAAGAGCAGCAACATGGCTCTGTATTCGGCCAATAGTTCCGCAGCTTCCACCGCAGGTGGCTTTACCACCCAGCAGGCCATGCTGGACGCTACCCCGGAGGCTGTCACCTATGACCTGGACCAGGCAGCCGTTCTTTCTGAGAACGACGCTGCTGCCGCCGAGGACCGGCAGGCCAGCACCAGCCCCAAGATCATCTACACCGCCAACCTGACCCTGGAAAGCAAGGACTACGACACGGCCCGCGCGGCACTGGATGCTGCCCTGAATGACGCAGGCGGGTATCTGGAATCCAGCAGTGAATATTCAGACGTCGGGTCCAGCCGCAGCGTCAACCTGACCTTCCGTGTGCCGGAAGAAAATTACCAGAGCTTTCTGGATGCTGTGGCGCAGGCGGGCAATGTGACCTACAAGAGCCAGCAGGCCGACGATGTGACCACCCAGTACATGGACGTGGAAACGCGGCTGGCCAATCTGGAAGCCCAGCGCACCCGTCTGCAGGAGCTGCAGGCCCAGGCCGACAATCTGTCCGACCTGCTGCAGATCGAGGACTCCCTTACCGAAGTGCAGTCCCAGATCGAAAGCTGGCAGAGCCAGCTGGACTGGTACAGCAATCAGGTGCAGCAGTGCACCGTGTACGTCAACCTGAACGAGGTGCAGAACTACACCCCCACCGATGAGAGCTTCCTGGGCAGCGTCGGTGCAGCCTTTGCACAGGGCTGGTCCAATTTTGTAAACGGCCTGCAGCAGCTGGCCGTCTGGCTGGCCGGTGCCTGGCCGGTGGTGCTGGTGGTCGCGGCCGCCGCCGCAGGCTTTGCCGTCTGGCGCAAAAAGCGGAAAAAGTAAGGGCGGCAAGCCCCTCCTGCACAAAATTCAAAATTTTTGGAAAAAGGGGTTGACATTGTTCCCGCCCTGTGGTATTATACTTGAGCAGTCAGCGAACAGCTGATGAGCGAAAACTAAATATCGCGGGGTGGAGCAGTCTGGTAGCTCGTCGGGCTCATAACCCGAAGGTCGTTGGTTCAAATCCGGCCCCCGCAACCACCAAGCGTTCTGAGATTTCTCAGAACGCTTTTTTGTTGTATTTTACGGCAAAAGGATCCCCCGGTCCGCCTGCAGCGTGGACCGGGGGATCCTTTTGCCTTATACTTATAAATGTTCTGCCAGTTCAAACATGGCGCGCACGCTGGCGCGGCTGCGCTCCCGGCGGGAAATGAGCAGGAAGCTGAAGTTCCACTGCGGGCCGTCGATGGGCACGCTGCACAGGTCCGGGCGCAGGTATTTGGGCACGGAAGAGGGCAGCAGGCCGATGCCCACCCCGGCGCTGGCCAGCAGGAACAGCTCCTCCAGCGTCCGGGTGTGAAGGACCGGGTTTCCTTTCAGACCCAGCTGATTGTAGTACTGGCGCAGCAGCTCCTCGGTGTTGCCCCGGGGGTCCTCTTGAGTCAGGATCAGCGTTTCGCCCTGCAGCTGCTGCGGCGCGATCTTTTTCCGCTCCGGCAAGGGGTGGCCGGTCGGCAGCAGCCAGGTGGCGTGCACCTGCTGCAGGATGATGCTGTCCAGCCCCTCCAGATCGGGCAGGTCAAAATCCATGGCGACCAGCAGGTCGATCTTCCGGTCCACCAGCTGGCTGACCAGCTGGTGCCGGGAGCCGGCCACGGTGGAAAGCTGCACTTCCGGGTGCAGGCTGTGGTACTGACGGAGCAATTGGGAGATGGCGTGCTGCTCCAGGATGGTGGGGATGCCCAGGGTCAGGTGGGTCTACTGCTCCTGGGCGATGGTCTGGGTCCGGGTCACGACCTCTTCCAGCCGGGCCGTGAGCTCGTTGACCTGCTGGAAGAAATACTCCCAGGCCAGCGTCAGCTTGACATGGGCTGTGTCGCGCTCCAGCAGGGTGACGTGAAGTTCCTCTTCCAGGGCGCTGATCTGGCGGCTGATGGCTGTCTGGGACACAAAGCAGGCCCGCGCCGCCTTGGTAAAGCTGCCGGAGCGGGCTACCCGCTGAAAGTACAAGATCTGCTGCAATGTCATACGCTTTTTTCTCCTGCCTGCATCAAAAATTGTGGAACCTTGCCAAGAGTATAACAAATTTCTTGTGCAAACTCAACCGCCTTATGCGTTTAAGTTATAAGCGGGCAAATTATTGGTATTTCAAATCTTTGCCGAAACCTGTTAAACTTGTAACAAGAGCGCCGGGCCTACACAAGAACGGTGCAAAAGAAGAAAAGAGGTAACCAAATGAAGAGCAAGATCTCTCGCCGCAGCTTCCTGCGCAACATTGCTGCCGCTGGCAGCGGTGCCGCTGCGCTGGGTCTGCTGGCAGGCTGCAGTTCCAGCAGCACCGCCGCATCCTCCGGCAGCACCGCAGCCGCCGAGGACAAGTACACCCCGGGCACCTATTCTGCCTCCAAGACCATCTCCTACTCCGAGATCGGTGTCTCCATGACCTTTGATGCCAACAGCATCACCGCCTGCGAGATCACTTCCTCCGGTGAGCAGGACCTGCTGACCGACGACAAAAAGACCGCCATGGCCAAGGCCATCGTGGAGGGCCAGAGCGCCGATGTGGACGCTGTGACCAGCTGCACGCTGGTGGCCTCTGTGGGCGCCATCCAGGAGTGCGTGGCCGACTGTATCGCACAGGCTACCGGCACTGAGGTGGAAAAGCCTGAGACGACCGAAGTGACCGGCCGTGTGCCCGGCTACTGCGGCCCCGGCGACTGGCTGGGTGAGGCTCCGGCTGACCCCGACAAGTACGAGGATGCAGGCACCTATGATGTGGTCATCGTGGGCGGCGGCCATGCCGGCGTCGGCGCAGCCCTTGGTGCTGTGGATGAGGGCGCTACCGTGGCGGTCATTGAAAAGCAGCCCTGGGGCAACTTCGTGGACCTGGACGGCACCGGCACCAACATGGGCGGCTGGTACGGCGAGGACATCGGCCACGTCAACTCCAAGCTGCTGATCGAGCGCGGCTATGGCCCCTATGACACCGGTGCCATCACCTCCGAGTTCTGCAAGCGTGCCGCAGGCCGTGTGAACCCCGAGATCATCAAGAACTTCGTGCAGTATTCCGGCCAGATGTTCGACCGCTATGAGGAGATCTACGGCTCCTATGAGGAAGAGCGCAAGGCCAACGACAGCGACGTGTATCTGGCCGATACCGCTGTCATCGTGCCCAAGGCCACCGGCGACGGCAAGACCGGCGACCAGTGGGTGGACGGCGAGCCCGCAGGCGGTGCCGGCCACTACGACATGAGCGATATGTTCAAGTACCCGCTGTGCAACACCCAGGCAGCTTACGGCCAGCACAAGGCCAGCTACCCCATCAGCTGCGGCGGCTACCTGACCTGGCCCTGCAATGCCCAGTTCTACGGCTATCAGGGCAACAACATCGAGTACATCCACAAGTACATCGTCAAGTATGTGCAGGAGACCCCCAACTGTGCCTGGGACTTTGAGCGCGAGGGCATCAAGCTCATCCAGGACGACAGCGGCAAGGTCACCGGCGTGTACGCCAAGGGCGCAGACGGCACCTACTACCGCTACAACTGCAACAAGGGCGTCATCCTGTGCGCAGGCGACTTCATCGGCAACCCCGAGATGTGCTGGGCGCTGCTGAACGAGGGCATGGGTGGGCTGAGCGCAGCGGCGCGACCGCTGACAGCTGGGCCTCTGCAGGCACCCGCAACGGCCAGGGCCACAAGATGGCCTGCTGGGCAGGCGGCATGATCGAGCCCACCCCCGTGGCTGGATGGCCATCGGCGGCGGCGCTTCCGGCCCCTGGGGCACCGCTCCCATGCTGATGCTGAACAGCCGCGGCAAGCGCTTCATGAATGAGGGCGCCATTGCTCAGATGCAGGCCACCTGCCTGCGTCAGCCCGCCGGTCTGGCCTGCTACGTCACCGACGCCAACTGGGCCAAGACCCTGAAGGCTGCTCCGCTGGACCACGGCGCACCCAACTTTGGCATGCAGGACTACTGGGATAAGATCGAGCAGGACATGAACAACACCGTGTCCGGTCAGGCCAACACCATCACCATTGCAAACCTGGCCGAGCGCACCCAGATGGCCGGTACCATCTACCGTGCCGACACTCTGGAGGAGCTGGCAGATCTGCTGGGCTACAAAGGGCGCTGCCAAGCAGAACTTCCTGGACAGCATCGCACACTACAACGAGCTGTGCTATGCAGGCGTGGACAGCGACTACGGCAAGGATGCACCGTACATGGTGCCCATCGACACCGCTCCGTTCTTCGGCGGCACCAGCTCCACCGGCCACTCCTCCAACCCGATGATGGTCACCATGAGCGGTGTCATCACCGACGAGACCCAGAACGTCCTGAACAAGGACTGGGAGCCCATCGAGGGCCTGTATGTGGCTGGCAACTGCCTGGGCGGTCGTTACGGCTTTGGCTACAGCACTCCGCTCGCCGGCAACTCGGTCGGTATGGCCATGACCCACGGCTGGACCGCAGGCCATCAGGTGGCTTCCGACAAGAAGTTCCTGGGTGAGCCCGTGGAGGCCATGGAGGCACCCGCAGGCGGCCCCGGCGGCCCCGGCGGTCCTGGCGGCCCCGGCGGCCCCGGCGGTCACCACTGATCTCTTCTGACGCGTTTCTTTCTCTTCTTCTCTGGGGAAGCCCCGTTACAGGGCTTCCCCTTTTGCATGAATGCGTGTATACTTTATAAAAAACGACAAGGAGCATCACCATGGCAAAACCGCTCGTGCTTGACCTGCACATCCCTTACTGCATCCGCCCGGAAAACTACCTCGCGCACTTCAACGCGGTGGGCTCCAATGCGGAAAAAAACGCCTATATGGACGCCCTCAAGCGGGAGGTGCTCTCCTATGAGGGAGAACTGGACGGTTACGAGATCCGGGCCGTGCACCTCAGCGGCGGCAGCGCCAGCGTGATGGCCCCGGACTTGCTGGGCGATGTGCTGCGCACGGTGCGCACCCATCTGCCGGTGGCGCAGGGGGCAGAGGTCAGCTACGACTCGCTGCCCGTCACCATCGGCACGCCGTCCCTCACGGGCATCGCGTCCGGCCACCCCAACCGCACCGAACTGATGATGCGCTCGGACAACGACGCCGAGCTGAAGGCGCTGGGCTGCACCCACAACGCGCAGCATATCCGCAACGCCATGCTGTTTCTGGCAAAGTTCCACCTGAACAATGTGGGCCTGACCCTGAACTACGGCATCCCGGGGCAGACGATGCAGAGCTGGCACAACAGCCTGCACGCGGCGGTCATCATGCAGGCCGGGCACATCACGGCAGAGCCGCTGGCCGTGACCGACGCCGAGGGCATGCCCAACGCGGCGGAGCGGTTCGAGATGTTCCGCTATGCCTGCGAGTACCTGCCGGAGAACGGCTACAAGATGTATGCTGCCGGGTGCTTTGCCCGCCCCGGCTACGAGTACCGCGCCCGTGCCATGGAATGGAACGGGGATGACGTCATCGGCATGGGCGTCAACGGCGGTTCGGTGTACGACGGCTATGCCGTGCGCAACACCAACAGCCTCAAGCTTTACATCAAAAATGCCGGTGACTTTGAAAAGCTCACGGCGCAGGCCGCGCAGCTGGACGAGAACGCGCTGATGCTGCGCTACCTGCGGGGCCGCATGAAGCTGAACGACGGCGTGGTGGAGCCGCTTCCGGGAGCGGTTCGGGCAGGAACTGCCGCAGGAATTTTCCACCCTGCTGGATAAGGCGGTGGAAAACGGCCTGGCCCAGCGCACGGCCGACGGCTGGATGCCTACCCTGGAAGGACTGTTCCGGGGCGAGGTACTGTAACACAAAAAACGGGAGCTGTCCCATGGGAGAGACAGCTCCCGTTTTTTGTATGCCAAAAGTCCCCACGGCGGGTCGATTTGTGGTATACTGGTAGAAAACACGGACCCGTGAAGGAGAAAAGAATGCAATACAAACTTCTGGTAAGCGATTTTGACAATACACTGGTGCCCTTCGGGGAGCCGAAGCCCCGCCCGGCGGTGGTAAAGGCCGTGAAAAAACTGCAGGCCGCCGGGGTGAAATTTGCGCTGAGCACCGGCCGCGCCTATCCTTGCGTGCACAGGGAGCAGCTGGGCGGCATCCGGCCGGATTACATCGTTACCTGCAACGGTGCCTGTGTGACCGACAGCAAGGGCACCGTGGTGGCGGAACACCCCCTCACCAACGAGGAAATGTACGCGCTGGTGGATTTTTGCGAGGATTACAACTACCCGCTGCAGTTCAATTTCCGGGATGCCTGCTATGTGTACTGTGAGTACGAGGCCCTGCGCAACAACTACGCAAAGATGGGCAGCAGCGGCCTGACCTGCGTGGACGGCGAGGACCAGGACCGGCACCTCATCGACATGCCTCATTCGGCGTTTGCCGCGGTGCCGCCGGAACATGTAGCAGACTTCATGGCAAAATACGGCCATCTGAACCTGAACTGGATGCAGGTGGGCGCGAAAAACGCCGACGGCTATGGCTTCTACGACATCGTGCGCGGCGGCATGGACAAGGGCGTGGGCCTGACCGACCTGTGCGCCCGGCTGGATCTGCCGCTGGAAGAGACGGTGGCGGCGGGAGACTCGGCCAACGACCTGAGCATGCTGCGCACGGCCGGCTTGGGCGTGTGCATGGCCAACGGAACCGAGGATGCAAAGGCCGCTGCTGACCGGGTCATCGGTGATGTGCGGGAGGACGGCCTGGCGGCGCTGATCGAGGAACTCTGGTTTGATGGCCCGAAAGCAGAGCCTTCCGGCCGGGACCTGGGCTCGGCCTGGGCACAGATCGAAAGCGCAGGCGGCCAATGAGCTTTGCGCCGGTGTACAATGAGCATAGCCGGGCACTGATCCTGGGCACCTGGCCCAGCCCCAAAAGCCGGGAGATGGCCTTTTATTACGGCCACCCGCAGAACCGGTTCTGGCCGCTGATGGCCGCCCTGACCGGGGAGCCGGTGCCGAAGCGGGAGGACATCGAAGCAAAAAGCAGATCATCCTGCGCCATGGGTTGGCCCTGTGGGACACGCTGGAAAGCTGCACCATCACCGGGGCGTCGGATGCATCCATCCGGGACGTGGTGCCCAACGACATCGCCGCTCTGCTGCAGAAGGTGCCCATTGAGGCGGTGTTCTGCAACGGGGCCACGGCCTATCGCATTTATACAAAGTATCTGCAGCCGGTCACCGGCCTTGCGGCGGTCAAACTGCCCAGCACCAGCCCGGCCAATGCGGCCTGCCGCCCGCAGATGCTGCGGCAGGTGTGGGGCACGGCGCTGGCAGACTGGATCACCAAATAATTGCCAAGCTGTAAATTCTTCATGAATCCGCTTGCGTTTTTCAGCAAAGGGTTGTATTATGGGTACTATAAGGGGCACCTGCCCCGGAAAAAGGAGAACGACCATGAGCAAGATCATCCGCACCCGGAAGCCCAGTGTCCTGCCGCACTACGCGCGGCGGCGCTGGTGTTCGTGGTGCTGTGCGCGGTGCTGCCGGTGTACCGGCTGTGGGCCCTTGCGGCGGCGCTGGTAGCGCGCTGCGGCGGCATTCCTGGCGGCCAAAAAGGTCTGCCCGCCCCGTGTGGTAGAAACCGAGGTGCCTTTCCACACCGGGTGTGGAGGACGTGGACGCCATGCTGGCAGACATCCAGCAGAAGCTGGATACTCTGCACAGCCTGAACGAATCCCTGCCCGACCCGCAGCTGTCCGCCGCCATGACCCGCATGGAAAAGGCCGGACGCTCCATTGTGGAAGTGGTGGAGGCCAACCCCGCCAAGGCAAAGCAGGTGCGCCGCTTTGCCAACTACTATCTGCCGGACGCCGTGAATGTGCTGCAGCAGTATGCAAAGCTGGCCCGGCAGGGGGTGCGCGGCGAGAACGCCGCCGCCATCCGTGCCGAGGTGGAGCACAATGCGTCCTCCATTGCTACGGCCTTTGAAAACCAGCTGGATGCACTGTACGCCGCAGAAAGCATGGACCTGTCGGCAGACCTGACCGTGCTGCAGAACATGCTCAAAGGGCAGGGACTGAGTAAATAAACGGATATACTGGAAAGGAAGGAATCTCCTATGGCAGACAACACGTTCAACTTTGACCTCGACGCACCCGCTGTGCCTACCCTGACGCTGGACCCGGCTCCGGCACAGGAGCAGGCCCAGCCCAAACAGCCGGAACCCGCCGCTGCCCCCGAGGCACAGGTCAAGCTCAGCCCGGAAGAGCAGGCCATGGTGGATCAGTTTGCGGAGAAGATCGACATCACCAACAGCCAGCAGGTGCTGCAGTACGGCTCCGCCTGCCAGAAGAAGATCGGTGACTTCTCCGAAGCAGCTCTTTCCAAGGTGTCCACCAAGGACCTGGGCGAAGTGGGCAATATGATCACCGACCTGATCGGCGAGCTGAAGAGCTTTGACGCAGGCGAAGAGCAGCAGAAGGGCATTCTGGGCTTCTTCAAGAAAAAAGGGCGACCAGATCGACGCCCTCAAGACCAAGTACAACAAGGCCGAGACCAACGTGGAGAATATCCAGGGCATGCTGGAGGCCCATCAGGTGCAGCTGCTCAAGGACATCGCCATGCTGGACAAGATGTACCAGCTGAACCTTGTCTATTTCAAGGAGCTCAGCATGTACATCCTGGCCGGCAAAAAGAAGCTGGCTGACGTGCGTGCCAAGGAACTGCAGCAGGCCATGGACAAGGCCAAAGCATCCGGCCTGCCGGAAGACGCCCAGGCCGCCCGCGACCTGGCCGACCAGTGCGACGCTTTGAAAAGAAGCTGTATGACCTGGAGCTTACCCGCAATATCTCTATCCAGATGGGCCCCACAGATCCGCCTGCTGCAGAACAACAACACCATGATGGCCGAAGATCCAGACCACCATTGTGAACACCATCCCCCTGTGGAAGAACCAGATGGTTCTGGCCTTGGGCATGGCACACAGCCAGCAGGCCATGCAGGCCGAGCGCGCCGTGACCGACATGACCAACGACCTGCTCAAGAAGAACGCCGAGGCGCTCAAGCTGGGCACCATCGAGACGGCCAAGGAGTCCCAGCGCGGCGTGGTGGACATCGAGACCCTGCAGCAGACCAACAAGAGCCTGATCGAGACGCTGGACGAGCTGAACAAGATCCAGACCGAGGGCCGCGCAAAGCGCGCTGCCGCCGAGCAGGAACTGACCCGTATCGAGGACGAACTGAAATCCAAAATGATGGAGATCCGGAGCTGAAATGGCAAACGCAGATTTTAACCCCAGAGCAGACCGGCACCCCCCGGCGGCTTTGACGCGGGCAGCTACCGCGAAAAGGCAAAGCCGGAGCAGACCGTAAAGCTGACCCCGCTGCAGCAGAAGCTGGCCGCACTGGAAGCAAAGCTGCCCGCCGCCCTCACCCGGCAGGCCGTGGCCCTGGCGTTGAGCATCGTGGTGATGCTGGCGGCCTTTGCAGGCTTTGGCAGTGCCAAGGTGCGCAGCAAATACAACACGGCCCGGCAGTGGTTTACGGTGGGCGTGTCTGCCGACAACGGCTACAACCTCAGCGAGGAACTGACCGCCCGGGCCAATACGGCGGCAAATGTCATCACCACCGCCGGCAATACGCTGGGGGCCGACAATGCTGAAGTACAGGCCGCGCAGGCGGCGCTGGATGACTTTTCGGCCTGTCTGGACGCCGTGCAGTCTGGCGGAAAGAGTCAGGCGTTGACCTCCCTGAGCTACTACAACGGCAGTTCCATGCACGCGCTGTATCAGGCCAACGAGACGCTGGGCAAGGCCATCGACCAGCTCTATGCCAAATTGCAGGAGCAGGCCGCCGACCCCATGAAGATGGGCGCTGTGCAGGGCCAGTATGGCCAGTTCAACAGCGCAGGCACCATCATCGGCACATTGAAATACAACGAAGCAGTCTACAACTATCAGAACGAAGTCGGCGGGTTCCCGGCCAATGTGCTGGGCGGCCTTGCCGGCGTGAAGGAGGTTGAGCCCTTCGCATGAAAAAAACATTGCAAAAAACTCAGCGCACTGCTGCTGGTGTTCGTGGTCAGCATGGCGGCCCTGTGCCCGGCCTTTGCGGCCTCGGCCAGCCTGCCCCGACCTGCCCAGCGGCCAGTGTGTGGTGGACGATGCCGGTGTGCTGAGCAGCAGCACCGTGCAGACCATCACCGACCTGAACGCCCAGCTGGAAAGCAGCTGCAGCGGGGCGCAGATCGGTGTGCTGACGGTGGATTACACCGGAAACCTGACCACCGAGGACTACGCCCTGCAGGCCTTCAACACCTGGGGCATCGGTTCGTCGTCGGAAAACAACGGCGTGCTGATCCTGCTGGTGATGGAGTCGCAGGAGTATGAGGACGGTGACTACTACCTGACCTACGGCGACGGTTTCCGCAACACCACGCTGGAAAGTCAGGCCAGTGCCCTTGCCCAGACCATGGAGGACGACTTCGTCCGGCAGGACTACGACGACGCCGTGACCACCTGCGCCCAGAACGTGGCGCAGACCATCGCGGACATCTACGGCGTGAGCCTTTCGGGCGGGAACACGAACAACGGCTCCTACAACGAGCCTGCTTATGATGACAACAGCAGCGGCGGGCTTGGTGATATCCTGCTTGGCTTTATCACCATTCTGTTCACGGTCGTTCTGCTGCTCATCATCGTGTCGGTGGTCGTGTACACCTTCTCCGGCCCGCTGGGCGGCCTGTTCTGGTGCTTTGGCGGCCCCTGGCATAGAGGACCCCGTCCGCCGCGCGGACGCCGCAACCCGCCCCGCCGGGCGGCCCCTATGGCGGCTTTGGCGGTCCCGGCCCTTACGGCGGCCGCGGCCCGCGCAGCTCTCCGCCGCCGCGCCGTACCCCGCCCCGCAACGGCGGCTTCGGTGGTGGTTCCTTTGGCGGCGGCAGCTTCGGCGGCGGCTCCTTTGGCGGCATGGGCGGCGGCTCCAGCCATGGCGGCGGCGGCGGACGCGGCCGTTGATGCCAACAACATAACCGCATAAAAAACAAGGCAGAGAACTGCTGTGGACGAAACGTCTGCGGCAGTTCTCTTTTTTATGTGCTTCTGTCGTGAACGAAATTCATTTGACAAAACAATTTTGGTAACATATACTGGATGACATCACGGAAACGAAAAAGGGAAGGAATCGTCATGTTGACTCTGGATAAAATCTACCACGCCGCCTTTGTGCTCAAGGACGTTGCCCGCAAGACCGACCTCATCGAGGCCCCCAAGCTGTCCAAGGACTGCCAGCTCTACCTGAAAACCGAGAACCTGCAGGCCACCGGCAGCTTCAAGGTGCGCGGTGCTTACTATAAGATCAGCCAGCTTTCGCCCGAGGAAAGCGCCAAGGGCGTCATTGCCTGCTCGGCCGGCAACCATGCGCAGGGTGTGGCGCTGGCCGCCACCCGCCGTGGCATCAAGAGCATCGTCTGCATGCCGGACGGTGCACCCATCATGAAGGTGGAAAATACCAAGAACCTGGGCGCAGAGGTCTGCCTGGTGCCCGGCACCTACGACGATGCCCACGACAAGGCCGTGGAGCTGCAGGAAGAGACCGGCATGACCTTCATCCACCCCTACGATGACGAGCAGGTCATTGCGGGCCAGGGCACCATTGGCCTGGAGATCCTCGACCAGCTGCCGGATGTGGACGCTGTCATCGTGCCGGTGGGCGGCGGCGGCCTGATCTCCGGCGTGGCCTTTGCCATCAAGAGCCTGCGGCCGGAGGTAAAGGTCTACGGCGTACAGGCCGAGGGTGCCCCCAGCATGTACCGCACCCTGCACGAGCACAAGTATCAGACCCTGAAAGCAGCCTCCACCTTTGCAGACGGCATTCAGGTCAAGACTCCCGGCGAGCTGACCTACCAGCTATGCGAGCAGTATGTGGACGATATCGTCACGGTGACCGAGGACGAGACCGCCGCCGCCATCCTCTCCCTGATGGAGAACCAGAAGCTGGTGGCCGAGGGTGCCGGTGCGGTGCCGGTGGCCGCTGCCCTGTTCCACAAGCTGCCCATTGAGGGCAAAAAGGTGGTCTGCCTCATCTCGGGCGGCAACATCGACGTGAACATCCTCAGCCGCGTGATCACCCGCGGCCTGGGCATGAGCGGCCGCAAGGCCAACCTGACTATTGCTCTGGAGGACAAGCCCGGCCAGCTCCAGCGTGTGGCCGAGATCGTCTCCCGCTGCGGCAGCAACGTGGTGTCGGTGCTGCACGACGGTTCCGACCCCAACATGCCCATTTCCAGCTGCTTCCTCAAGCTGACGCTGGAGACCCGCGACGCGGCCCAGATCGAACAGATCCGTGCCGAACTGACCAAAGAGGGCTTCCAGCTCGTGAGTGAGCGTGTGTGAGCCGTTTATTGCTATAGAAGGAGAATCCCTATGAAAGTCGTATCTACCCCCAACGCACCTGCCGCCATCGGCCCCTACAGCCAGGCACTGGATCTGGGCAATATGGTATTCGTGTCCGGGCAGATCCCGGTAGACCCCGCCACCGGCAAGATGGCCGATACCGTGGAAGAGCAGGCCGCACAGAGCCTGGCAAACCTCAAAGCTATTCTGGCCGAGGCCGGCCTGACCATGGCCAATGTGGTCAAGACCGTGATCTTTCTGGCCGACATCAACGACTTTGCGGCTGTGAACGCAGAGTATGCCAAGGCCTTTGCAGAGCCGTTCCCGGCCCGCAGCTGCGTGCAGGTGGCAGCCATCCCCAAGGGTGCAAAGCTCGAGATCGAGTGCATCGCGGTGCGGGGCTGATCCCAAAAGCAACAGATAGACAAAAGAGGCTGTGCCCACCGGCACAGCCTCTTTTGTTTATTGAGAAGAAGGAAGAAAAACGCAAAGTTACGGGCGCTGACCCATGCCGCCTTCGAGGGTGATGGTTTCGCCGGACATGAATTTGAAGTCCGGGGAAGCCAGCTGGACGCACACATGGCCGATTTCCACCTCGGAGTCGCCGTAGTGGCCCATGGGGGGCATCTTGACGTTGGCCTTGAAGGCCTTCGGGTAAGCCTGCTGGAACTGCTCCAGCTTGGCCGTCCATGCCAGCGGGCAGACCACGTTGACGTTGATGCCGTCCTTGCCCCACTCGGTGGCGGCGACGCGGGACATACCGCGGATGCCCTCCTTGGCGGCAGCATAGGCCGACTGGCCGAAGTTGCCGAAGAGGCCAGCGCCGGAAGCGAAGTTGATGACGCTGCCGTGAGACTGCTTCAGATAGGGGTAGCACGCCTTCATATAATAGAAGGCTGCGTACAGGCCCGAATACAGGGCCAGGTCGAACTGCTCGGTGGTGTGCTCGGCCAGTGAGACGCCGGAAGCCGAGGCCTGTGCGTTGTTGATCAGAACCTGAATGCCGCCAAAGGCGTCAACGGCCTGCTTCACTACATTCGGCACGGTGGCCTCGTTGTCGCCGCCGGCGCACACATCGGCCTGCACCGGCAGCACCTTGATGCCGTACTTGCTCTCCAGCTCCTGCTTGGCCTCTTCCAGCTTTTTCACATTGCGGCCGGTGATCACAAGGTTTGCACCCTCTTTTGCGTAGGCCGTAGCAATGCCGTATCCAATGGAACCGCAACTGCCATCCTGCAGGACTGCGCGCCCTGCACCGGTGATGAGTGCGGTCTTACCCGTTAAAAAGCCCATGGTTATCCTCCAGAATGTGCCCGGAGGAGCTGCGCCCCGCCGGGCTGATTTTGGCCATATTATAGTCCGCTGTTTGCCGGAAATCAAGCCTTTTTGCCGATAAATAAAAAATAGACAAAGATTCTTGAAAAGTCAAAATTTTCACGAATTCACGGCGCTTTTGTGAAACTTTTGACGGGAGTTTGTCGTTAAAATAACGACAAACTAATTGCGGCGTTCATGCGACTTTTTTGCGGGAAACTGCGGCAGAAAAAAGGCACCCGCAAGGGCGTTTTCCGGCGCTGGAAACGCGGAAAACGTCTGCGGGTGCTTTGCTGCGTGCCGGGCAGAAGTGTTACTTCTGCACACCAGCCTCACACTGCTCGATGAACTGCTTGGCCACGCGGGGGCTGCGGCCGCCGGCGCGGATGGCAAAAGCCTCGGCCTTGACCAGCAGCTGGTCCATGGGTATCTGGATATGGTGTTGTTTTGCCAGCTCCGCCAGAATCGTCTCGAACCGGGCTTTTTCCGGCCGCTGGAAGGTCACGGTCAGGCCGAACCGGGCCGAAAGGCTCATGAGCTCCTGCCGGGTGTCGGCTTCGTGGATGTCGTCGCCGGTGCGGTCGGTCAGGGTCTCCTTGATGAGGTGGCGGCGGTTGGAGGTGGCGTACACCGCGATGTTCTGGGCGCGGCCGCCCACGCTGCCCTCCAGAATGGCCTTGAGGGCGGCAAAGTTGTCGTCGTTGGCGGTAAAGCTCAGGTCGTCGATGAACAGGATGAACTTGAGGGGGTTGGCGGCCAGCTTGTCCATCAGGTCGGGGATCTGATACAGCTGGTTCTTTTTCACTTCTACCAGCCGCAGGCCCTCGGGGGCAAACTCGTTGGCGATGGCCTTGACCGCGCTGGACTTGCCGGTGCCGGCGTCGCCGTACAGCAGCACATTGTTGGCGGGCATCCCGGCCAGCAGGGCACGGGTGTTGGCGATCACCTTTTCCCGCTCCTTTTCGTAGCCCGGCAGCTCGGAAAGACGCTGGGGGTCGGGGTACTTCACCGGAACCAGCTTGCCGTTTTCTACTGTAAATACATGGTGCTTGGCAAACATGCCGTAGCCCTTCTTACCCACCTCGCTCATGCGCTGGGCATAGGCGGCGGGCAGGTCAAGGTCGGCCGTCTCCCACCGGGGCAGGAAGGCCAGCTCTTCGGCCGGGACCTCTGCCGCGTCCAGCAGGGCATCCAGCGTCAGGCTGCACAGCTGCTGCAGGAAGGCCAGCTCGTTGTCCAGTGCAGTCTGCAGAACAGGGGGCAGGGTACCGGCAGCGGCCTGCCGCACGCACACGGTCTCGGCCTCCAGCACGGTGGTGCTCAGGTAGGTGCCCCAGTTGGTGGTGCGCTCGAACAGCACGCTTTCAAACTGTGCCACGGCGTTGCATACGCTGCCAACGCTGTTGTTTCCGGCCGTCAGGCAGTCGATGAGAGCGGCAAATCTGGCCGCCACGGGGTCGCTCAGCAGGGAGCGAAAGATCACAAGCCCGTGCAGGCGGGCGTTCCATTCATGCAGTTTCATAGTCCGGTTTCCTCGATCCTGAATCTTTTTTTTGGTACATCCTCTTTCAGACAACGCGCGGCGCGCGCAGATAAAAAGAGTATACAGCGGTTTTTCATTTCACGCAAGAGTGTTTAATTTCCTTCACGTTTGGAACAATTCAGGTTACAAATTGTCGATTGACATCAGCCCGGTTTATAGTATAATTTACATCAACAAATGCGTGGATGGGAAAAAGTACCACACGATCCCCCCTGTTCAGAGAGCTGCCGTTTGGTGCAAGGCAGTCAGTGTTTCGTGAGAGAAATCCTCCCGGAGCAGCCTGCCCAACGGGTATTAGACCCCTGTAAGCAGCGCCGGCAGCCGCCGTTATGAGGCAGGGCTTTGTTGGAAGCCCATGAGAGGGTGTGCACAGCGCACCAACGAGAGTGGTACCGCAGAGAGCTTGATGATCACAAGGTCTTTGTCTCTTGAGAAAGCAGGGGACAAGGGCTTTTTATTTTTCAAAAGCTCCCCCGGGGCAATGGATAAACGTGGAATTGGAACAGGAGAAACACACCATGCAGTTGAACGGTTCTCAGATTTTTGTGGAGGTTCTTTGTGAGCAGGGCGTGGATACCATTTTTGGCTATCCCGGCGGTGCAGTGCTGAATCTTTACGATGAGCTGTATAAGAATGCCGACCGCATCACCCATGTGCTTACCGCCCACGAGCAGGGAGCCGCCCACGCGGCGGACGGTTACGCCCGCGCTACCGGCCGCACCGGTGTGGTGCTGGCCACCAGCGGCCCGGGTGCCACCAACCTGGTCACCGGCATCGCCACCGCTTATATGGACTCGGTGCCCATGGTGGCCTTTACCGGCAACGTGGCCACCCCGGGCATCGGCAAGGACGGCTTTCAGGAAGCCTACATTGAGGGCATCACGATGCCCATCACCAAGCACAACTTCACGGTGCGCCGGGTAGAGGAGCTGGCCGACACCATGCGGGCAGCTTTCCGCATTGCACAGAGCGGCCGCAAGGGCCCGGTGCTGGTGGACATCCCCAAGGACGTGACCGCAGCAGTGTGCGAGTTTGAAAACAAGCAGCCGGAGCCCATCCGCACGGTGACCACCTTTGATGCGGAGCAGGTGCGCTGGGCAGCCGACCTGATCAACGCGGCACAGCGCCCGCTGGGTACTTTGGCGGCGGCGGCGCAGCGCGGCCTCCTGCCAGCCGCTGCGGGATCTGCTGCACAAGGCCGAGATCCCGGCCACCCACACCCTGATGGCGGCCGGTGTTGTGCCCTACGGCGACCCCATGAACATCGGGATGCTGGGGATGCACGGTTGCTACACTTCCAACCGGGCTGTGGCCGATTGCGACGTTCTGATCGCGGTGGGTACCCGCTTCTCGGACCGTGTTGCCCTGAACACCAAGAGCTTTGCCCACAATGCCACCATCGTGCAGATCGACATCGACCCCAGCGAGCTGGGCAAGAATGTGGATGTGGACCTGTCCATCGTGGGCGATGCCGCCTATGTGCTGCAGGCCATGCTGCCCCAGATCAAGGAGGCAAAGCACCCCGACTGGATGAAGATGATCCACGAGTGGCAGGCACAGGATTACCACCCGGTGTCCGACCCCACCCACCTGATGCCCCATCAGGTCATCGGTGAGGTGTGCAACCAGTGCGGCCCGGAGGCCGTATACGTCACCGATGTGGGCCAGCACCAGATGTGGGCGGCCCAGTACCTGCGCCACGCCAAGAGCCGCGGTTTCATCACCAGCGGCGGCCTGGGCACCATGGGCTTTGGCTACGGTGCCGCAATCGGTGCCCAGATGGCCCTTGGCCGGGACCAGCGTGTGGTCATGTTCACCGGTGACGGTTCCTTCCATATGAACCTGAACGAGGCCTGCACCGCCGTCAGCTACGACCTGCCCATCATCACGGTAATCTTCAACAATCAGGTGCTCGGCATGGTGCGCCAGTGGCAGACGACCTTCTACGGCAAGCGCTACAGCCAGACCGATCCCCACCGTCACACCGACTTCGTCAAGCTGGCAGACGGCTTTGGCCTGAAGGGCTACCGCTGCACCAATCTGCCGGAGTTCCAGCAGGCATTTGCCGAGGCGCTCCAGCGCAAAGGCCCCACCTGGATCGAGTGCATCATCGACAAGGACGAAAAGGTCCTGCCCATGATCCCCGGCGGCGGTGACATCAACGATATCATCATGGAATAAGGAGGACACAGCAATATGGAATCCAGTCAGCGCAGGGTCATCAGCCTGCTGGTGGACAACCAGAGCGGCGTTCTGGCCCGGGTGTCCAACCTGTTCTGCCGCCGCGGCTTCAACATCGACACCCTGACCGTTTCGGCTACCAACGACCCGGCCGTCAGCCGCATCACCCTGACCATCACCAGTGACGACCGGGCCCTGAAGCAGCCCATCCTCCAGACTGAGCGTCTGGAAGTGACCCGGCAGGTGTTCGTGCTGGACAAGGACAAGACCCTCCAGCGGGAACTGCTGCTGCTCAAGGTAGCGTCCGACGTGCACAACCGCGCCGAGCTGCGGGAGATCGCCAACATTTACAAGGCCAAGATCATTGACCTGTCGCCGGACAGCATGGTGTTTGAACTGATCGGCAAGCCGGACAAGATCGACGCCTTCCTGAAGATGTTCGAGGACTACGAGATCCTGGAACAGTGCCGCACCGGCGTCACGGCGCTGGAACGCGGCGGAATGCACCAGCATATGCAAAAGCCGCCGCAGGAAGTGCGCGCGGCCCAGCTCCCTCTGCCGGGCACCCATTGCCCGGAACGCACCTGAATGTTTTTTCCGCTCCCCGGTGAGCGAAAAAATAAAGATCGTTTATTATTAGCCACAACAGAAGAATAAAAAAGGAGAACAACTACTATGGCTATCAAGAAATACTACGATTCTGACTGCAACCTCGGCGTTCTGGACGGCAAGACCGTCGCGGTCATCGGCTTTGGCAGTCAGGGCCATGCACACTCCGAAAACCTGGCCGAGAGCGGCGTCAACGTCGTCGTCGGCCTGCGCAAGGGTTCTGCTCACTGGGCAAAGGCTTCCGAGTTCGCTGCCACCCACGACAACTTCAAGGTCATGGAAGTGGAAGAGGCTGCCAAGGCCGGCGATGTGGTCATGATGCTGGTTCCCGATGAGCTGTGCGCCGACATCTACAACAAGCAGGTTGCTCCTTATATGACCGAGGGCAAGGCTCTGGCCTTTGCACACGGCTTCAACATCCACTTCAAGACCATCACCGCTCCCAAGAACGTGGACGTCATCATGATCGCTCCCAAGGGCCCCGGCCACATCGTGCGCCGCCTGTACACCGAGGGCGAGGGCTGCCCCTCTCTGATCTGCGTGGAGCAGGACTACACCGGTAAGGCCAAGGACATCGCTCTGGCATACGCTTCCGGCATCGGCGCAGGCCGTGCAGGCATCCTGCAGACCACCTTCAAGGAGGAGACCGAGACCGACCTGTTCGGCGAGCAGGCCGTGCTGTGCGGCGGCGTTTCCGAGCTGATCCACGCCGGTTTCGACACCCTGGTGGAGGCTGGTTACGAGCCCGAGATGGCTTACTTTGAGACCTGCCACGAGATGAAGCTGATTGTTGACCTGATCAACGAGGGCGGCTTCTCCAAGATGCGTTACTCCATCTCCAACACCGCAGAGTACGGCGACTACCGCACCGGCAAGCGCCTGATCACCGCCGAGACCCGCAAGGAGATGAAGAAGGTGCTCACCGAGATCCAGGACGGCACCTTCGCTTCCGAGTTCCTGACCGAGATGAACCCCAACGGTGGCCGCAAGGTCCACTTCCTGGCAAAGCGCCGCATGGAAGCCGAGCTGCCCATCGAGAAGGTCGGCGCAGAGCTGCGCAGCATGATGAGCTGGCTGAAGAAGTAATAGAAATGATATGTGCCGCCGGCACATGAGGATGCCGAGCAATGATGTTTGCCGCTGGCAGATGATGTGCGCTGCGGCGCATGAGCAGAAAGCAGTGGTCTGCGGTCTGTATCATTTGCCGCATTGCGGCAAGCATCATTTTTGCGTCTGCAAAATATCCTGCTCCGCAGGAGCACATCATTCCGGCTGAGCCGGAACATCATCTGCCGCCCTGGCGGCAGTCGTGGAGGATAGTACAATGAGAAGTGACAACGTGACCAAGGGCTCAGAGCGGGCCCCTAACCGGAGCCTGTTTCTACGCCCTGGGCTACACCCCGGAGGAGCTGGAGCGGCCCCTCATCGGCGTGGTGAGCGCCTACAGCGAGATCGTGCCCGGCCACATGAACCTGGATAAGCTGGCCGACGCGGTGAAGGCCGGCGTGGAAATGGCGGGGGGCACCCCATCCTGATCCCGGCCATCGGCGTGTGCGACGGCATTGCCATGGGCCACATCGGCATGAAGTATTCTCTGGCCAGCCGTGAGCTGATCTGCGACAGCGTGGAGACCATGTTCATGGCTCATCAGCTGGACGGCCTGGTGCTGGTTCCCAACTGTGATAAGATTGTCCCTGGTATGGTCATGGCCGCCGTGCGGATGAACGTCCCCGCAGTGGTCTGCTCCGGCGGTCCCATGCTGGCCGGCACCTACGGCGGCGAGGAAGTCAGTCTGTCCAAGATGTTTGAGGCCGTGGGTGCTTACAAGGCCGGTATGATCACCGAAGATCAGCTGGAGGACTGCACCTGCAACTGCTGCCCCAGCTGTGGCAGCTGCTCCGGCATGTACACCGCCAACAGCATGAACTGCCTGTGCGAGGCCATCGGCATCGCGCTGCCCGGCAACGGCACCATTCCCGCCGTGTACTCCAAGCGCCTGCAGCTGGCCAAGCACGCCGGTATGGCCATCATGGAGATGGTGAAGAAGGGCATCACCGCCCGCCAGATCATCAACGAGCGCAGCATCCGCAACGCACTGACCTGCGACATGGCGCTGGGCTGCTCCACCAACACGGTGCTGCACCTGCTGGCCATCGCCCACGAAGCGGGCGTGCCGGTGGATCTGGCGCTCTTCAACGAGATCTCCGCCAAGACCCCCAACCTGTGCCATCTGGCCCCCGCAGGCCCCACCCATATGCCCGATCTGTACGCCGCCGGCGGCATCCCCGCCGTGCAGGCGGAGCTGGCCAAGAAGGGCCTGCTGGATCTGGATGTGCCCACCGTGACCGGCAAGACCGTGGGCGAGAACATCAAGGGTGCCCACATCCTCAACGAAAAGGCCATCCGTCCCATCGACAACCCCTACTCTCAGACCGGCGGTCTGCAGATCCTGTGGGGCAACATCGCACCGGACGGCTGCGTGGTCAAGCGCAGTGCCGTGGCTCCGGAGATGCAGCAGCACTCCGGCCCGGCCCGCGTATTCAACAGCGAGGAGACCGCCATTGCGGCCATCTACGCCGGTCAGATCGTCCCGGGCGATGTGGTGGTCATCCGCTACGAAGGCCCCAAGGGCGGCCCCGGCATGCGCGAGATGCTGAACCCCACTTCCGCTCTGGCCGGTATGAAGCTGGACAAGACCGTGGCCCTGATCACCGACGGCCGCTTCTCCGGTGCAAGCCGGGGTGCTGCCATCGGCCATGTCAGCCCCGAAGCTGCTTCCGGCGGCCCCATCGGCCTGATCGAAGAGGGCGATATCATCCACATTGATATCCCCAACGCCAGGATCACGCTGGAGGTCTCCGACAACGTGCTGGCCGAGCGCAAGGCAAAGTATGTGGCTCCGGAACCCAACATCAAGACCGGCTGGCTGAGCCGCTATGCCCGCATGGTCACCAGCGCAAACCTGGGCGCCGTGCTGAAGTAAAAACTCCCTCAGTCAACCCTTGCGGGTTTGCCAGCTCCCCCGGCGGAGGAGCCTTTTCCGTCTTATTGCAACGCCAAAGCCTCCCTCTGAGAGGGAGGTGGCATCGCATCAGCGATGACGGAAGGAGTTTATCATCCCCCACAAACAACAAAATCCCCGCTGTGCAGCTGCACAGCGGGGATTATTTGCGATACGATGTTATTCGCCATGACCAAACAGCATGGAGCGGAAGGTGCGGAAGATGATCTTCCAGTCCACCGGGAAGCTGCGCTCGTGGACGTACTTGATGTCCAGGTCCATCCACTCTTCAAAGCTCAGCTGGTCGCGATGGGGTGCGATCTGCCAGTAGCAGCTCAGGCCGGGGGTCACATACAGCCGCTGCCACTCATAGGCGGTATACTGTGCGACCTCATGGGGCAGTGCCGGGCGCGGGCCGACGATGCTCATTTCGCCCTTCAGCACATTGAAGAGCTGGGGCAGCTCGTCGATGCTGGTCTTGCGCAGGAACTTGCCCACCCGGGTGATGCGGGGGTCGTTCTTCATCTTGAACACAGGGCCGTCCTTCTCATTGCGCTCCATCAGGTCCTTGAGCTTCTGCTCTGCGTCCGGGCACATGGTGCGGAACTTGTACATCTTGAACAGCTTGCCGTTGCGTCCTACCCGCTGCTGGGTGAAAATGGGGCTGGCACCGGGGCTGTCGATCCAGATGGCCGCATAGGTGACCAGCAGCAGCGGCGAAAGCACCACCAGCGCCAGCGAGGACAAAAAGAATATCCTGTGCCCGGCGCACCGCCCAGTAGACCCGATCCTCGTGGCAGACTTCGGAAAGATCCAGCGTCAGAGGCCGATGGATCGTATCGACGCTGGAAGCGTCATACCCGGCCGCCATGGGGTAGGAGGCCGGTTTTACCATCAGATCTGTTTTCTTCCAATATTCCGTTAAATCATGAACCCGCAGAGTTGCCATGCGAATCCCCTCCTGAATGTGTGCGAAAAATCAAGACGGACAAAGTGCAACAATCATTTGATACACCGCAACAGAAGTGCACTCTGTTTTTGCTTTCATTTTAGCACAAAACAGACGATTTTGCAACAAAAATGTCACTAAAAATGTTACGTTTTTGTTGCAAATGATGCCGAAAGGAATCGTACCGCAACAAAAAAACGGACGAAGCAGAATGCTTCGTCCGTGAAGGACCGGGAACCGGTCAGCCGAACAGGCTTTTGGTGTTGTGACTGTAGACCGAGAGCACCAGTCCGACGCAGATGTACAGCATCAGCACCGAACTGCCGCCGGCGGAGTAGAAGGGCAGCGTGACGCCGATGACCGGCAGCAGGCGCAGGTTCATGCCCACGTTCACCGCGATCTGAGCCATCAGGGCTCCGCCGATGCCGGCGCAGATGTAGCTGCCCAGCAGATCTTCGCTGCGGGCACCGGTGGCAAAGGTCTTGACCACCAGCGCGAACAGCACGCCCAGCACCACGCAGCAGCCCACAAAACCGGCAGAATTGCCGATCCAGCTCAGGATAAAGTCGTTGTGGGCATTTGGTACACTGTAGTACCGGTCGCCGAACAGCCCGTTGCCGAAGATGCCGCCGGAGCCGATGGCGATCTCTCCGCGCTGCTGCTGGTAGATGATGTTCTTCCACACCGCTTCGCTGGGGGCCCAGCCGGTGGTGTTCTCCGGGTCAATAACGGCCAGGATGCGGTACCACTGGTAGCCCTTGCCGATCTTGTCGCTGAAAAAGGCGAAGGCCGCCGCTACCGCTGCACCGGCCGCTGCGGCGGCACCCAGGATATACTTCCAGCTCAGGCCTGCGGCAAACATCATGCAGCAGCCGATGATGCCGTAGATGATGGCTGTGCCGTCGTCGCCCTGCACATGAATGATGGCAATGGGCACCAGCAGGTGCAGCAGCAGCTTTGCCAGCTCCTTGGGCTCATTGATGCGGCTGCGCACATTGTTCAGATGCATGGCAAAGGTGAGGATGAAGCTGATCTTGGCCAGCTCTGTGGGCTGGAAGGTAAAGCCGCCCAGCTTGTACCAGGAGTAGTTGTCGGTATCACCGGCGTTGTAGCCGATGGTGAGCGGGCCGACCGAAACGTTGCGGATGAACAGGGTGGGCAGAACCAGGCCCCAGGTCAGCACCACATGCACCGGCCACACCTTGACAAGGCTGCGGTAGTCGATGCAGGACAGCAGCAGAGCAATGACCAGACCGATGCCGGCCGCACCGGCCTGCACCAGCGCACGGCGGTAGTCGCCGATGCCGGTGATCTGGCCGGTGACCGCGTCGGTGGCAAACCCGTTGCCCTGTTTGGCGGCCCAGGACGCCAGTGCCAGCACCGCCATGGTGCTGCTGAAGACGCACAGCAGCAGGTAGACCTTGTCAGTCCGTTTCCAATATTGTCGAATGCTTTCCAATGAAGCACATCCTTTCTGATCAGCAGATGACACCGGAACTCACACAGCACCGAGCAATATGACCCCAGTTTATCCTTATTATACACACTCTGCCCGGCCATTGCAAGAAACAGGGTGTGACAGCTTTGCAAAATCGGGCGCGGACGCTTGACAAAGGGCGGGGGAGCTTCTACAATGAAGGTGGCAGAAGTGGGGTTTGCCGCCTGTGCCGGCCGCGCCCGAAGCGGCGGACGAGGAGGGCAGCACTTGTGCCGGGAACGGGGCGCACGGAGGACGTGTGCAGCTCCTGAAGGATGGGAAAATGATGAAACAACAAACGATGCCCCGCCGCCTGCTCTGCGCGGTGTGCGCCGTGGTGCTGCTGGTATCGGCAGTGCCGGCCGCATGGGCTGCAGAGCCGGACGCGGATACTGCCGCACCGGTGCAGAGCCTGACCGCTTCGGAAGCGACCGAGATGCAGCAGGCAGACGCTGCCGTTACCGCCTTGACCGACAGTGCGGACTACGCCGCCATGTCGGCGGCGGACCGTAAGGCAGCGGCGCTGGAACAGCTGGACGACCTGGTGCAGCAGGGGCTGGTGGCAAAGGGCTCCATTTATGCCGACGAGGAAAACGGCATGGTGAGCTTCTCCTACAGCTGCGGCGCGCTGGGCGGCATCCTGCTGGAGGACCCGGATGAGGAAAATACCGCTGCCGACCTGCAGCTGGCAGAGGCAGCACAGCAGACCGCGCAGAACGGCACCTATGGCACTGCGATGCTGTACTATGCCTTTGACGACACGGTCAACAGCAGCCGCTACCCCAACTACGCCTATATGAAGAGCTACTGGACCTCGGTGGGGCTGGATACTAAACTGGACACGACGGTGACTGTGGCCGATCTGCGCCGCATGAACAACTACGACCTGTGCGTGCTGAGCACTCACGTTGCCTATTATACCTACGAGTACGGCTGGCTGTGGAAGCGCACGGCCACCGCGCCTGTGCTGCTGCTGACCGAGAAATCTACCTTCTGGAACGATCTGCGCTACGGCATGGACCTGCTGAACCACCGCATCATCAAGGTGAACGGGGCCTATGCCGTCACGGCGGGGTTCTTCCGGGCGGCTTATCGCAGCGGTGCGCTGAAGGACACGATCATTCTGTCGGAGACCTGTGAGTTCTACGGCAAGAGCGGGCATCTGGACACTTCCATGGCGGATGCGCTGCTGTCCGGCGGTGCGGCCTGTGTGGTGGGCTATGTGAACAATGTGTACACGGTGCACTCCCGCAGCATGCTGTGGGCGACTGTGAACCGCCTGCTGGCGGGAGATACGGTGCGCGAAGCCGTGGACTTCGGCCTGAACCTGTACGGTGCGGATGATATCATCTGGTACAACAATCAGGGCGGGCGGCGGCCCCACGCGGTGGCGTCTTTCCCGGTATTGAGCGGCGATCAGGATGCCCGGCTGCGGGCCGTGCAGGCTGCGGCCGACAGCACACAGCAGGCTGCCTGAGCAAAGCTGGCATTGCGCTTTTGCAAAAAAGTATACTATACTAAGGGATGGCAGAGCACTGCCATCCTTTTTTGATGATTGGGAGGGAAACTCCATGGCAGAATACATCACCCATTCCCGCGCCGAGACGGTGGCGCTGGGCAAGCGCATGGCGGCTGTGCTGCAGCCCGGGGCACTCATTGCCTTTACCGGCGGTCTGGGCGCAGGCAAAACGGCCTTTACCGAGGGTCTGGCCGAGGGCCTGGGCTGCACCGACCCGGTCAGCAGCCCGACTTTTGCCATTGTTAACTACTACCGTGGGCCGCGCCCGCTGGCCCACTTTGACCTGTACCGCATCTCCACTGAGAACGATCTGTGCGCGGCAGGCTTTTACGATTATCTGGATCAGGGGGCCATCGTGGCGGCAGAGTGGAGCGAGAATTTTGCCGACCTGCTGGCACTGGAACAGCCGATCCATGTGAACATTGAGCGGGTGGATGAGAATACCCGCAAGATCACCATCGAGGGGGTAGAGGTATGAACATTCTGGCCGTGGATACCGCGGGCAAGACCGCGGGGGTGGCCCTGCTGCAGGATGACCGCCTGCTGTACGAGTGCTATCTCGACGCGGGCATGACCCACAGCGAGACGCTGATGCCGATGATCGACACCTGCCTGAAAACCTGCGGCATGACCTGCGCCGACATCGACCTGTATGGCGTGAACGCCGGTCCCGGCAGCTTTACTGGCCTGCGCATCGGTCTGGCCGCCGTCAAAGGGCTGGCGTTCCCCGGGAGACGCTCTGCGCGCCGGTCTCGACCCTGGAAGCACTGGCGGCTGCTCACACGGGTGAGGGCACTGTGCTCTGTGCACTGGACGCCCGCCGCGCGCAGGTGTACAGCGCTGCGTTTGATCTGGCCACCCACCAGCGCCTGCTGGAGGACGATGCCCGCGCCGTGGCAGACCTTGCCCAATTTGTAGAAAATTGCAAAAAACCCCTGTTTTTTGTTGGTGATGGCGCATCTCTGTGCTATAATAAATACGGCAGTGTGCCGGGTGTGCTCGAAACGCCCCCGGCCCTGCGGTGCGGCCGCGCAGCTGCCGTGGCACTGGTGGCCAAGCAGATGGCCGAAGCCGGACAGACAGTTCTGCCGGAGGCTCTGCTGCCGGATTACCACCGCCTGAGCCAGGCCGAGCGGGAGCGCGCCGAGCGCCTTGCCGCCGAGGCTGCCGCAAAAGCATAACGTCGTATCCGATAGAAATGGATCTATTGAAAATAAGGAGCGTGTTTTTATGACCCCGATGATCGTTGAGCATCCGCTGCTGCAGCACAAGCTGAGCATTCTGCGCAACAAACAGACCGGTACCAAGGAGTTCCGTGACCTTGTTGGCGAGATCGCGACTCTGCTGTGCTACGAAGCGACCCGTGACCTGCCTCTGGAGGAAGTGGAGATCGAAACTCCCATCACCATGGCAAAGACCAAGGTGCTGGCTGGCCGCAAGCTGGCTCTGGTGCCCATCCTGCGCGCAGGCATGGGTATGCTGGACGGCATGCTGACCCCCTGCTGCCTGCTGCCAAGGTGGGCTTCATCGGCCTGTACCGCAACGAGGAGACCCTGCAGCCCGTGGAGTACTTCTGCAAGCTGCCGCAGGACATTGCAGAGCGTGACGTTCTGGTTCTGGACCCGATGCTGGCCACCGGCGGCAGCGCCATTGACGCCATCACCCAGATCAAGAAGCACGGTGCAAAGCGCATCAAGTTCATCGGTTTGATCGCTGCTCCGGAAGGCATCAAGGCCCTGCACGAGGCACACCCCGATGTGGACATCTACCTCGGTGCACAGGACGACCACCTGAACGAGAACGGCTACATCGTTCCCGGTCTGGGCGATGCTGGCGACCGTATCTACGGCACCAAGTAAATTTGATTGCACACATAACACAAAAGGAGCGGCTCCTCGCGGAGCCGCTCCTTTTGTGTTGTATGAAACCCTCTCAGTCAAAGCCTGATGGCTTTGCCAGCTCTCCCGAAAGGGAGAGCTTTTTGCATCTGACGGAAAGCACCGATAAAGCTCCCCCTCGGGGGGAGCTGTCACCGAAGGTGACTGAGAGGGTTCGTCTTTTTCAGATCTCGGCCAGGATGGCGTCGCCCATGGCGGTGCAGCCCAGGCAGGTGCAGCCCTCGCTCATGTTGTCGGCGGTGCGCAGGCCCTTGTCCAGCACCTTGTTCACGGCATTCTCGATGGCATCGGCCTCCTCGGTCATGCCGAAGGAGTAGCGCAGCATCATGGCAGCGGACAAGATGCAGGCGATGGGGTTGATGACGTCCTGGCCGGCGATGTCCGGGGCGGAGCCGTGGATGGGCTCATAGAGGCCCCAGGTGCCGGCACCCAGGCTGGAGGACGGGATCATGCCGATGGAGCCGGTGATCATGGAAGCCTCGTCGGACAGGATGTCGCCGAACATGTTCTCGGTGACGATGACGTCGAACTGGGCAGGATTCTTCACGATCTGCATGGCGCAGTTGTCCACGAACATCTCGCTGTACTCCACGTCGGGGTACTCGGCCTGCAGACGGTGCATCACGGAGCGCCACAGGCGGCTGGTGTCCAGCACGTTCGCCTTGTCCACGCAGCACAGCTTTTTGCGGCGCTTGCGGGCCGTCTCAAAGCCGATGCGGCCGATGCGCTCGATCTCGTGCTCGGAGTAGGGCATGGAGTCGACGGCCTGCTTCTCGCCGTTTTCCAGCGTGTGGGTCTCGTGATTGCCGAAGTACACGCCGCCGATGAGCTCACGCACGATGATGAAGTCGATGCCCTGCGCCACGATCTCCGGCTTCAAGGGGCTGGCCGGGGCCAGCTGGGGCCAGATCTTGGCCGGGCGGTTGTTGGAGTACAGGCCCATGCCGGCGCGCAGACGCAGCAGGCCCTTTTCCGGGCGCTGTTCCCCGGGCAGGCCCTCCCATTTGGGGCCGCCCACGGCACCCAGCAGCACGCTGTCGGCGGCAAGGCACTTGTCCAGCTCGTGCTGGGGCAGGGGGTCGCCGTATTTGTCGATGGCTTCACCGCCCATGGCGGCGTCGGTGTAGTGGAAGGTGTGGCCGTACTTTTTCGGCCACCTTGTCAAGCACGCGGATGGTCTGCTTGACGATCTCCGGGCTGGAGCAGTCGCCCCAGATGACAGCAATGTTTTTTTCCATGGGTCTGTTCTCCTTATTGTCAGCTGGCTCGCCCCCTCTCAGTCACCTCGGTGCCAGCTCCCCCAAAGGGGAGCCTCTGGCGAGAAGTAAAGTTTGCGGTTTTTGCCAAGGCCTCTCCCCTTGGGAGAGGTGGCACAGCGCAAGCTGTGACGGAGAGGGCGAGGATGCTTTTACTGTTTTGCTTTAATAGCCTTCATCAGGCCGCCGGCGGAGATGATGTTCTGGATAAAGGGCGGGAAAGGCTCGGCGTGGAACACTTTGCCGTTGGTCTCGTCGGTGATGACGCCGGTGTCAAAGTCTACCTGAACGGTGTCCCCAGCCTCAATGGCGTCCACAGCCTCCGGGCATTCCATGATGGGCAGGCCGATGTTGATGCTGTTGCGGTAGAAGATACGGGCAAAGCTTTTGGCAATAACCACCGCAATGCCGGCAGTCTTGATGCACAGGGGCGCGTGCTCGCGGGAAGAGCCGCAGCCAAAGTTCCAGCCGCCCACCATGATATCGCCGTCCTTCACGTTCTTGACGAAATCCTTGTCGATGTCCTCCATGCAGTGGCGGGCCAGCTCCTTGGCGTCCTGGGTGTTCAGGTAGCGGGCGGGGATGATGACATCGGTGTCCACATTATCCGGGTATTTGAAAACAGAACCTTTTGCGTTCATTGTTGTTCTCCTTTCCGATCAGACCGTGCGGGGGTCGGTGATGTGGCCGGTGAGGGCGCTGGCTGCGGCCGTGGCGGGGCTGGCCAGGTAGACCTCGCTCTCCACATGGCCCATGCGGCCCACAAAGTTCCGGTTGGTGGTAGAAACGCACCGCTCGCCCTCGGCCAGAATGCCCATGTAACCGCCCAGGCAGGGGCCGCAGGTGGGCGTGGACACGATGCAGCCCGCGTCAATGAAGGCCTCGGTCCAGCCGCGGCGGATGCACTCTTTGTAGATGGCCATGGTGGCGGGAATGATGATGCCGCGCACGCCCTTGGCGATGTGCTTGCCCTTGAGGATGTTGTAGGCAGCCTCCATGTCGTCCAGGCGGCCGTTGGTGCAGCTGCCGATGACCACCTGGTCAATTTTGATCTCCTTGCCCTCGCTGGCAACGTGGGTGTTCTCCGGCAGGTGCGGGTAGCTGACGGTGGGCACCAGAGCGGAGAGGTCGATCTCAATGGTCTTTTCGTATTCGGCATCCGGGTCGGCTTCGTAATACACCGGCTCACGCTGGCTGCGGCCCTTGAGGTAGGCTTTGGTCACCTCGTCCACCGGGAAGATGCCGTTCTTGGCACCGGCCTCGATGGCCATGTTGCAGATGCACAGGCGGTCGTCCATGGTCAGGGAGGCCACGCCGGGGCCGGTGAACTCCATGCTCTTGTACAGCGCGCCGTCCACGCCGATCTTGCCGATGATGTGAAGGATCAGGTCCTTGCCGGACACGCGGGGGCTGAACTTGCCCTTGAGCACAAACTTGATGGCAGAGGGCACCTTGAACCATGCCATGCCGGTGGCCATACCGGCGGCCATGTCGGTGGAGCCAACGCCGGTGGAGAAGGCACCCAGCGCACCGTAGGTGCAGGTGTGGCTGTCCGCGCCGATGACGCAGTCGCCGGCGGTCACGATGCCTTGTTCGGGCAGCAGAGCGTGCTCGATGCCCATCTGGCCCACATCGTAGAAGTTGAGGATGTCGTACTTGTTGGCGAACTCGCGGCACTGCTTGGACTGGGTGGCACTCTTGATGTCCTTGTTGGGCACAAAGTGGTCCAGCACGATGGCGATGTGCTCTTTGTCGAACACGCTGTCGAAACCGGCGCGCTCAAACTCGTTGATGGCGACGGGGGTGGTGATGTCGTTGCCCAGCACGATGTCCAGCTTTGCGTTGATGAGCTGGCCTGCCTTGACCTCGGCAAGCCCGGCATGTGCGGCAAGGATCTTCTGCGTCAGGGTCATTCCCATGGTGGTACTCTCCTTTTTACTTATAACCCTCTCAGTCAATGCCTTACGGCATTGCCAGCTCCCCCGAAAGGGGGGAGCTTTTTTGCATGAGCGGGCAAGTTTTCCTTCTGATTCAAAGTTCCCCTTCGGGGGAGCTGGCGCAAAGCGCCTGAGAGGGTTCGTTCTTTATTTGTTGTTGATGGCACTGACCAGTGCCTTGACACCGGCCACGATGATATCCGTGTCAGTACCGGCACCCCAAGTGACGGTGCCGTCGCCCCAGGTCAGGCCCACATAGGAGGCGGCACGGGAGGTGGAGCCCTCGTCCAGGCTGTGCTCGGAGTAGTTCTCCAGATGGAACTCCATGCCGGTAGCGCTCTGGATGGCATTGGCCACAGCGTCCAGACGGCCGTTGCCCACCGAGGTGACCACCTTGCGCTGGCCGTTCAGGTCCAGCGTGACCGTGGCGGTGATGCCGTTGACCTGAGCAAAGTGTGCCTCGATGACATTGAGGGGCTTTGCGGCGGTTGAGGAAGGTGTCCTCGAAGATGTGCAGCACCTCTCCGGCGCTCAGCTCCTTGTGGCTGTGGTCGGACACGCTCTTGACCTTGTAACCCAGAGCTTCGCGCATCTTGGGGGGCAGGTTGTAGCCGTAGTTCTGTTCCAGCACAAAGCCGATGCCGCCCTTACCGCTCTGGCTGTTGATGCGGATGACGTCGGCGTCATAGGTGCGGCCGATGTCGTGGGGGTCCACCGGGATATAGGGGCAGGTCCAGCGGTGCTCGTTGTGCTCCTTGCGGTAGGCCATGCCCTTGGCGATGGCGTCCTGATGGCTGCCGGAGAAGGCGGCAAACACCAGCTGACCGGCGTAGGGGGTGCGCTCGTAGATGTGCATCCGGGTCACGCGCTCATAGGTGGCGCAGATCTCCGGCATGTTGGAAAAGTCCAGCTTGGGGTCCACCCCGTGGCTGTACAGGTTCATGGCCAGGGTCACGGCATCCACGTTGCCGGTGCGCTCGCCGTTGCCGAACAGGCAGCACTCCACACGCTGAGCACCGGCCAGCACGGCCAGCTCGGCGCAGGCCACGCCGGTGCCGCGGTCGTTGTGGGGGGTGGGTGGAGATGATGACGCTGTCACGGTACTTCAGGTGCTTGTCGCTGCACTCGATCTGGTTGGCATATACATGGGGCATGCTCATTTCCACGGTGACGGGCAGGTTGATGATCATCGGGCGGTCCGGGGTGGGCTGCATTACGTCCAGCACGGCGTTGCACACATCCACGGCGTAGTCCAGCTCGGTGCCGGTGAAGCTCTCCGGGCTGTACTCGAAGAGGAAGTTGCCCTCGTATTCCTGGCTCAGCTGCTTGACCAGCTTGGCGCCGTCGGTGGCGATCTTCTTGATCTCTTCCTTGCTCTTGTGGAACACCTGCTCCCGCTGGGCCACCGAGGTGGAGTTGTAAAGTGGATCACCGCACGGGGCGCACCCTTGACGGCCTCGAAGGTGCGGCGGATGATGTGATCGCGGCACTGGGTCAGCACCTGCACCGTCACGTCCTCCGGGATCATGTTCTTTTCGATCAGGGTCCGCAGAAACTCGTACTCGGTCTCGCTGGCAGCAGGGAAGCCCACCTCGATCTCCTTGAAGCCGATCTTCACCAGCATCTGGAAGAACTCCAGCTTTTCTGCAAGGCTCATGGGCACGATCAGCGCTTGATTGCCATCGCGCAGGTCCACACTGCACCAGGCGGGAGCCTTTTCAATGTGATCCTTCTTGACCCAGCTGTCATAGCCGGCGGGTACCGGGTAGTAACCCGGAGCGTACTTGGTAGCGTCCATCATCGTTTTGTCCTCCTGATGCTTCTTACACTTTTTGTACAAGAAAAGGCTCCCGTCTTTCAAGGCGAAAACCTTGAGAGACGAGAGCCTGTAAGTTTTATCACAGGGCACCCGTGGTACCACTCTCTTTGCTGCACCTTTTGTGGATGCAGCCACTTTGCACGATCGGCCCTTTGCGGCGAATCGCTGCCCTTGTAACGGTGGGCGTCCGTCAGAACCTACTGCTTCGTTCAGCTCTGCCGCTCAGGGGCCAGTAACCGAGACCCTCTGCACCCGCCTTGCACCACCCGGCGGCTCTCTGCACGCAGAAGAAAATCGTTTTATCCCCGTCAACGCATTTGCACTTTTTTGAAAGTGAGATAAGTTTAGCATGGTTTCCAGAACCTGTCAAGAAGAATGGCTCATCGGCAGGATGAAACAAATTCACAAATCCATGGTCAGAATTTGCCGGAATTTACGAAGTACGTTTGTTAAAAAACTGCTAAGTTTTTGGAAACAAGCCCTCAAGCTGCTTGTTAAGCTGTTTTTGGCAGTGCTATACTATGATCAATGAGATGCAGACACACTCAGATACCGATATGAAGGAGGAAAAACCCTATGAAGGAAGTCAAACCTTCCAAAAAGCCCTTGGCCATCTACTACGCCATCGTGCTGCTGGTGCTGCTGGTGCTCAACCTTGTTTTTGTGCCCTGGCTCACCGAACGTCAGGTCAAAGAGGTGGACTACGGCACCTTTATGTCCATGACCGCAGAAAAACAGATCGGCCGGGTGGATATCGAGTCCAACCAGATCATTTTTACCGATAAGGACGAGAAGCAGGTGTACAAGACCGGTCTCATGGATGACCCCGGTCTGACCGAGCGCCTGTATGACGCTGGTGCCGCCTTCTCCAGCGAGATCGTGGAGCAGGGCTCTCCGGTGTTGAGCTTTTTGATCTGGTTTGCCCTGCCCATCCTGCTGTTCAGCTTCATCGGCAACCAGATGAACAAAAAGCTCATGGAAAAGGCAGGCGGCGGCCCCGGTGCCATGATGTTTGGCGGCGCAGGCAAGTCCAACGCCAAGGTCTATGTGCAGTCCACCCATGGCATCCGCTTTGCAGATGTGGCCGGAGAGGACGAGGCCAAGGAGAACCTGCAGGAGATCGTCAACTACCTCCACGACCCCGGTAAGCAGTATGAGGAGATCGGTGCCTCCATGCCCAAGGGCATCCTGCTGGTAGGCCCTCCGGGCACCGGCAAGACCATGCTGGCCAAGGCCGTGGCAGGTGAGTCCAACGTGCCCTTCTTTTCCATCTCCGGCTCCGAGTTTGTGGAGATGTTTGTGGGCATGGGTGCCTCCAAGGTCCGGGACCTGTTCAAACAGGCCAAGGAAAAGGCCCCCTGCATCGTGTTCATCGACGAGATCGACGCCATCGGCCAGAAGCGCAACAGCGGCAATCTGGGGGGCAACGATGAGCGGGAGCAGACCCTCAACCAGCTGCTGACGGAGATGGACGGCTTTGAGGGCAACACCGGGGTCATCATCCTGGCCGCCACCAACCGCCCCGATTCCCTGGACCCGGCTCTGACCCGTCCCGGCCGGTTTGACCGCCGGGTGCCGGTGGAGCTGCCGGACCTGAAGGGCCGGGAGGAGATCCTGAAGGTCCACGCCAAAAAGGTAAAGATCGCCCCGGGGGTGGACTTTAACACTGTGGCCCGGATGGCCTCCGGTGCCTCCGGCGCGGAGCTGGCCAACATCGTCAATGAGGCCGCCCTGCGGGCGGTACGGGCCGGGCGCAAAAGCGTGACCCAGGCAGACCTGGAGGAGAGCATCGAGGTGGTCATTGCAGGCTACCAGAAAAAGAACTCCATCCTGACGGATCAGGAAAAGTGCATCGTGGCCTACCACGAGATCGGCCACGCACTGGTGGCAGCCAAGCAGTCCCACTCCGCCCCGGTGCAGAAGATCACCATCATCCCCCGCACGTCCGGAGCCTTGGGCTATACCATGCAGGTGGACGAGGGCAACCACTACCTGATGAACCAGACGGAGCTGGAAAACAAGATCGCCACCTTTACCGGAGGCCGTGCCGCCGAGGAGCTGGTGTTCCACTCTGTTACCACCGGAGCCTCCAACGACATCGAGCAGGCCACCAAGCTGGCCCGGGCTATGATCACCCGGTACGGCATGAGCCAGGACTTTGACATGGTGGCCCTGGAGACGGTGAACAACCAGTACCTGGGAGGGGACACCTCCCTGGCCTGCTCTGCCCAGACCCAGCGAGAGATCGACCAGAAGGTGGTGGAGCTGGTAAAGGCCCAGCACGCCAAGGCTCTGCAGATCCTTACCGAGAACCGGGACAAGCTGGACCAGCTGGCCAAGTTCCTCTATGAAAAGGAGACCATCACCGGGGAGGAGTTTATGGCCATTTTGAACGGAGAAGAAAAAACTGAATAATTTTTTGCATTCCCTGCAATAATCCAGCCGCCGCATTCGTTTACAAGACAGATGCGGCGGTTCTGGTTCAGAGCCTTGCCGCAAAAAACCATGGTTGCAAGAACATGAAAAACACAGCCGGACCCCGGCTGCAAAAACAGGAGGATTTTTCTATGAAACTGCAGAATCATAAATTTGCCCGTACCCTGGCTGCCGCTGCGGTGGCTACCTGTGCCGTTGCCATGCTCAGCGTAGGCGCATTTGCTGCCGACGTGGCCATTGGCGAAAAGGACCCCACCTACGGTGGCTACGGTGCCCCGGCAGGCCCTGCCATCCAGGGCAACATCATGCTCATCAGTGCCGACGGCGATGTGGCCGTTGGCGAAAAGGACCCCACCTACGGCGGCTATGGCGCCCCGGAAGGCCCTGCCATCCAGGGCAACATCATGCTCATTGGTGCCGACGGTGCTGAGAGCGACGCTCTGAAGCTGAACTACAGCGTCAAGGGCCTGTTTGGCCGCCAGGTGCTGTATACTGCCCGGCAGAACGGCACGGTGCTGACCCTGGATGTGCCTGCCAGCGTGGCGACCTTCCGCTGCACCATGGAGGACCTGACCACCATGATGAACAACGGCATCAACACCCTGGTGTTCAAGACCGAAAAGACCTCCACCACCCTGAACCTGAGCCTGCTGACGGGGGGCTATGATGCCGACGCCAAGGTCAAACTGCACCAGTGCGGCAGCACCGTCCGCCTCAGCGTCAATGGCCGGGGCCGCCGGGATCTGCTGATCGGCCGTTGAGCCCCAGCCCCCTTGAATTCCATAAGCATCCAAAAGCTCCCACTGCTACTGCTGCGGTGGGAGTTTTTCTGTTAAGTTTTTGAAAATTTGCCCGGCAGATGGTGCAACCTTTGCCGGGTTGTGCTATAGTTAAAGTGGATAAAATTACATGGTTGCAAAGGAGAAAACGCCATGGATCATTTTGTGGAGTTTGAGGACGTCTGCAAATATTACCAGACCGGAAGTGTGAAGATCGCCGCCGCCGACCACATGAACTTTTATGTGGACAAGGGGGAGTTCTGCATCATCGTAGGCCCCTCCGGTGCCGGCAAGACCACCTTGCTGAACATTCTGGGCGGCATGGACAGCTGCGATGAGGGCCATGTCTGGCTGGACGGCCGGGACGTGAGCCGCTTTTCGGAAAAGGCCCTTACCACCTACCGCCGGTACGACGTGGGCTTTGTGTTCCAGTTCTACAACCTGGTGCAGAACCTGACGGCGTTGGAAAATGTGGAGCTGGCCAGCGAGATCTGCCGGGACCCTCTAGACCCGGCCCAGACCCTGACCAGTGTGGGCCTGGGGGAGCGGCTGAACAACTTCCCGGCGCAGCTGTCCGGCGGCGAGCAGCAGCGGGTGTCCATTGCCCGGGCCTTGGCCAAAAACCCCAAGCTCCTGCTGTGCGACGAGCCCACCGGTGCCCTGGACTACAAGACCGGCAAACAGGTGCTGGGGCTTTTGCAGGAGACCTGCCGCAAGACCGGACGCACCGTCATTGTGATCACCCATAATACGGCCCTGACCGCCATGGCCGACCGTGTCATTCAGGTACGCAGTGGGCAGATCGTGTCCAACAAGGTCAACGAGCACCCGGTGCCAGTGGAAGAAATTGAGTGGTGAGTGCAGTGCAAAAAAGTTATCGCAAAAATATCCTCCGGGAGATGAAGGGCAACGCCAGCCGCATGGTGTCGCTGTTTGGCATCGTGGCCCTGGGTGTCATGATGCTGACAGGCCTCATGAGCATTGCCCCCAGTATGCGGAGCGCAGCCCAAAAATATTATGTGCAGCAAAATGTGTTTGACCTCCGGGTGCTGTCCACCCTGGGCCTTTCAGACCAGGACATCGACGCCATTGCCGCCACCCCCGGGGTGGAGGCTGTGATGCCGGTAAAGACCCTGGACCTGGAGGCCAACTGGCAGGGCCAGGAGGAGCGCATGGTGGTGCAGCTGCAGGCCCTGCAGCAGGACCCGGCGGCAGACACCGATGCCAACATGAACCGTCTGGTGCTGCGCTCCGGCCGGATGCCCCAGGCCGCCAACGAGTGCGTGGTCCATGTCATGGGCTACCAGGCCGAGATCGCTGAGGGCACTGTGCTGACCCTTCCGGAAGATACGGAGGGGACAAAACACAAGGAATATACGGTGGTGGGGCTGGTGCAGGACCCGCAGCACATTTCCACCGACAAAGAGAGCAGCACCGTGGGCAACGGTCAGCTGAACTACATCGCCTATGTGCTGGACGGGGAATTGACGGCGGATTACTACACTGCCTGTTATATCAAGACGGAAAATGCCAGTCGGTATGATAATTATTCCCAGGAATACCAGGAGACGGTGGACCAGGTGGCGGACCGCCTGGAGCAGATCAGCGCCGCCCAGTGTGTGCAGCGTCGGGAACAGCTTATCGACACCGCCAACCAGAAGCTGGCCGAGGCCCGTCAGACCTACGACGACCAGAAGGCCGAGGCCGAGCAGAAATTTGCCGAGGCGGAACAGCAGCTGGACGATGCCCAGAAGCAGCTGGATGACGCCAAGGCCCAGCTGGACGCAGGCGAAACGGAACTGGCCCAGCAGAAAAAGAACCTGCCAAACACCATGCAGAGCGGAGCCGACCAACTGGTGGACGGGGAGACCCAGGTGCTGGAGTTTGAGGAACAATTGCAGCAGATCCAGCTGCTGGTGAACCTGAAAAAGGTAGCCGACCCGCTGCTGACCTACGCCCAGACCGCCCTGGACAACGCCCAGAAAGCGCTGGACGAGGCGGAGCCTGCCGACGAGGACTACATCGAGCTGCGGGACGCCCTGGCCAAGGCCCAGGCTGCCTATGACAACATCAACGGCCAGCTCCAGGGCTACCAGGCCCAGCTGGATGAGGGCAAAAAGCAGATGTACGCCCAGGGGCTCATCTCCTCCCCGAACCTGGACAACGACCAGCTGGTGGTGGAGGCCAAGGCCGCCCTGCGGCGGCTGAAGGTGCAGCTGCTGGAAGGCCAGCTGCAGCTTACCACCGGCACCGCCACGGCCTACAGTCAGTTTGAGGCAGCCCGGGCCCAGTTGGATGCCGGGTGGCAGGAGTATCAGGCCGGGGTGCAGCAGCTGGCAGACTCCCGTGCCGAGTACGAGACCCAAAAGGCCGATGCCCAGCAAAAGTTGGACGAGGGCCTGCAGCAGCTCACCGACGCTGAGGAGCAGGTGAGCAAGATCAAAAAGGGCGAGTGGTATGTGCTGGACCGCAACAGCACCCTGAGCTTTGTGACCTTTGAGCAGTATGCCGACCGGATGGATGCCATTGCCCGGGTGTTCCCGGTGTTCTTCTTCCTGGTGGCGGCCCTGGTGGCCACCACCACCATGACCCGTATGGTGGACGAAAACCGCCTCCAGATGGGTACCCTGAAGGCCCTGGGCTACTCCAACGCCAGCATTGCAGGCAAGTACCTGTTCTATGCCCTTACTGCCAGCGTGCTGGGCAGCATGGCCGGCATGGTGGTGGGCTTTTTGGTGTTCCCCAGCATTATCTGGAACGCCTATCAGCTGATCTTCAGCCTGCCCACCTTCACCCTGCGGTTCTACCCGGGCATGGCAGCCGCCAGCGTGGCCATCAGTGCCGCCGTCATCGGCCTGGCTACCTGGAGTGCCTGCCGCTCCAGCCTGAAGGAAAAAAGTGCAGCACTGCTGCTGCCCCGGGCTCCCGTGGCAGGCAAGCGCATCTTCCTGGAGTACATCACCCCTCTGTGGAAGCGCATGAGCTTCTCTCAAAGACCACCGCCCGGAATCTGTTCCGGTATAAGAAGCGGTTCTTTATGACGGTGCTGGGTGTGGCAGGCTGTACGGCCCTGCTGCTCATCGGCTTTGGCCTCCAGGACTCCCTGCTGCCCATCGTCACCAAGCAGTCCACGGAGCTGTCCCACAACGACCTGACCGTCACCCTCAGTGACCCTGCCGCCTTTACGGTGGAAAAGGGCCTCACCGATGCTCTGGAGAAGGGCCAGGTGGAGAACTGGGCGGCGGTGTACAGCAAGTCTGTGACCATCTACAATGCCGACGGAAAAAGTGCCGGCGTCAGCGTGGTGGGAGCCCAGACCGACAGCCAGCTGAGCCGCTATGTGACCTTCCGCACCCGGCAGGGCCACAAGGCCATCCCCTTTGAAAAGGACAGCGTGGTGCTGACAGAAAAGACCGCCCTGAACCTGGGGGTGGAGCCGGGAGACTCCATCTGGGTGGAGAACCCTGACGGAGAACGGGTGGAGATGACCCTGACCGGCGTGACGGAAAACTATATGTTCACCCGGCTGTATGTGTCCAATGCCCAGCTGCAGACCCTGCTGGACACCCAGGATATCCCCTGGAACACGGTGTACGCCCAGACCCGCTGCGACAGTGCCGCCGACCGCAACACCATGCGGGAGACCCTGCTGGCCTGCAACTATGTGACCGGAGCCTCCTTTACAGAGGATGCCACCTCCATGTTCGACAACCTCATCGTGAGTCTGAACTCGGTGGTGGTGCTGATCATCGTGTGTGCTGCGGCCCTAGCGGCGGTGGTGCTGTACAACCTGATCAGCGTGAACCTGGCAGAGCGTAAAAATGAGCTGGCCACCATCAAGGTGCTGGGCTTCTATGATAAGGAAGTGTACCGCTACATCTTCCGGGAGATCGACCTGCTGGCCCTCATGGGTTCTTGCGTGGGCCTGCTGCTGGGCATCCCCTGCATCAGTTCATCATCCGCACGGTGGAAATGGACCAGCTCATGTTCATCCGGACCATTGCCCCCACAGCTACCTGCTGAGCGTGGCACTGACCATGCTGTTCACGCTGGCAGTCTGCTTTGTCATGCGGCGGCATGTGAAGAAGATCAGCATGGTGGAGAGCATGAAGGCACCGGAATAAGAAATGTCAGGGTTCATAAAAGATTCACGGATGCACAACACTTTTGCCGAAATTCTCTGGTAAGATAGAATCACCGGAAGGGAACGCCGCAAATCCCTTCTCCGGGACAACATGATTCCTCCTTTTCCAAACCAAATACCGTAAAAAGCACCGCGCAACGGGTCCACTTCCCGTTGCGCGGTGCTTTTTGCGTGCCGGAAAATGGCAGAAAAAAGGCTGCTGCACTTGTTTTATGCAGCAGCTTTTTCAGGTCTGCGTCAGGAGGCCGGCAAAAACTGCAAGGTGACCGCCTCAGCGGCAAGGGCGTCGGCCTGCTCCCGGGTCAGCTTTTTGCACCCGACCATCCGGTTGAGCACCACCTGCATCCGCTTGACGGCCAGGTCCGGGCTGCTGTTGGGCGAGTAGGCCGATGGAGCATTGGGCAGGCCCGCCAGCATCACGGCTTCGGCGTCGGTGAGCTGCAGCGGCGTTTTGCCAAAGTAGCCCTGCGCGGCTTCGCCGATGCCGTAGTGCCCGCTGCCGAAATAGATGGTGTTGACGTACATTTCAAAGATCTGTTCCTTGTTGTACTGCTTCTCAATGGCGAGGGCGGCGAACATCTCCGCCGCCTTGCGGGCCAGATGCTTTTCCTGAGTGAACAGGGTGTTCTTGGCCAGCTGCTGGGTGATGGTGCTGCCGCCCTCGGCAAAGCTGCCGGTGCGCAGGTCGGTCACCAGTGCCCGGGCAATGGACACCGGGTCCACACCCTTGTGGTGGGTGAAGCGGGAATCCTCCGCCGAGATCACGGCGTTGATGTAGGTCTGGGGCAGCTGGGCATAGGGAACGAACCCCTCGCGGGACGAAATGCTGCTGTACAGGGTATCAATGGGGGTGACCTGGATGGCGCTCTCATAGAGTTTGTGGCCTGTGACGGCAAAGTACCCGCCCGCTGCCACGAGGACCAGCAGGGCAAGCAGCAGCACCGTGAGCAGCAGCTGCCGGAAAACGAAAAAAACGGTATGCATGGTGTGCTCCTTTCCGGGCGGTGGCCCGAATGACTGTATCATAAACGATTTTGGCCGGTTTGACAAGGGTCATTCCGGTCTTATTATAAGGTGCAGATTTTGCCGTTTTGTGACCAGAGCATGAATTTGTGCCGGTGTACGCCGTCGGACGGGCCGGAAAATCAAGCAAAGTAATACTCTTGACCGGAATGCACAAGGCACGGCACCGCGCAGCGGCCGTTCATCATGCACAAAATGCAAAATTGAAAAAAATGGAATTAACCTATTGACAAACTGGGTATTATGGGATATAATGCGAACAACAAATCCACAAACCTTGTGGGGAATTGAAATGGAGATTCCCGGGTTTGTAGAGGAGTGGGAAAAAGCCGGAAAGGAGGGCACGAAGATGAAACTGATCTGGAACGAGCTGCTGCATGCAAACTTCCGCTGTGGGCGAATGTGTGGGGAACGGGCAGAAGAATTCACCGTGACCTGTACGATGCCCTCCTGTGCACGAATGTGTACGCCGATGGAGCGTTGAACAGAAGCAAACGGAAATGATTTGCCCGGTACGCTGGAACTTGAGTGCGTATCGGGCGTTTTTGTATCATGAAATTATACTAAAAGTTTAATAAGAGAGGTATACTACAATGTCTAACTATAAATTTGAGACCCTTCAGCTGCACGTTGGCCAGGAGCAGGCCGATCCTGCGACCGATTCCCGCGCAGTGCCCATTTACCAGACCACTTCCTATGTGTTCCGCAACAGCCAGCACGCTGCGGACCGCTTCGGTCTGGCAGACGCCGGCAACATCTACGGCCGTCTGACCAACTCCACTCAGGATGTGTTCGAGAAGCGCATTGCCGCTCTGGAAGGCGGCGTGGCTGCTCTGGCTACCGCTTCCGGCGCTGCTGCCATCACCTACACCATCGAGGCACTGGCACAGGCCGGTGACCACATCGTGGCACAAAAGACCATCTACGGCGGCAGCTACAACCTGCTGGAGCACACCCTGACCCAGTTCGGCGTTTCCACCACCTTCGTCAACGCCCATGACCTGGCCGAGGTGGAGAATGCCATCCAGCCCAACACCAAGGCTGTCTATCTGGAGACCCTGGGCAACCCCAACAGCGATATCCCCGACATCGACGCCATTGCCGCCATCGCGCACAAGCACGGCCTGCCGCTGGTCATCGACAACACCTTCGGCACCCCGTACCTGATCCGTCCCATCGAGCACGGCGCTGACATCGTTGTGCACTCTGCCACCAAGTTCATCGGCGGCCACGGCACCACGCTGGGCGGTGTCATCGTCGATTCCGGCAAATTCGACTGGAAGGCCAGCGGCAAGTTCCCCGCGTTTGCTGACCCCAACCCCAGCTACCACGGCGTTTCCTTCGCCGACGCAGCCGGCCCCGCTGCCTTTGTCACCTACATCCGCGCCATCCTGCTGCGTGATACCGGCGCAACCATTTCTCCGTTCAACGCCTTCCTGCTGCTGCAGGGCACCGAGACGCTGAGCCTGCGCATCGAGCGTCATGTGGAGAACACCAAAAAGGTCGTGGAGTTCCTGGCCAACCATCCGCAGGTGGAAAAGGTCAACCACCCCTCTCTGCCGGATCACCCGGACCACGCCCTGTACGAGAAGTACTTCCCCAACGGCGGTGCTTCCATCTTCACCTTCAACATCAAGGGCGGCCGTGAAGAGGCCTTCAAGTTTATTGATAACCTGAAGGTGTTCTCTCTGCTGGCCAACGTGGCGGACGTGAAGAGCCTTGTTATCCACCCGGCCTCCACCACCCACAGCCAACTGACCGACGCCGAGCTGGCCGAGCAGCAGATCTACCAGAACACCATCCGCCTGTCCATCGGCACCGAGCATATTGATGACATCCTTGCCGATCTGGAAGCCGGTTTCGCAGCCGTCCGCGGCGAGTAATTACCCGTCTGCACGAGCTGCATCAGAACCTTTGTCTCTTTGTCCATTCTTCCTTTTTTCACAAAACAAACGTAAAAGCCCTCCGGTCCTGAAGCCGGAGGGCTTTTTTGTTTCCGGGGGGTGTGATGCACCCAGAAAAAGGCCCCGCCGTGGAGCACACAGCGGGGCCGGAAGAATGCGGTTTATTCGTTGCCGGGGAAGTGGGGGATGCCGTCAAAGCCCTTCTGCAGGTCGGCATCGGTGGGGATGTAGTCGGTCATCTTGCCGTCGTGGAACAGTGGGTTCGAGCAAACGAAAAGCGCCCGGAAACTTACGTTTCTAGGTGCTGTTTCTTGGTGGGCGCGGGTGGATTACGCGAGCCGCGCATCTAAAAAAAGCCCCGCAGGGCTGGCTTTTTTCCCCGCCAGACTATTCGGTGTGCGCACCCGGTCACCATCCAGATCGCCCACGCGCAGGCCCAGCAGCTCACCAGGGCGCAAGCCGGTCATGACCGCGATGCGGTAGGCGTGCACGTTCTCGTCCTGCTCCACTTTTCCACGCACCACACGGGTGTCGGTGGATAAGAGCACCCGCAGACTGTCCGGCTGCAGGATCTTCCGGCCCTTCAGGCGGGCACCCTTCGGCACGGTCAGGTCCTCGTCCTCCGGGCGCAGGGCTGTGTACTTGTGCTGGCGTGCCCCTTGACAAAAAGCCACCTCCACACCCCGGATGCCCTGCAGCGTTTTGCGGGACAGGTTGCCCCGGCTCTTGCGTTTGCTGTCCGGATTCAGACAGCCCTCCTTATAGGAGCGGTTCAGTACGTCCTGCAGCATGCCGGTGGTCAGGTCGCCGATCCGGCGCTGTCCGATCACCGGCAAAATGTAGTTGCGCCCAAACTTCTCCACCTGCTCAATGTTGCTGGTGCCGCCCGTGGCTTTGACTGAGATCATGTACTCGGCCCACACGTCCGCGCAGCTTTGTGAAGTGCTGCTGATGCCCTCATCCAGCCAGGCGTCGGCCTTGCGGTTCGCTTCGCGCTGGCCGGTCCGACCGGCTTTTGCGCTGGTAAAGGTCCGGCGCACGCCGTCCTTCTGCACCTTGATCTGCCAGCGCTGCTGGTTCGGCAGCCAGACCGCCGTATTGGTTCGCAATCCCATAAAAACACACCTCCATGGGTACACTTTGACAAGCCTGCCCGGAGGTGGTATCATAGTCTATGCAGAGAGTGGCAATTCTACTGTACAGAGCCGTGACACATTCAGGCAAGCGGTTCGGAAACCTCCTTCGGTGCGCCAACACCGGGGAGGTTTTGCTAAAGAGGTTGAACAGGCTTATCTACCTTTTGCAGGGAAAAGTCCGTTCTCACCTCGGCGGATTTGAAAAATATAGCACCGGCTGTTTCTTCCGGCATAGTTCCAGCAAATTATCCTTGCTTTTCCGATTTTTCCATCGTTTAAATACCAAATATCTCCAAATATTTCCTTGCCAGTATTCTGCAATATCTTCCAATGCTCGTCTTGTGAGAGCAGACAAACTTTCATCTCCAACGGATATTTCGGTTTCTTTCCGGTTGGTGTAAGTGGCAAAATAATCAATCTGGTGTAATCATCCATCCCTGACAAGGAGGGTTCAAACCGGATGCTTTCTTCAAGGATTTTGAACAACGGAACATCTGAATCATCCATGTGTCCTTGATTCAGGAAAACGTTCATGCTTGAGATATCTTCTCGCGCAATCATCTGATTTTTTCCATCAATGAAGATAGAAATCTGATTGTTTTCCATGCCAAAATCAAAGCCACGAACTTTTGAAAAATCAAAACGGCTTTGGAACGCAAGTTCTGGCATTTCCAGCTCTATGAATTCCGGAGGTTTCCGATTGTTCCACCGTTCGAGGTACGAGTTATTGTCTGGATTTGGTACGGTTGACATCGTCTTGCGAGGCTTTTCTATGTCCGGCTTCTCTGCCGCTTCCGTTGCCATCTTGTCCACCACTTTAACTGCTTTTTTCATCCAATTAAAAAGGCTCATAATCCACCTCTTCCCTGCGGTATTCCTCATCCGCCACATTGGGGTTTTCCTTGTAATAGTAGTAAGCACGCCGGACATATTCCTCCGTCGTGTCCAGGATCTCCGCAATTTCATCGGCATCACGCCCCTGCTTCAACAGGTCGAACAAGACCTGCTTTGGGATTGCGTGCCGGATATACCAGTGATCCGCCCGCACCTCATGCCGCTCCACAATGTCAAACGGAGTGGCCATGGAATAAAATCCGCCATACAGGCAATGGCCGAGCTCATGCCCGATGCGTGCCTGCTCTTCTGCATAAGTGCAGGGCTTGGAGTTGTCCAGCCCAATATAACACGCCCCATTGACCTCCGTTGACATACTGCCAATGATCGGCATTGGATAGCGCAAGACTTCCACATGATTTTCGGCCGCAACTTTATAAAAAGTCAGCCCTTGTTCCCATTTGCATCCCGCTCCTTTATGAACCGGACGAACTGCTTGACCTCTTCATACTGGGCATCTGTCACAGGGCCACCGCCAAAGAGAGCAAACTTAATATCATCCTCCGAAACCCCACCGGTACGCCCGGCGGGGCTTTTTTTGTTCGCCAATCAGGTCATTCACCGACACTCCGAAGTAGGCCGCAACCTTCGCGAGGGTATCGCCAGAAGGAACAGCCCCGGTATTCTTCCATTTCGTGACGGTCGAGTTACTCAGACCAATTTCTTTTGCGGCACGACTGCAGCTCACGCCCTTTTCCTGGCACAGTTCACTGTATACGTCATAAAACACAATTTTCAACGCCCCTTTTTGTGCAGAGCGCCAAATCTAACCAAATTCAGAAAAATTCATTGACTTTCTAACCAAATTCAGATATCATAGTGTCACAGTTGAATCTGGTTAGCAAACAAGCCCGGAATCAACTGATGGCTCAGGCTAGAATTTGCGCTGGATAATTGTTAGCACCATCATCTTACCGCAAATTCTAACCAAAGTCAAGTTTTAAAGTTGAAGGAGGTTAGAATTGTATGCCTGCACAATGGACAGGTGAGCTTGTTGGAAAAATGCACAACGCCGGTGTCACCGGCAAAGAGCTGGCCGCACAGCTGGGAAAGAACCCAAAATACATTTCCCAGGTGCTGAACGGCCACTACGAGCCCAAGAAGGCAGAGCGCGAATTCAACGCTGCACTCTCCGCCATCATTGAAGGCCGTCAGGAAAAAGGAGGACTGACCCATGGCAAAGAAACAGTTTCTGAAACTCCGGCGGCTGGCCGAAGATCAGGACATCACCACGGGCCGTCCACCCCGGAAGAGGTCAAACAGGCCGTGTTTACCGGCGATATCACTACCTATAAAGAGTATCAGGAAGCCCTTTCCCAGATCAAGGCCGAGAAAGAGCGGGCCGACAGGCCGAGCGGGAGGAAAAAGCGTCCTCCCTGCGGCTGGTCTACCGGGACTGCATCGGGGAGCTGGAACCGCTGATCTCTTTTGACCGGCTGCTGGTGTCCCAGTGGCTGAACAAGACCTTTGACCTTGCCAGAGCGTCCAGGAGCTGCGCCTGGCGGTGGAGACCCGGCGCAGGTGCGGGAGGAAGCCCGGCAGACCGCACAGAGCAATGCCTTTGTCACGGCTTCCGGTCGGCTGGATTGTGAGGTTCTGCAGCAGTTCGCACAGCCCGCCGCACCGGCCCGCAAACGCTATTCCTTCTGGGTGGAGTTCACCCCGGAGGACATCGCATGGTTCAAGCAGGGGCCGCAGAGCGCGGCTTCCGGTATGGTTCTGTTAAGTAATGCAGGAGGTAATTTATATGGCATTCACTCGCAACGGCGCATCTGCGCCCACCACGTCCGCACCCGCTTCCGCCCCGGTCGCTGGGCACCACAGCCCGCATGGCTGCTATGCAGCAGCGCGCCGGCAGAGCACGGCCCTGCAGGCCGCTTCCCCGTCCGTGCCGGTGGAGATCACCGCCGCA
>VOFC01001918.1_pt1 | contig 62000 bp, 90 predicted proteins | sample 5384161 | NCBI WGS metagenome assembly VOFC01 (sample SAMN12384722, study PRJNA508395) | human gut metagenome | isolation source: healthy gut B | host: Homo sapiens
CCAGGCCGCTCATCTGGGGCATGTACATGTCCAGGATGATAAGGTCTACCGCTGTTGCGCGGCCCAGAACAGGGCCGGGCGGGCGGCAGAGAAGGTCTGCACCACGGTGAAGCGGCTGTCCTTCTCTACATACTGGCGGTTGAGCTGGGTGATGACAGGATCGTCCTCGATGATAACAGTGCGGTACATAGCAGGTTCCTCCTGTGGCTAGGGTTGGTCGTCCAGGGTTATGATGAAGGAGGTGCCTACCCCCCGGCTCAGATTCTACCCGGATGGTGCCGCCATAGGCGGTAAAGGTGTCCTGCACCAAGGACAGGCCGGTGCCCCGGCTATCCCCCTTGGTGGAAAAACCCTTTGTCAAAGATGTGGGCCCGACCTCTTCCGTCATGCCGGGGCCGGTGTCATCCACGCTGATTACCAGGCCGTGCTGGCCCTCCCGGATGCTGACGGTGACCTCGCTGGCTTCCCCAGGCGGCGCCCAGCAGGGCGTCAAAGGCATTTTCAATCAGGTTGCCCAGCACGGTGATCATGCCCATGGCGGGCAGGTAGGGGGTTGTCCCCGTGGAGGGTGCTGGCGGGGTGAGGGTAAAACGGATGTCCAGCCCGCAGCCCGGTAGGCCTTGCCCACCAGCAGGGCGGCCACGGTGGGGTCTTGGATCCGCTCCCCGGATGTAGTCGATGGACTGGGCCCGGCTGGCGGTGATCCGCAGGATGTACTCCCCTCTGCCCGCTGGTTCTCCCCCAGTTGGATGAGGCCCAGGATCACGTGGAGCTTGTTGGTGAACTCGTGCGTATACGCCCCGCAGGGCCTCCACGATATGCTGGATCCCGGTGGAGGTCCTGCGCCAGCCTTGGTGACCTCGGTGCGGTTGCGGAAAATAGCGATCGCGCCTTCGATCTCCCCGTCCCGCCAGAGCGGCATACGGTCGGAAATGACCGAAACATGCTTGATGGACTCCAGACCGATGTTGTATTCACTTTTCCGGTCTGCAGCACGCGCGCCATCGTCGAGCGCGGATAGATCGCCCTGAGCGGCTTCCCCCGAGCGCATCACTCGTGCGGATGCTGAGGATGTCCGCCGCCGCACGGTTGATATAGGTGATCGTGCTGTGCGAATCAATGGCCAGCAGACCCTCGTCGAGCGCGTCGAGGATATCCATGCGCTGCAAAAACAGCTGACGGAACGCATCCGGCTCATAGCCCAGCAGTTCCCGCTTGATATGATTGGGACAGCGCACGCTGAGCAGACTGCCGACCCGAGCGCGAGCAGGGCGGATCGGACAGTAGAACAGCAGCACGCGCAGCACCGTCCGGCGATAGGAGCGCAGATACAGACCCGCCATCACGATGCCTAACGCCTGTCCGTTTTCATCGCGCACCACGGCGTAGGCGCAGCGGTCGGCGCCCTCCGGCATCTCATCGCTGGAGAGCAGCGGTATCTGCTCGCTGTACAGGCGGCGGACCGTATCGGCCCGCAGGGTCGGCAGCACGGACGCCTCTCCTTCGCCGGCGGCGAGATCGTAGAATACCAAAGGTCTGCCCTGCACGTCATATATGCCGAGCATATCCACCGCGGCGACGCGCCGGACGGTCCGCTCGAGATACTGCTGCGCGGTATCGGTCTGGATCGTATCCGTCAGGAGCGGCGCGTCGGCCGCCATCTGCGCGGCGTTGGACAGCAGCTGATCGCGTGCGTACACATCCTGATACAGGCCGATGCCGAGCGCGACCGAGGTCGAGAGCAGCACCACGATGGCGATGCACTGGATCAGCATCCGGCGCACACGCCGGTGCAGCGAGCCGGATGAGTGTGCATTTGTCAATTTCATTTCCCCCTTTGGAAAAGCATATTTTTATATCATAGCACGCTGGTCAAAGTTCATCAAATCCCTTTCGAAAATTTTATGAAACCCGTCAAATTGCGCGGGTTTTTTTTTTTATTTTCGTAAGCTTGCGCAGAACCCGTCGGATTTCTACAATAGGAACGACAAAGCAAAACAAACGAGGTGATGCCCTTTGGGAGAAATCAAAGCGGAATTGAATGCCGAGCTGCAAACCCATATTGCGTTCGAGATTCCGCTGTTTGGCGGGATACCGGTACCGGAATCCGCCGTGGTAAGCTGGGTCATCATAGCGGTGCTGACCCTGCTCGCCGTCTGGCTGACGCACGGGCTGCGAAAACGGCCGGGACGCCGGCAGGCGGCCGCCGAAATGCTGGTGGGCTTCATCAACGGCTTCTGCCGCGACACGCTGGGCGACAAATACTGGCGTGCGTTCGCGCCGTATCTCGGTACGGTCGGTCTGTATCTCGCGCTGGCGAACATGGCCGGTCTGTTCGGCGTTACGACGCCGACCAAAGACCTGAACGTCACCGCCGGTCTGGCGATCATGAGCGCCCTGCTGATCTACGGCTCGCAGTTCCGGTTCCACGGTCTCCGCGGCGGACTGAAAAAGTTCAGCGAACCGGTTTCGGTCGTCACGCCGCTCAACATTATGGAGATCGGCATTCGGCCGCTGTCGCTCTGCATGCGACTGTTCGGCAACATCTTCGCCGGCTTCGTCATCATGGAGCTGGTCAAGATGGTCGTTCCGGTCGTTGTGCCCATCCCGCTGAGCCTGTATTTCGATGTGTTCGACGGCATGATACAGGCAGTCGTATTCGTCTTTCTGACGACGCTTTTCCTGTCGGAATCGCTTGAGTAACCACTGTTTTATTTGAGAAAGGACTACAAAAAATGAGTATTGCAATTGGTGCAGCTATCGCAGTTCTGACCGGCATCGGCGCCGGTCTCGGTATCGGCTACGCGACCGCGAAATCCTCGGAGGCCATCGCCCGTCAGCCGGAGGCCTCGGGCCAGATCAGCAAGAACCTGATCCTCGGCTGTGCGCTGGCTGAGGCAACCGCCATCTACGGCTTCCTGATCGCTATCCTGCTCATCTTCATGAATTGATCGGGGTGAGATCGAATGATCCTCAATCTAAATGCACAGATCATCTGGGTGTTTGTTGACCTGCTGATCCTGTTCGTGCTGATGAAGAAGTTCCTGTTCGGGCCGATCACCAGAATGCTGGACGACCGCGCACAGGAGGTATCGGACACGCTCGATCAGGCGGACAGGCGTTTGGCCGAGGCCGAGCAGCAGCAGACCGCGCATGCGGCGCAGCTCGCCTCTGCGAAGGCGGAGGCCGCGCAGATCATAGAGGACGCCCGCGCACGCGGTCAGCAGGAGTACGACCGCCTGGTCGCGGAGGCCCGCACCGCCGTGCAGCGTCTGGAGGAGCAGTCGGCGCAGCGCCGTGAATCCGAACGGGCGCAGATGCTCCGTGAGGCGAAAAAAAAAGGAGATTACCGCTCTCGTTCTGCTGACCACCGCCAAGGTATCCCGGCAGAAGCTGAACAGCGACACCGACCGCGCCATGATCGACGATTTTCTGCGTGAAGAAACGGAGGCCGCACGATGAGCTCGACCGCCGTACAGTATGCCGGTGCACTGCGCCATACCGGCTGCACGCTGAGCGATCTGCGGCACACCGCCGACTGCCTGACCGGCTGCGCGGAGCTGTGGGACGCCCTGTGCTCGCCCGCCGTGTCCGCACGGGAGAAAAAGGCCGTGCTGGCCCGTCTGCCCGCTTTTGACGCGCGGGGGAGAGCTGCGGCATTTCTATCTGCTGCTGGCGGACAAAAACCGCTTTGCGCTCCTGCCCGAGATCGTCCGGCAGTTCCGTCTGCTCGAGCTGCGCGAAAACGGCGAGGGTCTGTGTGTATTTCGCAGCGCCCGTGAGCCGGAGGAGCAGTCGCTCGGCGCACTGGCCCGCCTGCTGTGCGCACGGCACGGCTACCGCGCGGTTACGTTCGAGATTGTAACGGACGAAACGCTGCTCGGCGGCTTTACCGCCGAGATCGACGGCGTAACATACGATAAAAGCGTGCGCGGACAGCTTCGCGCACTGGCGCATGACCTGCATAAGGGGTGAAAACCATTGAACCATTCAGACGAGATTTTATCTATTCTCCGCGAGGAGATTGAACAATATGACAACCGCACGCGCTGCGACGAAACCGGCACGGTCATCGAGGTCGGCGACGGTATCGCCACCGTTTACGGTCTAAACCGCGCGGTCTACGGCGAACTGGTGCAGTTCGACACCGGCGTGCGCGGCATCGTGCTCGACCTGGTAAACGCGACAGCGTCGGCGTGGTACTGCTCGGCAGCGAGGACCGGGCCTGCATGAAGGCTCGGCGGTCAGCCGCACCGGACGCGCGGCTGACGTTCCGGTCGGCGATGCGCTGATCGGACGCACGGTCAACGCCTGGGCGGCGAACCGATCGACGGCCTCGGCCCGATCGAAACGACCGAGCGCCGCCCGATCGAACGCGAGGCCTCGGGCGTGGTATCGCGCGAGCCGGTTAACCAGCCTATGCAGACCGGCATCCTTGCCATCGACGCCATGGTGCCGATCGGCCGCGGGGCCAGCGGGAGCTGATCATCGGCGACCGCCAGACCGGCAAGACCTCCATCGCCATCGACACCATCCTGAACCAGAAGGGACAGGACATGATCTGCATCTACGTGGCCATCGGCCAGAAAGCGTCCACGGTCGCGCGTCTGCGCGGCACGCTGGAGAAATACGGCGCGCTTGATTACAGCATCATCGTTTCCGCCACTGCGGCGGACGGTGCGCCGCAGCAGTATATCGCGCCGTATGCCGGCGCGGCGATCGGCGAGTATTTCATGAACAAGGGGAAGGACGTGCTCATCGTCTACGACGATCTCTCCAAGCACGCAGTCGCCTACCGCACGCTGTCGCTGCTGCTGCGCCGCTCTCCCGGCCGCGAGGCATATCCGGGCGACGTATTTTATCTGCATTCCCGCCTGCTCGAGCGCGCGTGCCGGCTGACGCCGGAATACGGCGGCGGTTCGATGACCGCCCTGCCGATCATTGAAACGCTCGCGGGCGATGTCTCCGCCTATATCCCGACCAACGTCATTTCCATCACCGACGGTCAGATCTATCTGGAAAACGACCTGTTCTTCGCCGGTCAGCGCCCGGCGATCAACGTCGGTCTGTCGGTATCCCGCGTCGGCGGCGCCGCTCAGACCAAGGCCATCAAAAAGACCGCCGGTACGCTGCGCATCGATCTTGCCCGCTTCCGCGAGCTGGAGGTATTCACCCAGTTCAGCTCGGATCTGGACAAGGACACTCAGCAGGCCCTCGAGCACGGCAAACGCCTGATGGAAATCCTCAAGCATCCGCTGTGTCACCCGATGCCGGTATGGCGGCAGGCGGTTATCCTGTATGTGGCTACCAACGGCCTGCTCCGCGATGTACCGCTCGACCGCGTGCGCGGCTTTGTGCAGGACTTCGCGGACAGTCTGCCCGATTCCCTGCTGACAGAGATTCAGTCCACCGGTACCCTGACCGGCACGGCTGCCGAGCAGATCCGGAAGGCACTCGAGACCTATAAAGAACAGGTGAGCGCAGCATGGCAGGCATAAAGGAGATCCGAACCCGTATTGACAGCGTGCAGCAGACGCTCAAGATCACGAACGCGATGTATCTGATCTCGTCCTCCAAGATGCGCAAGGCAAGGCAGCAGCTGAACAATGTACAGCCGTATTTTCTCAAGATCAGCTCCACAATCGCGGATATCCTGCACCATTCTCCCGAGATCGAGCATATTTATTTCGACAAGCGTCGAGGTCAAGCGCCGCAAAGCCGGCTACATCGTTATCACGGGCGACAAGGGACTGGCCGGCGCGTACAACCACAATGTGCTCCGGCTGGCCGAGGAGCAGCTGGCGCAGGAGGACGACCCCACGCTGTTCCTGATCGGTCAGATGGGACGCGCCTACTTTGCCGAGCGCGACATCCGCGTGGACGGCGAGTTCATGTTCACGGTGCAGGACCCGACGATCGCCCGCGCCCGTGATATCGCAGATATTTTCATCCGTCTGTTCCGCGAAGGACAGCTGGACGACGTGTACGTTGTTTACACGGAAATGGTAACGCCCATGCGGCTCGAGCCGCGCGTGCAGAAGCTGCTCCCGCTGGACATCGATGCGTTCCCGTGGGAGCCGCGTCCGGGCGAGAACGGCCTGTATCATCAGACGGTGCAGTATGTGCCCTCGGCCGACCGGGTGCTCGAGCATCTGGTGCCGGGCTGCGTCAAGGGGGCGAGCTGTTCGGCGCGCTGGTCGAGTCGTTCTGCGCCGAGCAGAATGCCCGCATGACGGCTATGGATGCCGCGACGGACAACGCGCGTGATATGCTCAAATCGCTTTCGCTGCATTACAACCGCGCACGGCAGTCCGCCATCACGCAGGAGATCACCGAGATCGTCGGCGGCACGCAGGGCAGCGCGACAGAGACGCCGCAGCCGCGCCGTTCGATTCCGACGCGAACCGCGGACCGTTTTACCGTGGCGGACGGTAGATGTTGCCTTTGAGGGGCGGCATAGAAAGGCTCTGTCTGTTGCAGGCAGGTGCGCATGATGGAGGTCGCATATCGGCGGTGACACGGTGCGCTGCATTACCGTATCGGCCGCGGCGACAGGTGTCCACCGGGCCCGGTCGTGCGAATCGATCCACCGCGCTCCGCCGCCGTTTGCCCAGCAGAACCCGACGACCGAGCAACCGGCATCGGCCTGTTCGGCGGCGGCGGGGCCTGTTCGGCGCAAAACGGCAAGACTCATTCAGGAACTGATCCACAACATCGCCGTGGAGCACGGCGGCTACTCGATCTTTACGGGCGTCGGCGAGCGCAGCCGCGAGGGAAACGACCTCTGGAACGAGATGCGGAAGCGGCGTTGCTGAGCAAGACCGCGCTCGTCTTCGGTCAGATGAACGAAGCGCCGGGCGTTCGCATGCGCGTGGCGCTCACGGGCCTTACGATGGCCGAATACTTCCGCGACGAGGAGCAGCGCGACGTGCTGCTATTTATCGACAATATTTTCCGCTTTGTGCAGGCGGGCAGCGAGGTTTCTACCCTGCTCGGGCGCATGCCCTCCGCCGTCGGCTATCAGCCGACGCTTGCCAACGAAATGGGCGAGCTGCAAGAGCGCATCACCTCCACCAAGAGCGGCTCGATCACGTCCGTGCAGGCGGTCTACGTTCCCGCGGACGATCTGACCGACCCTGCCCCGGCTACGACCTTTACCCATCTCGATGCGACGACGGTCCTGAGCCGTAAGATCGCCGAGCAGGGGCTTTATCCCGCGGTCGACCCGCTGGAATCGTCCTCCCGCATTCTCGAGGAGGATATTGTGGGCGAGCGGCACTACCGCATTGCCCGCAGCGTGCAGGCGCGACGGGTGGTCGTCAGAAATACCGCGAGATCTGCAGGACATCATCGCCATCGTTGCGATTTCACGGTAATACATCAAGTATTACCGCAAAACCCGCCTTGTCAGAACGCAAAATTTGCTCGCAAAACGCTCTTGTTCAATTATGCGGTATTGCCTTAGCTGTGCTCTGTCTTATTTTTTGATCGGCGGCGAGGGCGGTGTTGATGATTTTTTCTGGAGCTGCGCCAGATTATCGGCGTTGTCGATGCCGCCGAGCAGAGGCTCGCCGACTGCGTTTCCGTTCCGGTCGAAATAGGTCGTCGGGAAGGCCATGATGCCGAGGGCGAACGTACCGGCGTCGCTCGAGGAATCGAAATAGATATTGCGGTAGGTCGCGCCCCTTGGTTTGCAGGATCTCCTTTGCGGTGGCGATGGCATCGGCGCTGCCGTCGAGCGTTTCGGTATTGATGCCGATCACCTCGCCGCCCTGCTGCTTCGCGGTCTGGTTCAGCTTGTCCAGCTCGCCCAGCTCAGCGACACAGGGCTTGCAGCCGCTGAACCAGAAGTTCACGACCGTGTAGGCGTTGTTCGCGAACAGGCTGCTGTCGACAGCATTCCCGTCGAGATCCTTGCCTGTAAACTCCGGGAACGCACTGGCCGCGGCCGTTTCGCTTTTGGCCGGCGCTGTCGTCGGCGGGCAGGGCCGCGATCTGCTCCTCGATCGAGCGGATGCTCGGCATCGCTTTTTCAGCGTCTGATAATCCCCGTCGGAGGAACTGTCCCGGCAGTTCTCCAGCGCGCTCAACAGGACATCGCCGTAGTTTTCCGCCGTTGCGGGAGAGGATTTGTCCATGGAGGCGAAAACCTGATTCCACAGCTCCTGATGTGCGTCGAGGATGGCGTTTTTCCTCCTCGAGCAGCTCTGCGGAGGTCTTGCTGCCGGTATCGGCGCTTCAGAGTTGGACTTGCCGCACGCAGCGGCGCCCAGCAGCAGGCTCAGGCTGAGGGCAAGGGCGGTTGCACGTTTGATATTCATTTAAGAGTTCTCCTTTGTTTTTCGTTGCCCGAAGCCGTACCGGTAGCAGATCGCCTCTGTCGGGCAGGCCTTGATGCATCGGCCGCAGCGGATGCACTCGGCGTGGTTTGCATTCTGTGTGATGTCCACATCCATCGGGCAGACGTTCGCGCATTTTCCGCAGGAAACGCAGCGATGGGAGTTTACCCTGCATCTGAAACAGGGAAACGCGGTTGAACAGCGCGTAAAACGCGCCCAGCGGGCACAGCCATTTGCAGAACGGCCGCCAGAACAGCACGCTGAGAAGGATCACGGCGGCCAGCACAGCCGCCTTCCAGGTGAACAGTGCGCCGAGCGCCGAGCGAATGCCGGTGTTCACCAGGGCGAGCGGGATCGCGCCCCTCGAGGATTCCCTGCGGACACAGGTATTTGCAGAAGATCGGGTCGCTCATGCCGAGCTCGTTCACCAGAACGGTCGGCAGCAGCACTACCATCACGAGCAGCACGGCGTACTTGAGATACCGCAGCGGCTTCAGCCGTTCGGAGGACAGCTTCGGGGAGGGATATGGTGCAGCAGCTCCTGAAGCCAGCCGAACGGGCAGAGAAAACCGCAGATGAACCGTCCGAGCAGCACGCCCAGCAGGATCAGCAGGCCGGTGATGTAGTAGCAGAAGCGGAAGCCGGACGAGCCGACAACTGCCTGAAACGCGCCGATGGGGCACGCGCCCGCCGCGCCCGGGCAGGAATAGCAGTTTAGTCCGGGCACGCAGACCCGCTTGCCGTTGCCCTGATACAGCCTGCCGGAAAGGAAATTCGGCAGGTGGATGTTGGTGAGCAGGGCGGCGGCGGCTGTATCGCGCCGCGCAGGCGGACGAGCAGGGGAGCGGTCTTTTACCCAATGCCGACGCATCCATGCAGGCGTATCGCCTTGGATAACACGACGCCGGCCTCACCACGCCAGACGCCGAACAGGACCATCGCGCCGCCGAGCAGCAGCAGGAGGGGACCTGCGTCATTGTTTTGCTGTGTAACATAGTTTCTCTTATCCTTTCCTGTGATGGAAAAAGTATATACCATCTAAAAAGGAGATTGAAAGGAGAAAAACAAAATTTTTGTAAACTTTAGTCATTGCCGCCTGCGCGCGCTGCGGGAGTTTTCTTCTTTACAGGAAAACGGTTGACAAAGCTGCCTGCAATGGGGTACACTTTATATAGGAAAGATTAGACAGCGCTGACGCGGGACTTTTTGTCCGTCCGTGCAGCGAAGTTCGGTATGCGCCCTTCGCATATCGTCTTAAACAGCAGACATCAACTGAAAATCTGTGCATGACTCCCGGGAACGGGTGCAGGTACAGATAAAGGCACAGCCGGTGAAAGCCGGTGCCGCAAAGCCAGATGGGCCTAAACGGAGCTTGTCCTCCGCATGGCAGCCGGTTGCCAAAGGTACTTTGTACCCCTCCTTGCAGAGCTATGCGCGCTGTAAGGGGGTATTTTATTTGGAAGCTGAATCGTCTCTGTACTGTCCAAAACGGTTCCAGGAAAAACTCAATCATCTGTGCTACTCATTAAGGAGTAAGTTGTGCAGACAAGGGCACGATCGGTGAAAGCCGGTTTCGCAAAGCCAGGGGCCTAAACGGAAGACTTTTCCGCATGGCAGCCGGTTTCCTAATGCAGCTTCTTCATAGTAGTCTTTTACTATTGAAGGAGGGGTTTTCATGATGAAAACAGGAAAAAATAATCGATTCTTAGCCAGCATTCTGGCGGCGTCCATGCTGCTGGCAATGTCTCCGTTCGCGTTAGCGGAGGGACGGAAGATGCGCCGGATACGACAGGTCAGGGGCAGACCGTTGAGGGCGGCGGTGCCGAGCAGACATGCGCTGCAAAGATCGGTGAGACCGAGTATTCGACTCTTGCCGGTGCGATTGATGCTGCAAACATTTATGATGCAAACAGCGATGTCACTATCGTCATGCTCCATGATGTTACGGAAAATATCGAGATTCACAGGTCTCTGACGCTCGACCTCGGCGGGTTTACGCTGTCGGGTAATGCGAATGCGGCTGTTGTAACCATTTCCGGTGATAAACCGCGGGTTACCGTGAAAAACGGTACGGTTACCGGCGGCAGAAATCCGCAGAATGGCGGCGGCTTCGCAATCGACAGGGCAGTCGTTCAGCTCGAAGATTTGACCATAACGGGTAATGAAACAGTCGGCGACAACGGCAATGGCGAAGTCGGCGGCGGCGGTATCTATGCGTCGCACGCAGATGTATCCATGTAGAATGTTACCGTGTCCGAAAACAGCGTTACAGGAAGCAGCAGCGACGGCGGCGGTATTCTGGTTAGATACGGCTCTCTGACCATGAACGGCTGCCATGTTGAGGGAACACTGCTCCGGACTGTGGCGGCGGTATGATTCTGAGACATTCTGAACTGAACGCCGCAAAGTCCTTTTTTTGAGAATAATACTGCAAAGAACAAGGCGCAGGTATCTATTTTAACGATGCGTCGGGCGACGCAGAAGAAGGCTGTTCCGGCAAGCACGAGCACCTTATCACCGATTCCACAATCTCCGGCAATACGGTTCTCGACCCTGAAAACGGTATCGGCGGCGGTATGTATGTCGGCACAACCTCTAATCTGACTCTCCGCAATTCTAAACTGTTGAATAACAACGGCGCATCGCAGGGCGGCGCAATCGTAGCTTACAGTGCCGGAACAATCGAACTTGACGACGTTTCGATTTCTGAAAACAAGGCACAGAGCGGTGCGGGTATCTTTGCTTTGTGTACTGCTGCCGACAATACGGATATTCGCCTGCTGAACGGTACGGCAATCGACAAAAATACGGCAACCGGCGACGGCGGCGGCATCTATGCTTATGCAATGGCTAACACCCACAGCGTTACGGTGGCAAACAGTTCTGTCAGCGGTAATACTGCTGCCGGCGGCGCAGGTATTTTCACTTACAAGAGTGGCTCGGCGGTTATCAATGTGGATCTTGCAGTCCGGTGCTGTGATGCACGATAATAATGCAGTAGTTAATATGGGCGGTGCGATTTACGCCTATAATGCTGCGTCGCGGCGAACAACATCAATATCGCGGCGAACACGCGAGTGCGTACAATAACACGCGGCAAAGACCGCAGGTGATGACCCGTTGTTCAACGGTTTTCGACCTTTACGCTCCCGAACGCAAAGGACATGAGCGGCGACCGCATTCTGTCCTCCGACAAGACGGAAATTACCGGTTGGTATCATGACGGCTGGTATAAATGGAATGCTGCGGCGAATGACGGTAAGGGCGGCTATGAGCAGATCGACTGCTGGACGGCGGAAACGGCTGACGAATACGTCCCGGTAGAAAACGATTCGCACGCTGTTTCGCTCAAGGCGGCGCATCCGCTGATGTACACGCTGACGTATGATGTTACCGGTGACCTGCCGGAAGGCTATACCGCTCCGGCGAAGCAGACGCTGGTTAGGGCAGCAGCTACACCGTCGCAGACGTTCCGGCCAGCGTGTCCGGTTCGAAGGACGGCGTGAACGGTACGTTCTCCTTTGACGGCTGGAAAAAGGATGACGGTACGGTTCTGACCGGCGAGCAGAAGCTGACCGCAGATCTACGCTGCACGGCGTCTGGACCTTTACGAAAAACTCCTCCGGCGGCGGCACCGACCCCATTGAGTGGAACGTTTCCCGATCCAAGACCGCAACGGCACTGGATACGAGCACGTGGACTTCCAATGTGACCCTGTCTCTGCCGAGTGCAGAGGAAGCGCTGGCATCGGATGTGGTATTCGTGCTGGATAAGTCCACGAGTACTAAATTGGAAGACCAGGCACTGGGTATGCTCAATAAACTGAAAGAGCAGGCAAAGAGCACAGAAGCAAAGGTCAAGGTCGGCGTTGTGATCTTCAACAAGGAGGCAAACGTAACTCCGCTTACAGATCTTGCTACCGGTTACGAGACTATTGAAAACGCAATCAAGCAGGAGATTAGCAGCGGAACAAACACCCACGCCGGACTTCTTGCAGGCAAGCAGATGCTGGACGAGGATAAAGAGGTTGCCGCAAATCGGAAATATCTGATTTTCGTAAGTGATGGTATTACCTATATGTATAATGCGAAGCCTATTGCTACCGCATGGAGTTTTATGGCTGATAGCTGGAACCACTGGGCTAACCCTGAGAACTGGAACTCTAAATATGGCAACAATAATCCTCCTGCTGACTGGTCTGCATGGATGACCGAGATTGGTACACAGGTTAAGGATCAGGGCACGCAATATGAATATCCTTACGAGCCTTCCGGAAAAAAACAGCAACAAATTGGACTCCCGAGGATGATACTTATAAGAATTATGCGAACTCCATTGATAAGGCTCTGTATTTGACCTATCAGGTTTATCAGGAAGCGCAGACAGAGGGATATAACTGTTACGCAGTTGCTAAGGAAAGCTCGAACAACTATCATTGGGGTCCGGACTTCATGCGCTACTTGGCTGGTGGAGAGACGGTTAACTTCGACAAGATCCAGAACGACATCCTCTACGCCGTCAGCGCCGGTTCCACGGTGGAGGACCAGATGGGCGATGCGTTCGATTTTGTTCCCGGCTCGCTGAAGCTGACTGTCGGCGGCACGGAGCTGAAATCCAAGGCAGACGGCAACATGACCTATTTCGGAGATAATGCCGAAAATCTGAGTGAAAATAACTGCCGTTTCAAGGTGCTGTACGATCCGACTGCGGATGCTTTCGTCTGGACCATCAACGAAAATGTTTCCAATTTTGCACCGGTTCAGCTGACCTATACCGTCAAGCTGACCAAGCCCGAAACCGATCCCGGTACCTACGGCACGGAGGATCTGAAGGGCGAAAAGAATGTTCCTGCCGACAAGGCACTGTTCACCAATAAGCGCGCCGTTCTGAACGCCATCAACAGCGCCGGTGCGCCGCTCAATCCTCTGGACTTCCCGAAGCCTTCGGTGTCCTATACCGTGAAAAAAATCCTCCGGCGGCGGCGGTGGCGGCGGCCGCAGACCTACCGTTACCATGCGCGTGTTCTCCGTCGTGCTGCTGATCATGGTCGGTACCGTGTTCGCAGTCGGCCCTGCCGGCCTGATCGTCACCCTGTGCAAGAACAACGGTATGTCCGGTGTTCTGACCACTACCCTGTTCTGGCTGGTCATCATCCTGGTCTACTACTTCATCGCGACCTTCATCTCCATCGATGCCGTCATCGGTAAGATCTACCCCGTCTTCGGTATCTGCCTGATCATCATGGCCGTGGGCGTTATCGTTGGCATCTTCACCAACCCTGCGTACACCATCCCCGAGATCTGGGATCACTTCGGCAGCATGCATCCCTCCGGGCACTCCTATCTGGAGCTTCATGTTCATCACCGTCGCCTGCGGCGCTATCTCCGGTTTCCACTCCACTCAGTCGCCTCTGATGGCTCGCTGCATGAAGAGTGAGAAGCAGGGCCACTTCGTCTTCTACGGCGCAATGGTCTGCGAGGGCAATGGTCTGGGCCGCAGCTGGCTGAAGATCGATCAGGAGCAGCGCCTTGCAGAGCGCGCCGCGAGGAGGAGGAGCGCAGCCGTCCGCCGATGAGCGCGCAGGCAGAGAAGACCGTGCGCACGCTCGATCAGGCGCTCGACTATCTGGAGCGCCGTCCTGAGCTGACCGAACGACTGAGCGCGGCCGCAAAACGCCGCCGGAACTTTCAGTGTACGAACGGCAGCTACCGCTGGGCCGCTATGGCGATCACATTGCTGGGATTTGCGGCGCTGGCTTACGGTATCGTTTCCTTTGTGCGTCACGGCTCGTTCTCGATCTATTTCACGCTGTTCGGCCTTGCGGCGATCTTCACGTTCGCCGGCTTCAGCGTGCTCCCCCACTGCGCGCAACAACCGCACCTCGATCATGCGGAACGATGAGCAGGCGCAGCAGAAAATGCAGGAATATGTTTCGGCGTATCTGGACTTTCCGCTTCCGGCGCGCTATGCGCATCCGGTCGTGCTGCGCCGCATGAAGCGCGCTGTCATGGACGGCCGCGCCGTGACCGCCGGGCAGGGCGCTCGATGTCGTGAAGGACGACCTCAGGGCGCTGAATGCCGACGTCGAGGTCTCGCAGGAGGAATATGATGAGGTCGTCGCCATCAAGCCGCTCTTCCTCAACGCAGAGTATCAGTAAACAGAATAAAATCCCATGCCGCAGTTCACAGTTCAGACCGGCATGGGATTTTTTCTGTTATTGGGTCCCGGAGGCATAAACAGACGCGGTTTACATGCTTCGCGCCGTCCGGCGCATCTGCCGCACATATACGATCAGGAGCGCCGCGCCGGTGAAGATCCACGAGGCAGGGTAGACGTTCATCAGCATTTCATAGGTCGGGAAGAGGCGGAACACGGTCGCCATCCAGATCAGGCGGAACACGACCGTGCCGAGGATGGTGAAAACGGCAGGCTCGAGCGAGCGGCCCATGCCGCGCAGAGGCGCTTTCGACCGCGTAGGTGGCGGTCAACCCCTCGAGCGAGCAGACATGCCGCATACGGCTGACCGCGAACACGGCGACCGCGCTGCTCGAGGTGTAGATGCTGACGAAGAAATCGTCCCAGACCATGAAAACCGCGCTCAGGATTTCGGTGAACACGATGCCGAACAGCAGGCAGAGACGGAAGATCCTTTTGCATCGTCTGATGTCGCCCGCGCCGAAATTCTGACTGGTGAAGGTGACAGCAGCCTGCGCGAAGGCATTCGCGATGTCGTAGGTGAAATATTCGAAGTTGAGCGCGAGCGATGAGCCTGCGATGGCGTTTTCGCCGAACGAGTTGATGCCGCTCTGGATGAACACGTTGGAAACGGAGAAGATCGCGCCCTGAATGCCTGCCGGGATGCCGATCTGCAAAATACGCAGGAGCGGTTCCTTTTCGATGCGCATGCGGCGGAAGCGGAACGCGAAATCGTCGTCGCGGCGGATGAGGTGCGTGATGACCATGACCGCGCTGAGCACGTTGGAGATGACCGTTGCGATCGCGACGCCGGCGACGCCGAGCTGCATCACGATGACAAGAAACAGATTGAGCACCACGTTGACCGTGCCGGAGAGCAGCAGATAGTACATGGGACGGCGGCTGTCGCCAGCTGCAGCACGGCCGCGCCGAAATTGTACACGACCATGAACGGAATGCTCAGAAAATAGATGAATATGTAGAGCAGCGCCTCGTCCAGCACGCTTTCCGGCGTGCCGGAGAGCACGAGGATGGGTCTGGCCGACAGCCACCCGACGAGCATCAGTCCTGCGCCGAGCGCCGCGCCGAACGTGAGCACGGTGTGAAGCGTGCGGTTGATCTCGTCGCGGCTGTTCTGCCCGATGAGCAGCGCGAGCACGGCGTTCGGACCGACCGACAGACCGACGATCAGATTGACGAAAATGCCGACGAGCGCGACGCAGCTGCCCACTGCCGCAAGCGCGGCATCGCCTGCAAAGCGGCCGACGACTGCGACGTCTGCGGAGTTGAAAAGCTGCTGTAAAATGCTGCTGAAGGCCAGCGGCAGGGCAAAAAGGATGAGTCTGCCGGCCAGACCGCCGTGCAGCATGTCCATTTCTCTGTGTTTTGCGGTTTTTGCCATGATTCGTGCGTCTCCCTTGTGCGGTTTACCAGAACTATCTTACCATGTGCGGAGGAGATGCGCAAGGCGGTATTTCTGCGGTTTTCATGTATGAAAAAGCACCCGGCTCTGCCGCTTGACAAAGCCGGGGCGCATGGATATAATATAAGAAGAAAAGGGACGCTGTTACAGCAGTCAGACCCTTAGTTTAGTCAATTTTAAGTCATTGACCGTTCGGAGTCGACCCGAGCGGTCAATGCGCTTTTATACAGAAATAATATACCCATTTAACCAACTTGATACATACCGCTAAATGTTCTTAAATCGTCACTTTTGACGTAATTTGCTTACAATTACAGAAAGATACTTCACGTTTCATTTTATAGCTTTTCATAGCTTTGCCGTGAAAAGTAGTAAATAAGTGGTACGTTCAACCCCCAAATCCTTATCCCATCAGATTCGCAATTTCGTTCTGCGCGGATTCAATAGATGGGTGTGCATATACGTTCATGGTAATGTCAATGCTGGCGTGACCCATGATGTATTGCAGGTTTTTGGGGTTCATATTTTTTGCTCGCAAGGCGCGTACAAAAAAAGTATGCCGCAGGATATGGGGTGAAATTGGCGGCAGCTGCTCGCGGTGCGTGCTGTTATAACTGGGTACCATCAACAGCAACACCTTGCGATAATGGTACGGACAATACGGCGTGCCATCGTCTTGTAGAAACACGAAGTCGCTGTATCCATCGATTTCGACAGATTGCAGACCGTTCCGCTTTTCCAGAACTTTTTGAATGTCTGGTAGACTTCCGTACACATGGGAACTTTACGAATACTCTTTTTGCTTTTTGGTGTTTCAATATAAAAAATCCGTACCCGACAGATAGCAAAGCTGATGATTGATATTGATGACCCTGTTATCGAAGTCCAAGTCGTTGACCGTCAGACCGCAAAACTCGGAGATTCGCAGACCAGTCCGCAACAGCAGAAGAATTGCGTCATAATACGGACGATAACGCTCGGTGTTGAGAATATACTCCAACAGCTGTTTTTCCTGTTCTTCGGTCAATGCGGCTCTTTCTTCGGTATCATCATGGAGTACCGTCTTTAACGCAAACTCAAAGGGATTTTTTTGCGGACTAAGCCATCTTCTATCGCAACCCGAAATGCGGCACTGATCGCCCTTTTCGTATTGTTGATTACGTTATAGGAATAAGTATCGTCCATGCGGATAGCCCATTCTTTCGCGTCAGAGGGCTTGACTGCCGAGATATTCATGGAACCGATTTTGTCGTTAGCTAAAAAGTTTGGCAGTAAACTGACGTTTTCTCTGCGTGTTTCGTTTCACGTTGCTGTGCAAAGCAACATATTTAGCATACAGGTCACTTACCGTCAGTTTTCGATTCGCCGTGGAAATCCCCTCGGCTAAATCGTTTTGTATCTCCTTTTCCTTATCGCGCAATGAAATACAGTCACGCTTTCCAGCAGGAACTTTATCCGTTGCGACCAGTTTCCAAGAATAGATTGACTGTGATTGTCCGCTTGCGTCAACGTATTTGTAAAGGTATCTTCCGTCTTTTCTCTGGCTCTCTCCAGTCCGTAGTACGCGACCTTTAGAATCGCGTCGTTTCTCTGACATGGTATCGCTCCTTTCCGTTCGTTGGGAAAGAGCCTTGATATGACAATATGATTATAACATAGCGGTAGTAAAATATCACCCTTTTTACTACCGCTGTTGTTGTCATTCAAGGCAAGCGGTTAGATGACATCTAATTCATCAATGAACTTTTCAAACTGCTTTCGCTTAATTTGAATGCGATTGCCATTCATCAAGTACCACGGTGCATTGGGATTTTCCTCTGCCATACGGCGCAGCTTGTTCTCTCAATGCGGAAATAGCAGGACGCCTCTTTGATTGTCATGGTATATTGCTCGTATACAGGTACTAAAATCTCACTCATGTTGTTGTCCTCCTCTATGTAAAAACGGTGTCTAAGCCGTTGTTAGCGTTATACTGGTGCGTTGCTTTCATAGGGGAGGAGGAACGAAGTCCTCGCCGCCTGTGTCTTTCCTCCTCCCCTCGAACGGTTATGGATAACTGTACCAGTTACCCACAGCCGTTCTTCACCCCTCCACCATTCTCACAGCGGCGGCGCAGAGAGAGAATGAAGTTGAGGAAAGAAGTTAAAGTAGATAGAAATAGTTGCTTTGATTAACTCCTTTCGTCAGTGGTGATGATTTGTTTGGTGTCGGTAGTAAGCTGTTTGTAGGTGGAACGAAGCCGTTCGGGAATCTGCTGACCGTCGAGCATTTCCTGTATAATGTTCGTGCCGTTGGTTTCATCTACCATCAAAGCAGTTTTCAGCGTTGCCGCGACCTGTGAGGACAGCCAGTTCAGTGTTCGTTCCCATTTGAACGGTTTGGGCCTTGTGGCCAGTTTCATCTTTTCACGATAGTCACCGATAAAAAGTTCCCACTCGCGGCTGTTCTTCCAATACTCACGGCCTACATCGGGATTGCGGTCAGCAATTCGCATATAGTAATTGATATAAGAAAACGAAATGCGTTCTGCGTCTGCATAAGTGCAGAGGTCTTTCACCGCGTTCAATGCATGATTGTTTTTCAGACGCAATTCAAACCGGTTCTTGACCTCGGTATCTTCAAGGGCGATACCGTTCTTAGAAAGCTGCTCATAGTCCTTTTCGTAAATGCAGAAATACACATTGGAACGAGTTGAACCGAGGTAAAGGGTTTTACCCATACTCTCACTGTACTGTTCATCGACACCCTTTATAAACTCACCGGACGAATATTGCGAGTGCTTGTTGAACAGCGTGATACATTCGCCGGATTCACATTTGCTGATGAGATATGGTATATTCAGCAGTCCTACACGGTCGTTGATAGCAAGGTCAATACGCTTGAATACACAGCCTGGCTCAAACTCAAGACAGTCCCAGAAGAAACCGTACCAACCGCGTTTCTGCTCGTTGAAGATACTTTCGATTTGCCGACAGCCTTGCCCTTTCAGTTCGAGGATAGTGCCGTATGTTTCGTCTGCTGAATGAAAGACTTCGATATTGCCATAATAATAGCGTCCATCGTAGTGATTAAATCGTTTATCTTCGTGTGCCATATGCCGAATCTTTATTTGCAGTATATTTTCGATTACATACTTAGCATTGGTAGTCTTAAATCGGATTTTTACATAGTCAATGAGCATATATAACGGATTCGGTGATAAAATGTCAAAGGCATGTTCGATTTTATCACGCATGAGCGCACTTGCTTTTCGCCGTCCTGTTTCTAACTCGCAATAGTAGGTTTCGGAAATAGCCGCAACGAACGCAAAATCAGCTTGCGTGATTTGAAATTTCTCTCGCCGTGCTTTAAGTCCTTTCTGCCAATCGGCAATATCCATACTGGGCATAATAATCTCCTTTCGGTGACTTCGGATTTCAAAAAAATCAGAAGAAGAATCAGAATGTCAAAATCCTTAGATGTGGTGCGGATTTTGGGGAAAGTTATGAGGGGAACAATGGCGATTGTAACCCCCTGTTAGTCACGGGGGTAAGATAAAATGGGCGCGGCCAATGCCGCGCCCATTTATTTCAGACAGGCTCACGCCTGCGGCTTTCGCGCTGCACGCCGCAGCGTAAGCCGTCTGACAAATGTGTTGTAAAGTAAGCCTGTTTCATTGCCGTTATCCTCCATCAGATTTATTGAGTTTTCTCTGGTGATATAATAACATCTGATTTTCAGATTGTCAAGAAAATAATATCTATATCGGATTTACAGATTGACAGGGCTGCGTAACCGTATTACAATGATGGAAAGGAGCGTGTGCAGATGAACCGAATTAAAGAATTACGAAAGGCGAAGAAAATCACCGTTAAAGACTTAGCGGAGCAGTTAGGCATTGCACAGAGTATGCTGACGAACTACGAGAATGGCAGCAGCATTCCGCGCGACCAGAGTATATGGGGAAAAGCTGTCCGATTACTTTGAGGTATCTGTCAGCTATCTTATGGGGTTGACTGATACATTCAATATAATACCACCGACCGAAGAAAACGCCACAGTCCGAACGATTACCATTGACGCTGAACAAGTGCAAAAAACCTATATTGACGGAAAACAGCCAATAGAAGTTATAATGTCCAGTTTGGAAGAATATGCGTTGCTGGCAAATATGCAAATGCTCGGTCAAGAAGAAATCGTTTCGCTGTTGCAGACTGTGCAGGCATGGATTCAAGAAAAGCATGATGATAACTGTCCCATAATAGTATTGCCCGATAGTAAATTGGAGTAAAGCAGATAAGAAAAGACCACTCGAAATTGTGTTCGAGTGGTCTTTGTCATACAAGGCTCAAAAATGGTAAATTCGTAGTAAATTGAGATTTTACGTTTGAACTTTCACGTGTATATATAGTGATGGATTTTACGGGTATATGATAGCAACACCAATTAAATGCTGATAAAATATTCGGACTGCTGATTTGGTCGTAGCTTTTATACAGAAAATGTACAGCAGAACTGCTGTACATACAAAAAAGCTGAAAAGCCTTTTTTCTGCACACGCGCCACCTCCTTCCTGCCGCAGACTGCGGGAAAGGAAAAAGAGGGTCTGACCGCCAAAAGTAACAGCGTCCGCCTGTATTATATCATGCACTGTCGGATTGTGTCAATTTCCTGATCTTACGGTACTCTCCGGAGCTTTCCGACAGTATAAAGCGCCCCTGACCTTCGGTCAGGGGCGCTGCTGTTCTTATTCGCCGAGCAGCTTTTTGCGTTGTTGTAGAACACATCCTGCATGGCGGCTTCGTCCAGTCCGCAGGTAAGGACCTTCTGGATCTCCACCGAAGGATGGTGGAACGGATAATCCGTGCCGAACATGATGCGGTCGTGACCGACCTCTTCATAGGCCTGACGGATCTTTACGCCCATCGGCATGCCGGACATCTCAAGATAAATGTTCGGGAAGCGCTTTGCCATCTTGAGCGCGGCGTCGATGTAAACGCCGTGTCCGTGACCCATGTGGATCATTACGGTCTTGACCTCGGGGAAACGCTCCGCGAGCAGCGCGATGCTCCACGGCAGCGAATACGGAGGATGGCCGGAGTGAATGAACACAGGAAGATGACGGCTACGCGCCATCTCCATCACCGGATCGACCGCGGCATCGTCCGCGACGAACGCATGGCGCAGCGGATTCATCTTAATGCCGCGGAAGCCCTTTCCGTCAACATAGGTCTCGACCTTTTCGCGGCAGATGTCCGCGCCCTCGAGCGGGTTAAGGTACACGAGCGGGATAAAGCGGCCCGGATAACGGGCGGCCGCCTCCGCGACACCCTCGTTTCCCGTGTGGTCCTTCGCGCAGAGCACGGTCTGCTCGATTTCGTATTCATCCATGAACGCGATCAGCTGCTCGGGGAGCCGTCTACGCCGGCCCAGCTGCCGAAGTCACCGATATGTGCATGTGCATCGATCTTTTTCATATTGCCGCTCCTCTCAGCTGCGCTTGAGGCGCTCGATCAGGTTGGAGGACTGCATGATCGTGATCACGACCGAGGCGATAACGATACCTGCAATCGTCTGCATGGTGATGGTGGGAATGGTGGCGATTGCCGCCGCAGGGCTGATGAGCACGATCTTGACGAGCTGATAGCCGACGATCTGGCAGACACCGCCCAGAACCTCGCCGATGAGCCAGCCGTACCTGTGCTCCGGCATGAGCTTTTCTACGGCCAGACCCATGATGAGCGCCATAATGCCCTTGATGATGAAGGTCGGCAGGACCCACAGCATCGCGCCGCTCAGCAGGTCGGAGAGGGCTGCACCCAGCGCTGCCGCAAGTGCGCCGTCCTTTCGGCCGAGCAGCATAACGCCGACAAAGATCGCGCAGTCACCCAGATGCGTATAGCCGCCGGTGATGGCGATCGGTATCTTAAAGGTGTACGTTCCGGCGAAAATGAGCGCCGCCATCATGGCGATGCGCACGATTCGTTTTAAATCCATAACTGTTTTCTCTCGCTTTCCATATTCGTCTTTTTATCCATTATATCAGACTGTGAACTGTTTGATAGCGTCAGTTCGCGGATTTTTATTAAGGTCAGATGGAGCGGGATGAACAGCTGCGAGAGCACATTTATCTGCATAACATCTGTTCCGTGGGAAACACTATCCGAAAAAGGAGCGTGTTTTCATGTCAGAAATGTTTTGCTTTCAGTGTCAGCAGACGGCAGGCGGAAAGTGCTGCGTCAGCACAGGTGTGTGCGGCAAGCAGCCGGAGACAGCGCATTTACAGGACGAACTGGTACGCGAGCTGATCGGTCTGGCGGAGGCGGCGACAGCGGCCGGACAGCGCACGCCGACGGCCGACCGGCTGTTGGCGGACGGTCTGTTCATCACACTGACCAACGTCAATTTTGACAATCGTGCGATCGCGGAATTTACCGCGCGCGTGCGCGCAGAACGCGACAGCTTCGGCGGCGCGCCGTGCAAGGTCGTGGAGCTCTGGAAGGGCGACACGGATACAGTCTCTCTCCGCTCCACGCTGCTGTTCGGTCTAAAGGGCATGGCGGCGTATGCGCATCACGCGATGAACCTCGGCTACGTGGACAACGAGGTGAGCGCGTGGTTTTATAAGGGACTGTGTGCGGTCAACCGGCCGCATTCTGTGGAGGAATGGCTTGCGCTCATCGTCGAATTCGGACAGATGAATTTCCGGTGCATGGAGCTGCTCGACCGTGCCAACACCGGCACCTTCGGTACGCCGCAGCCGACAAAGGTGCCGACCGACATCAAAAAAGGCCCGTTCATCGTGGTTTCCGGGCACGACCTGGGCGACCTGGCGCAGCTGCTCGAGCAGACGGCGGGAAAGGGCATCAACATCTACACGCACAGCGAAATGCTGCCCGCGCACGGCTATCCGGGACTGAAAAAGTATCCACAGCTTGTGGGTAACTTCGGCACGGCGTGGCAGAGCCAGCAGCGCGAGTTCGAGAACATCCCGGCGCCCATCCTGTTCACGACGAACTGCCTGATGCCGCAGCGGCCGGGCTATCGGGACCGTGTGTACACCACATCGGTGGTCGGCTATGAGGGTCTGCGCCACATTGAGGCGGATGCCTGCGGACGCAAGGACTTTTCGCCGCTTATCGAGCAGGCGCTTGCGCTCGGCGGCTATGAGCATGACCACAGCATGAGCGGCATCAACGGCGGGCATATGCTCATGACCGGCTTTGCGCACGGAGCCGTGCTCTCGTACGCGGAGGAGATCATTTCGCTCATCAAGAGCGGAAAGGTGCGTCATATCTTTCTGGTCGGCGGCTGCGACGGCGCGCACCCCGGCAGAAACTACTACACCGAGTTCGTCAAGCAGACGCCTATGGACACTCTTGTTTTGACACTGGCCTGCGGAAAATTCCGCTTCAACGACCTTGATCTCGGCGAGATCGGCGGCATCCCGCGCATTCTGGACGTCGGCCAGTGCAACGACGCATACAGCGCCATCAAGGTCGCGCTCGCGCTGGCGGATGCCTTCGGCTGCACGGTGAACGACCTGCCGCTCACGCTCGTGCTCTCGTGGTACGAGCAGAAGGCCGTGTGCATCCTGCTGACGCTGCTTGCGCTCGGCGTGAAGAATATCTATCTCGGGCCGACGCTGCCGGCGTTCCTGTCGGAAAACGTGGTGAAAATGCTGGTAGAGACTTACGATCTGCACCCGACCACCGCGCCCGAGCAGGATATGGACGCCATTCTGGGAAGAGGATAACCGCTCACGCGCCGCACAGATTTGCCTGCAAATATTCGAGCAGCGTCCGCGCCGTGACCGAGCTTGCGGTGCGCGCGAACGCGAGACCGATGGTGCGGAAGCTCTCCGGCACGAGCGGGCGGATCTCCACATCGTTCGCGAACGCCTGCATGGCAAGCTCCTGCGAGATCGTGACGCCGAGACCGTGCTTGACGAAGGCAACGATCAGCGTATCGTCGCGGAAGCTGTACACGGTCTGCGGCTTGTGCGGATATTTTTCCAGCAGATGCAGAATGTCGTTGTCGCAGCCGGGCGTTTCGATGATGAACGGGTACTGGAGCAGCTCCTCCGGGGTGACGCTGCTGCGCTGCGCGAGCGGATGCTCCCGGGGCAGCACGGCGCAGAGCGCATCCTGATGCAGCGGATAAAAGGTCAGATCCTCCGCCAGAATGGACGAGAGAAAGCCGCAGTCCACCTGTCCGCGGATGATCCAGTCATGGATCTCGTCGTAGTTGCCGTCGAAGATCTGCACCTCGACCTGCGGATAGTTCTCCTTGAAAAAATGCACGACGTGCGGCAGCCACATCGCCGTCACGCTCGAAAAGCTGCCGATACGCAGTCTGCCCTCGACCTTGTTGTTGATGTTGAAGGCCGCCTGGCGCAGCTTTTCCTTCTGATTTACCATTTCGCGGATGTAGGGGATGAGCCGCTGTCCGTTGTCGGTCAGGACGACACCCTTCTTCGCCCGCGCGAACAGCTGCACGCCGAGCTCCTCCTCGAGCCCTGCCATCATCTGGCTGATGCCGGACTGCGTGTAGTTCAGCGCCTCGGCGGCCTTTGTGAAGTTGCCGGTCTCGCAGACCTTGAGAAAGATTTCGTAGCGATCGCGTACCTCGCGCATAGGTATTCCTCCTTTCAATATTCGGTACAGTATGATGCTTGTAAAGCAATTGACGGCTGCCGCCTTGCTTTTTGCATAGCATACATTACCAGATGTAATGTATAGCAGTAAAAACATTTATTTTACTTATATTCTATCATGTGGTATGTTAGCTGTACAGGAATTTTGGGGTAAGGGAAAAAATTTCACAATGGAAAAAAAAAAGCAAAATCACTTTTCGGGACAGCTGGGGTTTGTCCTTGCCGCGGCAGGAAGCGCGGTCGGTGTGGGAAATTTGTGGCGTTTCCCGTATCTGGCGGCCAAGGACGGCGGCGGTCTGTTCCTCATCATCTACTTGATTCTGTTACTGACGTTCGGCTTCACGCTGCTGACATCGGACATCGCCATCGGCCGCCACACGCAGAAGAGCGCGATCGGCGCGTATGAGCAGATGCGCCCGAAGTGGAAGGGTCTGGGCATCCTGACCTTCCTCGTGCCCGTGCTCATCATGACGTACTACGCGGTCATCGGCGGCTGGATCACAAAATATGCGGTCGTTTACGTCTCCGGTCAGGCGAGCGCTGCTGCGGCGGACGATTACTTCACCTCGTTCATCACCTCGCCGGTGTCGCCGGTGGTGTTCGCGCTGCTGTTCATGGGCGTTACCGCGCTCATCGTCTACAACGGCGTGCAGAACGGCATTGAAAAGGTATCGCGCTGGATGATGCCGGTGCTGCTCGTGCTGGTCGTTGTCATCGCGTGCTATTCGCTGACGCTCAGTCACACGAACGCGGACGGACAGGTCGTAACCGGCTGGCAGGGCTTTCTGTACTATCTGACGCCGAACCTCGAGGGACTGACCGTGGAGCGCTTTTTGCAGATTTTGCTCGATGCAATGAGCCAGCTGTTCTTCTCGCTGAGCGTTTCCATGGGCATCATGATCACCTACGGCTCGTATGTGAAGCCGGAGGTTGACCTCAACCGCGCGGTCAACCAGATCGAGATCTTCGATACCGGTGTTGCGTTCCTCGCGGGCGTTATGATCATTCCGGCGGTCTATGTCTTCTCCGGCGTCGAGGGCATGGGCGCGGGCCGAGCCTGATGTTCGTCTCGCTGCCGAAGGTCTTTGACGCGATGGGCAGAGCAGGCACGGCGGTCGGCATTCTGTTCTTCCTCACGGCGATTTTTGCGAGGCTGACCTCCTGCATTTCGGTGCTGGAATCCATCACGGCCATCTGCATGGAGAGCTTCACACGAGCCGCAAAAAGACGGTCCTGGTGCTGTCGGTCATCTATCTGGCGGCGTCTGCCGTTATCACGCTCGGCTACAGCGTATTCTATGTGGAGGTGATGCTGCCGAACGGCTCGGCCGCGCAGCTACTCGACATCATGGACTACATCAGCAACAGCGTAATGATGCCGTTCATCGCTGCTGTCGACCATCCTCATCGGCTGGATCAAGACGCCCGACTATGTGATCGGCGAGATGGAACGCAACGGCGAGCACTTCCGCCGCAAGAGCGTCTACCGCGTCATGATCCGCTATGTCGCGCCGGTGATGATGTTCGTACTGTTCCTTCAGTCGACCGGCATCCTGTCGAAGATCGGATAAAAATAATGAAAACCGCTGCATGGGAGAGGATTTCCCCGTCATGCAGCGGTTTTTTTATGTGCGTTTTCGGCGTCAGGGAATTGACCGCAGGCGGCATCAGAGGTTAACGGTCATCGCTTTTTTGTGGCAAATCCATCAAAAGCAGGAAGACCCACCAGAAAAAGAATGATCATGCAGAACACCATGATCATCACAAGGGGAAGGAAGATGATCTCTATGATATTGCTGCATCTCCGCCAGCAGTCGACCAGGATCACCAGTCCCACAACAGCGCCGACACTGGCAGCGATTACCGTTGCGATGATATTTCCCGTTGTCGGCGGTGTCTCGGTATATACGAAAAAGCAGGCGTAGAGCACGAGCGGTATCGCAAAGGCAGCAGTCGAAAATGATCGCATCTACCCAGCCGAATACCTTATCCCAGTGCCGGCGAAACGGCGGAGCAGATATACGAGGCAGCCGATGATCGTGAGATAAAAAGGGATTGGAACCCGTAGCGTTCGAGAAAATGAAATGAAAAAAATATAGCGTAACATAATTCAAACATCTCCATTTTATGATCAGCACCGCTGTCCCCGCGGCGCTGAATGCCGTGGGGCGTCTGGTGCCGCCTCAGGTCTCGTAGTCCTCCCACTCGGCGGCGAGATCGCGGTAAAGGAAGGTAACGATCTGCGCGCGAGTGCAGGTCTGCGCGGGGGGAGAACAGGCCGGGTGCGGTGCCGTTGGTGATGCCGTATTCGACCGCCCACGCAACCGCGTCCGCGTAGTAAGCGCGGTAAGGCACATCGCGGAAGCTGCCCGCAGAGCCGGGCTCGGGCGAGCCGGCCCAGCGCCACAGGAAGGTGACGGTCTGAGCGCGCGTCACGGTCGCATTCGGCTCGAAACGGGTGCGGCTCGTGCCGGTCGTGATGCCCTCCTCGGCCGCCCAGAGCACGGCGTCGTGATAGTAGGCGTTCGAAGGAACGTCGAGAACGGATTATAGCTGCTTGCGGGTTCAGGGCAGCCTGCGGCGCGCACAGGAAGGTGACGACCTGACCGCGCGTGCAGCCCTCATAGGGACTGAATTTAGTTGCGGAGGTGCCGCTCGTGACCCCGTTTTTCGACCGCCCAGAGAACCGGCTCGTAGAAATACGCGCTCTCGGGAACGTCGGTGAAGCGGAAGTTATTCTCCGGCGCATCGCCGTCGAGCGTGAAGTCGACCGAGGTAGAGCTGCTAGGCTCGATGCTGCTCTCGTAAAGGCAGCCGTCCGTCAGGGGCAGGTTGTCGTAGTGCTGCTGCTTGAGGACGCGGCCGGTGCTGCTGTATGCCGTGTAGGAAACGTCCATCGTGCCTCTGTCGGTGCCCCAGATGGTGATGTTGTAGGGGCCGCCGGTCAGGACCGAGAACTCTTGGTGTCGCCTGCGACAGCGGCCGAGACACCGGCTGCACAGGTCGTGACAACGCCGTCCTCGATGGTAAGAACGGTCTCGCCGTTCTCATTTTCGACGTAAACGTCTGTCGGGCAGGCGATGATGAGCTCAGACATCATCTGATCGCGGACCGCCTGACCGTGGCACATCGCGGCATCCCAGCGCAGGATCGCGAAGTTCGCGAGCGTGGTCTCGGTGGTGTTGAAGTTGTTGTTGCCCAGATGCAGCAGACCCTGCGTGAAGGACTTCTCGGACGCATCGAGATAGTCCTTGTACGCCTGCAAAGCGTACATTTCGCTGGTCCGGAGCAGCATGTACGAGGCGTCGAACTTCTGCGCGGAGGACAGATCCTTCTTGTTCTTCAGCTCTTCGCGGTCGGCCTGAAGAATGCTGTAAAGCGCATCCTCCACGTAATAGGAAGCGCGGATGATCTCGCGGCTCTCGACCATTTTGTCGTTGCCGGTCAGCGTATTGCTGAGCGACCAGCCGAGGTTATACGCAGCGATGACCACCGTGACATTCGTGACGTCAAGGCCGAGACAGCCGGAGATAATAGGTCATGACGTTCTCGGTGAGGGAGACAGCGTGTCATAAGGTCAGCTTGGCGAAGCTGGTAGTGAATTCCAGCGCTTCCGCGATGACCTCGCAGTTCAGCCAGTCATCGTACTTCTGGAGCGCTGAGCGGAAGGAAGTGGCGTAGGCAGAATTGCCCATCTTGCCGGCCACCTGATGGAGCGTCTGGATATACTCCTCGTTCAGCGCCTCATACGCATGAACGACGCTGACGTAGTTCGCGCAGTCGATGATCCAGTCGAGCGTGTTCTGATAATTTTCGAGCACATCCAGCGCGTCGCCCACCTTGCCGAAGAAATTGGTGGTGCCGCTGATGAAATTGAGCGCCGAACGGGTGCCCTTGTCGTCGCGGTACTGCTCGATGGCGGCCGCAAGCTTTTCATAGATGTCGGGGAGCGTTGTTTCAGGTGCTCTGGGTCGGAGAGCAGCTCCTGAATGGCAGGCTTGTAGGTGCTTTTCTCTGCGGAATAGTTCGGCTGAACCTTGAGGATCATGTCCCAGATGCTGTTGGCGAGCTTGAGGTTTTCCGCTTCGATACGGGTGTTCAGGCTGTCGACCTCGCTGCTCGTGGCGGAGAGGATGAGCTCGGTGAGCATGGCGTCATAGGGATTGTCGAAAAATGCTCAGGCTCTTGAACTTGGACAGCTCGCTCGCGGTGTTCAGAATGTCGTAGGCGGCTTCACCGGCGTTGGCGGCCGTGGTGTTCTGCGCGTCGGCGAGCAGCTTTGCCATGCGCTGATCCATCTGCTGACTGTAGCCGTTGGACTGCGCGAAGGTAACGTGCTGCTGAATGTACTCGCTGGCGTCGATGACCGCGGTGTCCTCGGTAGGCTTTGCGATGGGGGTCGAGCTGCCGTTCGAGAGATGGGTGAACACCTTCTGGATGGGGTAGCTCTGACCCATCGTCAGACGGAGGAGAAGTCATATTTCGGGAAGGTAGCCTTGCTGGCCATGGAAGCGAGAGGAACGGCGGTGTAGCCAGTAGAGGGGGGTGACTGGCTGGTCGAAAGCCTCGAACGTCCCACTGGGATAATAAATACCGGAGAAATCTTTGTTATCTCCCGAGAATAGGTAACTTACGCACCAAGCAGGGGTGCCCAGCACGGTGAGAGCGCCAGTTTCGTCGGTGCTGCTGTCCAGAATGGTTCCGGAGGCATAGCAGTTTTTAATGGTGGCGTCGGAGATGGACTCGGCAAAGAGTCCGCCGACACGATAGATTGGGTAGGAGCCGATGTCGGACAGAGAAAGGGCAATGGAAATTGTGCCATTAAAGGAACAGTCGGTATACTGACATTGATACCTAGTTTTTCCTGCCAGACCGCCGATTTCAAGCGTAGGTGTTTTTGCCTTGCCGGTGAGGGAAATCGTGCCGGTCGGCACTGATCAAGACTGCCGCTGTCTTTGGCTACCAGACCACCGGCATAGACATCTTCAACATTTCCTTGGAGCAGTATGTTACCTGTCATTTCACAGGCGGTGAGGGGACTATCAGAGTAGTGAGTGGCGGCGATACCGCCTGCGGTAAATCGCCCCAGCCGCCCAGAGCCGCTGCTCCGTTGACGTCTAGAATAGCATCCCCTCCGCTGACGGCTCGAATGGTGCCGGTAAAACGGCAGTAAGAGATAGTACCAAAGTTTGATGCGGCAATACCAGCCACATCGGTCGTATATGTGGAACCGGCGTTTGTGATTGTCGCGGCAACAGTACAGTTTTTAATTATGCCGCCAACAAAATTTGACGCACACAAACCGGCTGCATAACCGTTGAAATGATTGGTGTTTGCAACAGTCACAGTGCCGGTCAACGCCAGATTTTGAATGGTACCGTTGTAATTTTTCGTCGAAGAGGCCTGCACTCACTTCATCCGTGCAGGAAAGATTGCGGATGGTATAACCATTGCCCTCCAGAATGCCGGTAAAGCCGGAAGTATAGCCTCCGGGACTGCTGGCCTTCAAAGGCTGCCAATCTATGCCTGACAGATCAATGTCATTCATCAGAATGTACTTGCCTGTCATATCGTTGGCAATATTGGCCAGGTCTTCCGCATCGTAGATGGGCGTGTACCCCGAGGGTACGGAGGTTTTGGTGCTCACCTCCTGAAGCAGCGCCGTGGCATCGTCTGCGGCAGCCTCCGCCTGCGGTGACAGCGCGGGGAGCAGGCCGACGAGCATTGCCAGCGTCAGCAGGATGGACGTCAATCTTTTCCTCATAAAAATTCCTCCTTTTACCTTTGTCTGTACCCCCATTGTAGCGCAATCCGAAACAAAAACAATCTGTATTAAATAGAATTTTAATAGCCTGTAACAGACAGAATAAGGGGAATGTATGGATTCTGATAAGGATGTCTGGGAAAACGGGAACGCGCGGAAGTGCGCAAAAAACAGACCCGCCGCAGGAGGGTTCATCCTGTGACGGGTCTGCGGAATATTCGGCTGCGCCTCAGACGAGGTGAAACAGGTCGATCAGAAAGACCCATGCCAGCCCGTAATAGGTAACGACAGCGACAAGGTCGTTGATGGTCGTAATGAGCGGACCGGAGGCGACCGCCGGGTCAATCTTGACTTTATGGAACAGCATCGGAACGAGCGTGCCGACCAGACTGGAAATGACAATGGCGGCGAGAAGCGAGAGACCGACGCAGCCCGAGATCAGAAACGCACTTGCGGCAGAATAGCCCTTGAACAGCACGATGTAAACGCCCAGAAAAAGGAGCGCCATCACGCCGAGCAGCGCGCCGTTGCAGGAGACCGACCTTCATCTCCTTCGCGACCAGATGCAGCTTGTCCTTCGCGCTCAGATTTTCGTCCATCAGAACACGGATGGTGACCGCCAGCGACTGCGTGCCGACGTTTCCGGCCATGTCCAGCACCAGCGACTGGAAGCAGATGACGACCGGCAGCACGGCAACAACGCCCTCGAACGCGCCGACGACCGTGGAAACGCCCATACCGAGAAAGAGCAGGATCACCAGCCACGGCAGACGCTTTTTGATGCTCTCCGCGATCGTTTCGTTCAGATCTTCCTCTGCGGACAGACCGCCGAGCTTTGCATAGTCCTCGCCGAGCTCGTCGTCGACGGCCTCGACAACGTCCTGCGCGGTGATGATGCCGATGATCTTTTTGTCCCGGTTCAGAACCGGCAGGGAGTCCTCGGCGTAATCCTTGATCTTTTCGATGCTGTCCGAAATCTTCTCGTGGTCGAGCAGATACGGATACGCGTAGCTGATGATGGAATCCAGCGGCACGTTCTCCCGCGCAACGATCAGCTCCTTGAGGTCGATCGCGCCGCAGAAGCGGTTTCGACCGTCGATGACATAGATCGTTGCGATATTGTCGTTTTCACCGGCCTGCCGAACTAGCTCGTGCATAGCCTGGCGAATGGTAAGGCTCTGGTGGATGCAGATGTAATTGGTGGTGATGAGACTGCCGACCTCGTCGTCATCATAGGAATTGATGAGCAGGATCGCGGCCTTGGTCTGGTCGTCGATCATCGGGCGCAGCTTGACCTTTGACGCTTTCGTCGATGCTCTCCCACAGGTCGACCGCGTCGTCCGCGTCCATTTCGTTGATGATCGCGGACAGCTTGTCGATGCCGATCTCGTCGACGTACTCGACCGGATCGTCAATGTAGGAGATGATCTCGGCCAGCCATTCCGCGTCCAGTGCGCTGTACAGCAGGTTGCGCTCGGCACGGTTCAGATATTTCAGACTCTGCGCGATGTCGTTGTCGTGGTAATCCCGCAGCTGCTCCCGCATTTCCTCCATGGAGGGCGAGGAGCGGATGATCCTGGAGGATTTTTCTGCGAAGATCGGTTCCTTTAATACTTCCTTCTTCATGATAAAGCCTCCTTCCGCCCCTGAAAAAAGGGCGTAAAAAATCCACCGTAATAGATACAGCGACACAAACATCAGTTGTGGACTTGTTCATCACGATGGAGCGAGGCTCAGCGCTTATTCAAAAGAGGATGCCTGCGGACGCCGGAAGAGCGAGGTCTGTATCCATCGTCGTATGTACAATTCGTCTGTCACAACTGTCCATAGGGCTTGCCTCCTTTTTTGTTTGTTTTTTCGCAATGATTATAGCACTGCCACAGTAGATTTTCAAGGTGTTTTTCGTATTTTTTTACATCGGGAGCATACGGTAAGCCACTGCATGTTTTCGACGTATGGACTGGTGCAGCGCCGGGATATATGGTATACTCAGCTTAGCAGATCAAAGGGAAAGCAGTGAGCATTTATGCGCATCAGACAGCAGAAGCAGATCGGGATGTTCCTCGCCGAGAGCTTCGGCGGCGACCGAGGCGGCGCTCTTTTCGCCCGGCAGAAGGAAATCCTGCAAGAAATCATACGGAACACGCAGAACCGGTCGAAAAAACCAGAGAAAACGCTCGTTCAGACCATCCTGCCGCGCATCGCGCTGTACAAGGCCATGCAGGAGAGCCTGCCGGAGGCGGAGACGCATGCGCAGATGCGGCGCTACATGCTGGAACGGGTCGCGGCGCAGAAACACGCGGAAATGATGAGGATGGAGGCAATACCGGGGTTTTACGCGCTTTACAGTCGCATTTTTCTGCGAGTCGTGCGAAGTTCTGACCTTTGGGAGAGTGAGCAGGAGCACGGAACGGACGGCTTCTCCGTCACGATGAAAAAAATGCCTTTGGCACACCGCCTGCGTGGAAAACGGCTGCGGGGAACTGTGCCGCCTGTTCTGCGACGTGGACGACGTGACCTATGGCGGCCTGTGCAAGCTCGGCTTTGCGAGAACGAAAACCCTTGGCTACGGCGCCGACTGCTGCGATTTCCGGTTTTGCAGGAAATAACCGCTTTCTTTGAAAGGAGCAGCGACAATGAAAAAATGGAAAAAAGTTTTGCTGGCAGCTGTGCTTTTACTGGCGGTCGGTGGATATGCTGCGTTTGTGAAGATAAGCTATTACCCGATGGGAGGAAAGGTCACGACTGTTGACAAGTATCAATCTGGAGATAAGTACTATATTGTAGTTGAAGAAGCGACGGAACAGAATTTACTTTACTCTGTCCTGAAAGTGAATACGACAAAGTAAATGCTGGAGATGAGGTGTATTGTGAGCGCGATCAGAGTATTGTCACACATAAAGGTGAAGTGCACAGAATAGAGAAAGACAACTGAAAAATAATATGGAGGGAAAAACAATGAAAAAAGCTTCGTGTCGGCGTCATCGGCATCGGTGACATCAGCAATGTATATCTGAACAATCTGAAAAAAATATGATGCGGTGGAGGTCGTGGCGTGCGCGTCGCGCGGTCTGGAAAAGGCGCAGCGCAAGGCCGCGGAGCACGGCATCCCGAAGGCCTATGCGTCCGGCATGGAGCTGATCGCGGACCCGGACATCGACCTCGTGCTCAACCTGACCACGCCGCAGGCGCACTATGAGTACAACCTCGCCGCGCTCAAGGCCGGCAAGCACGTCTACACGGAAAAGCCCCTCGCCATGACGTTCGCGGAGGGCAAAGAGCTGGTCGAGCTCGCGAAGGAAAAGGGGTCTGCTCATCGGCTGCGCCCCGGATACCTTCCTCGGCGGCCGCCTTCAGAACATCCGTGAGCTGATCGACAGCGGCAGGCTCGGCAGGATCACGGGCGGCGGCGCGTGGTTCGTCGGTCACGGCCACGAATTCCATCACCCGGCCCCGGCGTTCTTCTATCAGCCGGGCGCAGGCCCGCTTTTACGACATGGGGCCGTATTATGTGACCGCGCTGCTCAGCCTGCTGGGCCCGGTGCGCCGGGTCTGCGCGATGGCGACCCGTGCCGCGCAGACGCGCACCGTGCCGTCCGGCCCGGCAAAGGGAACGGTGCTGCCGGTCGATGTGGACACGCACATCAACGCCATTCTCGAGTTCTGCTCGGGCGCGCAGGTGACGCTGACGTGCAGCTTTGACGTCTGGGACAGCGAGCTTCCGCGCATGGAGCTTTTTACGGCACCGAGGGTACGGTGCTCATCGACGAAAAGGACCCGATCGCAGGCCCGAACCTGTTCGGCGGCGACACGCTGATGCGCACGCCGGGCGAATACCGCTGGGCCGACCCGGAAGGCCGCCCGGAGAATTTAGATACGCCGTGGCCGGTCGTACCGAACTGCCATCCGTTCAACTCGGTCAGCCATGCGGAAAATCCGCGCGGTATCGGTCTGGTCGATCTGGCGTATGCGCTTCAGAACGGCCGCACGCCGCGCGCCCGGGCGACATGGCGCTGCATTCGCTCGAGGTGATGGAGGGCATTCTGAGGAGCGCCCGCGAGCACGTTTTCTGCGAGACCACGACCACGTTCGAGCAGCCGAAGGCGCTGCCGCTGCATTTCCCGGAAGAAAACTGATACGCCATATAAAGAAAGAGAGTCGATCAGCCGCAGGCGTAAGTCTGCGGCTGTTTTCTTTTAGTCTGTGGACAAATGCTTTTTTCAGCGCCGCGACATAGGATACGGCATAACGGCTGAGCACCACGTTTTTTCTTGCGGATGAGTCCGATGCGCATGCTGCCGTCCATGTCGAGCGGGCGCGCGATGATGCTCGGGCTGTTGAGCTTTTGGTCGATGATGCCCGAACTGACCGTGAAGCCGTTCAGGCCGATGACAAGGCTGAACAGCGTGGCGCGGTCGCGCACCTGTATGGTTTTTCGGCATATCGAGCATGCTCAGCAGCTCCTCGGAAAAATAGAACGAGTTGCGCTCGCCCTGCTCGAACACAAGGTAGGGGTAGGGGCGCAGCTCATCGAGCGTGATGCGCGCGCCCTGGCGGCGAGCGGGTGGTCTCTGCTGATGAAAACGTGCGGCTCGGCGGTGAACAGCTCCTCGAACACAAGCTCGTTTTTGCGCGCAGCAGCTTGGAGAGCACGCTCTCGTTGCTCTCGCACAGGTAGAGCAGACCGAGCTCGCTCCGGGCCGGAGGAAACATCGTCGATGATCTCGCCGGTCTGCGTCTCGCGCAGGATGAAGCTGTACCGGTCGGCGTCGTACTGCTGCACCACATCGACAAAGGCGTTGACCGCGAACGAATAATGCTGGCACGACACGCAGAACCGGGGATCGCGCCGCCGGCCCGCGCCGAAGTGTTCCTGCATGATGTCGGCCTGCTCGAGCAGCATCCGGGCGAACGAGAGCAGTTCCTCGCCCTCGCGCGTAACGGCAACGCCCTTGTTCGAGCGAACGAAGGCGGTCACGCCCATTTCCTTCTCCAGATTGTGGATAGCAGCACTCAGGCTTGGCTGCGAGATGAAAAGCCGTTCGGCCGCGTCGGTGATGCTGCCGCATTCGGCCACGGCGACAAGATAGGCAAGCTGCTGCAATGTCATGAAAAGAGCCTCTTTCTGGCGCGGAGCGCCGGGATATAGCCACATCATACGCTGTCCGGGCACTGATGTCAATGCGCGCTTTCGACTTTTTCTGCGGCGTTTTGCAGGAATGTCCCTGTGATGCGCAACCGGGGCGCGCGGCGAACGGAGCCGGTCTTTTTTCGTGATTACGCTCTTGCAAAGCGGCATGGATGCTGTATAATTTTAGATGGACAGAGCGTACCAAACAGAAAGAAAAAAAACTGGCATATCGCATGAACGGGTCGTGCGGATGCAGTCGGGAGGACGAAAATGAGAGGAAAATCTTCCGCTTTGCGCGCAAAGAGGAATTTCTTGCGCTGTATCATGATGGAGCGTTCGAAGCAGGGACAAAAAAATACCGTCCGAGTCCAGCATGGCGGAAATGCTCGGCGTAAGCCGGGAGACCTGGCGAAAGGCGCTCGGCCTGCTGCGCGGCGAGGGCGTGCTGTATTCCAGACACGGCTCGGGCACTTATCTTCAGGAGCCGTCGCATCGCATCACGAATGACCTTTCGCAGCTGAAAAGCATGTCTAAGATGATCGCGGAGGCCGGACTGCGCGAGCAGGGGCTCGTGCATGACCTGTACGGTCGGCACGGCGCCGGAGGAGGTCTGCCGGTTTTTCGAAGCGCCGGAAACAGCCGAGTTTGTGATCATTCAGCATATCCGCCGCACTGAGAAGGATGTGATCGCGGTCAGTCTGGGGTATCTGCCGGAAAAATACGCCGAAAAAAGATGCATGGCGCAATCCCGCAGTCGCTGTTTGCCTTCCTCGAGGAGAGTGAGGGGATCTATATCAGCCGCGCGAGCACCGAGCTGTTTATCCCGGCAGAGAATGACCCGCTGTGCGAAATGCTCCGTCTGCGCGAGGGTCAGAGCGCGTTCGGCTTCAGACAGTGTCATTACGACTCGCGCGGCAACCCGACGCTGTATTCGGTCGATTATCTGCGCAGCGACCTGTTTCATTTCACGATCATGAGAATACGGCCGTAAAAAAACGGCATAAATCAGGCAGCCGAAGCAGAAGGCAAACTGCTTCGGCTTTTTGCTGTCTGTCGGAAGCCCTGCGGAGATTTTGTGCGATGTGTACGCGGCTTTGTGCAGGGTGCGTCAAGGTGTGCCGGTCTGGTAGGCGCAGGCCGAAGCGAGGTCATGCGCGCGATCTTCGGTCTCGACCCCATTACCTCCGGTTCGGTTTACCTGAACGGTCGGGAAGTCCACATCAGGAACACGCGCGACGCCATCAACCACGGCATCGCAATGGTAAACGAGGACCGCCGCACCTATTCGTCCTCCTTTTCTGCCACTTGTCAATCTGCACAATACAGACTGCGTATTTTCGTTTTTTTCTTTATTACGTTTCCACTATGAAATATCTTCCTTCTATGCTATACTGAGGTTAGCCATCAAAGGCAGGAAAGAGGTGTTTCGCATGAACGAACAGGAAAAAACCACGATGAACATCATCGAACCGGAGGGGGGCTGTCGAGCTGTGGGGCGGACAGCGGTACATGGTGCGGTCAGGCGCTCACGCGCGTGCTGATCGGCATGACCCTCACGGGACTGACACTGAATGTGCTGTGCCTGAATTACATTCTCCCGGCGATCGGCATGGTGTTTCTGCTGGTCGGCCTTCGCGCACTGCGCCGGGGAAAACGCAGGCTTCAAAGGGCGGCTATGTCATCGCCATCCTCCGCACGTTCTACATTACCGTGTGGATGATACTGGATACGACGATCTATGCGGATGTGCTGACAGGGACAACAGCCGCAGTGGTGTGCTGACGTTGTTTAATCTGGTGATAGTGCTGGCGCAGGTGGTCTGCCTGTGGAGCGGCCTGAAGGCGCTGCGGCAGAAGGCAGGCTTTGAGGCGAAATGCGGTGCGGCCGCCGCGCTGATCGTATGGAATGTCGTGCTGTGCGCGCTCGGTGTGATGAACTGGAGCGGCTGGATTGTGTTCGGCATCATCATGATTGTCCTGTACATCATCATCATGCGCAGGCTGTTCGCGCTCGCAGGCGAGCTGGATAACGCAGGCTGCACGATCACGCCCGTTCCGGTCAGGGTGAAGGACTGGCAGCTCGTGCTTTCGCTCGCCGTGCTCCTCGCGGCAGGCATGGCCTGCGGCTATGCGTTCGGCGGCAGCTATCCGATGGAGTGGACGCCGCTCGATAATTCGGCGCAGGCCGAGGTGCAGAGCACAAAGGCGAAGCTGCTCGAGCTCGGCTTTCCCGAGACGGTGCTGAACGACCTCAGTGCGGAGGACATCGCCTCGTGCGAGGGCGCGACGCAGATTTTGAGCCGCACGGAGGACAAGCCGGTGACCAACGGCAGGGAAGTGACGACGCAGACCGGCGAAAACAGCTATCGAATCGACACGGTGTACGATGCGAAGGAGCTGCGCCTGACCGGCGTGGCGGTCCCGCGTGAAGCAGACCGACGGCACGGAAAGATGGATCATCTTCCATCACTTCCTCTGGACGCAGCCGATGAACTACTGCGGCACCGAGGCAGTTCAGCTGTGGCCGAGCGGACAGAGTGACTGGTGGCCGGACGGCGACGCGACCGGCCGCGTGCTGTGCGAAAGGGACGGTCAGACGCGTACGGCGGCGTACCACTCGCTCGGCACGCAGGACACCTTCACGACCGACTTTTTCGGCAATTCGCAGAGCAGCATCAACTTGACCGGCGCGTTCTCCATGCCGCGCGGCAGCGAAAAAATCAGCGCGGCTACGTCTGCTTCCCGATACAGACCGCGCAGGAGGATACCTTTGTCAACAGCTGGGTCAACTACACGCATCAGAACACCTGGGCGCAGTACCCGGCGCGGACTGCGGGGACAGCATGTGGAGCAGCAGCGCGTTCAAGACCGTCCAGTTCGCGCTTCAGTTCGACGCGGCAGAGGGAAGAATGCTGTACTGAGTACGGTAATTTGATACAAAAGCAGGGCGTTTCCGAAGAAGGGAACGCCCTGCTGGTTTTCGAGACAGTCTTTTTACCATTCATCCATATCGCCGAAGATTTTCCCCTCCATAGCGGAGATCTCGGCGGTGGGTATGACGGTGCCGTCCTGCATGATGATGCGCCGGGCGGCAGGGTCGAGCTTGCGCACAACGCCGGTCACGGTCAGATACGCGCCGCCCTCCTTGCGCTCGTCGGGTCTGAAGTAGGTGATGCTGACGGTCGGACGGCTGTCGAGCGTATCCATCAGACGGCGGTACCGGCGGTTGAGCATCTCGATCGTGCCCTCGTCGAGCTCGATCTTCCGCTCGGTCAGACGCTGCGTTTCGCGGATGGTATCGGCGTAGCCGGAGAGCGCCGCGAAGGGAGCAAACTGAAACGCGCGGTCGGACAGCGGCATCCGCGGATGGCTGCGCGAAACATGATGCGGACGGTCGATGATATCATCGTATTTCGGGTTGTAGGCCATAAGACACCTGCTTTCTTCTCGGGCACGCGGAACAGGCTGCGGTCATTCCTGCGCCGCTCGACTGACTTCGGCGCCGCTGCTCTGCCCGCCGAGGCTTTTTCCAGCCGTAGCGGAAGATCGAGAGGAGGATGGAGGCTTCGGTCGCGATCTCGTCCAGAATGCCGGCCCACGAGCCGATGATGATGTCGTATGCGATCCAGAGCGGCGAGTTGATGAACATGCCGACCGAGCGGATGGTGCGGGCGTTATAGGTGTAGCCACCGATGGTCGTGGCGATGTTCGCCGCGACAGGGAGGACGGACAGCCATCCCGACCAGGTGAAAACAAGGGCGAGGATCTGGAGCACGCAGATGACCGCGCCCATGGCGCGGCTGCGCAGGAAATCGTATCTGCTGCTCAGACAGAAGGAGCGGAAGGTGTTGATCAGATAGCTGACGGCGCCGGTAGCTGCGCCGAGCAGGAACAGATGGGCGGTGTAGCAGAGATAGGACAGAAACTGCACGCGAAACAGCTGCCTGTTGTCCCGGCACTGATAGGACGCGAAGAACAGCGCGGTCCCGAACAGTCCGACGAGCTGTGCAAACATAAAAAAAGGTTCTCGCTTTCTTTGGTGATCGAGTACATGAAAATGCGCTGCATTTATCGTATCATATTGCAGAAATTATTGCAAGTTTGCGGCGCTGCGGCGCAGAACCGGCCGCATATGCCGCAGCTTTAATTGTGCGGTGTTGCCTTAGGCCTTGTGGCCGCCGATCTGGCTGTTGCGGTCGCGCGCCGTCGCGCCCTCCTCGAGGTTCATGCCCTTGAGAAGGGCATTTTTACCGAACTTTTTTCTTGATGGCGAGGGCGGCCTGCTGGAGCTTTCGCTCGCGCGCAAGCGCTTCCTCCTCCTTCCGGCGCTTTTCCTCCTCGGCGGCGTAGTCGGTGAACAGGTCGAGCTGCTCACAGTCGTTCCGGCGCGGCGCGTCGTTCTCGAACAGCACGCGGTTCGCGACGAGATACATACGCCGGATGAGCAGCTCGGGGTCGACAATGCGGTCGAACAGGGCGGAGGCTGCCTCCATGATCTGATGCGTGGAGGCGGTGTAGCCGTCGAGATTGATCGAGCCGTGCGCCTGTCTGGGCAGCGTGCGGCCGTAGCGGTCTACCTCGGTCTTGCCGTGATAGCGCCGACGGCGCGCCGGGTCGGTCAGATTTTCGATGTCGTAGCCGACGGTGAGCACGATCTGGTCGGTGACGAGCCGCTTGTCCACCAGATCGAGCACGAGCAGGTCGGCCATCTCGCGCAGCACGAGCCGCGCCTTGTCCGCAGGGTAGGGGCAGGTGAGCACCTGCCCGGAGCTGATGCTCTTGAGCGAGGGCGGCAGCTTTTTGATGGCCTCGATGGTGCAGGGCTCCCAGCCCCACGCGTGGTCGATGAGCAGCTCCGCATTTTTGCCGAACAGGCGGTAGAGCAGCTCCTCGTTCTGCTCGGAGCAAAGGGCGACGTCCCCCATCGTCACCATCCCGTTCTGCTCCAGCTTTTTGGCGATGCCCCGCCCGATGCGCCAAAAATCCGTGATGGGCTGATGAGACCACAGTCTGCGGCGGTAGCTCATTTCGTCAAGCTCCGCAATGCGCACGCCGTCACGGTCCGGGGGAACGTGCTTGGCCACAATGTCCATCGCCACCTTGCACAGAAACAGGTTTGTGCCGATTCCCGCTGTGGCCGTGATGCCGGTCGTCTCCAGCACGTCGAGGATGATCTTCATGGCGAGCTCATGCGCGGTCAGACCGTAGGTGTTCAGATAGCCGGTCACATCCATGAACACCTCGTCGATGGAGTAGACGACGATGTCCTCGGGCGCGACGTATTTCATATAGATGGAGTAAATGCGGTTGCTGTACTCCATGTAATACGCCATGCGCGGCGGTGCGATGATGAAATCGACGGCGAGGGAGGGGTTGCTCTGCAGTTCGGAGAAGGAGAACGACGAGCCGGAGAGCTGATGCCCCGGGGCATCGTGGCGGCGGCCGATATTCGCTTCCCTGACGCGCTGGCGCACCTCGAACAGCCGTCCGCGGCCGGATATGCCGTAGCTCTTGAGCGACGGCGTGACGGCGAGACAGATGGTCTTGTCCGTGCGGCGCTCGTCCGCGACGACAAGGTTGGTGTCGAGCGGGTCGAGCCCTCTTTCGCGGCACTCCACGGAGGCGTAGAAGGATTTCAAGTCGATGGCAAGATAAGTGTGAGCGGACACGTTCGCAGCCTCCTTTCGGATGTAATAACAGCAGGATTACCGTGCGCCGTTACACCAGATATTATACGCTTTGTCAACAAACTGCTGTTCGGACATCTCGGTAAACGACTCGAGTGTTTGGCCAATGCTCCATGTATACTCAGGGCAGCACCGGTATTCATTGGTGGAAAGCTCCACAAAGCGCTCTACGCACATATAAACACGGTCGCTGCGCCAGAATACAAAAGGCATTTATAGGTTTTTACAAGATCATCCGTATCCCATGGATATGTTTTTTCCTTTTGTGATGCAGGCGATCACATCATCACGGATAACAGGATACCAGTCATCATCATAATCACGCGACGCATTGCGCTTTCGCATCGCAGCAGCTATGGCACGCTGACGTTTGGCATACAGATGACGAATAACGAGCTTTGCGGCGAACAGGACAGCCAGCAGGACCAGCACACAGACGCCGCAGACTAAGAGCTGCGTGTACCACGGCGCGGAATACAGCGCGTACAGACCGGGACGGGTGCGGCAGTCTGCACAGGTGTAAATGCTGTAGCCGAGGAAAACGCCGATGAGCGAGAACATCAGAATGGTCAGCAGGCGGTTGACTTTTTGCAGCATGGAAATCCCTCCGTTTCGTCAGAACAGGTCGAGCGTGTTGTCCAGATAGATCTCCTCGCGGACGTTCAGCTGATATTCGGGCCGGGCCATGTAGTGCAGCAGAAATTCGAGAATCAGCGCGCTGCCGAGGCTTCTGCCTTCAATCTTGAAATTGGAAAATCCCATCGGGAGATAGATGTCTTCGATGTCGCGCACGCCGATAAACCCCGGATTTTTTTTCATCGCCTTCGAGAAGCGGTAGCCGCCGCCTGCGTCCGGTGCGGCGCAGCGGTGCTCGGGCAGTCCTCGCCGAGGTTCATGCGGCTGACGGTCTCGTAGCAGCGCTTCCGGTCGGTGCAGCCGAACCAGCAGCACTCGTTGCACAGAAATTCGATCTTGTCCTTCTGCGCCTGCGTGAGGGCAGAAAAGTGCGTCAAACTGCCGGTTCAAGCGAAAATCCGGCACGACATAACTGAAATCCTCGCGATCGAGCTCGCTTTTGAGCTCGCGGAAATCGGTGAGCACCTTGGTGGTCGAGGACACGAAGTAAAGACCCGGCCAGCGCTGCGCCAGATACTCGAGCAGCAGGTCGGAGTGGACGATGACGCCGTTCTGCACGCCGCCGCCCTCCGCGAACAGGCGGCACAGTGCATTGCATTTCCGGTCGGACAGGTGCTCCTCGCGGAGCAGGAATTGCTGAACGTCAGACGCGCGGAGATGCCGTATTCCTGCATGAGCGCGAGCACATCGCGCGGCGAAGCCTCTCCGAACCAGCGCGGCCGCCGCCCCAGAGACAGTCCGCAGGCGCGCCGTAGATCGAGCCGATTTCGCACCAGTCGTAGAAGTATTCCCGGTGCTCGCGGAACAGCGGCAGAAATACGCGGTACAGCTCGTAGAACTCGAACAGGCCGGGCAGATGAAAATATGCGGTATTCACAGCGGCCACCTCACTTCAGAAAGTCGCAGCGGTGCTCGGGCTGACGGAAGCGGCGGCCCTGCCGGTTGAGCTCGGCGGTCTTGAGCGCGACAAGGTTGATGTCCGAGTGCATCAGCTGTGCGATCTGCGCGACGTCGCAGCCGCGCATGATATACTCGAGGATTTCCTCGTCGGGCAGCGCGACCTGTGCGGCGAACATGTTGGCCTCGTATTCCATCGCGCGGTCGGCCATGTTGAAGAGGTTGAATTCCTGAAAGCCACCGGCGGCGATGGCGGCGCTGCGGTGCAGCTGGTCGTGGCCGATCTCGTGCAAAAGGACGATATTGTGCATGACCGGATGCAGGTCCTGCTTGATGAAGATATAGCGGTTGCGTTCGATGACCTTGTATACGCCCTTCTGATGCTTGAAGGCACGCGGCATGACGATGAGGCCGAGCGCCTCGGCCAGATGGTCGGCGTTCCGCGTGCCGTATTTCCGGACCAGCCGGTCGGCGGTGCGGACGGCCTCGTTATGGTTTTTCAGCAAGTGACTCACCCCGCTTCAAAGGCTGCTGCTGATATTTTTCGGCGTATATTTCTTGTTGCGCCGCTTGGCGTCGACATAGGCCTCCTGAATGGCGAGCATAAGCTCGTCCATGTCCTCCTCGGCCATCTCGCCGCCGGCGAACAGACCGGTCAGCTCGCCGACGAGCTTTTCCGCGCCGACGCGGCCGCGATAGCCGAATTCCTTTCCGGCCATCGAAACGAAATCATCGTTCTCGTTGTGCAGGTAGTCCGCGCTCGTGCCGAGGATCTCGGCGAGCACGCCGTAGACCCTGCGGTCCTGCGGATAAGTAGTGCCTTTTCGTAATTTGTAATGGTCTTCAGTCCCAGACCGGCGCGCTTCGCCAGTTCCGCCTGTGTCAGATGGCTGTCCTTGCGCAGCTTTCGGAGCTTTTCGCCAAACCTCATCGTGCTGCCTCCTTGTTTTGTAATGCGTAAACGGATTGCATGAATGCTCGAAATTTCCATTGACATGCGTAAAACAAATGCGTATAATAAAAAGCGTAAACTGTTTACGCATTTATCATACAATAAATTGCGCATCTCGTCAAGAGAGAGCGCGGCAGCAGCACATCGGAGGTGGCAGTATGGCTGAAAGATACACCAAAACCTATGTTTCCGTCAACGTGGATATTGATGAGGACGGCACGATGCTTCCGCGCCTGATCCGGTGGATGAACGGGCGCGTGTTCGCGATCGAGCAGCTCGGGTATAAATGCCGCGCGTCCTCGGCGAAGGTGGGCGGCGGCGGCATCCGCTATACCGTCCGGATAAACGGCCGGGAGACCTACCTGTTTCAAAGAGGGCAGCCGGTGGTTCGTGGAGGCCAGGGCATAAATCGAGGCCCCGCCATACAGGCGGGGCCTTGATTTATGCAGTTTCTCGACAGCCTTTTATCCGCCGAGGCCGATGGGAGAGAATACGGTGTACATCGCGGCGAGCAGGAACGGCGCGATGACGATGGACGCGATGCAGAGCACGATGCCGAGATTGAAATACTTCGGGATGAAGAACAGCGCCATCAGTGTCAGCCGGCGCAGAAGAATGAGCCTTGCATATGTCCGACGGGTGAGGAAAATCAAATCGGCTGGCCGTTCTTGTATTGCTTGCATTATACCTGATATGCAGAAAATGTCGAGCGTAACGTTATGCCGCCAGCACAACAAAAGAGCGGTCGAAATATCTGTCCTTCTTGTAATGCGCTGCCGGTTCCTGTATAATAACGGGTAGAAAAAACGCGGAAGGGGGCGGCCGGCATGATCTCGGACGAGACCGCATACCGACGGTATCTGAACGGCGAGGAGCAGGCCGCCGATCTGCTCGTGGAACGGTACGGCGACGCGCTGACGCTGTACATCAATGCGCGCATCCGGGATGCGCACGAGGCGGAGGATCTGATGATCGAGGCGTTTTCGCTGATCTTCGCAAAGGAGCGCCCGATCACCGGAACCGGCAGCTTCAAGGCGTATCTGTACAAAACCGCCCGAAATCTTGCCCTGCGGCACAGCCGAAAGCACCGCATCCCCCTTTCTGCACATGGACGATCTGGACTTTGAGCCGCAGAGTGAGCTGTTGAGCGATGCCGCGCTCATCCAAAGCGAGCGCAGGAGCCATCTCTACGCCGCGCTCGAGCAGCTCAAAGCGGAATACCGCGAAGCGCTCTATCTCGTATATTTCGAGAGCATGTCCTATCGCGAGGCGGCCTCGGTCATGCGAAAGACCGAGCAGCAGATCACCAGTCTGGTCTATCGCGGCAAAGCAGAATCTGAAAACCATTCTCGAACGGGAGGGATTTATATATGCGGACGAATAGGGGAACGCGCCCGTCTGGTGCATGAGAGAACCGCGGCGCTCCGGCGCGAAATGCGCGCGAGACGGCGCCGCCGTCTGAACGCAGTCTGCATGGCGGCCTGTCTGCTGCTCGTCACCGGCATCGGCGCGCTCATGCCCATGCTGATGGAAAATGTCTCGAGCGGCGGCGTCAGCCATGCGTCGGGCACGGCCAGTCTGATCGCGGAAAACGGGGCGCTCGGCTGCATTCTGGTGGGGCTGTTCGCCTTTCTGCTCGGCGTCTGCGTGACCGTGCTGCTGTACCGGCTGCGCGGCGCGGACGAACGCCGCCGTCAGGATGAGCCGGATGATGAGGACTGAACCGGACGAAAAATTTTTTATCGGCATTGTGCGGCAAGTAAGTTAGCGTAATCTAACTTGCTTGCCGCAAATTTTGTACTTTGTGTGTCGTTTGCGTGACAGGTCTGTTGACTGCTGTAAAATACAGGAGTTGACAACGCAAAGGACATATGGTATTTTATTAGCACTTTGAGTTAGCGCGCGTTAACTTTAACCGCATGATCTGCCCGCAGAGCGCTTCTGCGCAGGCATGCGGTACTGCCTTCCATCCTTTCCGACGGGAAAGGACATTTTTTGCTGAAACGGTTAGCCTTAGGTAACTGTAACTGATAAGGAGGATATGACCCTTGAAGAAGAAACAAACCCCCTCGCTCTGCTGCTGGCCGGCGCGATGCTCGTACCGAACGCATTCGCCGCGTCCCCGAGGATTTTCACGATTTTCCGACCGACTGGTCCGCCGCCGGTCTGCGCAGCGCCGTCCAGAACGGTCTGCTGAACGGCTCAAACGGCGAGATCAATGGAAACGGTCTGCTGACGCGCGCCCAGCTCGCGGCGATCGTAAACCGCGCCTTCGGCGCGGACAAAGCCGCCGACCTCTCCGGATTTACCGATGTCCGGCCGGACGCATGGTACCACAATGATATGGCGGTCTCTGTCGCGATGGGCGCGTTCCAGGGCGCGAACGGAAAGCTGAACCCGGAGTCTCCCATCACTCGTGAGGAAGCCTTTGCCGTACTGGCGCGCGCCTTCGGTCTGGACGGCGACGCTTCCGCGCTGTCGGACTACACCGACGGCGGCAGCGTTTCCCCGTGGGCAAAAAGAGCGCGGTCTCCGCGCTGATCGACAGCGGCTTCGTCAACGGCGCGAACGGCAGACTCAATCCCCGGAGCAGCATCACCCGTGCGGAATTCGCCAAGGTCATCAGCGGCATGGCGAGCACGTTCGCGGATAACGGCCTGTCCGATACCGTAGACGGCAACGTCATCGTGCGCAGCAGCGGCGCGTCTCGCCGGCAAGACCATCAAAGGCGACCTCATCCTCGCAGACGGCGCAGCACAGGCTGACCTGACGAACGTCACCGTCACCGGACGCATCCTGATCCGCGGCGGCGCGGACGGCGTGACCTTCGGGAACACGAGCGCCGGCAAGGGCATCATTGTGCACAGCGATGTTTCGATCGCAGGCACGGCGGACAGCATCACGGTCGCCGGCGCGGCTGCCGTTACCGTGCAGAGCGGCGCGTCTGTCGGCTCCATCACGGTAAACGCAGAGAACGCGAAGATCACCGGCGCCGGCAGGGTCGGTGAGGTCAGGGCGAACGCCGATAACGTGAGCGTTTCCACCTCCGGCACCCGCGTTTCGGCGTCCGGAGGACGTTTCCGGCGTGCAGGCAGGCGGCAAGACCGTTGCGGCAGGCAAGACCGAGACGGTTTCCCAGACTTCGGGCGGCTCGTCCTCCGGCGGCGCATCCTCCGGCGGCGGTTCGTCTTCGGGCGGTTCCTCGAATGGCGGCTCGTCCAATGGCGGCGGCAGTTCTTCGAATAACGACCAGAACGTGAACGCCGAGATCGCGGACGCCAAGGTCGTTACCACCGATGCAGGCGCTTACCTTGCGCTTTCGTTCAAGGACGGCTTCAAGGCGGACGCTACCACTGTAACGGTCGACGGTGCGGATGTGACGGCGGCGGTCTCCCAAGGTAACGGATGACGGCGCGGTCTCCAAGCTGCCGCTGACGGCAAATCCGGGCTCGGTCACGCTGACCTCCGGCGGCAGGACCCAGACGATCTCTCTCCGGCACAGCGCAGGCGAACGCCGTCTACACCGGCGAGGACTACCTGCCGGACTACTTCATCAAGCACGGCTCGCTCGCCATGTGGGATTATTACCTGACCAACTACGACGACGCAGGCAGCGTCCGCGTCCTGCCCGCCAAGACGACCTTCGGCACCTCTGCTGTCCGAAACGAGCACCCGAGCTATTCCGAGTCGCTCGTTCTGGACGAGAAGGGCGAGGGCAGCGTGGTTATCATGTTCAACTACAATACCGCGGAAGAAAAGGCGTGGTTCGACAGCATTGCGGCCTTCAACGAGGATAACACGGAAGGCGCGGTGCAGCTGGTCGCATACGATCAGGAAAAGAACACCTGGAACCGCAACCTTCAGTTCACCAAGGGCTTTGACGATCACCATGGCAATAAGGTCGCGACGCTGACCATTCCGTTCGGTCAGAGCAATTTCCGCTCGAACGGCCGCTATTTCGTCCGCGTGACCTCCGCGAACGCACAGGGGCGTCAAGTCCTCCGCACTCGCGTCCATCCACGTGCAGAACCATGACACGCCGAAGCTCAGGATCAAGAAAATCCGGAATCGGGCAAGAACCTGCACTTTGCCGTCAGCGATCTGGTCTACGGCATCACCGACCCGATCGAAAAGGTCATGCTGACCGACCCGACCGGAAAAACCACCGCGCTTGAGAAGATCACCGACTACTACCTGTTCAGTCAGGATCTGTTCGTGCTGTACAACGACACCAATGCTGAAAGCGGCGCGAGCGACCATCTGAAGTATCAGGGCGAGTACACGCTGACCATTCAGGCGAACGGCTTTAAGACCTTCTCCTGCACCTTCAACGTCAAGGAGGGCGCGCAGCCTGCTCAGCTCAGAGGCCGTCACCTATGACGCCATCAGCCGCGCGACCGGAAGTACTTCCGGGCGGCAGCAGCAGCGACGGCTCGTCCGGCTACGCCATCTCGACTGATTTCCTATTCGACAGCGACCTTGTCGCGAATGCCTGCGTGCTGAACAAGCTCGAACGCGATACCGCGGACTCCGCCGCCGTCCTCGAATACTGGAATTACAGCGCATCCACGCTCGACTCGGTATTCAACAAGGGCGATACCATGTATTATGACGGCACGGACTACATCGACGCGACGAACAAGGCGCTCTGGGTTCCGTTCTCCGAGTTCATCAAGACCGCCGAGGCAGGCGTTTCCCCGCCGCACGCCACAAAGGCAGTCCTTGAGGACGGCCTGCTCGGCGACATTCAGGACAGCACCGTGTCCGGCCGACTGGTTTATGTCGTGCCGACCGGTTCCGGCAATCAGCAGGGCAGTGATGCTGCGTTGACCTTCGAAAACGGCACGGACTACCTCGGCAAAATCTCCGCGCTCTACCTGAACGGCGACTGGCGCGAGCTGGACGAGAAGTATTACTCCATCGAGGGCAACGTCATCACCCTCAGCAAGGACCTGCTGCATGTCGGCGAGAACGCACTCAAGATCGTATCGAACGGCTATAAGACGCAGACGGTCGAGTTTACTTACGGCAAGGTGAACGAGGAAAATCTCTCGCTCTCGGCAGATGTCAATAAGGACGCGCAGACCGTTACCCTGACCGTCAACGGCTCGAATGGCGATTTTCTGAAAAATCTGACATCCGTAAAGCTCGGCGAAGATACGGTTTACGGTAAAAGGGCGTTGAGGGCAGCGACGCGGTTTACTACGTGGTCGCGGAGGATAACAAAAGCCTCACCCTGCACAACGTCAAGCCGGGTACTTACACCGTAAAAGATCGCAGCGGAGTATTATGATACGCTGGAAACCGGGGTTACGATGCCCGGCACGGTTGAGGTTAAGGCTGTGCCGGAGATGGAAGTGACCTCGAGCGAGAAGGGATGGCGTGTTTACCGTCTCTATTCAGGGCGTAAGGGACGAAGTAAACAACACGACCACGGACAAGCAGATTGGTGAGTGGAAGTCTAAAGTCCAGACGATTTCTGTTCGGGGTACGCAGTACAGCAAGATTGCTGATTTCTCTTTTGCTGCCCGAGCAAAACTTCGACCAATTACGAGTTCAAAATCGGTACTTACGGCGGCTATGAGCTGGTTCTCGGCGGCGGCGCTTTCAAGGACGGCGACAATACCGTTGTCATTTCCGCAGACGGCTACGAGGACAAAGGAAATTACCGTCACGAAGGAAAAACGACCGAACCGACTGAGCCGACTAAGCCGGAAAAGCCGAGCGAGGGAGAGGTAAAGGTACCGACGACTGCACCGACATTAGAAAAAGCTCTCCAATTTGTCCGGAAACACTTATTATTCGCTTGTTTTCAAAGAGTCTGACAAGGTATGGGTCAGCAAGGTATCTGGCATCACCGTAAGCGGACAATCCTACAAGACCGTTACCTCTGTCGACGATATGAGCACTGGCAACTACCTCATTAATTCTGAGAATGGCAGTATTGCTTTTGCTCTGGTCTTCGTTAGCTAATTATCCTTTCGAAATCGTGCTCTCCACAGAAAACAACGGTACTTGACTCTTATTGCCGAACAGGTTATTTCTCCGATCCAACCGTATCTCTTAAAAACAACGGAACGAGCGGCGGTAATTCCGATAGCGAATCGCCTCTGGATGCTGCCGCAGAGTCCTGCACGTTACAGGACTCCTTATTCGGAAAATACTATCAGATTAAATTCAGCAATCCAAGTGGTACGGAGCTGACCAATGTCCTGAACAGCATTGCTTCCGTCACTGTTGGTTCTGAAACCTATACCAAGGCAAGCAATGCGACTGAGGATAATACTTTCTCTCTCAGTGTTGCAGAAGGCTGGACTGCTACTGCATTCGACAGACTGAATCTTGCGGCAAACGGTTTCTCCGATACTTCTGATACCACAATCACCATTACCACCAACGACAATAAAAACTTTACCTTCACCGTCGACAAGGACGGCAATCTGAAGGCATAATCACCAGCTGAACCCCGGCGGATTATCGTATTTCGATGCCCGTCAGGGGGCTTCTTCTTTACGATAGACATAATACACTCCTTATTGACAACCGCACGCTCTGTCCCGTATAATAAAAGTAGTCGAAAAAAGGGAGGCGCACGGATATGCGGCACGAATACACATCATGCGGACACCCGCCCGTTTCCCTGAACAGACCTGTATGACCAAGGACCCCTGCCCCCCAAACGGCAGCCGGTCCTTTTTGTGGGAGGAAAAATGAAATGATCGAAAACTGGAACGACGTCCACATTGTCCCGGAATTCTGCGACCAGGGCGTGGACTGCTACCGCCTCAAGGGGGCAGCTTTCTCAACGAGTACTATATCGTTTCCGAGGCGGAGACGCGCAAGCTGATGAACCATCCCGAGGTCGTCGGCTACGAGGTTCATGCCTCGCTCGTCACCGCGACCTTCGCAGATGATGTACTACCTAAAGGAGCAGAAGAAGATTACGTCCGCCAACATTCTCTCCATCCTGCGCGGCGCGCCTCAACTATCCGCTCGAGGAGAGCTGCTACAAGGAGCACATCCGCGTGCACGACATCAGCTTCATGTCCAGCGAGCGCGTGTTCGGCGAGAACGACGAGATGTCGCTCGACATCAAATACCGCAAGCTGACCATGGTGCCCAACAGCACGCCTGTCATGATCGGCGACATCATCGCCTCGGGCGAAACGCTCGTGCAGTGCCTGCGCTACGTCACCGACTACTACCGCAGACAGGGCGCGCAGCTGCGCAACATCGTGCTGTTCACCATCGGCGGCACGCAGGGCATCGAGATCCTCGAAAAACTGACCCGCGAGATCCGCACCTACTGGCCGGACTTCGAGGGCTTCATTACCGTGTACTACGAGGGCGTGTTCAGCTGCTACGAGGAGGGCGACAAGGGCGTTTCCGGCATCAACCGCGCGCTCATCGACTTCTACTGGAAGGGCGGCATCATCGCCCCGGCGTTCCGCCGCGAGACACTTTCCATGCAGAACCCGCTGTTCGAAAAGTGCACGATCTATGACGGCGGCGCGCGCCGCTACGAGATCCATGAGCACATCGACGAGGTACTCGAATTCTGGAACGGCATTCTCGAGCGTGCGGATAAGATCGACAAGCAGGCGCTGCTCGAGGAAAAGCTCGGCCACGCTCTGCCGATCTCCCTACGAGGACTGGGTCAGGGACTGCCACTACGGAAAACTCGACGAAAAGCTGACGCGCTGGCTGTATCAGCAGGAGCGCGGCTTCGTCGAGAGCCTGCGCGGCATCTCGCTCGAGCAAATCGCCCTTCAGCGCATCGAGGAGTTCACCTCGACGCTCCAAAAGTACATCCTGTAACAGATTCACAGCAAAAGATTGGACGGTAATCAATGAAAAAAGAACAAACGACGGTAGATATCGACTTTGCGGAGGCGGCGGTGCCGCAGCGCGCGCCGCGGCATCGTGACCATGTTTATGATCATGCTCGGCTTCACCTTTTCTCGGCGAGCATGTGGGTCGGTCAGGAGCTGGCCGACGGTCTGATTTCGGCGGCTTCCTCGTCTCGCTCATCATCGGCGGCCTCATCCTCAGCCTGTACACCGGCCTGCTCGGCTACGTCGGCGCGGAGACCGGCATGAGCCTTGATCTGCTCGCGCGCAGGCCTTCGGCAGCAAGGGCTCGTATCTGCCCTCGGCGATGATCTCCTTCACGCAGATCGGCTGGTTCGGCGTCGGCATCGCCATGTTCGCCATTCCGGTCGCAAACGAGCTGCTCGGCGGCAGCACCGCGGCGGAATGGGCGCTCGTCATCATCGCCGGCGCGTGCATGACTGCTTCGGCGTACTTCGGCATCAAGTCGCTGACACTCATCAGCTACATCGCGGTTCCGCTCGTCGCCATTCTCGGCACGATCGCCATGGTCATGGCGGTCTCGCGCGGCGACGGCACGATCATCGACCAGTTCGCGAAATCCAGCGGCACGCTGACCGTCATCGGCGGCGCGGGTCTGGTCATCGGCTCGTTTGTCTCCGGCGGCACGGCGACCCCGAATTTCTCCCCGTTTTGCGCGAAACGGCAGGATCGGCGCCATCACGACCGTCATCGCCTTCTTCATCGGCAACTCGCTGATGTTCTTCTTCGGCGCGATCTCCTCGGTCTACGTCGGCGGCAACGACATTTTTGAGGTCATGATCAACCTCGGTCTGTTCTATCTGGCTATTCTGGTGCTCGGCCTCAATATCTGGACGACCAACGACAACGCGCTCTACTCGGCCGGTCTGGGTCTCGCGAACATCTTCGGTCAGAAGAAAAAAGCCGATGGTCCTCATCTCCGGCATCGTCGGCACGGCGCTCGCCGTCTGGCTGTACTGGAACTTCTGCGGCTGGCTGAATATTCTGAACTGCACGCTGCCACCGGTGGGAATCATCCTCGTCATGAGCTTCTTTATGGACCGCGAGAAGTACCGGGACGTCGAAGTTACCGAGACGGTCAACTGGTATGCGGTCGCAGGCGTCATCCTGGGCGCCGTGGTTGCAAATGTTGTGTCCTGGGGCATCGCCTCCATCAACGGCATGATCGTAGCCGCTGTCTGCTACCTGATCGGCCACGCCCGGAAAAACAGATAATCTCGTATTCCGGGATGATCTGTATCCTGTCTGCGCGGATCGATAAGGAAAACAGAAACCGGAGCATAGTTCACTTTTTCTGTTTGATAGCAAAGCCCCGTTCACGAGAACGGGGGCTTTGAGATTGTCGACAAACTTCGTTCTTCCGACAATCCGTGTTTTGCCTTCGCAGAACACGGACGTTCGAAAACCGAGGTGCACGCCCACGGTTTGCGCTTTATTCCTCGGCAAGCTCCCGGACGGCGGAAACGGCGGCGTCCGCTTCCTCCTCCGTATTAAAAAAGGAAAAGCTGAACCGCACCGCGCCCTGCTGTACCGTGCCGAGCGCCTCGTGCATACGCGGCGCACAGTGCGCTCCGGCCCGTGTCGCGATGCCGTAGTCCTCGGCCAGAATATCCGCGATCTCGGCCGAGTCGTAATCCCGGATGTTGAGCGTCACGATCGCAGCGCGCTCCGGCGCGGTGAAGTCGCCGTAGACTGTCACGCCGGGAATGCTGCGAACGCCCTCGTAAAACCGGCGCATCAGCTGCCGCTCCCGTGCGCCGATGGACTCCGCGCCCTGCCGCAGGATAAAATCGAGCGCCGCGTGCAGTCCGGCAAGGCCGTGACCGTTGAGCGTTCCGGCTTCGAGCCGCGCCGGATATTCCTTCGGCTGTTCCCGGTCGTAGGAGTGTACGCCCGTGCCGCCGCGCAGCAGCGGCCGCAGCGCCACGCCCGGCCGGATGCACAGGCCGCCGGTGCCCTGCGGCCCCATCAGACCCTTGTGGCCGGTAAAGCAGAGCACATCAATGCCCATTTTCTGCATATCGATCAGCGCCGCCCCGGCGGTCTGCGAGGCGTCGATCACCAGAAGCGCGCCGTGCGCGTGCGCCATCGCGCCGATCCGGGCAATATCGAGCATATTTCCGGTCAGATTGGAGGCGTGAGTGCAGACGACCGCCTTTGTGTTCGGGCGGAACAGCGCCTCCATGTCCTCGTATCGGATGTTTCCGCGGCGATCCGCGCGGACAAAATCGACCGCCGCACCGCGCGTCTGCATATCGTACAGCGGGCGCAGTACGGAATTATGCTCGAGATCGGTCGAAATGACGTGATCGCCCGCCGAAATCAGTCCGTAGACCGCGATATTCAGCGCCTCGGTGGAGTTTGCGGTGAACACAACATGGTCCGCACGCGGACAGCCGAACAGCTTCGCCAGTTGGCTCCGTGTGTCTCGAACACCATGCGCGACGCAGACAGCGACGCGCCGTGCGCGCCCGCGCGGCATTCCCGGCGGTCAGTATCGCTTTTTTTCACCGCCTCGGCAACCTCCGGCGGCTTGTGCAGCGTTGTCGCCGCATTATCCAGATAGATCATGTCTGTCTCCATTTGTCAGCCGTACATTTGGACGACCGCGTCCGTTTCGTAGCCGCAGCCTGCCTGCGCCAGAGCCGCAAGGAGCTGCGGCCTTTTCGTCGACCTCCGCCTTCCATGCGAGACCGCAGCCGGCACTGACCTGCGACGGATGGGGATCATGCGCCCGGGCAGGCCGCTGTTCGTAAACAGCGCCTCTGCGGCAAGCGCCTGCTCGGTCGAGGAAAACGCGATCACGAGCACCGGCCTTCTGCGCCGCATCACGGACGAAGGACCAGATCAGCCTGCATCTGCTTTTCGGTGATAACGTACATGTTGGTAACGCCGCCGACCTGAAGCCGGTCGGTCAGGCCGTAGTGGCTCAGGCAGGTGCCGCAGGTGAGGATCTCGACGCCGAGCGCGGCGAGATTTTTCAGATCCTCGAGCGACGGCGAGCCCTCGCAGGTAACGCGCGCTCCGCCGTTAGAAGAACAGGAGGGTCGACGGCAGCTTTTCCTGCTGTGTCAGCGCGAACAGGAAGCCCTTGAGCAGCACCCGGCCCAGGGTGCCTTCTCCCTGGCCCATGTGGTCGGCGGAAATGACAACGACTGTCTTTTTTCTGCGCCGCCGGTACCGTGCAGGAAATTTCCCTTGTCTCCGCTCTCTGCGACCGCGCCCTCGGTCGTGATGGTCACGCAGAACCCTTTTCGCCGCGCGCTTTTCGGTCCGGATCGAGCAGCCCTTGCTCTCCGCAAGGCGCGTCAGATTCTGCACTGCGATTTCGTTATCTACCAGCGTCTGCACCGTGCCCGCACCGTTTAAATCCTGCAGCGCGTGCAGCGTTTTTACGACCGGGATCGGGCATGCCTCGCCCATCGCATTTACCTCAATCATCAAACTTCCTCCTTCGGGATATTCTGCTGTTATTATAGCACGACAGTGCGCCCTTTTTCAATCGTTCTCCATATTGCGCAGGAGACAGCCGGGAAGCGGCGTTTTTTCTGTCCTTCGGGAGATCCGCCGCAAAAAACGCTTGCGTTTCCGCGTGTTTGCGGTATGATGGAAGTATAATATCCATCCGATCTGCCGCAGTACAAAAGGAGATACAGCCGAAAATGGAGCACTACACAAAAATCGACATGGCGACCTGGCCGCGCCGTGAGCACTACCGCTATTACAGTCAGACGCTCAAGGTCGAATTCAATATGACCGCACCCGTAAACGTGAAAAATCTGCTCGGTTTCTGCCGCGCGAACGGATACCGCTTTTACCCTGCGGCGATCTACTGCGTCACCCGGACGCTCGGCCGCATCGAGAATTTCCGCATGTTCCGGAATGCGGACGGCGAGCTGTGCGTCTGGGACCGGGTCGTTCCCAACTACACGATCTTTCACGCGGATGACTGCACGTTTTCCGACTGCTGGACGGATTTCTCCGACGATTTCGGCACGTTCTACCGCGCGGTCACGGCGGATATGCAGACCTTCGGCGGCAATCACGGCATCAAGGCGAAGCCGGGTCAGCCGGCGAACTTCTACTGCGTGTCCTGCACGCCATGGGTCTCGTTCACCGGCTGCAGCAGCCGCGTGACGGGCAGCAGCGAACCGGCCTTCTTTCCCATTATCGTGATGGGAAGATATGAGGAGAGCGGCGGCGCGGTCAGAATGCCGGTCGCGCTGTCGATCGCGCACGCCGTTGCGGACGGCTATCACGCTGCGCTGTTCTTCCATTATCTTCAGGAGGAGATGGACGCGCTCGCGGCCTCCGGGGCCGGACTTTGACGCGGATGCTCCTCCGGGAACGGCCTGCTGTCTGCAAAACGCGGACGGCGGGCCGCTTTCGTTTTTTCTGATGCGCCCGCCGAGGGCGCTCTGCGGCAGCTCAGCAGGAGATCGTACAGCGCGACCTCGTCCCTGTGCGCCCTGGCAGTGGAGACCGGACTGCCTTTGCGTGGAAAGGGACTTTTCCGACAAGCTGCACATTGTAAAATCTGCGCGGAAACCGTATAATTGTATCAGACGAAAAACGAGCGGAAGGGCTCCTTCCGCAGGAGGATACCGTTTATGAAATTTTTTGAAGCCGTGCCGGACGAGCTGTTCTCGCCGCTCGCGTCCCCGAACCGGGCGCTGTACGCGGACGCGCTCGATGTGCTCTGCATGGCATACCGGCAAAAGCTCAGGCTGCCCGAGGACGAGCTGTACTCCATGCTGCGCAGCCGTCTGGAGCAGCAGCTCGCGGACGCGACCTTCGAGGGCGAGGACATCGACGAAAACGAGCTGCGCGATATTTCCGGCGCGCGCTTTCTCATCCGCAAGCTGTGCGCGAAGGGCTGGTTCGAGAAGGAGCGCGGCCCGGATTTCCGGGAGTACATCACCGTGCCGGGCTACGCGAGCCGTCTGCTCGAGCTGTTCCATGAACTGCGCGATGACAGGCCGGCGCGCGGCTTTTCCTATGTGTTCGGCACCTATTCTGCGCTCCGGGTCGCGGACGAGACCGGCTCTGCCTATGAGAAGATGGCGGCGGTCTATACGGCCTTCGACAATACGCAGGCGCTCATCCGCCTGCTCCGGCTGGTCTATCACAACGTAAAGCACTATTTTCAGATGCAGCTCGAAATGCACGACGTCGGCGAGGTGCTTTTTCGTCCTATTTCGATGATTTCGGTCAGAAGGTTATCGAGGCGTACATCCGTCCGCTCAAGATCAAGGACCTCCGTGCCGAAATACCGCGTGCCCATCCGCACGGTGCTCATGCGCTGGGCGGAGGACGACGAGCAGCTCGCCGCCATGGCGAGGGCGGCGCAGCAGGAGCGGCGCGGCGGCACGATGGAGGACTGCCGCGCGGACATCCTGCGCCGGATATTCTGGGTGCAGGAGTGCTATGACGATCTGGAGCACGACTATCTCGATGAGATCGACGCACAGGTGCGCCGCCATACCCGCGCCGCGACGCAGAAGATCGAAAAACCTCACGAGCCGGGAGCAGAACGTTCGCGGCGACCTCGACGCCGTGCTGACCGCGCTCTCGCACAGCCGCAGGGCGGACGGCCTGACCGACAGGCTGCGGCCGGTGTTTCAGCTGTATGAGCAGTCGTATCTGTCGGAAAAGAGCCTGTGGTACCGGAAACGCCCAGGAAAGCGGTCGAGAGCCGCCGCGGTGCTGATCGAGGAGAACGAAACCGACGCCGCCTCCGCCGCACAGGCGGCCGCACTGCTGCACTCGGAATACGGCCGCGCCGCCGTCGCCGCCTGCGTGCAGGGCTGGCTGGGAGACCGGGATACCTGCCTGTCGGCGGACATTCCGCTCGAGAATGACAGGGACTATGTGATGAGCCTGCTCGCCGTGCTGTCCGGCGGCTCGAGGCGGGCGGCGTATCAGGTCGAGGAGCGCGGCGGCTCGGTCTGTGAAAACGGATATTCTATTCCAAAGGTGCAGTTCAGCCGGAAGGAGAACGAGAAATGAATCTGGATTTTATAAGCAGCGCGACCGCGAAGGAGCTTCCAGCAGTTCGTCGGTCTGCAATCAGCTGCTCAGCCGCACCTTTGTCGTGCGCACGCTGTACCGCCCGGGCAGGGAACGCCTGAACAACCCGGACTATACCTTTTCTGTCCATCCATTTTGAGGCCGTGCGCGATTATCTCAGTCTGCTCGACTGGGATCTGCGGCACGACGAGGCGAACGGCTCTTTTACGTCATCAACACGGACGAGGCAAACCGCCTCATCCTCTCCAAAGAGAGAGACCGCCATCCTGCTCGCGCTCGCGCATGCTGTACGACGAAAGTCAGGAGCGTCTGGGGCTGGAGCAGGACGCGCTGTGCACCGTGCGCGAGGTGCTCGAAAAGGTCGTGACCGACTACGCCATCCTCCCGGCAAAGCCGAACATGGATGAATTCAGGCGCGCGATGCTCGTGTTCGAGAACCACGCCGTCATCCAGCGCATCGAGGGCAGATACAATCAGGCGGACTGCCGCTTTTGCCATTCTGCCGACCATTCTGACCGCCGTTTCCGCGGAGAGACTGCACGAGGCGGCGGCTGTGCTGAGAAAGGAGGAGAACGCCGATGAAGAAGCTGAAGAAAAATACTGCTGATTAACTGGCTGTATTTCGACAGGGAGCTGATCGAGGTAGGGACGTGAACTTTCTGACCGGCAGAAACGGCGCCGGCAAGTCCACCGTCATCGACGCGCTCCAGATCGTGCTCCTCGGCGAGACCAACGCGCGGAACTTCAATCTCGCCGCGAACGAGCGCTCGCAGCGCACGCTGGACGGTTATCTGCGCGCCGACATGGACGAGAACAATCCACGCTCGCGCCGCGGAAAGGATTTTTTCGAGTTATATCGCCTGCGAGTTTTATGATGATGCGGAGCGCAGCAGCTTCGTGTGCGGCGTCATGTTCGACTGCCGCCGCGACGGCAGCCGCCGCGACCATTTCTTCATCTACACCGGCACGCTGCCGGAAAACTGCTTCATCGAGAACGGGAGGCCATCGACCTGCCGAGCCTGCGCCGCTTTCTCAGGAGAACTGCCGCCGGGCGGAGGTCTGCGAGACCCAGTGGGAATACCGCCGCAATCTGCTCGCGCTGGAATGTACATACCGAGCAGGTGTTCCGCATGCTGAAAAAAAGGCGGTCTCCTTCCGCCCGATCGTCGATATCCAGCAGTTTATCACCGAGAATATCTGCGATGTTCCGGACAAGCCGGACATCGAGGCGATGCAGCAGAATATCCGCGACTACAAGCGTCATGAGCAGATGGCGCAGCGGCAGGAGGAAAAGCTCGCCGCGCTGAACGAGATCGCGAAGCTGTACGGGGAGATGCGGGACACGGCCGGGCGCTGGAAGCTCGAGTCGTTCCTTGTGCACTGGTCGCGCAGCGAGACGCTTCAGGCGCAGATCGACGGCCGCGAGCAGGAAAAAGCGCACGTGCAGCGAGGAACGCGCGGCGGCGCAGCAGAAGATCGACTGCCAGGCGGCCGAGGTGCAGCAGAAGGAGGCGCAGCGGCAGGAATACATCCGCAAAAAAGGACAGCAGCAATGCCTGCCGGGAGCTTGAGGGGAGCTGGACAGGGCAGGCCGCCGTCTGCTCGACGAGCAGGAAAAGCTGACGCGCAGGCTGGAGAACGAGGCGCTCGAGATCAAGCGCGAGGCGCTGCGTCTGGAGCATCTCGGAGAAACGGTCCTGAGCTGGGACGAGGAAGGCTCCCTCGACGCCGTCTGCGCGGCGGCGCAGCAGGTGCGCGGCGCATATGAGCCGCTGAAGATCGGCGAAATGAGCATTTTCGCGCAGCCGCAGAGCGTGTTCGAGGCGGCGCAGGAGGCGACGGACGCGCTGATGAACGCCATGCAGGAGGCTTCTCACCGGCTCGGGAGACCGCCTCACGGAGGCGCGGGAGCAGCTCGGGAAGAGGAAAAAGGTGCTCGCCGGTCTGCGCGATAACGTCAAGGATTATCCGCGCGGCCTGCTGGCGTGCCGGTCGCGGCTCGAGAGCGAGCTTGCGCAGCAGGTCGGCTCGCCGGTCGCCGTCAACATCCTCGCGGACGTTCTTGAGATCGCGGACGAGGCATGGCGCGGCGCGGTCGAGGGCTATCTCGGCAGTCAGAAGCTGTATTTCCTTGTCGAACCGGCGTATTATCCGCGGGCGCTGCGCCTTTACGACAGTATCAGGCGCGACCGAAATTCCGCGCCTTCGGCCTTGTCGACATCGGCAGCCTGCGCGGAGAAGGCTCCGTCCGATGGACGGCAGTCTTGCCGGAAAGGTCGAGACCGAAAACCCACTCGCGCGCACCTATGTGGACTATCTGCTCGGGGCGCGTGAAGTGCTGCGCGTCGGTCGACGAGCTGCGGCAGTACAGGACCGCGATCACGGCGGAGGGCATGCTGTATCAGGGCTATGCCGCCCGTGCGCTCAGCCGCGAGAGGATGGATGACGCCTTTATCGGACGCTACGCGGTTACGCTGCGCATCCACCGTCTCGAGGGGAGGAAACAGCGCAGCTCGAGGACGAGCTTGCACGCAGGGAGCCGGTCTTTTCTGTGCTGTCCCGGCAGAAGCAGCCGCTCCCTGCTGCCGTATTTTGTGCAGAAGGTCGCCCGAACGGCAGGGTGATTACCTGCGCGTCGAGGAGATACGCGAGGAAAAATGCGGCGCTCGAGGAGCAGCGCGGGCATATCAATCTGATGTGGATCGAGGAGCAGGGAAGCGCTGATCGAGCGCCTGAGCGGGGGAGATCCATGCGCTGAGCCGGCAGCGAGGAGCAGATCTGCCCGCGGTCAGCTCGACGAGCGCATCCGTCAGCTGACGGATGAGATCCTGCCCGACAGTACCGCGAGCAAAGCGAGATGCAGACCCTGCTCGAGCGGGAGTACACCGAGGCGTACCGTGATGAAACCGGCGTGCCGCGCTACCGCATGGAGCTTGCGCGGCTGAAAAAGCCGGAAAATGTGCTCCATGCGTTCTCCGGAGAGTCGTGAGCAGGCCGAGAAGGACACGGAGACCGCGCGCAGCCGTTCTGTTCGTGGCGCGCCGCGCGTATGCCGAGCGCTTTGGTGCCGTGCCTGCGCGGAGGCGCTCGACAACGACGAATTCGACGCGGAGCGCCGTGCGCTCGAGGAGAGCGAGCTGCCGCGCTACCGCCGCAAGATCAGGGCGGCGCGCGAGAGCGCGATGGAGCAGTTCCAGAACGACTTCCTCTCCCGGCTCAAGAGCAGCATCGAGCAGGTGCAGGCACAGGTGAGAAATCTTGAACCGGGCGCGGCAGGCGCAGTTCGGCACGGACAGCTATCAGTTCCGCGTCGACCGCAGTCCGGATTACGCGATTACTACGACATGATCATGGCGCCCGAGCTGATGGAGGGTGACATTACGCTGTTCTCCGCGCAGTTCCAGGAGAAATACGGTCCGCTGATCGACAGGCTGTTCAGCCAGATCACGATGGCGGACGATACGCAGCCGAGTGCCCGCAGGCAGAGCTGAACTACAGGAAAAACATCGAGCGCTTCACGGTTTCCGCACCTATCCTGAAATTTGACCTCGAGACCACAGATCAGAACGGCTTCGAAGCAGCTGCTTTCGCAGACCATGGGCACGAAATCGGGCGGCGAGACGCAAACGTTGCCTATATTTCGGTCCTCGCCTCTTCGCGCAGCTCTACCGCGTCAGCGATACTCGAGTCTGGGCAACACCGTGCGGCTCGTGGTGTTCGACGAGGCGTTCAACAAGTGATGGACAGCGAGCGCATCGTGGAAAGCGTGCGCTGCTGCGGGGATGGGGCTTCAGGCGGTCATCTGCACGCCGCCGGACAAGGTCGCAGACCTCATGCCGATCGCGGACCGCACGCTGCTGGTCGACAAGCAGAAATACCGTATGCAGTAATATCCTGCCGTTCGGCAGGAGCTCGCGCAGGAGTAAGAACCGCGCAGGCGCATCAAAACCGGGGACAGGCTCCCCGGTTTCGGTCTGGCGATAAAGTCCGTTTTCGCGATGTTAATGGCGATGCCGCGCGGCAGCGCGCATGAAATAATATTTGCGGAGCAAATATATCAAAACCGGGGCGTGTACCTCGGTTTTGATGTCTGGAGGAGAAAGTTTCGCATGGGAACTTTCCGGACGACTCGTGTTCTGCGCAGTCAGAACACAGATTGTCGGAAAAAACGATAGTTTTCGACAGTCTCAAACCGGGGACAGGCTCCCCGGTTTTCCTTTGCAGAGAAAAAGTCTGAAACGACAGGAAAACGGACAGCAGAATAAAACGGGGAGGGGAAACTGCATCCGCGCGAAGGACAAACTTTATGCAGAAAACACAAAATGAACAGAATAATTATCCCTGAAGGACTGGGGCATGCAGATCTCTCTCGGCTCCGTCACCTCCAAGCCCTGCGAAGTTACCGCCGGCGACACCTTTGCCGACCGCATCTTTGCTCTGA